>Ga0041059_1001318_pt1 | contig 19821 bp, 21 predicted proteins | sample AraColnosormetaG_FD_56232 | JGI IMG/M metagenome (GOLD analysis project Ga0041059, IMG submission 56232) | Arabidopsis roots microbial communities from North Carolina, USA - Col MF nosort | ecosystem: Host-associated > Plants > Roots > Unclassified | place: USA: North Carolina | collected... | reverse complement strand
TTTTTTTTTTTTTTTTAAATAGCTACGTGTTCCCATTTTATTGGAAAAACAAAGTGGCATTTCCTTTTAAATAAAAATTTTTAAAGATAAAAAGGGAGAAACTGTAACAAACTGGTAGCAAAAAATCAGTAAGTCAGGTCAGGTGTTAACCCTAAAATTAAAATTGAAAATAAAACTGAGAGAAAGAGAGAGACAAAAGACATCCCAATTGCAGAGAAACCGTGTTGAAGTTGGTCTCTGAGCTGCTTCTTCCTTCCCTTTTTTATTTTTATTTTTCCAGCTCTTTATTTTCTTATTTACAAAAAACTTTCCCAAGAATAAAAACCAGAAGAATCCGTATAAATTATCCTAACAGTTTCTTCCAATATCCAACAAATTTCAGATTTTTGTTTTTGTTTTCTTCTTCTCTACTTGAGTAATCATCAACGATTATGGCGTCAAGTCAGTGGACGAGGTCGGAGGATAAGATGTTTGAGCAAGCTTTGGTTCTTTTTCCTGAAGGATCTCCTAATCGGTGGGAGAGAATCGCTGATCAGCTTCATAAATCTGCTGGTGAAGTTAGGGAGCATTACGAGGTCTTGGTTCATGATGTTTTCGAGATTGATTCTGGTCGAGTTGATGTCCCTGATTACATGGATGACTCGGCGGCTGCGGCGGCGGGTTGGGATTCCGCTGGTCAGATCTCTTTTGGGTCTAAACATGGCGAGAGTGAACGCAAAAGAGGAACTCCTTGGACAGAGAACGAACACAAGTATGTTTCTTTATCAATCATTTCAAAAAAATTAGGGTTTTGGTTGGTTTGAGAATTTAGGAATTAAATGCAATTTTGCTAAATTTAGGTGATTTAATTACATTGTTTGATATGAATTTTATTGATGCAGATTGTTTCTGATCGGATTAAAGAGATATGGTAAGGGAGATTGGAGGAGTATCTCGAGAAACGTTGTGGTGACGAGGACACCGACGCAAGTCGCGAGTCACGCTCAGAAGTATTTTCTGAGACAGAACTCGGTGAAGAAGGAGAGGAAAAGGTCGAGCATCCATGATATAACTACGGTTGATGCTACTTTGGCTATGCCTGGGTCTAACATGGACTGGACTGGCCAACACGGGAGTCCTGTTCAGGCGCCGCAGCAGCAACAGATTATGTCTGAGTTCGGTCAGCAATTGAATCCTGGTCATTTCGAGGATTTTGGGTTTCGGATGTGATGAAGAAAGGGGGAGACAAATTGGGATGGCTTTAGTTTAATAGGGTTTTACTCATTTTATGTGAATAGGGAAAGAAATAGGATTGGGTATTTTCTTATACAGATGATGATGATGATGATCAAAGAATAAAAATAATGTATAGGGAAGCTTTTTGTAAACACAAATATGTTTGGTAACCATTTTGGTATTTTGAATCAATGCATATGGTTGTTTTTCTCGATTATTTTAAACTTGATTTCTTACAACACACAAACACACACATCAGAAGGTTAAAGATCTCTGTACAAGTACAAGATCTCTCATACCAAGAGAGAACATAGGTCAAAGGCATTATTGTTTTTCACTACTGCTTGCCTTATGACCGGATTCTGTATACTGTGAGTGATAAACTCATGGCTTGTTTGTCTCAGGTTTCTGCACAAGAGAGTGAAAAGCAAACAGTCAACGAGCAAGTTCATTTCTTTGCTATGTTAAGTTAGATCATCATTTGCTGTGACATTAAAGCCAAATTCAGGTTCAGAAATGCGCTTCTTCTGACCACAGGGCATTTCGTACGTAAAACTGAACACTTGAATGAAAAGAGACCAATGGAAGTTGATGGTATGATGAAAGTTTACCTTGTTGGCACTTCCTTTCTCACCATCTAGCTTATCTTGCTCGAGTTTCTTCTTCTTCTCCAGTCTCTCCCTCTCCATTTTCTACAACAAAAAGATCGGTTTCTTATAAGTGCGTGAAGAGAAATAGCTTCCTTCATTAATTTCAATAGTCATAGCCAAATATTCTGAGCCTGAGTAATGCAAGTGAGATGCAACGAAGCTATAAAATTGTGTTTAAACTGTAACTATGAGGTCAACCTCAAATCAAAAAGGAACACAAAAAGCTATAGAGATTGCTTAACAACAATGTCAACAACACACAGTTCTTCCCCTTTCTACAACAAATACTTTTCGTAGAGGCGTAAGTTGGATCACAGATTCACACAGACAACATTTACTTCAATTATTTTCCATCTGTATGAACTAATACGCCTTGAAAAACTCATCCACACACTATTTGACCATTTATTATCAAAAGACGACTTTACAATTTGATAGACAACAATTGGATTCAAGTCTTATGATAAGAATAAGCCTCGGATCTTTATCAGTGTATCTCATAAGCTTAAAAATCAATGCTAACGCAATTTCCCAAACGATATTTCATATAATTTGATTGATTTCCTGAGATCAGATTTTTACCAGTATTCGCTAACTTGAAGCAAAATTTCGACAACCAAACATTGAATCCAAATAAGCAACAGCGGCTAAACAAACTATTATAGCATCGATACATAAATCAAGAGTTAGAAAAAGTCGACGATGAAGAAGAACCTGGATATACATGCTCTCTTTCGCGCGTTCCTCTTCGCTGAGCACACGACCTTTATCGTCACTGAAGTACCGAATCGCCGGTCCTCGAGTCGATACCACCGAACGCGATGCACCAATCTGCCTCTCCCCAAAGGATCGAGCCAGCTTTAGCTTTGTGATCGCAGAACGAGCCGACGACATCTTGCTAATCAGTGAGATGGTTTTCTCAAAATCGTTTTTTTTGGGTAGAAAATGTCTTTGGAGTGAAGAGACAGTTAGGCAGCTTCGGGTCCGGACCGGGTCGGGTATAGATTATTGAAGAACCCGCTAGAACATTGCACCGGCGTAATTGTTAGCTAAGGACTTTGGTCTAATGACCCAATGGGCTACAATAGCCCAATAGTGAGAACCTTTCCCCAGACTCGTCTACAATTCTTTGGTTTAATGGCCCAAGTTGACATACATGTTTTCCCCTGTTTTTAGATATTTTTTCCTTTTCTTTGGTCAACGAATAAAAGTTTTTAATTTTTTATACAAGATTTTTTTACTTTAAACTTTTTATTAGAGACAAAACAAAATATTTTTTAAAATTCTTTAGCAGGTTTAATTTAAAAAATCTGCAAACAGCAAACCAGTCCGATTGGCTTGGAGGGTAAAAGAATAGAAAAGAGAAGATATTTGGTAACTTGCAGCGTAGAAGTTTGAACGTCAGCAAGCAAATAATTGCATCTACATTCGTCTCACTATGATCACATTATTCTATAGCAATTTGCAAATATTCAATTAGTTACTTGTAGAAACCATATAAAATAAAAATAAAATAAAAGCTTAGTAGATGTATAGGTGGAGCATCTCGATAGTGACGTCACACATCACATCAGCAGATTCAGCACTCCATCATCTTTTTGTTATCACTAAACGCCAATTTCTCTCGCCATTTTATAGATTAAGGTGTTCTCTCTGACTTCGGAGGAGAAAGAAAGAAAAAAAATATTCTTGTTTCAAACTTCAATGGCGTTCTCGAGTTCCATCTTCTCTGTTACTCAGTTTTCTTCTTCGTTAGCTTCGCGTCCTTCTTCTGCAATCAGTAGGCAGACTCGTTTTCCCGCTCAAATTGCTTCTCCAGATCTATCGCCTGCTTTGTTCGATGATCGCCGGAAGTTCGTCGGAGGTGTAATGTCTCTCTTGACGAAGAGGTTAGGCTCTTTCCTATTTCTTATGCGTCGTGTCTCGCTCTTAGATCTTTCCTTTACTAGAATTGATGGAGATTTATAGTCTTCTTGCTCCTTCTGCTAAATCGATTTGAGTAATCTTTGCTTCGTCTTTTATGTTCAGCTACTATTAAGCTTGATTCGACTAAAAATCTTTGCTCTGTATGTGCTCGAACGATCCGGCAAACGGAACTATTATACTAGATTCTCGTTTAGAGTAGTTGTATTGGTCGTTATGAATCTTGAACTTAAGAGATTTGAGAAAGCAAAGGTAGATTAAATTTCGATTTCGAGATTGAAGTTCTTATGGTTTCTTTAGATAATTAGAATAAGTTGCTTGGTAGTTTGGTTTCTCTATGTACCGATTCCAAATTCTTCTTTGTATGATGTATCTGAGGTTGCTGATATATCTTTCCGTGCTTGTTCGTTTTGTATGCAGTATTAAAAACCGTGTATATGCTTCGATTAACAGCATTGATTCGGCCGCTACTCCATCGTATCCGGTCAGTAACTTGTTTCAGTCTTTTTTTGTTTCGTCGGATGTTTCTTGGATCTATTGATTTGACTTGCATGTATGTTCGCTCTCAGAAGCTCAGCAAGGAAATGTAGGGAGTATGTCGTTATGTGTTCATGTGTATGCTATTTGATATGTGATTTGATTTTCTCATGTTTAATAGGGAAACGGTCTGCGTATGAGTTTTGTGTTCACGTGTGCTTTGAGATGACATTTGCTGGAAAATTTGATCGCAGAAATCGGAAGACGATGACGACGTTGTTCCAATGCCAATGGTTATGATAGACCAGGATGCTGACCCTGAAGCTACTATTGTACAACTCAGTTTTGGAAATCGTCTTGGGGCTCTTATTGACACAGTGAGGGATTCTATATCCTGTTTTGGTTTTTTGTTCTATCTTATCGATGTGAAAAAACTTTAGCTTTTCTTGATTTGTAGCGTTTTTACTATCAGAATCAGATGTAAACTTGCCTTGTTTTCGGCTTATGAATCATATGTGTGTGGCAGATGCGGGCGCTGAAAGATTTGGGATTGGATGTAATAAAAGGAACTGTCTCAACTGAAGGATCCATTAAGCAGACCAAATTTTCTATAACGAAACGGTAAGAAAGGCCTTTCTTTTCCTGGTCTCCCTTTGCTTTAGATGATTTTCTATCACTTATTGACTTCTCACTTGTTCAATAGGATGCACAATTTTGTCTCAAACTGCTTAGTGCTGATATGATCTTCCCTTATCTCAAATTATGCTAGTATAGAATTCTGCAGTTGTCCTATGAAGTTCATGCTTGACATTGGGCTATATCATTTCTCTGGAGAATTCTTTCTAAACTAGATAATTAGCTTGAGACAAGTGAATCTGATAAAAAAGAACTTTCTGTTTTTGAGAATTATTGGTGTTGTGTGCATATATCATCTTCAGCAACCTGCATTGTCAGTTGTTACAGATGCCTGAAATAAATTTTCTTTTTCACACCAGAGACACTGGCCGGAAAGTGGAAGATCCTGACTTGTTGGAACAAATCCGATTAACAATCATCAACAATCTCTTGAAATACCATCCGGTCTGCCTACAGTTTTCTTTATCTCTTTACCGTAATCACATTCACATTCAAAGAGGCTTGCATGCAGCTGTTTTTTTTTTTTTGAACATTGCCTTTGGTTGTTTTGCAGGAATGCAGTGAGCAACTTGCAATGGGTGAGACTTTTGGAATAAAGGCTCCCGAAAAGAAGGTAATGTTTACTCTGCTTATTGGATGATTACTTTTGTGTCCTGTGTTTTATACAAACTCTTTTCTAATGTCTTAGTCGAGTTTTATAAAGAAGCTTGCAGTCATTAAAAGCTAGCTCTAGGTTACTGATGTCTCATTTCTGCTTTGGATTTATTTGGTACAGATTGATGTCGATATCGCAACTCATATACATGTGAAAGAAGATGGACCAAAGAGGAGGTATTCACCATATTTATTAGCATTATTAATGACACCACAAAATCATATATAAAGAATAGCCCTGTTGAAATAGTTTACATAATTCTCGCCTGTTTCCTGTTTTCTCTAGCCTGCTTGTCATAGAGACAGCGGACAGGCCAGGTCTTGTCGTAGAGATGATCAAAGTGATGGCTGATGTCAACATAGACGTGGAATCCGCAGAGATAGATACAGAGGTAGTCAAAACCTACATAAGTACATACACTGTGATTCCATTTCTATGCTATGCATTATAATAGTACGTCTCCATTGTCTCTCTCAGGGACTGGTTGCGAAAGACAAGTTTCACGTAAGCTACCAAGGGCAAGCTCTAAACAGATCTTTGTCACAGGTAAGTTTTTGTTTCTGTTAGTCTTGTATTTTGCACCTTTAAAAGAAGAGAGAGAGGTAAAAAGAATCAACTATCTCCTGCAGGTTTTGGTGAACTGTCTGCGTTACTTCCTGAGAAGGCCTGAAACTGACATTGACAGCTACTAAATGAGCTTTTGTTTGCTCTAAAACAAAACTGCTCTTTATCCTTTAAAGCAATCATATCTGTGCTTGCGAAACTTTCAGACTTCTGTATGGAAGATTATGTGGAAATTCGTGATACTATAATTGAACCACTGTGGCTAAAAAATAAATGGGTTCTTGACACTTGATTTGGGTGCGTTTAGAAAATTCGTAGAAGACTCAATTTTTACAAATCTGAAACCTCCCTTACCTTAATTAGTCTGTGGTTAACCTGAAAACTGGACGCAAAATTTGGTGGTTTTTCGAAGCGGTCTAATTTATTAGAAAGAAGTATAGGACACGGGCAAGCATGCGGACTTATCTATTCACCGTAACACACCTAATAACAGCTTAATGCAAAACAAAGTTGTGGATTAGACTTATTAATCTCCTTAAGTGGCATGAGTGTATTTGTTCATCTCCTTAATATATAACTATTAATATCATATATTCTAAATTTGGGATCCAACATGCTTTTTCGTGATAACGACTCTTAATAATCGCTCTATCTCAAACCGCATTTTACCCTCGAACCAACAATGAATCCTACTTGGACTGTTTTTTTGATCATTTAAAATTATGAACTTTCAATCAAACTAATTAACGAGTGAACTTTTCGACGTGGGATCCATCATAATTATTCGGCAATACTCTTGCATATGTTTTTTTTAATTGTTTTGGTGACTGATTCTAGTTTTCTTTTCCCAAAGGTCACTTTACTTTTGTCGTCCCAAATGTCAATAATATAATAAAAGGAGAAAAAAACACTTCGCTGAAGTTTATTTTATTGTTTTGATGACTAATTCTACTTCTTGGTGACAGCTTTCATATTATTTAAATTTCACAAGGAATAGAATAAGTTCACTAGTTTGATGGATTCTCCAAAAGGGACTAAACACAAACGTCACATATAAAAAGGACTTCTTAAAAATATATATGCGAAAATGTCAAAAGAATTTAAAATGTACAACATGAGATATTTCTAATTACAGACTTTATAATATATTTGGTAAAAATGATCGTTAAACATTTATCAAATTATCGTTGACCTTTTAGGAATTAAAACAAAACAGGAAAAGAATTAGAGTCAAACAAACAAAATGATCCTACTGATAAGAACATGAGTCATGCCCTAGTTGGGAGAACTCAAAACAAACAAAAAAACTGTTAGTAAGAAACTAGATGCGATGACGTATGAAGACAGTAAGAGAATGTGATGATGTGAAAGTTAATTGCGCATTATTAACTTTAAGCGAAAAAAGTCTATTTAAGCAAGCTCACTGTGCCAACATTTCATCAAATCGCAAATCACAAAAGAGATTTATTTTGAGAAGAAAATTGACAGTACAACTCCAATTTGTTCTTCACAAGGAGTGCCAGGTTCTTCGGACGAAATGCAAGGTAAACAGTTTTTCTTTTCATCATTTCGTTGATTACTACTTATCACTTGTGGCAATTCTCATTGTAAATGAAACACATCGCATGTTTCGTCCACGTTAAGTTTACTTCGTTTCCTGATCTGATTTTTTATTGGGAGGAGATTTTGGTAACTTCCAACGGTCTACATATTGTACGTCATAGTTCTCATAACTTGTTTTCTAAGTTAGGTTATGTTTGTTTATATATGTATCAGGCTGCTTGATGTAAAATTAGATGCTCTACATTCAGCACAAAATATTTATATGTAATTTTGTTTATGGATAATTTAATTTCTATCTAATTGGTTATGTTATTTTCTTCTTCATGTGCGGTTGCAGTTTTAGGTGAAATTTGTGAAAATTTATCACTATCACAGCAAATTAGCGACGATGATTTGGAGCGCGTGAAAAGAAACTTCTTGAACCTGCAGACAGAGACAATTACTGCCTTGATGGACGCATTTGAGATAACATGGCAAAAAACATGTAGTCGACGTCAATTGGAGATCGTCAAGAAGCTACTATTGGACGAAATGACGAGTCGTGGCCAAATGGAAAACGATGCTTATTGTCAAAGTTTAGCGCTCGATATTGCTGCCGGGAATGGCAATTTGACGAGGGTAAAGCAACTGTGTGAACCCCATCTCAACCAGCCGCTTGCTCGTAATAATTCAGTTCGCTATGGGCTAGCTATACCGGTTGTGCGGGCATCTAATGCAGGGCATAAAAAGGTCACTGACTACCTTTATTACAATCATTATAAGAGAACCCTTCCTCTTGTTTTGGAGAATGATAATGATGTATATTGGGCTACATGTCTCCTTCTCGATGCCATATTTTATGGATTTCTTGGTAAGTCTTTTAACTACTTGATAATGATATGTAACGCACTTGAAGCAATGATAACACACAACTAGTGCTGTAGACTGTAGTAGTACAATGGAAACCTCAACCGGAAATGTTAGGAATCTTTGATCGATTAGTATTAATAGGAATCTAATCTGATATATAATATAAGGAACATCAATGGATGAAAATCTCTTTTATATTTATAAAAAAAAAAGACTCTTTTTACAGAAAAATTGGGTTTTAAATGAATATGAGAATATCCATGAACATTTGTAGATAGCGTATGAAAAGGTGAGCTACTCCACTAATTTCGGTTGCTTAATTATGTGATCAAAATTCATGATTTGTTTTAGTTGTGGTCATATATGTTAGTTGTTAGATTACAAAAATTTTCGGCCATGCTTTATGATAAAAATAGTGTAACATAATAAGTGGGCATTCAATATAATAGCTTGGTTTCATGGGCTGTTAGACATTGCGTTGGACATCATCAAGCATTTACCGTCTGTGGCCGTGACTAAACACGCAAGGCAAAGATTACCTATTTATAAGTTCATAGCTGTGAAACCTGACCTGTTTCGTAGCCACTGCAATTTTGGATTCTGGCGACACCTCATCTACTCGTGTATGTACTTAAATATGATCTATCTATATAATAATCCATTAAACTCCTTTTTTGGTTCTTTTTTCATTTAATTTTCTTGAACTTAATTGTTCCTATATAAATTTCTTCCTTTGTTAGGTATACGTGTATCTGAGAATCCGAGACCAAACCGAGACAATCGTACGCCACTCACATACACTCTTATAATTTGGACTTTTTTTCCTAAACATTTGCTATATATACACACATTGAAGTTTCTATCTTTTTTTTTTTCTTTATCTTTTGACCTCGACTTGAAGTTTCTATCTATTTCCTACATCAGGTCTTTTTTGTATGACACTACCCCAAAGTCTTCTTAAATGGTTTGGTACGTAAGTCTAACTATGGTCTAATTTTTATCCAAAGTTGATGCATCTATGATCTATGCTACAATAGAGTTCACATAGACAGGACTTGTCTGCTTCATTTCGAAATGACGTTAATTAAACGTGCATTTAGTAGTTTAATTAGTAGATAGATTTAACTATGTGGTCACACTCAGTGCAGTATTCACATGATGAGTTAATTATATATGTGATGAATATATGCTTTTTTATATCATATATTAGGGTTTTCTGCTATTTAGTGTGGCTTCCATAACAATATAAGATGTACTCCTTTTTTTTTCAACATAGGAATCAAGCAAACATATGATCTAAAAAAAAGACATTCTCAAGCTCAAAAGTTGCTAAAACAAATGTGCACATCACTACGAGATATCATGGCCAAGAACGAGATCAGGTGGAAAGAAACAGTCTATGAAGCACTACTTGAAGCGGCGAAGAGTGGGAACAGGGATTTTTTCATCGAGATTATCAAATGTAACTCTCAACTTCTTTGGATCTTGAACCCTACCTCTGGCCGAAACCTCTTTCAGCTGGCCGTTGAATTCAAGAAAGAGAAGATCTTTAATCTCATACATGGTTTAGATGATAGAAAGGTCACGCTTCTTAGATCTTACGACAAAGGAAACAATAACATTCTCCATATCGCCGGTCGTCTCTCTACTCCCGACCAACTTTCTAAGATTTCTGGAGCTGCTCTCAAGATGCAAAGAGAGTCTCAATGGTTTAAGGAAGTAGAGAGCTTGGTATCAGAACGTGAAGTAGTGCAAAAAAACAAGGACAACAAGACCCCGCGACAAATATTCGAACATTATCACGAACATCTACGAAAAGAAGGAGAAGAATGGATGAAATACACTGCCACTGCTTGTAGCTTCGTGGCGGCTCTCATTGCAACTGTCACTTTTCAAGCCATATTCACTGTTCCTGGAGGTATTGATGGAACTTCGGGTTCACCTCTTATTCTTAATGACTTACATTTCAGAGCGTTCATTTTCACAGACACTCTCGCCTTCTTCGCCTCCTGCATCTCTGTGCTCATATTCCTCAGCATTCTGACCTCAAGATACTCTTTTGATGACTTCATTGTATCACTTCCTAGAAAGATGATATTGGGTCAATCCATTCTGTTTATCTCTATTGCCTCAATGCTTGTTGCATTTATCACGTCGCTTTCCGCGTCAATGCGTCACAAGCCAGCGCTTGTATACCCACTGAAGCCACTCGCCAGCTTCCCATCGCTTCTCTTCTTGATGTTGCAATATCCTCTTCTCAAGGAGATGATTTCTTCCACCTATGGCAAACGACTTTTCTACCGCGATACAAAGAACTGGCTACCATAAGAAGATATTACAGAAGGATGTCGCCAAAATCAGAAAGCCGTGGTCGTCTAGAGGATGTAATGTTTGTGTTTCAACGGGTACTTCTTTGTTGTGTTAGTCCCATTTGTGTGTGGAGTTGTGGCAATAAAAGGCAAAGGTGTCTTGGCACCCACGCTTTCATTTTCTTGAAATAAAATCATAAATCAATTATGGCGTTGGCTCAAAAGCTACTCTAATAAAGGAATCTGGAATGATACTAACATAAATCTGATTCTTGAATGGAAATTTTATAGTTAGATAAATTTCTGGAGAAAGAGCAAGAACGAAGTTTGCACTGACTCTTGACTCTTGAGTGTGCTCATAAAATATAATATTATACAAGACTTTGCTACAGATTAGCAATTAAGTATTTTATACAACATGCTTCTAAGGGCTCGGAGGGAGAGAATCACGAACCTAATCGTCGAGCCAATCCCTGCTGAAAGATTTTTCCGCAGCTTCAACACGAAGTCCTGCAACCGCCTTCTGGACCTTTTCCCACATCCATAAAGCCTCTCTATCGCATATTACATGGCGTAGAGAAGTCAATAAAACCACAGAGTTTGGTATGCTCGATAAGCTGCATTCCCTCGTGTCGATTTTCTCAAGTGTCTTTACCTTTCCTATCTTTTCCGGAAGAGAACTCAGGCTGACACATTGAGAAATGTCAACATACTTTAGTCTTGGCAGTTCACAGATTTCCACAGGCAGAGAATTCAGCTCATGGCAAGCGTATAGCCTCAGAAGCTGAAGGGCTTTTAGCTTACTCAGATTCTTAGGCAATTCCTTGATGCGGGGACAATTTGTTATGCTGATGGAATTGAGAGAGGTGATTCCACAGATGGTCGAAGGTAGTTCCAGAAGATCATCACAATGATCTATTGTAAGATCAGACAATTTTGGGAAGATTTGGGCAATGTCTAGCTCTGTCTGATCAAGACTAGTGTTGATCTTGCAGAATATGAGAGACAGCTTGTGGAGGTTTTGCAAGGGCACTGTACTGCTAGAGAGTTCAGGGACATGAACCCTCTGAAGCCAGAGACTCTTGAGTTTGGCCAAATTGGTAAAGATGGAGAAGTCATGTAGACGCGCAGGAGACATACCATTGTTGATGATCACGAGCGCTGTAAGCTTGCCCATCTTAGCAATGAAAGGAGGCAATACATACTTGTCAGAAGAGAAGTGTAGTATCAAAACTTCAGCCTTAGGGAGTTCCATGTCAAACCAATCCATCTGAGTCATTTCTCCTGTAAAATAAAACAGAAATCCATATCAAAACTTTATTATTCTAGTAACAAACCAAATTATTCATTAGAAGATGGTCGTGTAACAAATCCTTACCTGTGTGAATGGAAACTACTCTGGCTTTGTATGGCTCATCATTGTTCCTCTCCCATTCTCTCGGAAGCATTGACTCTCTTTTTGGCATCAATAACCGCTCTCTGTTATTTACTTTCCCATGATTGCTAAGACGAAGTGCTACATCTCTTAGAACATCATGCTGCGTGACAAATATATCATAGTAGCTAGTGTACATATGTCCAAACCTGAAAATTTATCGATGGTAATTACATTAGCTAAGAACGAATAAAACCGTTGAAAGTGGCTACAAGAGATCAGATCATAAAGAGTTTTATAACCAACCGTACCTTGGATCTTTCACAAGAGTAAGGAGATTCCTGTTTGCTAAATCAACAATAACAGCAAAAGCAGTTGCATCCTCGAGATCATGCAACTCAACCAACACGTTGATGAGAACATCAAGAGGGATCTTCTTATCTTCAGGGAAAGCACCGAGAACCAAGAAACAATCTCTGGTTTTAGGGTCAAGATTTTCTAGAGTTGCTTCGATTTGAGCAAACACTCTACTCTCATGAGTTTCATCAGCAGGTTCACCTCTTGATAGCCTCTCCACTGCACCTTCCCAATATTTTTCAGGTCGTTCTTTCAATGAAGCACCAATGACTTTCAGAGACAAAGGTAGACCTTTACACTCCCCAACAACCTACCAAACAGAGTCAATACAATATGAGTACTGAAAGCAAAAAAGAACATTGCTACTATGCATGTGTCACCTAAAGCAGACCAATTACCTGCTTGACCAAACTTTGGCTGAACCCTGAAGGCACTAATTTCTGATTGAAAACAGAGAGACAGAACAGGGCCGTTGCTTCATGTTCATTGAGTAACTCTACATCATAAGTGACTCTAGAATCTGCGAGTTTAGACCGTGAGACCACAAGAGTTGTGGTTCCAGGAATATTTTCGAACATCAGCTGGTCCAGAGATTCCCTTGTCCAAACATCATCAAGGATCACTAGCTTCCTCGATTCTGGAAGAGTAGCACCAACCCCAGCCTCATAACTAGTAAGAAATCCCCATATATGGGCTCTAAGCTCCTCAAGATTGGGAGATTGTGACACAGTCAGAAACAAAACCTTGTTCCCAAAGTGGCCTGTATAAAAGCAGTAAATGAAAGCAATTTTAGCAACTCAACTATACAACAAAACAATAGAAGCATGATCATCAAGATAAACCAACAAAATATACCATTAAGAAACACCACAAAGCCACTGCAATAGAGATCACAAAGATGTACCAAGCAAATTAACAAACGATATGGAATCAGAGGCCAGCAAAGAAAAGTCATTACCTCGAACCTCCTCGTCCCGGGCAAGCTCTTTGGCAAGAGTGGTTTTCCCTGAACCACTCATCCCAGAGATACCAATAAGTCTTTCCCCATCAATGGATTTAAACAACATCTCCTTCACCTTCCTCTTTCCCAAATCCAATCCCACCCCCAAATCAGCACCATCGGTTGTCACCATCTCAACGGTAGCCTCGGCCGTCTTCAACGCCTCACGCAACGATTCACTTCCCCTGAGTTTCATAGAACCAAGCTTCTCATTCAAACTATCAACCTTCCTATCAATCCGATCGAACCGGAATTCAGAATCGGCTCGAACATGATGAACATCAGCGAGAACATGGACTAACAATTGACCGTTGAGAAAGCTAGACACTTTACTCTGAAGATTCTCCATTTTCCTAACATGGAGTAGCTGTCTAACCATGTTCCAACGGCTGGATTTAAGAACTTTCTCGGTGAGCTTCCTACACTTGTCTAAGGTTTCCGAGAACATACGCAACTGAGCCTGGCGATGAGGTGTGAGCTCGACGCCGCTGTATTGGATCTCCTTGATCGTTGGTTGAAGACCATCGATCATGGTGGCGAGATTTTTGGCGATGCCTCTGCATCTGAGGGTTTTTTGAGAAACCGCATAGAGCTGCCTCACGAGCTCCGTCACAACTTCGCCGCCGATTATATCTGCCATGGCAAAGGCCGATGAGAAAAAGAGAGAGAGATAAGTGGAGAGAAGAAAAGGCAAGGAAGAGTGGAGTAACAAGCAACGAAGTAAACAAAACAAAAGGAAGTAAACAAGTAGGTGACGTTGTGGAACCCATTAACGAAGCTTCGTTGCAGTCACCTTTTGGTAAAGTCTACGGAGACCCAATAAAGATAAAGACTTTTGGCAAATTAATGTCATCATCTTTCATGTAATTATGTCTAATAAGGCCCAAGGGCAAAGTACTGAAGCCTAATAAGGCCCAATACATAAAGACACGTCCTTAACACGCGTTCAATAAAATTGGAATGATGCAAGTGTGGACCATAAAAGGCAAAGGTTCTTTGGTCCAAATAAAATCATGTGAAGAGTACATGGGCCCAAAGCCCATAGAAGTGGCACCATAGCCCATATAATCCTCATGGGCCATGGCCCTCAGCTCAGCTCCTCAAGATTAGAAGACTGGGGACACACAGTAAGAAACAAAATCCGGTTCTCGAAGTCGAAGTGGTCTTCAAATCTCCGGCGGATGGTAATCGTCGGCGGATGGTTTAGACTTTAGAGATAACAGAAGAAGACCTCATCTTTAGAGTCCGGAGCGAAATTAATGGCGGCCATAGCTCGTCTTCCACTAACTCATTCTCTTCCCTCCATCTTCAATCCTTCATCCTTCCTCTCTCAGTCTCTCTCTTTTCCTACTTATCTCCATCGCTCTCCCTTTCGCTCCTTCTCCTCCGTCTCTCCAATCCTCTGCACCTCCCATCGCGATTCGAGATCGCCGGGGAGTGATTCTAATGCGTCGATTGTTGGGGATCTTCTGGATTATCTTAATGAATCCTGGACACAGTTTCACGCCACTGGTATATTGAAATATTGTTTTCTTTTCGGTATTCAACTTTAAGTGACGACTCTCATTGGTCTTTTTCTCTTTGCTGGCAGCTGAGGCGAAGAGACAGCTTTTGGCTGCTGGGTTTGATCTCCTCAGTGAAAACGAAGACTGGAATCTGAAACCTGGTGGCCGTTACTTCTTTACACGAAACATGTCCTGTTTGGTTGCTTTTGCTGTCGGAGAAAAGTGAGTCTTCCGATTCAATTATGCTTCCATGGTATAAGATTTGGTTTGGCTTTGATAATGAATCCTGGAACTAGTTCAAGCTTTGATAATTGAAGGGTTCTTCACAAAAATCGTTTTTTTTTTCTTTCTTAGATTCCTTATTTGTTGGGTTCAGGGAACCTACATTTGTTCCTCATTTTGTAGGTATGTGCCTGGTAATGGTTTTCATGCCATAGCTGCTCACACCGATAGCCCGTGTCTTAAACTTAAACCGAAGTCTGCTTCATCCAAGTCTGGCTATCTCATGGTGAATGTTCAGACTTATGGAGGTGGTTTGTGGCACACATGGTTTGATCGAGACTTAAGTGTTGCGGGGCGAGCAATTGTGAGAGCCAGTGATGGCTCGTTTGTTCATAGGCTTGTCAAAGTGAAAAGGCCATTACTAAGGGTACCCACTTTGGCCATTCATCTTGATCGGTAAATTTCTTTCATGAGCTTGTCTAGTGAAGTTTTAGGCTAATGCATTTGCCATCAAGTGGAGTTATGTTTTGAAGCTCATTCATGCTGTTTTGTTCTTCGTGTATTGTTTAGCACAGTGAACAGTGATGGATTTAAACCAAATTTGGAGACCCAACTTGTTCCGCTACTGGCAACAAAATCAGATGAATCCTCAGCAGAGTCCAAGGACAAAAATGTATCCTCCAAAGATGCTCATCATCCATTACTCATGCAGGTATGAGTATGACATAATTTGGTTAGTCACTAGAGTCATTCCTCTGCATCGTTTCTGAACATGCACCAAGTTTCTAAGATATTAGATCATGAGAACTGTGGAATTACTGTTGCTAAATTTTTTATATCATTACCAACATTTCGAGTTTCTATCATAGTATCATCATCATCCATTAGTGTTGCTAAATTTTTGTATCATTACCAACATTTCGAGTTTCTATCATAGTGTCATCATAATCCATTAGTGTTGCTAAATTTTTGTATCATTTAGTTTAAATTTGGGTAACTGTAAAATCCGCAAATATCTCAAAGTTTCCTGATCGTGTTGCAGATTTTGTCAGATGACCTGGACTGTAAGGTCGAGGATATAGTGAGTCTTGAGTTAAATATCTGTGACACCCAACCTAGCTGCCTTGGAGGAGCAAATAATGAATTCATATTCTCTGGAAGACTTGATAATCTTGCATCAAGTTTCTGTGCTTTGAGAGCTCTCATTGATTCATGTGAATCATCAGAAAATCTGTCGACTGAACATGATATCCGGATGATAGCTTTATTTGACAACGAGGAGGTACCCTTTTCCTCTAAGATATTTATTAGGTTCCTTCAAATCGAGTAACATACTAGCAGCACTATTGTCCTGAAAATTGTTGAATAAAGAGGACTTGCATTTAACCTTCCATAACTTTTTTGCTTTGAGCTGATGATGTCCTTGAACCGTCTGAGCCTTTTTGTAAAAATTCTTCCTAAAAATGTGTTGTTTCAATAGGTTGGTTCAGATTCATGTCAAGGTGCTGGGGCGCCCACTATGTTTCAAGCAATGAGACGGATTGTGAGTTCCCTAGGAAATAAGCAGGTCACTGAGTGTACATTTGACCGTGCTATCCGGAAATCGTTTCTTGGTACACACTTTCTACTTTTGCAGTTGTTTATGCATATGTAGTTTCCAGAATTTTTGTGAGACAGTGGTTACAAAATTGGGATGGTTTCCTATCTCTTACTTTCTAATTTCTACTGAAACTTGTGTTTGGGTTCTTGTGGTTGCAGTGTCTGCAGACATGGCTCATGGAGTCCACCCCAACTTTGCAGACAAGCATGAAGAGAACCACCGTCCCCAACTACACAAGGGTCTTGTAATCAAACATAACGCAAATCAACGCTATGCAACCAGTGGAATCACTTCTTTTCTTTTCAAAGAAGTAGCAAAGCTCCATGATCTTCCAATTCAGGTTAGGTGTTCTTCTTAATGTTAAGATGAATCTACACATCATAGATCTTCTAGATGCTCTGCACTAATCCACCCACATTTAAGAATGAAATACTGACATTTAGATTTTTGCTATTTCTGCAGGAGTTTGTGGTGAGAAACGATATGGGATGTGGTTCAACAATAGGACCTATATTGGCTTCAGGAGTAGGGATCCGAACCGTTGATTGTGGCATAGCTCAGCTTTCTATGCATAGGTATGTTAACTACTGCCATTCCTTAGCAACTCTTTCTCATGTTTCCAAATCAAAATATGTTAGACTCAGCTTCTGGTTTTTGGAACTCGTTACTTGTGAGACAGTGTGAGAGAGATTTGTGGAACAGACGATATAGACATCGCGTACAGACATTTCAAGGCGTTTTATCGATCTTTCTCAAGCGTAGACAAGAAGCTCGTTGTGGATGATTAACTCCCCGGATATTCTCTCTAGGCAACAAAGATCTTAAGACATGGTGAGAAATGTTAAGCTAGTTGCTTCTGTTCGTGGATGGTCCTCAGTCTCACAACAAGAACAGAACCTAAAATTGATTTTCTTGTTTAGGAAATTATAGAAACCAAATTGGAATGTAATCTTCTAGGTTAAGGTTCCGGTTTGTAACACTGCATATTGTTTTACCTTGACAAATAAGCTTCTTTCTAATTTGTCGAATATTTATATTTTTCAGAAGAACCTTTAATTTTCTTTCCAACAGAAAAGCTTTCCAAATAAAATAAAGAGTAACCAAGCAAAGGATATATTCTTATGTAAGACCAATCAAAGAATAGGATAGAGAAAACACCGAAGATTGTATGTTACCGTTATGCCTTGCATATACTTCCGGATATCTACTACATATACTTGAGCTTTTACATATAATATCCGATTACCTCTATTTGTCTTTGTTTATTTTTCATATTCTATTAGGTTTTGGTCCAAGCAAATTTGATATGGCAATGAGTTCTAATTACTTAGACGCAACTTTGAAGGAAACATTTCGGAGGAGCCCTTTCAAATTCGCTAATACAAAGGTTCCTCATGCTGGTCTAGGCGACAGTGTCTCTCCTATAAAAGAAGTTCCTGAAGAAGAAGAAGTTCCAAATGACCCCGTCAATATCCAGATTCCATTCATCGAATCAGCTCTTTCCACATCTCGGCTTCGCGGTAAGAGTTCTTTATACCATTCTCAACTAATCAATCGCCTATAAGCAAGTTACAAGGAGATACATCAAAGTGTCGGGTTAAATTATTCTGTGTATATATCTTGTTGTTGATGTAGGAAAGAATACGAACGTATATTATGAGTATATACAATTAAGTCAAGGAATAAGCCAAGGTCGTGTAGAAATCGTGAAGGACTTCTTGAATCATCATCCGGACTCAGTGGACGAATGGATAAACCTTTACGAGACGCCATTGTTAAAGGCTTGTGCGTGTGGGAAACCCGAGATTGTTAAAGAGCTTCTACGTCGTATGACACCTGAACAAATGCTTCCCAAGATGAGCCAAAACGCTTCATACCACACGCCTCTCACTGTTGTTGCGGTTAGTGGAAACATGGAGATTGCTGAAGCCTTAGTCGCCAAGAACCCTAAGCTGCTAGAGATTCCTGGAATCAATGGACAAATTCCGGTTGTGGTTGCGGTTGAGAATACACAGATGGAGATGGCTCGCTATCTTTACACCAGAACTCCGGTTCAAGTGTTACTTGACCAAGATGGGTATCACGGTTCTTTGCTCTTTCTCAATGCCATCTTCTATAAAATGCTTGGTAAGCGGTTTCTTGGACATCAAGCAAACCATATTTTTGGCGGTTTTGATGATGATGATTTCTTGATTTGTTTTTCTATATATAATTAGACATCGCGTTGGATCTGTTCAACATGAGCAGACGCTTAGCCGTCACAAAACACTCGCAAATCGAGTCGATACCCATCATTGTCTTGGCTTCAAAGCCAGATCTTTTTCCTGGTGGCTGCTATCTTGGACCATTGACACGTTTCATCTACTCTTGTTCGTACTAATCTAAGACCTCTTCATTACAAAGATCACTCATTTTGTCATTTTTAATCAAAGAATTTGTCCTTCTCTCACTTGCTAGGGATACAAGTAAAGCTGCCAACTCTTCCACAGCCTTCTCGTTCAAACAGAGATCAGCAGAGTAAGTTCTTCCGTATACATTAAAGTTCATATATTCCTCTGAAGAAAGTGAGAAAAAGTTTCGATTTGTTTCCAGATACTCTGATGAGGAAACTGCTCAAAGGCCTCTCCAAATGGACTGGTAAGTATTAGTCTATTCAAAAGGATTCACATGAAATTTAAATCTTACTTAAGTGATGCTTCAGGAATAGATGAAGTGTACCGACTTAAGGTCATGCATCTACAAGCCAAGAAGCTTCTACTGGGAATATCAGAAGAAACATTGGCCTTGGGCTTGAAGGAACGTTCCGAGACAGTGGATGAGGCTTTACTCTTTGCAGTGAGATATGGGAATGTGGATTTCTTGGTGGAAATGATCAGAAACAACTCCGAGCTTCTATGGTCCACGAGAACAAGCTCGAGCAG
>Ga0041059_1001317_pt1 | contig 19852 bp, 16 predicted proteins | sample AraColnosormetaG_FD_56232 | JGI IMG/M metagenome (GOLD analysis project Ga0041059, IMG submission 56232) | Arabidopsis roots microbial communities from North Carolina, USA - Col MF nosort | ecosystem: Host-associated > Plants > Roots > Unclassified | place: USA: North Carolina | collected... | reverse complement strand
GAGCTAATGATGAAATAAGCGGACATGTATATACCCAGCATAATTTTCGTACTTATACTCTCTTATATTTCTAAACTCTTGATTTGTTAGTTATTGCCTATCGCAATTGATTCATTGGGTAGAAAAGTTGTACCTTCTTTATATCTTTTTCTTAATCTTTGTATATTCTTCGATCAATGATAATAAATTTGTTGTATATTAATACTGTCTGCTTTATTTTAAAATTTTTAGTTAAAAGTTGTAACAGATATAATCTAAAACAATGTTATCCCTAAATAGGGGCCAAATGCTAGTTATATTCTAAATCAGTAAATAATAGTTACTACATGCACACTAAAACAGACATAGCGTACGTGGGGGACTTATTTTGGGAATTGTCACATGTGTGTGAGTCACTCACCACTAGGTTCGATTTATATCTAACGATTTTTCCCGGAAATATTTATGGACGAAAAAGCAAACATTATAAGATTCATTTGTTTGTTTTATATAGTACACAAATAATAGAGAATTAAATCACTAATTTTAATGAAAATTAAAAATAAATAATATATATATATATATATATATATATCTGTTGACGAAAATAAAAGCAAGTATATCCGAATAAAATTACGAATATAATTTAGGGATGAAAATAGAATCTCCTATACAGTTAAGATATTATAAGAATATTCATGGTTAGACTATCTTAGAATTAGATAATTAAGGAAAATTATCGTGATCATCAATTTACAAATTTCATACCTGAATTCATTGTTTAATAAGGTAACCTGTTTATTTTAGTTTTAAAAGTATATCAACAAGAGAACTTTGATCACTAAAAAACAAAATTCATACAAACTTTAATCACTTCCCTATATTGAAATGATCTAATCTGGATGAAAAAAATATTATTTATTAATTTCCCATAAAACAATAAACATGTGGATGTAGCTCTTAAATATTCTTAGAGGCAGAGAATGTCATTTATTCAAATCCGGAAATATATTAAAAATGTTGAACAAAAAGAAAAAGAAATATATTAAAATGACACCGTTTCGCTGGAGACTGCTTGGTGGTGGAATTCACTACAACACGTTAAAGGTGGAACACAACGAATCTGGACCATTGAGTTTAAAGGTAAAGCAATTGAACCGTTAGATGTACGTAGAGTCCAGGCTAGGAAGATGGACCCAACAATTGTACCTTTACCACTTACCTCCACTGGCTTTGAAGCTGTTCCTCTCTCACATAAAAAAAGCAAACACTTAACGAGGAAGAAACACACTCATATCTCCTCACGTTCCCCAATTTTTTGATTTTTATTATCTTTTTGGGTTTTTGGGTTTGGTTAAACCATTTATGGGTCTTTAGATCTCTCTTGATAGTAAAGATAAGTAATTTTAGGGTCTGTTTGGTTCTGTTTCTGGAAATTTCACTTTTTTCACTTTTTTGGGATCACATTTAGCTTTTTTTGGTTCCTTTATTTTGTAACGCCATTTATGCGTTAAACTTGTGTGAAGTGTTTGTTTGGTCTGAGCTGGAGATGGTGAGAATCTCACTGCTTTTGTTGTGTTTACTGGTTTCAACTTGTCTCTTCACTTCTTCATCAGCACAAGCTCCAGGTAATTGACTGCTTCTGAGTACTTTTTGATGTTTCCTTGTTGAAATAGTTGGAAAGATTCTATTTTTATGTGATGTAGTAGTAACAAGGATTTTTGAAAGTTTAGGCTTTTGTTAACAAATCTCAAGAGCTGGTGGTGTTTGAGATTTGTGTGTAGTTATGCTCATATATGTTTGTTTAGTTAGATTGAAGTAGGGAAAAAGGGAATGGTAACACAAAGAATCAAACTTTTTTTTTTTTTTGGGTAAGGCAGGTTTTGTGAGCTTGGATTGTGGAGGTGCAGAGCCATTCACTGATGAACTTGGACTCAAATGGTCACCTGATAATCATCTCATTTATGGAGAAACCGCTAATATATCGTCCGTTAACGAAACAAGAACTCAGTACACGACTTTAAGGCATTTCCCTGCTGATTCAAGAAAGTATTGCTACACTCTCAATGTCACGAGTAGGAATAGATATCTCATTAGAGCTACTTTCTTGTATGGTAATTTCGACAACAGCAACAATGTGTATCCCAAATTCGATATCTCCCTCGGGGCGACTCATTGGGCGACCATTGTTATCTCTGAAACCTATATAATCGAAACTGCAGAACTGGTGTTTCTGGCTTCTTCTCCTACTGTTAGTGTTTGTTTGTCAAATGCCACAACTGGACAGCCGTTTATATCTACTCTTGAGCTTAGGCAGTTGAGTGGTTCGATGTATGGTTCGATGCTATCTGAAGACCGGTTTTACCTGAGTGTTGCAGCACGGATAAATTTCGGGGCTGAAAGTGAAGCTTCTGTGAGGTCAGTATACAGTTCATAATCTGTTTGTTGTTTCAGCATTGTGATTTATCAGGATGAGTTAAGGAAATGAGTTGGTATTGCAGGTACCCGGATGATCCGTATGATAGAATATGGGAATCTGATTTGCAAAAGAAGCCTAATTATCTTGTGGATGTTGCTGCTGGGACTGTGCGAGTGTCGACTACATTGCCAATCGAAAGCAGGGTCGATGACAGACCGCCTCAGAAGGTTATGCAGACGGCTGTGGTTGGAACAAACGGGTCCTTAACTTACAGAATGAACCTAGATGGCTTCCCTGGTTTTGGTTGGGCATTCACATACTTTGCTGAAATCGAGGATTTGGCTGAGGATGAGTCAAGGAAGTTTAGATTAGTTCTACCTGAGCAGCCTGAGTATAGCAAATCGGTTGTTAACATCAAGGAAAATACACAGAGACCGTATCGCGTTTATGCACCTGGCTATCCTAACATAACACTTCCATTTGTGCTAAACTTTCGATTTGCCAAAACGGCTGATTCTTCTAGGGGACCTATTCTGAATGCCATGGAGATCAGCAAATATTTGCGGAAAAGCGATGGTTCAGTAGATGGTGAGTACAACTAGCCCCTCCTCTTAGTGTTGTGGCCTCACATTTGATTCTAAGATGATTGCTTGTATTGCAGCAACTGTTATGGCTAATGTGGCATCGCTATATTCTTCCACTGAATGGGCTCAAGAAGGCGGTGACCCTTGTTCACCCTCACCGTGGTCATGGGTGCAATGCAATTCGGATCCACAACCAAGGGTTGTTGCTATGTAAGGAAGTCTATCTTAGTACCTTTATTTGCAATATGTCTTTTTGTCTGCATATTTCAACTATGTTATGCTTCATTCTTTCTGCAGCAAGCTGTCGAGTATGAACTTGACGGGAAATATACCTTCTGACCTGGTGAAATTGACTGGTTTGGTTGAGTTGTAAGTTACTTATTTCTTAGACTTTTGAATTTGGGATTATATAGAGATATTCTCTTTACTGATGTTGCAACTTTTGTCAATGGCAGATGGCTTGATGGGAATTCTTTTACGGGTCCAATACCGGATTTCTCTCGGTGTCCAAACCTGGAGATAATGTAAAATCACTTTCTTTGGAGTTTATATATTTTTTCTTGCCTTCATCTAACTATAAATATATAATGGACTGTGGCAGACACCTCGAGAACAACCGACTAACCGGAAAGATCCCTTCCTCGTTGACGAAACTCCCAAACCTGAAAGAACTGTATGCTTTTTTTAAAGGATAGTTTGATATATTAATTTGTGTGGTGGGGATGACCTTTTAATCTACATTCTTATGCACCCAACCTGCTTTATGATTGCAGGTACCTGCAGAACAATGTGTTAACAGGAACAATACCATCAGACCTGGCCAAAGATGTGATCTCAAAGTAAGTATATTGTCGGATTTAAACTGCTTTTGCATGAATAGTTCCTAGCTAGATCTTCTCAGTAACACATGTATTCTTCTTCCTTCAGCTTCTCTGGGAACCTTAACCTTGAAAAAAGTGGAGATAAAGGCAAGAAGCTCGGTGTCATCATCGGTGCATCAGTTGGTGCTTTTGTTCTGCTAATTGCAACCATCATTTCTTGCATCGTCATGTGCAAAAGCAAGAAGAATAACAAGTTGGGAAAAACTTCGGGTATGTTATATTTCTTCAAGTATACCGGTTTCATAGTGTATCTTGATTTTGAATGAATATGCTTACCTTTTTTCTTGGGTTTATTTCAGCAGAGTTAACGAATCGTCCCTTACCGATTCAGAGAGTTTCGTCTACCTTGAGTGAAGCTCATGGAGACGCTGCACATTGCTTCACACTTTATGAGATCGAGGAAGCCACAAAAAAATTCGAAAAGAGAATTGGGTCGGGAGGTTTTGGAATCGTATACTATGGTAAAACAAGGGAGGGGAAAGAGATTGCTGTAAAGGTTCTTGCAAATAATTCATATCAGGGAAAGAGAGAGTTTGCAAACGAGGTAAATCTGCCTTAGTCTAAAACCATGTGCCTAAGTATCTAGTTTTATTTTATTTTGCTTAGGAAGTAACACAAGTGATTATGGTTTTTTCAGGTTACATTACTCTCAAGGATACATCATCGGAACCTTGTGCAGTTTCTTGGTTATTGCCAAGAAGAGGGAAAAAACATGCTTGTGTATGAGTTCATGCACAATGGGACTTTGAAGGAGCATCTTTATGGTAACATATCTTTTTATGATAGGATGGTATATTTCAGCCTTTTGGCTTAACATTATGATAACAAGTGGATTTATTTTCAGGCGTGGTACCACGTGACCGGAGAATCAGTTGGATTAAAAGGCTTGAGATAGCTGAAGATGCAGCCCGAGGTCCGTGAATTGTACAACAAAACAGAAAGCCATTTTTTCGATATTTGATTTTGTTGGTTTTGATTGTTTCTGTAGGGATCGAGTATCTTCACACAGGGTGTGTTCCAGCAATCATACATAGAGATCTCAAGACTAGTAACATCCTACTTGACAAACACATGAGGGCAAAGGTTTCAGATTTCGGTTTGTCGAAATTCGCAGTTGACGGGACCTCACATGTCTCCAGCATTGTCCGTGGCACAGTTGGATATCTTGACCCCGAGTAAGCTAAGACTTAAACTAATACCAAGAACTTCAGATAGATTCACCAAAACTAGCATAATATCAAGAACTCACATATTTTCTTTATTCGATGTTAAAGGTACTATATATCGCAGCAGTTAACAGAGAAGAGTGATGTATATAGCTTCGGAGTCATTCTTCTTGAGCTAATGTCTGGCCAAGAAGCCATATCGAATGAAAGCTTTGGTGTCAACTGCCGGAACATAGTCCAATGGGTTAGTTCAACTTTTTTTTTGTGTGGTTACGCTTTGTTTGGATATATGTAATATGGAATCATAACGGTTTATAAATTATCGCTTGGTAACGGTTTTTGTAGGCTAAGATGCATATAGACAACGGGGACATCCGAGGGATCATCGATCCAGCGCTAGCGGAAGATGATTACAGTCTCCAATCAATGTGGAAGATTGCGGAGAAAGCGTTGCTGTGTGTGAAACCGCACGGGAACATGAGACCTTCGATGTCCGAGGTGCAAAAAGATATCCAAGACGCGATTAGGATCGAGAAGGAAGCGTTGGCTGCAAGAGGCGGTATATCAGACGAGTTTTCCAGGAGCTCGGCTCATTCGTCTTCGCTCAACATGGGAATGCTTGACCTGGCTGGATCACAGAGTTATGTATCCATTGATGAATCAGTATTGCAGCCAACAGCTCGGTAGTAGATTCGGCTTTGTTTGTACAGATGCATTACTTGCTTGTGTTTTTGACCTTTCACATTGTCTCTGGTCTTTAGTTATTAGTTTTGAGCTTAACACTACTTTTTTTTCTTTCTTTTGGACTCGAGGTTACAAGAAGTGCTTCGAGTTTGTTTGTTTTTCTTTTATTGTTTTCAGACTAACTCGGTGATTTATGTGGGATTGTGATATATTATGTTTTCTTTTAACTGATTTTCACATTTTCAACTGATTATATAGGATGATGTTTATGCTCTCGTAGAAATAAGTTCTATAGGTTATTGACACATTCGAGATTCAGGCGCAGTTGTGTTAGTAGTGGTCAAACCAAACCCACGAGTTACTTCTCATGATACAGTAGGTTAATAAAGGGCTTGAATGGTGTACACTTTTATTTTACGTTTTGAAAACATAATTCTGATAAATACATGTTATTCTAAAAAATTTACGCTAAAATTATAGAACATGAATTTAAACACTATAATCTATAACTATATTTTTTTTAAAACATTGATTTAATGATATGGGATGTTTTTCTCAGTGCTTATAAGCCAAAAAATATGTTGGTAATCTCAAAAAAAAAACCTTGAAAACAAGGAGGCCGATCAGGGTTCTTTGGGCTTTGGAATCGAGAAGTTTGATCAATGTTCTCTTGGTACAGCCTGATGATGAGGCCCCATTAGAAAAGCTATTTCATACTCCAGAGTCCATATCTGAATGTACAAGGTTTTTAAATGGAGAAAAGCCTATAGAAGAAATTGTTGACTATACTTCTTCTTGTACTAGCTGGGAAACTGATACTGACTATACAGATACTGAGAAAGAAGAGTCCAATGTTCTCTTGGTACAGGATACTGATACTGAGAAAGTGGAGTCCAATGGTCTCTTGGTACATGATACTGATACTGAGAAAGTGGAGTCCAATGTTCTCTTGGTACAGCCTCATGATACAGAAAAGGTGTTTCCTACTTCAAGCTCAGTATCTGATTGTACAAGCCTATTAGATGGAGGAAAGCCGCCTATGGACCAAAGCGTAAGCTCACAAGGTGTCGACAATATTACTGCGTGATCTATTTTTTATTTTATCTTTGTTTATGCACGCGTTCTCCGTTTTGCTCTATGTTTTTCTTTTCTTCTCTCCCAATTCTATATCGTGATCTCAGTCGAAACCATGAGTGAAGATTTCTCCAGTAAGATCTCTTTCTTCCATATGTCATACATGTAGACGTTCTTTTGTGGGAAATGGACACTCCTGTGGACTATCCTACAGAATCCAATATTATCCTCATCTCTAACAACATCGAAGGTGATATTGACTTCATCCAGTGTCTTGTATCTTCAGCTTCCGCAGGTTACAATAATCTCTTCGTAGAGACTACTGAGGCTGCTCCCGAGAACCTTGAAACCACAGGATGGCCGACATACATATTACAAGGAGGGAAGCCTATCGGCCGAATCCGCTATAATCCGCCTCGCGATCTGTAGTTGTTTTCATTGAGCGGAAGAAGAAACATGAGGTAACATAAGAGCAGAGCTGATACTTTGATTCGGTGCATATGCCTATTTTGCTACTGGTGTCTAGAGCCGTGCTAATTTTGATGTCATAGGCGAAAAATATGCTTTAATATTTTTAAAAAATATTATACATATAAAAAAAATCAATGTTTAAAGTTTAATAATAAATTAAGCAAAATTAAAGCAAAACTTAAAAAATAATTTAGAACAAAAATATGCCCTACAAAAAATAGGTTGATTATAATGTGTAATCTAGTAAATTGTGTTAGTGTCATTATTGTGTTATCAATCAAAACATAATTTTGGTAGTTAAATTTTTTTAATATATATATAATGTTAATATCCAAAACGTAATACCTATATATAAAAATAATTAATTAACTTTGATAAATATGATTAACAAAAATGAAGCTGGTAAAGAAGTGAGAAAAGAAGACTTTAGTTATTGCCTTAAGTGTGTTTGATATAGATGCATTTTTTACAAGGAAAATAGTTATATTTGAAAGATATATGTACTTAGCTTGTGTATTAAGAAACTAAATATTTTAATATGACTCAGATACATTTCCTCTCTCTAAATTATTGTTTTCTGTTTATTTTCATAAAATAGTAGAAGTTTTAAAAATATTAAAATGATCACAAATATTTTCGTAATTGTTTATAGATTTTACCTATTTCTTGTATTTTAGGAAAATTTGTAAATTTTAAAATGTTTATAGTTAATTGAATTCTTAAATAACTTTTAAAACCCTAATAAGTTTTCGAAAAAAAAAAATTACTTTCCCTACTATACAATAAGAAAATGTATCAAAAATCAAAATTTAATAAAAATGAATAAAAGTAAACTTATATAAAGGGATTGAATAATAATAAAGTTCCCCTTAATGGTTAAAGATAATGAATACACGTGGCGTTTCTGGATTTGGTAGAATATGAACCAGAGAGAAAATAAATAAAGAGATTAAAAAAAAAACGAACGGTGCTGATAAAAGTGAAAACCTAATCTCTCAATCGCAGACGTTGTCATCTCTCTTCTTTTCTCAAGCGTCCGATCAATCTCTCCTCTTCTCTCGATCTCTCTCCCTCTCTGCCTCCTCTCTTCCTCCAATCAACAAACACCTCTCTGTTTCACTCCCGCCCTTTTTCGAATTCTTCTGGTAAATCAATCTTCTCTCTCAACTTCTCTGATTCATTGCTTCATTTCAATTTTCCCCTTTTCATATCTTATTAGGATGTGTTTTGTCTCTGATTTTCTTCGTTTTCTGTTGATGGGTTTTGTCTATTTTGTGTTAATTGTTGTAAAGTTAGGGTTTTTTTTTCTTTCTGAGATGGCGGAGTCGCAGGCCAAGAGTCCCGGAGGCTGTGGAAGCCATGAGAGTGGTGGAGATCAAAGTCCCAGGTCGTTACATGTTCGTGAGCAAGATAGGTTTCTTCCGATTGCTAACATAAGCCGTATCATGAAAAGAGGTCTTCCTGCTAATGGGAAAATCGCTAAAGATGCTAAGGAGATTGTGCAGGAATGTGTCTCTGAATTCATCAGTTTCGTCACCAGCGAGTATGTCTTTTTTAACCTTTTAACAATGCTATGTTGTGTTTGCTCTTGCTGAATGTTTAGAGGCTTGATAGGAACTTTGAGTTTTAGTTTCAAGTCTTAAACTTTATAGTGATTTTTGGGTTTTTCTTAACTAGTGAAAGTTGAGGCCTTTTTAGTCCTTACATTGGTTACTCTTTCTTGTTGTTCATCTTTGTTTGGCTTTGATGTTGCATATTTGATGATGCAATGGTTTTTCTATGACGTTGATGAGCAGAGCGAGTGATAAATGTCAAAGAGAGAAAAGGAAGACTATTAATGGAGATGATTTGCTTTGGGCAATGGCTACTTTAGGATTTGAAGACTACATGGAACCTCTCAAGGTTTACCTGATGAGATATAGAGAGGTATGTTCTGAGTACGATGTTTATTAGTTATGCTGTTGTGTGAAGAGAGTTTTTGAATTTCACTAACTTACTCTGTTTCTCCTTTTCCTTTTCTTGCTCTACTACGTGAACTGGAATATCACAGATGGAGGTCAGTGGTTCTTCTTATTCTATTTCTTGTTCATTCCTAAAACTTGCAACGATCTATGATCTTTATGGCTTCCGTGAATCATCTCTTTTTGTCAACTTATGTATCAAACTATTTATGCTTTCCTTATCCTTTTCAATGATCAATAGGGTGACACAAAGGGATCAGCAAAAGGTGGGGATCCAAATGCAAAGAAAGATGGGCAATCAAGCCAAAATGGCCAGGTATATGTCTCAAATCTCATGCCTTTGACCATTTTTTCGTCTTCGCATTCATCTGCACGTATTCTCTCTTCCGCTTTAGCTAAGTTAGTCTGACATTCATGGGGTTTGTTTACCATTTGGCAGTTCTCGCAGCTTGCTCACCAAGGTCCTTATGGGAACTCTCAAGTAACTTTTCCTCTCTTCTCTTCACACTCAAGCAATACGCATCATTCTCTTCTAATTTGTTAAGAATTGAAAACTTGTAAAGCATCACTTATGTTATAATCTATGAATACCTCAAAATCTGTGAACTAATTTGACATTGGACTCGGTATAATTGTAGGCTCAGCAGCATATGATGGTTCCAATGCCGGGAACAGACTAGTATGAGAGGAGTATTCAACTTTGGTTATGTTCCACCAAAAGAGGTTATCTTATCTGTATATTATTTGTGTTGTAAGAGTTTTGCTATGCAGAACTTGTGACTATAATCATCTCATTGTTTTGTTTTGTTTTTGTTTCCTTGGATTTGTTCTGAATATGTCATCAAGTCAGTCAGTCTATTTATATATTTGGTTTGTTGATTATTTCAACACCGGTCTAAAGAATGAATTCTGATTTTAACAAAGATTTCATACAAGAATGAGAACAAATGAATACTTATTTGGAAAATGTTCACCATCGATAACGTAGTAAGATCCAGAATCTGTTAAACAACCCTTACCTAAAATAGTAAGAACCCTAGATTTTATGTTTATATCGCCTGCATTATCTTTAGTCTTTTAGTAGTAACGAAAGCAAAATTAGATGCTTATTGTTGTTTATTTGGTTACAGTTGTTGTAATCGCGGCGTTATCTGTTAAACCAAATTAGAGATTCTTTTTTAACATATCGTTTCTACAAAAAAAACGGGAATAATCCAACGGTCACAAATTTACAAATCAACGGATCACGTTCATTTCGGGCTCACTTCTGTCAAAAGACTTAAGACAAAAAAAAAAACTCAAAAATTAACAAAGAAAATTGATTAAATATTAATAAATAAGAAACCGCCGATTTGCTTCGTTTCAAATTCTTTCATCTTTTATGCGATAAAGCTTGTTTGATTTTTCTTCTTATTGAATCTGTGTGGTTTGTCTATGGGAGAAGAGAAGGAGAACTGGAGAAGCGAGCTCGACGATATCAATGGGCTTAGTCTGATTGATTTCTCCGCCGAGGATGATAACCTCCTCCTCTCTTCCTTTCTCGATCCCACCACCTTTGATTTCTCAGGTTATTTCAATTTCCATCTCCAATTTCTGGAAATTGTTAGCTGAAGATTTTCCTGGGAAACTTGTGAATTGTGTGATTTGGTTCATGATTGTTCATTGTGGGGATTTATAGATTTTTTAAAGCTTGATTAGATTTTTTTATGATGATGATGGATTCAGATACTGATAAGGAAGACAGAGGTCTTTGTTTATTTGGAGATACACATAATTGTTGTGATGAAGAGACTTTGGGCTCTACTACTTTAGAAGAGAAGGAGCCTCATAAGATCATGAAGACTAACCTACGCAAAAGTCTTGCTTGGGACAAAGCCTTTTTCACCAATGCAGGCAAGTATTTTTTTAGTGGCTGTGTTCTGTGGATTTGTTATTTAGTAGTAGTTAGTTTTGCTGAGATAAGTTGGCGCATTTAGGTGTTTTGGAACCGGATGAACTGTCTAGCATGATGGGGAGGAAAAGTTTACCAGCGGTTCAAGAGGATTTGCATAGATCAACAGAGTCTATGTCTACATTGAAAAGTGACTGCACTGTGGAGACTGGTCAGGAATTTTTTATGTGTGATGCTGCAACACCTGACAAGCGTAAGGACTTGGGATCAACAGAGGCAGTACCTAGCCCAAGTAAGCTTTGTTTCCATAAGCGGATTTATAAGGTTCTGTTTATTTGCATCTCTGTCTATTGTTTTGGTGTAGAAAGAGCTTTAGTTTAGCAGAATGGTTTTTTTTTTTATTGAACATGATATCTTATTTCTAGCAAGTTGTTGTGCTTTTGGTCACTAGTAAGATCTTGTTGATGATGAAGCTTTTACATTGTATGATTCTCTTTATGGCTCCTCAGCCAGCTCGCATCTAGTGTGATCTATCCTGAGATTCTAAGTGATCCCATCATTTTCGTTGATTGTATCTAGCTAATGATCTGTATGGTAGTTTATATTTTACTATAGGAAGTACTGTTTGAAACTGTATATGATTGAAACCTATTTAATTTCCGTTATCTATGAATCTCAAAATGACCATCTTTTTTACTTTTCTCATTTGAAATTTGTAGCTACAAGTACACTAGACGACCCTAGCTCTGAGGAAAAGGTAAGTGCCAAAACAACTTTAAGCTATGGATTAATCTTGCACCCCCTCCCTGATTAACCATGTCTTTGTTTTGATTTTTTTCTCAGATGAAACCCAATCCTATTCGTAAAAGGCCAGGTATTAGATCACAAGGATTAGCGAAGGCGACAAAGCATGTATGTTGATGACTCTCTCTATATGTGCTTGTCTTGTTAAAGCATCTGACATGATAAGAGTGATAGAAAATGTTGAGCTAAACTAATGAATTTAAAGTGAAAGCAAGCTGATATTAAGCTCTTTTTGGTTGTTTGTTTGTGTTATTCTATAGCCTGTCGCTTCAGAAGAACACAATACATCCATTTCCAGGCCATCCACTGGACTCAACAGGCCATCCAGTGGACTCAGCAAAACAAAAAGAGCTTCGGTAGATACTAACAAAGCCAAACAAGAAACGAATCCTAAATCATCTGGGGGTTAGTCACAACTCTTTTTTAAAGATGTCTTTCAAACTACCTCTTTCTTTACTTCTGCTTCTTACCGTGATCTTATACAGGTAAAGAGCCTTTGGCTTCCAGAGTTCCAATTTCAAGAAGACCTCGACCCATTGTATCAACACCTGTAGTGCCTTTTAAATCTGCTTTACGTTCTTCAGTCGCCTCCAAGAATGAATTAACATCTTCTTGCTCTTCCATTGAGAGCTGTCTCAGTGTTTCGTCAACCGCTTCTAACAAGCCTTCTATACATTCAGTAAAGCAGAAGAAAGATCAGAGTTTAAGAATAGCTTCCCATTCTTTGGCAAATAGACCAAAATCCAGCGCTGGATCTAGAAATATAGACCAGCTTAAAGTTCCACCCGTCTCAGCCGGTAGGACATACAAGTTCAATGTATCACGTCTTAGTTCTAGTGTTGACTGGTCATCGGAATCACCGCGAGCTTTTACTCCTAATAAAATGGCTAAAGGTAACAAGAAAAGTGTCCATGGTGATAACGGTCCTCCAACTGATTATACAACACAGACTTTGAAACCTCTGAACAATTCTAAAGATGTATCTGTTGTCCAAGATGACCCAAAGCCTTCTGCTTCCATGATGAAACCAACGGGACTCCGTGTGCCATCGCCAAAAGTTGGCTACTTTGACGGAGTAAGTTCCCAAATTCATGAAATCCTTTACATATGAACTAGGAAGTAATCAGAGTAACATTTGACAAAGAAATATATCTAATCCTTATCTATGTGGAATCTCATTACGTATATGAATATTTGTTGTTAACAGGCGAGGGGCAGCGTTGCACGAACACCCACGGGATCCTGTACTGGTCCGGTAAGTGGCTTGTCAAAACATGGAGCTTGTAGTCCCGATGAATTTACTCCAAGTAGAACTGCAAAGTCCCAACCCACAATGTCTAAAGCAGCGGTTCGTCCAGTTTCAAGGAGTTCAAGGCTGATTGTCTCGGCTTCACCAAAGCTTACCAACAAAAGGTATTCAAAAGTCAGTGCAGAGGAACAACTTGGATAATGTAGCTACAGTTATGAAGCCAAATAACTTGCAACTTGTTATAATATACCATAAGCTTTTAGGTAAAAGACCACATGGACTAAGTGCTTTGTCATGTATAGCTTTGAGATTCACTTGCAGTCTGGTTTGTAATGGATTTTCTAAAGTAAACAATACCAACTGATAATATATTTTAGTTTCCAATCGTCCCATTAATTTGAAACCTTGTTTTGGCTATTGTATTTTTCATAATATGTACTAACTAATATAGTACTGACTACTGAGTAACAATGGAGTTCAGCTTCATAAATGTTGATCAGAGTTTCAGCTAGTCAATAGAAAGAAAAACAAAAGTAGTTCACGATAGGCAACAAAAACATGTCTACACATTGAAACTTAGGGAAAAAAACAAGCGAATATTACAGACAATGGTTGTTTGTTTTTCCTGAACTTCAATGGATCATTTCTGACTTTTCTTCAGTAACACACCAATTTTCTTCAGCATACTTCCATTCTTCTTCTTTGGTGATGACAATTCATCATCAGTTTCACCCATATAAGGCGACATGTTGACGTTTCTCCTCCTCAACGGACTCTCTAACGATCCTGTTCTCTCCACGTACTTCCCGTTACTGTTATTGTTGTTGTTACCACCAGAGAGCATAGTAGCTGCGGCTTCAGCTGCTTTCCTCCATTGATCACACTGAACCTTGAGTCTCCTCAGCTCAGCTTCTAGTTCGGTGTTGGTGACTTGTGCCGCCCCTAGCTGTTCTGTCGCATTTTCGGCTCTCTTCCCGCTCTTATCTGCTTCCTCTGTCAGACTCCCGAGCTTTGCTAAGGCCTCGTCGATAGCCTTGTTCTTCTCACTCTGCATTGTCTCCATTTCGCTCCTGAGACTCTCGTATTGCGACATTACGCTCTGTAGCTCCATCTCCTTGTCCATTAGATTTGCTCTCAACTCCATCACATCGGATTCTAGCTTCTTGAGTTCACCGGTATCCTCAGGCTCGTTCTGGTTCAAGCTGTTCTCCAAGTTTAAGTATACTTCTTCTTTTTCTTTGATTTTCGAGTTCAGTATCTCGTTTTCATCGACGAGTATCCTGAGCTTAGCTTCCTTATCCATCAACCGTTCATGCAAAGAATCTCTTTCAGCTTTGGTTTTCTTCAGTTCTTCCCCCAACTCAGCCTCTCTCTGTGCATATCCGGATTTTACTTCATCGACTTGTTCATAAGCAGTTCTGATCTGCAACGTGCTCTGGATATACTCTTCATGGTACCTTCTCTCTGTTACTTCCACTGCAGATTTCAACTGGCTAATCTCTTGCCTTGCAACATTTATCTCTTCCTTGAGCTCTTCCACTGATGATGAGTCCCCGTTAGCATTTCCTCGGGCTTCATCTTCTTCCTCAAGCTGTCTCACAAGTTGCTCTAGTGACCTTACCTCAGATTTAGACTGCTCTAGCTCAGTTGTTAGTGAATTACAAGCTTCAGACATCTTCATACCATCTGAACGTAACATCTCAAGCGTCAAGTTGGCTATCTCTAATTGCTTTTCAGTTCCCGACACAATTTCATGCGCCTGAGCTTCCCCTTCCTTTGCATCAAACAGCTCACCTCTGAGCTTCTCGACAAGTGACAACGTCTCGTTAAGTTCCATCCTTAAGTTCTCAACATTTTCAGATTCAGACAGCTGTGCTTTCAGTTTCTGGACCTCGTTCATGGTAGATGATAGAGCAGCGGAATCCATGGCATGCTGTCTCTGCATTGCTTCGAGTTCAGACTGCCACGCTTTGTCTCGTTCTTGAGAGAGCTTGCGAAGCTCATCGATCCTGGAATCCTCAGAGGCGTTAATCTCCATTAACTGCTGCTTTGTTTCCTCTGCTTGATCTTGAGCTTCCTTCTTCAGAGCTTCTGAAGCACTTAGCTGTTCCTTTGCCTTCTTTAGCTCCTCTTGAAGCTGAGATATCTGAGATGCCAATTCGGGTGTTTTTCCTGTCCGTTTCTTCTGAATCTTGCATAAAAAAGCAACAATGAATATTAACAACTCAACTACGCAACAGATGCATCACATATCACTTTCACATATATCAAGTAACAAGCCACAAAAGTAACAATCAGAACAAAACAAGAAGCCTAACCCTCTAGGTTTAGGGTTCTTGCAAAGACTCCTGAATCAACAACTTTCAAGGTTTGAACTTCAAACACCCTAACAGCAGTTAGTGTTGAATAGGAAAGAAGTAGAAGACGAGAAAGCAGCCGAATGAGTACCGTTTTATGCTCTGATTACCATGTAGAATATGATAATTCGATATCTCTCTCAATGGCATTGTATAGTAGTTACAGTCTTACAGAGGAAGATTCTAGACGTGGACATTTACAATGGTTTCTATAATTGAATCAATCAAATATTCTCGTCATTAAGGAGTATCATTGACAGTTGGCAGCACTATAATTGAGTTTTGGGCACTCAAAAAGACAACAACACAATCTAGTTCTTGCTAAAAGTGGACAACTGAGACAAGTGTGAGTCAAATCATATAAAGGCATTGATTTACAAAGCATTGTGCAAAGCTACAAGTACCTCATTTACAGGGGTTCTTGGAGAACGGCGATCAGCAACTACTTTTGGGCTTTGAGTTTTCGGTGTCCTGATTTTCGTGTTAGGAGACGAGACAGGGTCGGATTCTGAAGTCTTGAGCTTCCGAGCAGTTTTAGGAGTTGATGCAGGAGATTTCTTCTGAGGCACCTCCAACGATCCCGGCCTATCATTATCACAATAACGCTTAAGCGTAATTAAACAAACGAAAAGCACTAGAATACATCCCAAGAGCCACTGAAACAAATCAAGACTTCAAAAACTACAAAATGACCACATCAAAGACTCTAAAAGACACACAAAAGAGAAAGCTTTGGACAAAAGTGAGGAGAATAACCTAGGTTTTGGAGTCTGCATTGCTTGAGATTAGAGTTCTAAAACACTCTCTTTTGGGTCCTTTGAAGATAAACTCTGTGTGTGAGAAAGAAGCAAGAAACACAAATCGGTGTTATAAGATTAACATAAGCAAGCATATACAACAAACTCAACAGAAGTACAAAGCTTAAGCAAGTGTACAAAAACAAAACCCTAACAAACTAAACTATACAGAGACATTGGCTTCAAAGAGACTCCATTTGAAACCACTACCACTACCACCAAACCAAGGCAACAAGACAAACTTAAAAAGAAACTGTTCACAGTCAAAGGAAATAGATTTTTTCTCAGTGTGATTCAATCTAATCTCACAGAGGTAAACCAAATTACAAGCAAAGAAAGTACATTTATATTCCACATAATCTTTTTGTAGTTGTCAAGTCATCAATTTTAGTTTTGTTTTCTCTTCAAAAAATTTGGAATCTTTTGAAGGAGGAGAGGAGATAATAACAATTTCTGTCATTTAGTTTAACGTGGGTTCTGGTTTTATTAGGTGGATCTTCCCTAAAATAGACAACAGATCTTAAAAGAAACTAACCAAACTAGAAATTTCAATTTAAACCTAACCGAGAACATTTTTTCAGAAAAAAAAAAAATCAAAATTTGAAGGAAAAAAAAACTTTCTTGAAAACAAATTTTTTTCTTTTCTTTTAGCTGAATCTTCAAGAAAAACCCAGAAAAGAGTAAACATAAAAACTAAACCAAACCCTCAAAGGTTAAAACTTTCTGCAACATAGTAACTCAAAAACAGAACAAAATTTTAGGTATTTCGAACTCATCAACGAAAGAAACAGATAAAGAACCAATTTTTAGGTATTTCAAACAGATAAAGAAGAGAGAGAGAGAAGGGACAGTGTTCTATGTTCTTCACCTGCAACTGTGGCTGCAGCTTTCCTCTTTTGGTCCGAAATGTTTTAAGAACAGAGAGATCGAAATGTAATGAAGAAAAGATGAGAGATTGAAGAAAGAGCTAAACTACGGAAGGGTTGAGACCAATTGAGCTATGGATATCATCTTCTTCCTCTCTCTTTGTCCCTTGTGACTAGTGTTGTTCTCTCACTGACTCTGCTCGTTTCCCAAGTCTTTTTTTTTTCTTTTTTCTTTGTTCCAGTGAACTGTCTATTTGTTTACACATTAATATCCAGAAAGAGAAAAGAGAGTGTGTGTGAAAAAAAAGGATTGAATTGGGAAATCATGATTTTGCCCCGATACTTTTTGTTTTATGTCAATTTAGTCCATATTTTATTTACTTTTCTCTTTCCGACCAAAAGGTCAGGTGATGTTCGTCCATGAATTATGCTTTAATACGTTAATGTCTGGTATAAAATATAAACCGTTCCTCATGAAACAGGTTGAGACTGTGTTTTTGATGGTAAAATTATGAGTTAACTTGGTAAATTAAAACGAAGTAGAATTCAATTTTTTTTTAAAGATGTTATGAAAAGAGTACAGAAACAGATGAGCAATATTGTTCAATGGACAAATTAACGCTCTACTAGTCTATTTTCTCTTTTACTTAGTGCAAATACTCTAAAGATTAGGTGTTGCGGATTTGTCACTTGCGAGTTGGAGGAGTAGAGTTTAATGCCAACACATATGTAGCATAATTAACTATAAACGTGTCCAACCAAAATTTGTTTACTATAAACGTACGTGTTACTACTATCAGTAACTCCATAACCATAATTGTTTAAAGTTTTAACATATAACTACCATTCAAAGCCTCAAAGAAATGTAACGTCAACCTCTTTCTTCAATTCCATCTCACTAAGACTACACAAACAAACAAAAGTCTTAATACATTAACACAGAGAGTTTCTTACGGTTTTGCTCTTGAGACGTGCTAGTATGCATTGACACTCTTAAGAAGTTAAAGACTAAAGAGTAACAACATTAGAAAAAAATATATTCAATAGACGTCTAAGCGTTGTTACAATTTGCCTAAGAAACAGTTATAGACACTATACCAAACAATATGTCTAAAATATGTAGGGAAATATTTTTAACATCTTGACCTTCTACAGTATTTCTTTAAATATTTACTTCGAAAGAATACAATTTTTCGTGGGACTGATAATTGCATCAAGTTGAAGAAAAAAACGAGAGGATCCTTGTAAAATAGAAACAAGAATAAGACATAAAAGACAAAGAGAAGCGTTGCTTGTTGAGGCGCCAGAGTCACGTGCCATTGTTCGGCCTCATGTTTGCTGCTTGCTACTTAATTGCTAACGGTAATATATGTTTCTTTCGTTTTTCTAATTTATTTTCTTTTTATTGTTTGAATAAATGAAAACTAAGCATGCATTTCTCTGTATACTTTCTATATTTTAATTCCCATACTCCACTTTTTTTTTGCGTAAAGATGCACCTAACCTAATCCCTCAGTACAGTTCTTTCTTATAATTTACTTAAGAGTTTCTTTGAATTACATAGTAATCGCATATAGCACCATATACGATTTATTTATTTATGTAACCAAGATATTATATAGATACACCTTAATCCATTATCTGTTTTTATTCCTACAAATTTGATCATGTAGTTTTTTCTCTATGAAAAAAGACAGTAGTTCTTTCTCAATTTACCGGTATTCGAAATCCTAATAATGAAAAAAAAAAATGATGAAAAGGAAAAAGTTATGAAAATTCTATTTATAATAGGAAACTGTAGTATCACAAGTTGAGTTATTGACACCGAGTTTAGACGGGACTATCTATTTTTCATGCATCACATATGACATTATATAAATGGAGTCTGCGAATTCATTTTGTACAAATCCAAGTCCACTTTTCAAAAACCATTTTATCTCACGATTGAAAAAGATGAGTCGACCTCCTAATATAATGTCAAACTACTAATTAGTCAAAATATACTACCACTTACCTAACAACCACATATAATATAACTACCATTGAAAAACAAACCGTGGACTCCTAAAACCTAAAATATTAGGTTGGAGGAAACAAACACCTAAAAGTTTCGTCGAGTAACGTTTTTGTTCTTTGGTTTTATAAATCATGCATACTCATAGTTTGTGTGGCCATTATTGTTTTTCAGTTTTCGGGGATCCTAGGAATTCCCAGTTGCCACCGCAATAGGTTACCGGGAGTTAAATGCAACCTGCATATTTATTATTTAATTCATACTATATGGTCATAGTATGTAATTTGATTTATGGACATTGATATCCCAAAATTTTGGTCGGTCCATGTCCCTTACACTACATTTAATTAAAGAGTTCCGTTGGTACTATTATTCCATGTACACAAGCTAATTTGCGCTATTGACCTTGACTGGTTGCATCTTACCATAATGTTTTGAAATTATTCCTATTGATTACCTATGAATATCGTCTAGTACATGCGCGACTTGCAAGCATATTATAATCATGTTATGGAAATTAAATGATTAATGTTAAGAACTATAGTATTTATTTAGCATTTTAAATCTACACTCTAGATGACTGATTTTAAATCTTTCACTGTGATGTATAAATTCAAAAAAAAAAAAAAGNAAAAGTGTCTNTTTTTTTTTTTTT
>Ga0041059_1001316_pt1 | contig 19875 bp, 22 predicted proteins | sample AraColnosormetaG_FD_56232 | JGI IMG/M metagenome (GOLD analysis project Ga0041059, IMG submission 56232) | Arabidopsis roots microbial communities from North Carolina, USA - Col MF nosort | ecosystem: Host-associated > Plants > Roots > Unclassified | place: USA: North Carolina | collected... | reverse complement strand
GTTTTTTTTTTTTTGTGTAGAAAATGGGATTAGAAACCAATTATGAAAGATTCGATTGAAAATTTTCGAATCAAAACCCAAAAAAAAATCTGACCCAATTAAATTCTTTAAAGTATACTTCAAAAATGTTAAGTAGATATTATATTTTTATACCAAAAAAACAAACAATACCCAAATACAGTATCTGAATCAAACAATATCCAAAAATTCAAAAAAAATCGTAAAATACTCCAAATATACCAAAATACCGGATAGTTTTTGTAGCTAGACCGGTTACTCATTCAAAATCATTCAAAGAACCGAACCAAACAAAATCCTGAAAAGAAAAAATGAAGGGAATACTAAACTCAAGATCTAAAAACGGAAAGTACCAAACCGATACCGAACCGAATACATTTGAATGAAGAGTATTAGTTTTGGTTAATGAAAAAATTGAGTAATTATTTGGCTATACATATGAAAGTTGATCGACACATATCAAAATCTTGTAACTGTCCCAAAAGCATATTTAGAAATCATTTAATATTTTCATAATATTTACTTCATGAAAAAATCAATAAAAAGATTTACTCAAATCTTAAATCTTAAATATCTTTATAACCAAAACTATAAAGTTAGTATCGGAGACTAATAAACACAAGTAAACTATACGACTTCTCGAAAACCTAGTTGCTCAAACTCATCAATGGCGAAACTAAAGGTTGCTGGTACATGGGGAGGCATACTTGAGGTAGAACTCGAGAATTGGACTCTAAACATGTTGAGAGACGAAGTAGCTAAGCGATCAGGACTTGATCCTGAATCAATCAAACTAATTTTCGCCGGAAAAATCCTGAAAGACGACGGCGATGCTACTCTAACGCTTTCGCAATTGGGTATTAAAGAAAACTCTAAGATCCTCTCTTGTCGTCAAGCTGCTCCTGAAGAAGGTAAGTCTATCATGGCTGAAGAAGAAAGGGCTCGTCGTCTCTCTCGTGTCAAGTAAGTCTTTTCGTTTCTCTCTTTTGATCATCTTTGTATTTCGTTCCTTGTACATGGTTTGGTTGTTTTCTCTGTTTATGTCTAAAGTTTGAAACTTTTCTATGTCTGACTGTTTGCAAGAACTCAATTTGTGAATTAGTGTAATGATCCTCTGTGTCTTTCGTTCTTAAGCCATGGTTTGGTTGTTGTCTTTGTTTAGTGTGTAATATAAAGTCTAAAGTTTGAACTTTTATATGTATGATTGTTTGCAAGAACTCAATTTGTGAATTAGCGTAATGATCATCTGTGTCTTTCGTTCTTTAGCCAATGGTTTGGTTGTTGTCTTTGTTTAATGTGTAAGATAAAAGTCTAAAGTTTGAAACTCTTACATGTCTGATTGTTTGCAAAAACTCAATTTTTTATTTAGTGTAATGATCATCTGTGTATTTCGTTCTGTAGCCATGGTTTGGTTGTTGTCTTTGTTTAATGTGTAATATGAAGTCTAAAGTTTGAAACTTTATATGTCTGATTGTTTGCAAGAACCCAATTTAGTGTGATGATCATCTGTGTATTTCGTTCTTTAGCCATGGTTTGGTTGTTGTCTTTGTTTAATGTATAATATAAACTCTAAAGTTTGAAACTTTATATGTAAGATTGTTTGCAAGAACCCGATTTGTGGATTAGGGTAATGATCATCTGTGTCTTTCGTTCTTTAGCCATGGTTTGGTTGTTGTCTTTGTTTAATGTATAATATAAACTCTAAAGTTTGAAACTCTATATGTATGATTGTTTGCAAGAACCCGATTTGTGGATTAGCGTAATGATAATCTGTGTCTTTCGTTCTTTAGCCATGGTTTGGTTGTTGTCTTTGTTTAATGTGTAAGATAAAGTCTAAAGTTTGAAACTTTATATGTCAATTGTGAGTCTTTGTAGTCAATAGTGTTTTCCTTTGCTTTATTCAGAATTTTGGTTATACTGTTGTGTGAACCCTTGCAAGAATTTGCCAATTTAGAAAAATTGACTATGTTAGTCTGAGCCCTCTAATGATTTGTGATTGTCTATGTGAATGTTGTAGAGCTGCAGCTACAGCTTTGTCCAAGAGACATGCTGATGGTTCATTACCGATCCAAGACTATAACATAGAGCTGGAAGATCAAGGAGGTCATAAAGTACAGTTTGGAACTGAGACTGATCAGAGGTATTGCTTAATCAGGTTGGAGCATGGAACTGCCACCTAATTTTTTAATGCTAATGAGATTTTTTTTTTCTTTTTTGTGTTCAACAGTGCTGCAATGATGGGTCTTATGTTACATACAAAGGCAAAAAGTTTAATAGAAATTGAAATGTATTCCGATGCAGTTGAAGTTCTTGCTATGGCAGAGGTTAGTTGTTTTTTTTGTTGCAAGTACGTTTTTGTTGTGGTAATGGTTCTGCAATAGCTTCCTGATGTTTGTTTGTTTGGTTGTTCGTAGGAATCATTTTTGCTCTGTGATCCCAAGATTCTCGAGGTCAGCTCTCTCTCCTGTTTGCTTGTTTTCTGAGTCTCTGCGATGCTGAATTAACCTCATTTGTATCTTTGACATGGCTGTACTATATTCTTACAGCTTGTTGACAACCTCCCTATGATGGAAATAGACATTGTCTGGTGTTATTTCTTGCTCCGGGACATCAAATGCCTTTCAGATGCTGGTGTTCGCCTTGTGAGAGCAAGGAAAGGACTCGAGCGTGCTCATGGGAAGGATCTTTCTCGTGTGAGGCTCCTTCAAGCAGGTCAAAGTCCAGAGATGGCTATGTGAGTTAGTTTTAATATGTTTTTTTTTTGTTTTTCAGTTGAGGAAACCCAATAAATATGCTTATAGAGGTATAAGATTTTGATTTTTTTAATTGATAGATATTTGAGGCTAGAGTTACTAGAAGGTGTGGTGGCATATCACACTGGTCAGAATGATAAAGCCTTGAATGCACTGAAGTCTGCCCATGCGAAATTCTTGCAGGTCAGTGAGCTGTACTGGTATAACTTGGCGCTTAGTGATACTCAATTGTTACAGAGGTATAACTTGCTGTTGTGCGTGTTGATGTAGCTACAAATACCCGATGAAACGCTGTCGCTAGTTATGGGTATGGGCTTTCAAGAGAAGGATGCTAAAAGAGCTTTGCGACTGAACAATCAGGATATTGCAAGTTCTGTTGATTTTCTTATCGAAGAGCGGGCGAAAAAAGCCCAAAAGCGGGAGCAGGATCTTCAGAGACAAAGCGAAATACTGTATGTTCTTACTACTGTAATTATACTAGTTATGATCTTTAACTTTGTAGTGACTTTATGAGCTCTGATTCAGTGAGCAGAAAAAGTATGGAGTAACACCCATGAAGAAAGCTGTTGATATGCAGATGCTTGAGAGGCTCGTCTCTATTGGGTAAGTAACAAACTGTAAATAGTTTTACTGTTGTCTTCCCCTACTATGAGCTTCTCGATGTTTGTAAGAAAGCCTTCAAGCTCCCCCTTGTATACATATAAGTCTTTAGCTTAAGAACTAATGTTGGTTTTAGTTGTTTTTTCAATGCTTAACTAGTGGAAATGTTCTATTTGGATATCTGAATTTGAAACTTTTCAGATTAGTTTATGTATTTAGTATGACTTAGAGCGTTTACTTGTGCAGATATGCGAGGGAACTTGCTGCTGAATCCCTCCGGAGAAATGAGAACGATATTCAGAAGGCGCTTGATATACTCACAGACCCAAAAGTTAATTCAACGATACAGGCTTACATTGAATCGAGGAAAAGAAAACGGCAAGAACAACTGGTAGGCATATCAGTTGCTGAACTTGTGTCTATGGGCTTTGAACGAGGAAAAGGTAAATTTCCCATCTGGATAGTTTCTGCAATTGCATATATTGTAAAAGTCCACGGTAGAGAATTGATGATCTCTGGTTTGCACTGCAGCTACCTCTGCTTTGGAAGCTGGTGGCAGCCGAGAAGATACAATCCAAAGGCTACTATCTGCATCAGTAGCAAATCCAGGAACTACTACTACCTCTGTTATAAATGCAACAAGTAGCACAAACAATGTGGGTGCGGAGAGCAGTGGTTTTGGCGGTGGGGCAGAGCAGGACTCTGAGATGAAAGATGAAACAACGGATGACATTGCAAACCGAGCAAGCACATCCAGTGACGGCATGGAAGAAGAGCGGGACTCTGAGATAGAAGATGAAATAGCAGACGAGATTGCAAGGGTCGATGCTTTGTCGGCTTATGATATCAATCTTGACAAGGAAATTGAAGCTATAAATGAGTACCTGGCCATGCTGGATGCATCCCAGGAGTCTTGTTGAAGAGCGGGTCGTTCTGGAGAAAAGTTGGAGATAACGAATAATACCGAGTTGTTGCATTGCCAATCTTGGTTGGTATGCTTGCTACCTTACTTAGTATGTTTAGTAGGATTTGCTATGCAGAAACTGATTCATGAGAGTGATATTATCTTGTTGCTTCTTAGTTTAGGGGTTTTAACAAATTTTGGGGATTTTTTAACACAGCTTGACTTTTATATAACTACTATACCTTTTTAGTCCGTAATATTGAAGGTGCTTGTCTCTAAAATATTTCTGACTTGCCATGTTAATGTGGGTTAAAAAGCCAACTCAAATCCAGCCTACGAGAAAGCTGGCCAATAAAAACTAAAGTCGAATAACAAAAAATTAAGTGAGCACTAATTTATTTTAAAATTAAAGTAATGTTTATTTTATACAAGGGTGAAAAAATTGAGTTGTTGCTGAAGTAAGATGATATTGATGTGAGAACAATAGCTCAGAAGATGCAAATGAACTTTGCAAAGTATCGGGATATATACAGTGCTATCTGCTTTAGATCCAAGGTTACAATTTCAAATACTTAAAGTTATATTTATTTCTTACAATGTTTTAATAGTTGATCGGACTTATTAGAAATCAAATAGGTTCACTATTTTATATCTAATTTTTTGATCATGTATCAAATGCATACGCAAATCATGTAATGGTAAAAGAATTGTAATAAATGAATAGGAAAAGATTTTTTTTTGCCAAAAACAAAATGTATATATAGATATCAAATATTTATTCTCAAATCATTTTTTGTAATGTAATGTTAAATTAAATTCAGAAAAATATAAAAAATGGATCAAAAATTTTTTTTTATATAATATTCATTGTTTTTAAACTCGACCTGGATGGTAAACCGGACTACCTTCTGAGTCACGGGTCATTGGTTTGCTTGGGTTCGATCATAGATTAATTGATTAAAATTTATTTAATATATTTTATATTTACACATATTATATAGTTTTTATAAATGTAAAAATAAAAGTAATCATATTGTGTTTAACAAAATATGAAGTTTAACAATAATAACAATGTGATTAAAAATTTTAAATCTAACTAAAGTATAAAACCGCAACAAATATTAAAACAACATACATAAATAAACTAATAAACATCGCGAATTCAAAACAAGTCAATATTTTTGGGAGATTTGTAAAACTACCCTTTTTTACTACCCTTTTGCAACAATACCCTTTATCTTGTCCAATTCTAAAAAATACCCCTTCCATTTAACACAATGACCAAATTAACCTCATCTAATATGAACATGTAATTAGAAACTGAAATTTTCTCACCAAATTTTTGGCGCCAAAATTTATTTTTCCCGCCAAAAACAAATTTCCGCCAAACCTTTTTCCGCCAAAAAAAAAATTCCCTCCAAATTTTTTTTCGTAACAAATTTTTTCTCAGCCAAAAAAAATCTTTTAAAAATCCTTGTAAATTTTTTTGACGGGAAATAGATTTACATGGGATTTTAAAAGGGTTTTAAAAGATTTATAAGGGATTTTAAAAGAATTTTAAAATATTTACAAGAGATTTTAAAAGGGTTTTAAAAGATTTACAAGAGATTTTAAAAGGGTTTTAAAAAATTTACAAGAGATTTTAAAAGGGTTTTAAAATATTTACAAGGGATTTTAAAATGAGATTTTAAAAGGTTTTAAAAAGATTTACAAGAGTTTTTAAAGGGTATTCTTGTAAATTCTTTAAAAATCTTTTAAAAACCATTGTACATCTTTTAAAACCCTTTTAACCCATTTAAAAATCTCTTATCAATCTTTTAAAACCATTTTAAAATCCCTTATAAATCTTTTAAAACACTATTAAACCCTTTAAAAATTTCTTAAAAAAGCTTTGTAAATCTTTTAAAGCCCTTTAAAATCTGTTGTAAATAATTTAAAACTCTTTTAAAACAATTTTAAACCCTTTTAAAATCTATAAAGAAAACCTTTGTAAATCTTTAAAATCCCTTGTAAATCTTTTAAAACCCTTGTAAAATCCTTTGTAAATCTTTTAAAATCCCTTGGATATATTTTAAAACCCTTTTAAAATCCCTTGTAAATATTTTAAAACCCTTTTAAAATCCCTTGTAAATCGTTTAAAACCCTTTTAAAATCCCTTGTAAATTTATTTCCCGCCAAAAAATTCTTTTTTGCGGGAAAATTTGTTTGAAAAAAAAATTGGCGGGAATTTTTTTTTTCGAAAATTTTTGGCGAGAATTTTTTTTCGAAACTTTTTGGCGGGAAATTCTTGGCGAGAAATTCTTGGCGGAAAATTTATTTTGGAATATTTTAGGAGAAAAATATTAATATTTCATTTGGTCAACCTAAAACCATTTCCAAATTGGGATAAAATGGTCATTAAAAATTTAAAGAGAGTAAGAATGAAAAGGGCTAAAAAAAAGGGTAGAGTTGAAAAGGAGCATCATCAAAAGGGCATTAGAAAGAATTATTTCTAGATTCGAACCACTACTGTAATCCCGAGCTATAGCTCTTGTCTCATTGAGCTTGTATGGCTCACATTAAAAATTTATCCATCATATTGTGATGAATAAATCTTTTACATACATGAAAAAATTTCTATGTACGAACATAATTACAGAGACGAGAGACTGGTTTGGTGACTCATGCATTCATCTCTAATGATCTTGATGGATCATGAAATCATCAAGATTCAAGTCCTCCTAAAAATAAATTGATACACATGAACGTCGACACTTGATATCCAGATGTATATTTAGTTGAAAGTAGCTAGTCTTTATTTTTTATTTTATTTTTGATCAAACTTAGCATTCTATTAAAAATAAAAATTTAACCTCCATAAAAAGAGGATACATTAAAGCTACAAAGAGGTGAACCAACCAACAAAGCGATTGTGTAAGAAAGGAAACTAAAACTAGCAACAAAGCTCAAATAGAGACTTAGGGATAAGGCTGAACTCACGAGTTCTGCCTTAGTAGAATCTTAACGAAGGCCATCGATAACGTAGTCATCATGAAATTTGTAGTCTATAGATAGTATATAAAAGAAAGACGGTATTATTTTCTTCTTAATTGTCCATGTTTAATTAGAACACAAAAGAACGATCACGATATCACTCAACGACGGTAAGAAGTTAGAAGTTAGAAGCGTCGCTGGTGTATAAGAAGCTCCAGAATTATTGCTCACCCAGCCACAGATTAGACCACCTAAAGGATGATTGTTCTCTAGTGGCAAGACGTTCTCAAGAAGACATGATGTCCCCCGCCGTTCTAGCCCTAGAGATAAGAGAGATGGTGGCTCTGATTATGGAACCTTTAAAGGGTTTTCCCACTCGAGGGGATGGGACCATACCCCCTCAAGATCCCATCACACAAGATCAGGTTACCAAACAGAAAGATCTAGAATGTTTAAGGAAGCTGGCGCCGATCTTAGAAAAAGAGAGGATAGAGCTTTAGCAAGATCCTCCCCTGAGTTTAGTGAACCTGGCATATGGGCTAGTGTTTCCCTTCCTCACAATCTGAGAGCTTCTCTCTCTAGGAGACCTCTGGCACCAAAATCTCTTCAGTCGCAGGAGAGATGATCCTTGTCAATTTCTGGATCCAGGCTTGTAGAAAGGGAAGGAAGTGGGGTGAGGAACAAGGGCAAAGGGAAGATTTTGGATAGTCCCTAGACCCATGAGATACCAGTATCTGTCTTACCAGCTGTTGGCCTTGCTGGGACCTCTAAAAGGCATGGATCTCGGGATCATGTCTAGGTGGAAGCTTTCGAGGCTGCAGTTGATGAAGTTAGAGAAGTAATGTCCTAGTATGTCAACTGTCCGGATCCCACAGAAAGGGCTACAAGAAGAGAGAGTGTCCGATAGGCAGAACAGTTAGGGGAAATTGAAGCTACTGTAGAGAGAATGTTGAGGTCAGCTATTCCAACACCTGTCTCATCCCTCCATACAGAAGTAACTTCCTCTAGCAGAGGCAGAGGCCATGTTTCTCATTGGCTGGGACGTGTTAATGGACCAACAGACAAGCTAAGGGTCAAGAAGATATTGGTCAGCAAGAGGAAGCCAGGCAGACCAACACGGCGTAAGGCAAGCCCTAAGGCTTTGGCTGGGGTCAAATCAAAGAAGCAGCACCGGCTCAACCAAGCCACCATTCCTTTCTCGCACAGAAGGCTTAACCTTGATCAGTCTCTGGACCATTGGGAATTCAAGGCTCCGGAATCCATCCACAAGCCTCATGTAAAAATCATGAGCTACAACTGTCAAGAGCTGGGGAATCCTAAGACAGTTCGCAAAGTGAGGAAGATCCATAAGAAGATCTCCCTTGATATCATCTTCCTCATGGAAACGAAGAACTAGTCTGCTACAATGGTTAAGAAGCTAGAGTTTCTCAAGAGCTACAAGTCTCTACTAGTCCCTCCTCAAGGTCATGGAGGAGGAGGGTTAGCTTTGTTTTGGAAGTCTGATTTGGAGATGTTGATTTCCTCCACATGTGATAATTTTATTGACATTACTATCACTTTCCAAGGATCAAGTTTCCTTGCTACCTTTGTTTATGGTGAACCTGACCAGACAAAGAGGTCGTCTCTCTGGAATACCCTGTTGGCTCTTGGCGAATCACGGGATGAGCCCTGGTTCTTCATAGGGTATTTTAACAAAATTTTAGATAATACTGAAAAGGCTGGAGGACCAGAAAGAGCTGAGACTTCCTTTGTTGAGTTCAGGTCCCTATTGTCGGAGTGTGGGCTCTTTGATCTAAAGCATTCAGGCAATTTCCTGTCTTGGAGAGGAGTGAGGCATTTCCACTTAGTGCATTGTACACTGGATAGAGCATTGGCTAACACTGCTTGCTTTGATCTCTTCTCTCGAGGGCGCAGTGAATATATGAAGTTTGAAGGGACTGACCATAGACCTGTCCTATCTGATAATAACTTTTTAAGATCAATTAATCCTAAAGCACTATCATGTCGTTGTAGTACTGAAGGTTGTCAATCCAAATGGGTGTGATGCTAGCAATCAAGATGCAATCAGAGTTCACAGAGTCAAGCCAAGCAATAACAGGTTTTGGGGTGTTCTAGCAGTCCTAAGTGAATATGGAGGAAACAGAAAATCAAGCAGAAACAATAAAACACTCGACCAACACAACTCGTTTCAGAGCACTGGGTGGGGTCGAGTGACTGGTCAAGTAACAGACAGAAAATGTAACAGGGATACTCGACTACAAAGACAACTAGGTGGTCGAGTATTAGGTCGAGTAACACGCAAAAATTGCAAAAACTAAGTAACGGTCACAAGATGCAGTAAACAGTAGTAGAGTAAACAAAGAAATCAATTAGTTAAAGAATTCCCGAGGATGGGGTAATTGAGTAGTTTTGTTTCCTCAGTTTACAGGTGATTGACATGCTCAATAAATTATCCCTAGATAACAAGTTCGGTAACCAAATCTAAGTGCCACCGCAACAGAGACCCTCAAGTTAAACTAGTCCCAAACTCAATCAGCATTCACGAGAGCTAACCTAACAGGCATTACGAATCAACAAGTTAAAGCCAAAACGCTCCCTGCAACCAATACATGGGTACAGAGCCACAAATTTCTGGAATTATTGTTTCAGACATTTCATCGAACATCTTTTGGGCGCGGAAATGTTTGGGCTCAAATTCCAGTTGATCAGAAAGCAATAGGCATTAAGAACAACTAATCCAGAAGGGATCTATAAATCAAAGTCAACCACCTAGCATACTGAGAATTCTAAACTACACTAACCCATCCTCAGAAACTTATTCACTACTTAGACATCATTGCAGAGAACATAAACGATGAATAGAATGAAAACATAATAGCAACATAGTAATAGCAATATGAAAACAGGATGAACAACTTAGTAAACGAAGATGAAAAGCAAATACTGAATACTGAATAGATTAAGAACACAGTGTCTGCGGAATAAAACTTAGTTAACGAAAATTTAAAATACATGCTACTTATAGCGAAATATTCCGAAACTCTAATACTCAAAACGACGCAGTATCGAGACGGATTAAGAACGGTACTCAACCCAGGTGGTCAAGTGAATGGTCGAGTGATAAGCTGGAGTCTTCTTCTCTTCCTTGTGCTCGAGTGTCTGGTTGAGTGCGGAATGGAGAAAACTCTGAAGCTGACAGTCGAGTATGAAGTCGAGTGATAGAGATCGTGGTACTTGGCTTGTTGGTAGAGCGATTGATCGAGTGGATGATGATGGTGATACTCGACCTGTTGTTAGAGTGATTGATCGAGTGAATGATGATGGTGGGATTGACCATGTTGGTAGAGTGATTGGTCGAGTGAATGATGATGGTAATACTCGTCCTGTTGGTAGAGTGATTGGTGGAATGAATGATGATGGTGGGACTCGGCCATGTTGGTAAAGTGATTGGTCGAGTGAATGATGATGGTGATACTCGACCTGTTGGTAGAGTGATTGGTCGAGTGAATGATGATGGTGGGAGTCGGGCATGTTGGTAGAGTGATTGGTCGAGTGAATGATGATGGTGATACTCGATCTGTTGGTAGAGTGATTGGTCGAGTGAATGATGATGGTGAGACTCGGCCATGTTGGTAGAGTGATTGGTCGAGTGAATGATAGAGTGTTACGGTCGAGTGATTTGCTGTAGAGGTTGTGGCCGAGTACTTCAGGAACTCGAGGATGACTGTACTCGAGCTCGTGGTCGAGTATGTTGATTTGATCAGGTCCACTTTTTCCAATTAGCTCACCAACAGCTCCAAATCACCTGAAAACAACACAAATATGCAATATGCATGCAAAACTATCCTAGACATGCAAAGTGATGAAAAATGATTAGAACTGGTATAAAATAGTGGTGATATGACACAAATGGATGCTCAAAACGTGTAAAATGCACACTTATCAAGTCTCCCAAACTTAGTCTTTGCTTGCCCTCAAGCAAACAATTAAGAACAAGCTGGAGGTGAGGTTTGAAAGCGGTGACTCAGAACCAAAGCATGAGATATGACAATTAAGATCAATGTTTAAGCTAACAGTTCTAAAATGCGAGGTGATCGACTTCTACTTAAAAACTTTAGCCATGCTCTATTATGATCCAAATTCACACTTAGTTGCACAATACGTCAAGATCAACCAATCCCTTTAATATTCATTAAGTTTGGGAACGTGAATCAAGATATGCATTGCTAGTGAACTCATTTGGATAAGGATGGGTTATGAGACAAAGATGGTCCCTTAAAGGTGGTTCAGACTTTAATAACACGGGACTCTCAATGAAAAAGGACTGAGCTTTAGAAGAATGATAAAGGTAAGTGTCAACCTATGCATATAAGAATAGCACCACATCTACCCAATGACATAAACCGTGAATAACAAGTAGATGGTCGTATCTCTAAACCCAATGATGATCCTAAGTCTACCCTTTTGCACTAAAGGCATATTTCGATTTTTTCTTGGATCAACTCATTTCCTTTCATTTCTTTGGCTCTTGCTTTTAAGGAGAAGCTTTTCTTAAACTCTATTAGTCTAGTCTTGTGAATTGGGTTTTTCTTAAACTCTAATGGCTCTTATGATTTTTTTCCTTTCTTTTTTGTTTTTGTTGCCATTTTTTTTTTCTAGAGTATATCTTATCATATCTATGCTTCCCAAACATTCACTAGACCTCAATATGATTTTCAGCTTCCTTCTCCTAAAGATCCTAACCCGTTTTCTTTCTTTTTCTTTTCACACTCAATCTCAATCTCCAAATAAGTTCTCACCTATTCCTACCAAGTCCGAAAACGCGGATTGGAACTACATGAGTAACTACTCTTGTCGGCTCAAACCTAACATGTTCTACCAAGCTCAATCCTGAAAATAGGCCTCACATGCTCTCACAAATAACATGGCTTGAAAGAAGGGTTGGTTATGGGTGGGGGAACTACTCCAATAATGGAAGCAGCAACTTGGATTAGCAAGAGTGGTGAATAAGTGAAAGAAAATCCAAATATGTATTCTGTCTATGAGTTCAAAACCGATGCAAACATGATAATTATAAGTCGGATTCAAGTTCAAATTGACAGGAAAAGGTGTCATGACATGCAACGACTGGTATCTATAGAACATGGTGCGGTTTTACTTCAAAGTCATTCAAATGCATCAGAGAACTAATAACTCATTTAATGAATCATCATGCTTACAAGGTTATCTCCTCATTGTCCCCTATGCATATGCAACAATTCTAAATGAAACACTCTAGACTCTATCCTAAATGTAATGCAACTACATGAACCCTCTGTTTTTGTGAAATCATTTTCTGAAATTTTTCAATTTTTTTTGTTTTTTCTATGCCTTAGATGAATGCAGACTCGACGCAAGAGTATATACAATGCAACACACACTTCCTGAGCCCTCCCCCAAACTTAAATCACACAGTCCTCTGTGTGGCCAAATTTGGAAGAGAGTACTCAGGATAAAACACATCACATAAACAAAATATAAACAAGAGATGGTATAGTACAATGGTGAATTGAGGCACTTACCTAAGTCAAAGAATGAACGGAGTTGGTCGTCAATGGCTGCCTGTGATTGCTCCCAGGCCATTGAAGAGTCGCCTTATTCTGTCTCAGCTCCAACATGTCGGTACTCGACCTCCCTTCTTCTACTAGGGCCAGCACTACGGTAGAGTGATCTCTTGGCGTGGATAAGCTAAAACATGGTCGAGTATTTTTCATTACTCTGTGGTCGAGTATACTGATGTACTCTCATAGCCAGAATCCACTTCACTCATCTCTTTATACTTATCTCTTGAAGACACTAACCAAATGCATCAAAAACAACAAGGAAAAATAAAGATATGTACAAAGATAGACATGGGATTTCCTCCCAAGTGAGCTTGTTTTAAGTCCTAAGCTTGACTTCTCATACTCATTAGGCTTAGGGTGGGTTGTAGAGAGGAAATGAGGTCTCCTCCCTTCTTGAGTAGAATGATCATCATACTCATTAGGGTTTCTTGACAGGTCTGCAATTGGGTACTCAGTGGCCATGTCCTCACAGTAAGGTTCCTTTTTAATCAAGATAGTCTTCTCCACTAAACTATTCCGATGTGAATTCACATCCTTCTTTGCTGACCAGAATAGTGGCTCCCTCGTCAGGGGCGTCCTTGATGTTGAGTGGTACTTGGTTGGCTTTTCCATTGAGCTCCTTGATTTGATCCTTCAGCTCTTTCACAATATATGTTAGCTCTTGTATGGCTTTGTCCTGCCATTTAGATCTCTCCTTGAGTTCTAACTAATCATTTGATGTTTGAGTGCTTGCCTTGAGTTGTTTGGTCGAGCATGAGCTTTCAGGACAAGTTGGAGGCTTCTTCGAGTTGTTGGTGGCATCAGTTGGTCGAGCATGTGTTGAACTTACTTCATTAGCTTCCATAACCTTTGTGTCAGACCCCATCAAGCCCTTGTAAACCTTTGAGCCAACTGCAGCCTTGTGTGAGTCTAATGGCTTCTCAGAACTCAAAGTTTCACTAGGGAGATACCCAGCTTTACCACTCTTGGTCAAAACAGTTTTTGAATTATTTGCTTCTTCAAGTTTCACTAGCAGTTCACCAGCTAGCCGATCCACTTCCTTAACTAAGAAGGTCTGTTCTTCTATTGTCGGCTTCTTCATAGCATCATTGATTTCAAACTTCATTTCAAAATTCTTCCCCACATTAAGATCAATATTTCCTTGCTTAACATTTATGATTGCTCCAGGTGTAGCCAAAAAGGGTCTTCCTAATATCAAGGGATATTTTGGTTCTTCATCCATGTTTAGCACTACGAAGTCTGTAGGCACCTACACATTTCCAATCTTGATAGGCAAATCTTCTAATAACCCATGAGGTAGTCTAACAAACCTATCAGCCAAGATCAAGGAGATATTGCAGTATTTATACTTGTTGAAACCCAAATTCTTAGCTACTGAGAGTGGCATGAGATTTACTGATGCTCCTAGGTCACAAAGGCATTTATTAATGAACCTAGGGAGCATGGTAGAGTGAATGAACCAGGGTCTCCTAGCTTTTCTGAGACATCGTTCTCCTGTATGATGGCATTGCACTCATGGCTCAGAACTGTTGTTTTTTGAACCTCTTGAATTCTCTTCATGATCAAGTCTTTGAGGAACTTTTGGGAATCCGGGATACGCGTGCGAGCATCAGCAAGAGGTATCCTTAATTCGACTTCCTTGGTGTTCTTGGCAAACATAGCTCTGTACTTATTTTCTAACTCTTTCTTCTGTCGACCAGGAAATGGAAGTGTGGGCTTGTAAGGAGGAGGAATGAATGCTTTCTCATTGTTTTTAGCAGCAACTAGTTTTAGAGCAGCGGATGATGTTAATGGATTTGTTGGTCGAGTATCAAGGTCGAGTATGGGCTCGAGTACTTCAATTGGTTTATCAACTTGATCTTCATTGAGACTGAAATCTTCCCCATCTTGGTATGCACTGTCCTCAGTGACTGACTTGGGTCTCTCTCTAGTGGATTACTCTCTTCCACTCCTTATGGTGATAGCATGAACATTAGCATACTCCTTGGGATTCTGAATTGACTTCCCTGAAAGTCCTGTAACTTTGGGAGCAGAGGTAGATGCGGATTGTCCTTCCAAGTATCTGACTTTGGAATTCAACGCCTCCACTTTTGCATTCAGGTCATTGTAGTTGCAGTCTACCTTATGGTGCAATTCAGATATCTTTTTAGCAATCTCAATGGAGCTAGATACTTGTCCCTGTAGCAGCTATTGTAGCATTTGTTTCATGTCAGCGTCAGGAGCAGCATGACCTTGGTGTTGCTGAATGCAAACCCCGGTGGTGGTTGCTGTTGGTAGTTCCCCTGAAATTGCTGCTTGGAACAAAACCTTGATTATAGGGAACAAAAGGTTTGTTTTGACCTTGTTGTTGCTGTGGAGGATACACTTGATCCTGTGGATTAGCAACGTTAGTGCTGCGGTAAGAGTGGTTGGGGTTGTTTGTCTTGAAGTTGTTGTACCCTTTGTAGCCACCTTGATTGTGGATGTAGCTAACTTCCTCGTCATCAACAAGGAAGTGCACATGCTTCTGCTGGCTAAAAAGAATCTTGTCCTGCTTGTCATTCAGTGCTTTGATCTCTTTCTTGTGTTTGTCATCCGAGTCAGTTGTTCCTCTGATGGTCCTGTTGCAGTCCTCGTTGTAATTTCCATCTGACTGAGCTAGGTTCTCAACCAATTCCCAGCCTTCTTCAACATCTTTGTTCTGGAAATTTCCATTGCTGGCGGTATCCAGAAGCATTCTTATGCGTGGTAGAACACCTCTGTATAAAGTGCTGAGCATAGAGGCTTTCTTGAAGCCATGATGAGGGCATTGGTTGGTGTAACCCTTGAAACGCTCTCATGCTTCACAGAAGCTTTCACCAGTCTTCTGTGAAAAACAAGAGATCTCATTTCTGAGTCTTGCAGTTCTGGCGTTGGAGAAGAACTTTGCCAGAAAGGCCTTCTTGCAATCATCCCAGGTGGTGATTGAGTCATGGGACAGATTCTTTACCCAGATGTGTGCTTTGTCGCCCAAGGAGAATGGAAACAACCGGAGCTTGAATCCATCTTTACTGACACCGTTGATTTTGGTTAGGCTGCAAAGCATATCAAATTTATCCAAGTGATCGAGTGGGTCTTCCATAGGCAGACCATGGAACTTGTTTCCCTGAATCATCGAGATGAGACCACTCTTAATCTCGAAATTGTTGTTTTAGACAGCAGGAGGTGCAACTCTTTTCCTCAGACGGTGATTCCTTGGTGCATCTCCAGCACCAATGTTGGTGGGTACATTCGGGTCATCTTGTTCATCAGCCATTTTGAATGGATGGTGGTGTTCAAGGTCGAATGTGTTTATCCTTTCCCTAAGTCTTCTGTTGAAGCAGTTGATGTTATCGTTGAAAAGGAGATTCTGGTTGTGTTTTGATCTAGTTTGCATACATCAGAGTTGTACCTGGATCAAGAAGACAACAACTGAAAAACAAAGTTAGTAACCGAAATGAAAATTAAAATAGAACTTGATCTAAGAAAATCCGAAATCTTAAATGTAACAAACAAACACCTAATTAGCAACGACGCCAAATTAATAATAGGTTTTTATGATCAAATATCCTAAAACACCAATCATGTCGTTGTAGTATTTTAGGTTGTCAATCCAAATGGGTGTGATGCTAGCAATCAAGATGCAATCCGAGTTCACAGAGTCAAGCCAAGCAATACCAGGTTTTGGGGTGTTCTACCAGTCCTAAGTGAACATGCAGGAAACAGAAAATCAAGCAGAAACAATAAAACACTCGACCAACACAACTTGTTGCAGAGCACTGGGTGTGGTCAATTGACTGGTCGAGTAATAGACAGAAAATGTAACATGGATACTCGACTGCACAGTCTGTTACCAGACAACAGGGTGGTCGAGTATCAGGTCGAGTAACATGCAAAAATTACAAAAACTAAGTAACAAATGACAAGATGCAGTAAACAATAGTAGAGTAAACAAAGAAATCAATTAGATAAAGAATTCCCGAGGATGGGGTAATTGAGTAGTTTTGTTTCCTCAGTTTACAGAGGTGATTGACATGCTCAATAAATTATCCCTAGATAACAAGTTCGGTAACCAAATCTAAGTGCCACCGCAACAGAGACCCTCAAGTTAAACTAGTCCCAAACTCAATCAGCATTGACGAGAGCTAACCTAACAGGCATTACGAATCAACAAGTTAAAGCCAAAACGCTCCCTGCAACCAATACCTAGGTACATAGCCACAAATTTTTGGAATTAGTGGTTCAGACATTTCATCGAACACCTTTTGGGCGCGGAAATATCTTGGCTCAATTTCCAGTTGATCAGAAAGCAATAGGCATTAAGAACAACTAATCCATAACGATCTATAAATCAAAGTCAACCACCTAGCATACTGAGAATTCTAAACTACTCTAACCTATCCTCAGAAACCTACTCACTACTCAGACATCATTGTAGAGAACATAAACGATGAATAGAATGAAAACATAATAGCAACATACTAATAGCAAGATGACAACAGGATGAACAACTTAGTAAACGAAAATGGAAAGCAAATACTGAATACTGAATAGATTAAGAGAAATCCGGATTACAAAAACTTCAAGAACACAGTGTCTGCGGAATAAAACTTAGTCAACAAAAATGCAAAATACATGCTATTTATAGCGAAATATTCTGAAACCCTAATACTCAAAACTACGCAGTATTGGGACGGATTAAGAACGGTACTCGACCCAGGTGGTCGAGTGAATGGTCGAGTGATAAGCTGGAGTCTTCTTCTATTCCTTGTGCTCGAGTGTCTGGTTGAGTGCAGAATGGAGACGAGTATGATGTTGAGTGATAGAGATGGTGGTACTCGGCTTGGTGCTAGAGCGATTGATCGAGTGGATGATGATGGGGATACTCGACCTGTTGGTAGAGTGATTGGTCGAGTGAATGATGATGGTGGGAGTCGGCCATGTTGGTAGAGTAATTGGTCGAGTGAATGATGATGGTGATACTTGACCTGTTGGTAGAGTGATTGGTCGAGTGAATGATGATGGTGAGACTCGGCCATGTTGGTAGAGTTATTGGTCGAGTGAATGATAGAGTGTCGCGGTCGAGTGATTTGCTGTAGAGGTTGTGGCTGAGTACTTCAGGAACTCGAGGATGACTGTACTCGAGCTCGTGGTCGAGAATGTTGATTTGATCAGGTCCACTTCTTCCAATTAGCTCACCAACAGCTCCAAATCACCTGAAAACAACACAAATATGCAATATGCATGCAAAACTATCCTAGACATGCAAAGTGATGACAAATGGATGCTCAAAACGTATAAAATGCACACTTATCACTTTCCTTTCTAGGATAGGAAAAGAAAAAGAAGAAATGGTTATTCCGATATGTTAGGAGGCTGAAGAATATCGATGAACTAAAAACCATCCTCAAGGAGGTGTGGAATGATGACCCTCTATCCTCAATTGAAGAGAGATAAGGAGCCTGTAGAGGGGCTATAGTACGATGGACAAGAGAGAAGTAGAGGAATAGTCAGGTGGAGATAGAGCACTTTAGAGAGCGGTTAGAACATGCAATGGTAAGCCATGTTCATGATGAGTCCCTCCTTCTTTTGATTAATTCAGATCTAAATGCTGCTTATCAAAGAGAATAAGAGTTTTAAACACAAAGAAGTAGGCAGAACTTGCTCACTTTAGGAGATCAAATTCTGGATTCTTTCATGCGGTGACAAAGGGGAGAACTTGTATCAATAATCTCACAGTTTTGGAGGATGCAAATGGGACCACCTTTTATAAGGATAGCCAGTTTGCCTCAGTGATCTCAAGTTGTTACCAGGAACTCTTTTCATCACATCTGACTTGTCCTGCTAAGATAAGGAAATTTGTGGAAGATGCAATTTGTCCTCAAGTCTCTGAGGAGATTAATTCAGTTCTGATAAGGGATCCTTCCTCCCTGGAAATCAAGGAGGCTTCGTCGACATTGACCCTGACAAAGCCCAAGGCTCCAACGGTTTCTCAGCTAGTTTCTTTCAGTCAAACTGGGACTTTGTTGGCGATGCCCTAGTAAAGGAAATCCAAGGTTACTTCTCAACCAGTGTACTCCAAGCTTCAATCAACAAAACTTTTATCAGGCTTATTCCCAAAGTTCAAGGGCCAAGGAGGGTACTGGATTACAGACCAATTGCTCTCTACAATGTTGTGTATCAGGTTTTCTCCAAAGTGCTAACCAGAAGACTCAAGACAGTCCTGTCCCCTCTAATATGTGAGAACCAGTCTACTTTTGTGGCTGGTAGGGCAATCTTAGATAATTTGCTTATCACACATGAGATGCTTCATTACCTTAAGGTTTATAGGGCTCGAAAAACGTCTTTTTAGCTATCAAAACAGATATGTCTAAGGCTTATGACAGATTAGAATGGGAGTTTATTCAGGCTGTTCTTGATAGAAAGGATTTCTATCCAACTTGGGTAAATTGGATGATGTAGTGTGTGAAGACAATCTCTTATTCCTTCATCATTAATGGAGCTGCTATGCGTGATGCTATTCCATCCCGAAGGCTATCAACCTGGGCTATCAAAGCATTTTGCTTCTCTCGGACTGCCAAGTACTCACCAAGGCAATCTCTTCGAAGTCCTCTCTCTCTAAAATCTTTGAGATCCTCCTTGACCTAGCAGATTTTGTTAGTCGTTGTAGTTCCTTTAATTGTTGTTTCATTCCTTGCTCTTCCAATAGAGTAGCAGATGCTCTTGCAAAAGACTCCGTTGTTGTATTCTCAAACGTTTGATTAATGCAATGCGGTTTGACAAAAAAAAAAAAACATTTATTAGATTTTATAAATTATAATTTAACACTAAATTTTTGTTATTTTTATATTAAAATTTGATAAAATTGATCGAAATAAACAAATTTTAATATTGATATATAATATAAGCCTGATAACAATGTATTTTACTCATTTTAGGCATGTATTTATCATCATTTAGCTTAGTGATCACTCATTGTTTCATATCATTTTGCACCACATTTAGCTTATTTTGCACACTTAGGCAT
>Ga0041059_1001315_pt1 | contig 19876 bp, 12 predicted proteins | sample AraColnosormetaG_FD_56232 | JGI IMG/M metagenome (GOLD analysis project Ga0041059, IMG submission 56232) | Arabidopsis roots microbial communities from North Carolina, USA - Col MF nosort | ecosystem: Host-associated > Plants > Roots > Unclassified | place: USA: North Carolina | collected... | reverse complement strand
ATGTGGTTGATCACAAAAAAAAAAAAAGAAGAAGAACGTAAGCGAAGTAAACTATATTGATGAAAAAAATAACAGAAGAAATAAAACTAAACAATACAATCACCAATATAATTACGCCCGATCCTCTCTAGTTGCCCAATATACATAAAATGCATAGGTGAAAACACATATAAAGAATGCAAAAAGGGCAAAATAAGCTATAAACGCCATTAGTCCCAAGCCCTCCATTCCCCCTTCTCGTTTTGTCTGTATACTGTGTATTGAAAGCCGAAAGAAACATATATTCAATAACAAAGAAGAGGTTTTATAATAATAATTAGCTTCGAAGGAAAACTTTCATATAAGTGATGACCAAACAAATGGAAACTTAGATACGACTAGTGAATAATATATATCTTACTATTACCTCTTGTATCTAAATAAATGGTAAATTATAGAGCGAGTAAGGAGATTGACCTTTTACGAAAAAGAATAAAGAGGTTTACCTCTACAAATAAATGGAAACTATATAAAGTTCTTAATCACGTACATTCAATATATATATGCATATCATAAACATGCCATGTTAGGATTAAACGCTTTCCAATGGAGAATCTTATATTTAATATACAAAATTCGAAATAGTTTATAGTAGAAAGCATGTCATATACCCAAGATTTAGTGAATCATAATTGAAAAAGCTTATTTATGTGTGACAGGCTAAGAAAGTAGAAAGCCGGTAGAAATTAGCAATCCAAATATGAAAGATTCATGAAACTTAAGGAAAACTGTTGAATTGAAATATCATAACTAATAATTTTGAGTCAAGAAAATGTTAACAAGAATTTCATACGTTTGTGTGAAGCAGCAAAATGTCTCTAACAATTCTCTTTAGAAAAAATTCAGACCAATGTATTTTGTTTGTATCTCTTACTTAGAGCATCCCCATTGGTGAGATACCATGTAGGTATCTCACCAAATTAATATTAATATTTTTATAGAAATTGTTTTTGAGAATCCTAATTTAAATTTATATCTCCATTGGTGTGAAATCCATTTGAGTATTTTATCAATATAATTTTATTTTATTAATGTTAATTAAATTAACACTTTATCTAAATTTTCATTAATATTCTCATAGACATTTCAAATTATATCTTAAATATATCCATAATCTAAGTTATAAAAGAAAAGAAAACACTAGAAATATCATGGGTAACAATAGTAAAGACATGAAATCTATATAAATAAAGAAATAAAGTAATAAATATACATAAATTTATCAAAGAAATAAAGTAATAAATATACAACTCACATGCTATATGTAATTTGTTACACAAGCGTATCTCAACAATTAAGTGAATAACATATATAACATATGACTGAAAAAAAATCTACCAAATATTAAATATTCTAAAATGAACAAAAAATGATATAGGAAACCAAAAGAATGTAAGGATTATTATTTATAATCAACCAAGAAAATTGGTGACCATAGACAAAGGAACTAAACAAAGCCCTTTTTTCTTCAAGTCTATTGGTAGTCCACCTTGGTTTGGCACTGCACTCACTCTTTTCTCCTATGTAAGATTATCGTATCGTAAATTCTTGTTAGAAGTCGGAATATAATTGGTATAACATATGATTGAATTAACTATACTAAGGTAAATTATATAGTTAATATGTTTCTTACATCATCACCCACAATACCACCCCCGTGTCTAGTGTTGTTGTCTTGTAGGTTCATCATGCTATAGACCTATAAAACGAAAAACAAATCCCAAATTGTCAATAACTGTTTAAAATATTTATGTACTAAATTAATTTATAAGGTACATTTGACTTGTTAAAGCTGATTATTATATACATTGATGTCAAATAGGAACTTAAGAAATGGCACAGATTGTTGCATCAAGTTGTTGGATAATATCAATTATGAGTCAAGTCAAAACCTAAAATTTTAATAAACTGTTTGTCTCTCTTGGCAAAAAGAAATATAAATTCATTCCTTATCTTTGACGTCTAACCTTATCATCAATCCAATGTCCTAAAACATATAATCACCATATGACTAATATAGATAATTTATATATCTGTATCAAAGCATATTTACTTATAAATATAGTCGGTCGTCGACTGTTTGTACAAAACGAAAAAATAAATAAAAAGAATCTATAATCACGTTCTTAGAAAATGATACGATAAAAACATAAAGAAGGAAACTATAAAATGAATAATGCCTGAAAAAAATCATTTCATCACATACCTACAGTTAACTTAAAATTTATGAAGTGTTCTTGTAGTGTTAATTTTCACGAGTTGTATAGTAATAATCGATCTTTTGTGTTGATCACCGCGGCGATAACCACCAAACTAACATCATTTTGTAAATTAAAATTATATGTATTCATTTCGAGAGGGAGAGAGAGATATATATACTGACGTTAGGGCTACCAGAAGGAGAAGAGGCAGTGTCTTCAAGATCATGATGACGGCCAAAAGGAATCTCTCTATTTCTTGTCCTCTTGATGTCCAAATTAGATCCTTCTTGCTTCGACACGTTGAGGGTCTTCTTAGTGGCCACGAATGACGCTGCGTCGGAGACAGAGGAAGAGCTGAAATCTCCGACGTCAACTATGCTTGAAGAAGCCTCGAAGAAATCCTCAAAGTACATCGTCCAGCTACTTTCTTCTGGATTTTGGTCGTCTGTAAACATGGCCGTTTCATGTTTGCTCATAATGAAGGCATTGTTCATTGAACTCTCCATGAAAACTTTGTAAGAGAAAAAAGAAAGAGAGTTGTTTTTTGTTGGTTGGTTTGTGTAATTTGGTGGCAGCAGATGAAAACATGCGTGAGGGTTTATTATATATATAGTGAAGTAAATAAATAATCAAATTAACCAAATTAGTATTAATAAATTGTTCTCTTTAATACTATTTTGCTGTCAATGATGGGGAATGTAATGTTGGTTTGGAATCTTGGTTTGTGGGGTCGCTCTATCTGTTGTTTCTCTATTTGGTTGGAATAAAAGTTGGTTGAAATGTTCAAACCAGTTCAATATACTGTTATCCTGCAAATTAAAACATAAATATGAAATTTTATATTAAAAATAAAACATTCGAGCTTGGTTTATGAACACTTTTATGAATAGTATTAATTATTCGTGTTAAATTATCTAAAATGTCGTAACATGAATAAAGTAGAATATTGTTTTGTAAACGGTCTGAAGTATAAATTATGAATGAGTAGTTAAAATATTAAGAAATTAAGAAAAACATGATGTAGAACTATATGATTGAATCATTTTACAGTATATGCAATTATTCCAGATAGTTTTTTTTTTTTAACTTGCAGTTATAGAGACATGGTTACTTTTTTAAATCTTTTTTTCAACAAATAGTCAAATATGTAAATGTTATTCACAGACTGTATATTTGACTGTATATAACATATTTGTGCTCAGCTTTAGCTTCTAAGTTTTTGGAGTTGTATTTTCCGTCGAGCTACTCTATTATTACTTTAGCATCTTTATGGAATAATTATTTGGTGTATCCCTAATTATAATTTATATACAGATAAGTAATAGTATAGACTAGTGTAAGAAACACACATTTATGAGGTCGCCTAAAACAAGAGCGAAGCCGGTCTATTAAAATAATAATTATAATTTGCATTTCTATGTGATGATATGGAGGAAGATGTGTCACATTCTCCTTCATATAGGTAACATAAAGTGTCGTATGAGGTTTAATAACATGTAAACTACTTGCAAGGTTTAATGTCAATATATTAAAGCCAACTATAAAATTAAATCTTAAATCTTATAACAATTACATGTCCTCCGTAACCATGTTTACAAGATTAGATTTAGATTTTAGAGATGTTTAAAAGTAGCACAAATATGTCCTCAAGTTTAGCATATATAAACCTTAAAATCTCGTGTTAACACGTTTAGTCCTTGTATTGTGTGTCGACGGAAAAATAAAGACATATGTATGTGGAAGGAAATAAAGTATCAGGTTTTGTGATTTTGGGATAACATGTATATGAACCAATAATGCTACATGTGCATTGTAACTTTCCTCCACAATTAGTATTGATAATAGAAAACAAGGAATAAATAGTCTGACGTCGCATTTTCGCTCTTTCCTGATATAAGTTAATGAATAGAGTGGACTGAAACATCATTAGATTCCTAATTAAAATTTTCTCTTATTGATCCACTTGGATGGTCAATTTACTAACTTCTGGATTATGAATAAATCAATGATCAAATGCGCCGGTTTCACATTATCCAAAAACAAAAATATAATAGTTAAAATCTATGCTACTACTAGGCGCATTTCAATCAGTTCCCTTTTGTTAACAATATAGTATTTTATTAATAAACAAAAATTAGTAAAATTTTGATAACTTGAGGAGCATGGTTCATGATTTAAGAGAAGAATATGGAAGGCTGTCATGCTGATGAAGTTAAAATTTGTCGACCATATCGATATTAAATTTGAATTTAAATTCGGCATATCACACCATTTACTGTTCAAATTGCAAAGAAAACGAAAAGTGTGATAACCAGGAAGTTATATGGATGTGACTATGTGAGTGCATAAAATCGAAATATAAATCGATGTGAGAGCATAGAACTATATGTGAATGTTGAATGTATGAAGTTACAAACCTAAACTATAAATAAACATGGATCAAAATGATCAGTCCTACTTTCACCCGACATCCTAATTGTCTTTTCTTTTCCTTTTGTAATCTCCAATGTCTTTGATTCGTTGTGGCCACTTCTGTACAATTCTCTTGAGTTACTTTTTTTTGTTTGTATCAAAAAATGACTAAAAATGTAATTCTTGAGTTACTTTGTACCTAAACATTTACTCTCTTGCAAGATATTCCACTCATCAAAGTTTAGGTACCACAGACAGAGTTACGTCTTAGCAGGATTGATATTCGCATGTAAAGGGTTCGAATTTTGGGTGTTATTGATCATGAAACAAAAAAAAAGATTGAGAACAGCATCCTAGAATTCCAAAAATGATCACTTTACTGTAATTTAGATAAGAACATTGGGTAATGATCACTAAAACAAATACAACAAAAAGATCTAGAATTTGTCATATTCCAATATATAATATCATTGACTTAGTAAAACTCCTTGACATACGTCAATAGAAGATCTTGCAAAGATTTTATTTCACTAAATAATGTTCAGAAGCCGAACTTAAGAACTAATTATATATCAATATGTGTCCTTTCTTTCATTTATTTAACTGTTGTTTCGTCAGGTTATATGTCGACACAAAAATTATTTTACCTATTGTAAGCCTTATTTTATTACAATCACTAACGTGACAATGGCCACTGACCATTTTTTTATTTTTATTTTTATGTGATAATCTAGGCCAAAATCCGTCTAATCTGTGTTAGAGCTCGACTAATCTGAAAATAGGTTCAAGAACAACGAAGCTGTTCAAGAATGATTTTGTTTCCCTTTAACATCTATTTTGTTAAATTTGTTATATCCAGTTTACAAAAAGACTTTATCAGTAAACCATATTTTTGACATAAAGTCTACGTGGAGTGGAGGAATTAGTGGGTTCCAACTTACAATTATTGCTACAAAACTATATAAATTATGATCAAAGGAATATTGGTATAATAAGGAATATTACTTTGTACTTAAAATAATCAAATACAGGTCAATGCTTTGTATATTTACAATTATTATTTTTTATTTTTTTTGGGGTCACATATCATTTTTCTTTTTTTAACAACTGGGGTCTACATATCATACGGTTAGAGGTATTAACGTAGCTCACCGGTCTCGTGAAAAAAGAAAATAGCTTTCACTATCACTCTTTCCGCGATTAGTAATCGTAAATTTTTTTGTTTTAAGTACCCAAACTTACAAAATTACCTCCTTTTCTCTTAAGACACTGAGTTCTTGAGGATATACTTTGTACATAATGTAAATCTCATATGTTTTTATTTTCTCTAAGTCTTCTGAATTAGGCCAAAAAAAAAAGAGAAACTTAGAAATTCCAAATCGACACGTATAGCAATATACCGCCCCGGGAAAATGAAATGCACATGCTGATGCTATGACATATTGACATGCGCATGTGAGTCACCAAAGATTCTCAAGTTGTTAAGCTAAATATGATTATGAGAGCGGTTAAGGCCAATGATTAGGAATTAGGATGCTAAGCCGTATCCAACAGAAACAAATCTTTAATATTTAGCTGTTTCCTAATAATTGTCTATCTTTTGTCCTTTTACTCTTGAAAATGGTTAATTATGATACTACTTCATACGTATTTTAGATATAATATTGTTAATTTACGATTACAAAAGTGTTGAAAAAGGACTAGTTTAATGGTTTTTTCTCATAATATTCTTGTTAGTGATATATAAAAGTTGTTGTATTAGAACAATTTGTATCAAGAAATTATTAAATTTATAAGTTAAATTCTCTCTTATATGAAGCAATTATTTCCGACAAGACATGCATATGATGCTCCAACCTAGAACGAAAGCTCATAATTAACTGCGGTTAAATCATAACACGTACTCTAGTATATTAAACAAGAATTGACATGTAGCTTTTAGGAAGTATAATTACAATCATGTACACAGTACTAATGTATATTGAATTTTCTACAGTGTTTTTTTTCGGGTTAAGAGAATCAAACTGTATTAGACTCTGAAATGGTTGATGCAGAACAAAAAACAAATTTGTGGGCTTAATGGGCTTCGACCGGGCAAGTTATATATAACATGTACCGACAATTGAGTTGAGTTCAATTGTAGCATGTACACTAAACACATTCGAAACTTGATTCTGCCCATATTTAAATAAAATGTATATACAATAATAAGTAGCATGTAATATATAGATAAAATCTACTCTATATAAAAAATAAAGTTTTTTTGGAAGAGATTTTTTTATATACTTAATTACATGCCATGAAATTAAAATATTTTGGTAAAGAGAAAATTATTTAAAATTATTTACATCAAAATTTACATTTATTAATTTCATACTACAAGCCTTAAGATAGCTCATAACTTCATATCATAAACCTACAGTAATTCAACAAAATAAACTTTTCATAGTAACAAACTAGGTAAAAATTAACTTTATGGTAACAAATGATTTCATAATCCATTGATATCAATTGTCTTAATTACATTCCAAGATAATCAAAAATAAATTATTTACGAATCAGTTGATCAATGATAAAAACATCTAATAATATGATATATGTTTTAAAAACGCTTAAAAATCATGTTATTTATTATATAACACATAAAATCAAAACTTACTCAATTCAGAATTTGTACACAAAACCACATTATTTTTACAAATAAACCTCTAGAAGTTGACAATTTAGCACAAATACTAAATCAATAGTGTTGGTCTCTCCCAATATATACGCGCATATATACACTTATATACTCCTTAGTTCTTATATAATTCTCTTTCTCTCTATAAAGTATAAACAATTGCGAAACCTAAATTACTTAAAATCTCTCTCTCATTTGAATTCTTCTTAGTGTTTAGATTCCAGGTCAAACTGTGATCCATCATCTTTGCTGCTAGACTAAATTTTTTTCTCTGATCGAGTTAAAAAGTTTTGGACTTTCTAATTTTTTAATTCGACGAAAAAACCTCTCCAACAATGGTTTTATCGGCGAAGCAAACCCCCTCTTTGAAGATATACATACAGTAATAAGTAGCATGTAATATATAGATAAAACCACACTATATATCAAAAATAAATATATTTTTGGAAGTTTTTTTTATATACTTAATTACATGCCATGAAAGTAAAATATTCACGCTAAAGAGAAAATTGTTTAAAATTATTTACGTCAAATTACATTTATTAATTCCCTACTATAAGCCTTAATATAGTTCATAACTTCATATCATAACCTATATTAATTCAGCAAAACAAACCTTTTATAGTAACAAACTAGGTAAAAATTAAATTTATGGTAACAAATGATTTCATAGTCAATTGATATCAATTGTCTTAATTACATTTCAAGATAATCAAAAATAATTTATTTATGAATCAGTTGATCAATGATAAAAACATTTACTAATTAATATGATATATCATATATGTTTTAAAAACACTACAAAATCAAAACTGACTCAATTCATAATTTGTACACAAAACCACATTACTTTTACAAATAAACCTCTAAAAGTTGGCAATTTAGTACATATACTTTTTGTTTTTTCTAATAACATTTTCTTTTCTAAAACATAAAACCAAAAATACCAACTGAAAGTAAACCAAAACCTATTTGCAAGTACATAATTCTTTAACAAAAAGTACCGAATTTGTTTTATTTTGTCAACAAGCTTAACGAATTAAAAAATAAATTAATAGTGTTGTTCTCTCCCAGTATATACGCGCATATATACACACTTATATACTCAAAAGTTTTTATATAAATTTTTTTCTCTCTATAAAATATAAACCATTGTAAAACCTAAATTACTTAAAAAGATCTCTCTCATTTGAATTCTTCTTATTGTTTAGATTCCAGGTCAAACTGTGATCCATTATCTTTGCTACTAAACTAAGTTCTTTTCTCTGATCGAATCAAAAAGTTTTCAACTTTCTAAATTTTTTTAGTTCTAAGGAAAAAACCTCTCCGAGAATGGTTTTATCGGTGAAGCAAACACTCTCTCCGAAAATCGGACTTTTCCGACGAAACCCTTCATCCTCACTAGGAAGATCTCCTGTTTCTCTCTCGTTTCCATCGACGGAGCTTCCAAAACGCACCGTTTTAGCCGTGTCAAAGCCGCTTCATCTCTCTTCTTCTCTGAGAGCTAAGTCTCCGGTAGTGAGATGTGAAGCTTATGAAGCTGACCGATCAGAGCCTCATCCGATCGGTGATGATGCTGCGGCGGCGGAAACGAAATCAGAGGCGGCTAAGAAATTGAAGATCGGGATTTACTTTGCTACTTGGTGGGCTTTGAACGTTGTGTTCAATATCTACAACAAGAAGGTCTTGAACGCTTATCCTTACCCATGGCTTACCTCGACGCTTTCTCTTGCCGCTGGTTCGTTGATGATGCTTATCTCTTGGGCTGTTGGGATCGTTGAGACTCCCAAGACGGATTTTGATTTCTGGAAAACTCTTTTTCCGGTAAGTGAGTTGGTGGCGAAATTGAGTTTGGTGGGTTGGTGAGAAAAATTAGGGGAAAAAGGTTAAAACTTTAGGTTTGATTTCGATGTTTACGATGATGGGTATTTAGGTTTAATGTCAAATTGATGCAGATCTTGCATGAATATTTGTTGTTTTTTTGTTACTTGAGTGATTTGCATAGTTTTGTTTGCTTCCTAAGATAATACTGAGGGAGAGAGAGAGAGTAGAAAGTGATGTTTTTTGGCTGCTAAATTCTGAAAATTCAAGTGTCAACCAAATCAGCTTGTCATTATATAGCTTCTAGTATTTCATTCTAGTTTAAAGTATTGAACTTTTTGATATTTTGTTGTACTGAAAGTGGTTTATGTTGAATTGCATATAGGTTGCTGTGGCACACACAATTGGTCATGTGGCTGCAACGGTGAGTATGTCAAAGGTTGCTGTTTCTTTCACTCACATCATCAAGAGTGGTGAACCTGCGTTTAGTGTGCTTGTCTCGAGGTTTATTTTGGGTGAAACCTTCCCTACTTCGGTTTACTTGTCTCTCATTCCAATCATTGGTGGTTGCGCTCTGTCTGCCCTTACCGAGCTTAACTTCAACATGATTGGTAACATATATCTTCATCTTATTTGTTAGATACATTGAGGTGTAATTGGGATTGAGATTTGAAATGGCTTTGCATGTTTGATTTTGGCTTCAAATCTGCTGCTCCTTACTTTTCAGGTTTCATGGGAGCTATGATTTCGAACTTGGCTTTCGTGTTCCGTAACATCTTCTCGAAGAAGGGAATGAAGGGAAAGTCTGTGAGCGGGATGAACTACTACGCCTGTCTCTCAATGCTGTCCCTATTGATCCTCACTCCCTTTGCCATTGCTGTTGAAGGACCTCAGATGTGGGTCGATGGCTGGCAGACAGCGCTCGCTACTGTCGGACCACAGTTTGTCTGGTAATTTCCCTCTACAACGAAAGAAAACTCTTTTAAACTCGAAAGATAGTTTCTTTACGTGTTTAATGCATTCTTGTCCTGTTCCTAGAATCCGTTGTGAAAGACCCACTTGTCAATTTCTTGTCTTTAGCTCTCAAATTTTGTTTGTTATCATCTAAACGTTTAAGAATCCTTGAGTCTTTTTAGTGATTAGGGCAATGAATCCATCCCATTCACTTATCCGATTCCACATTTTTCTTTAATCAAATTTGCAGGTGGGTGGTTGCGCAGAGTGTGTTCTATCACCTCTACAACCAAGTGTCTTACATGTCTTTAGACCAAATCTCTCCCTTGACGTTTAGTGTTGGTAACACCATGAAACGTATCTCCGTCATTGTCTCCTCCATCATTATCTTCCGCACTCCAGTCCAGCCCGTCAATGCTCTTGGAGCAGCCATTGCTATCCTTGGAACCTTCTTGTATTCCCAGGTAAACATAACCTTACCTTGACCAAAATACCCTTATTATCCATATCATATATGATAAATAAAAAGCGTCTTCTGCATCACTTCACACCCACATGATGAGACTTAAGTCACTTACCTATAACTTCTTTAACATTATCAAGAAACCGTCTTTAGTTTATTGGTTTGGTAGCAGATTAGAGGTTTCTTGATTCGGCGTTGTAATGTTTCTTTGTCCTGGTTTTTTGGTGTGTTTTGCAGGCAAAGCTCTGATGCGAAAGACATAAGAGTGTAATAAGGGTCTGGTGTTGAGCTCCTGACTTCGGTTAAAACCGGGAAAAGAGCTTAATGTAGATATTTGTCCTCAATAATGAAAGAAATGATGAGATTGGACACTACCATGTTTAGAGTGTGTTAGGCAGTTTTTTTTTTTTTACTTTTGAGTTTTTTTGAATTTGGGGGAATGAGAAGATTGCCTCTTTGTAACTAAAGTGGGAAATAGATATTTGTCCCCTTGAGAATAAGACACCCTGCAACTCTCTTTTTAACTTGGAGAGACATATTATAAAAAGTAGAGAATATTTATCTCGAGATTATTCTCCTTTCCTTTGCATAAAAAGATAAAATTATGCATGCATCGATTTTCAGTACATTTAGGTTGCTGTTTAACTTTCATGCACTAGTTATGTCGGAAAAAGCTGATGTTCGAAGTTATATTTTGGAGAGTAATGGAGTATTGAGAATTCTATTAACAAAGGAAAAGAAACCAAAGAGTGACAACAGTAATCAGCTAATCCTTATTGAATTTTATTACAAAAGTAATGTTGATGCATTAGATTTGGTTCAGACTTGGAAAAGAGAGAGAGCAATGTCTCTTGGGACTTCAGAAGAAGTAATGTTGATACATTAGATTTGGTTCGGACTTGGAAAAGAGAGAGAGAGACATGTCTCTTGGGATTTCAGAAGAGGCAGAGAGATATGTTTGGTGAAGGATATACTAAAAGAAGATTCTTTCTCTATTGGATTTTGCAACTTTGCTTATATTATTATTTTTCATACATCAAAGTCACCACTTCTATTTTTTCTTAAATCTTAAGGATCACAATTCACAAGGGGAACATAACTTTGGCAGATTGGTATACTATATGCGAATATATATGTCTTCTAGCAATTTGGACCTCTTTCCAATGTAACATCTCGTATGAAATTTGAGATAAATAAGCTATTAGAGTTCTGAGATCATATCTCATGTTTGTATCTGCAAAAGTAGGATTTCGTTTTGAAAACGAAAAAGAAAGCAGATTGAGGAACATAAGACTATTTCCAATATGAAATGTTTTTTATTTTATTGATAATACATTTATTCAAATTTCGTTCTCTTCGTAATCTTTTTCTATTTCCAATTTTGTTGGAAACGTACTGACCAGAGAGAAGTAAAGTACAAACAGATTACAAGTACAAAAAGGATTTCATTCTGTCTGAATAACTGAAAAACAAACATAAGTGTTTCTCTCTTCAAACATCAAGATATTTAGCCACTGTCTGAACATCTTTATCTCCTCTTCCGCTGAAGTTCAAGACCACTCTCGTCCCGTCTGATAATGTGGGACATAGCTTCTCGAGGTAAGCTAGTGCGTGTGAGGTCTCCAGTGCTGGAATGATTCCCTCTAACCGCGACACTCTCTTGAACGCTACAGACCACAAACCAAAGGGAATGCAAAGGTAAGTTATGAAACAAAGAACAGATTTTCAAATACAGAACTAAAGACTATGCATCGGTACATTACCTTCCAACGCTTCTTCGTCGGTTATGCTATAGTATTCAGCCCGTCCCATGTCTTTAAAGAAACTGTGCTCGGGTCCGACTCCAGGGTAGTCCAATCTGTAAGAGAAAATCAAACCATGTTCATGCAGCCGTGGCTAACTGAGTAGACTTATTATGGTTACCGGATCTGAATAGAGAATTTCACTTACCCTGCACTGATGGAGTGTGGTTCAATGATTTGTCCATCATCATCTTGCAGCAAGTAACTCATAGCTCCATGGAGGACACCAACATCTCCCTTTGTCAATGTAGCAGCGTGTTTGCCACTGTCCAATCCGAATCCCGCTGCTTCCACACCGATCATCCGGACCTCTGTGTCATTCACAAATTCATGGAAGAGTCCCATAGCGTTTGAACCACCACCGACACAAGCCACCAAGACATCCGGCTTCCCGCCCCATTTCTCCAACGCTTGTTTCCTTGTTTCTTTACCAATCACAGCGTGAAAGTCTCTGACCATCATGGGGTAAGGATGAGGACCCGCCACAGATCCCAATATGTAATGGGTAGTCTCCACATTTGTCACCCAATCTCTTATCGCTTCAGATGTCGCATCCTTCAATGTCGCTGTTCCAGAGTGGACTCCTCTCACCTATAGCACCAGACACCCAAAAAAAGGTTCAGTAACAAAGTTTATCACATTTAAAAGAGATGGAAATGAATCCTAAGCATCACCTCGGCACCAAGAAGTCGCATTCTGAACACATTGAGTGCTTGTCTCTCCATATCTTGAGCACCCATATAGATAATACACTCCAAACCAAAACGGGCACACACAGTAGCTGTAGCCACACCATGTTGACCCGCTCCTGTCTCAGCAATAATCCTCTTCTTCCCCAACCGCTTAGCAAGAAGAGCCTGAGCCACAGCGTTGTTAATCTTGTGAGCTCCTGTGTGATTCAAGTCTTCTCTCTTCAAGTATATAAGAGGCCCTTCGCCATTCTCGCGCCTGTAATGCTCCGTAAGCCTCTCTGCAAAATACAGAGGACTTTCTCTACCCACATAGTCCTTCAAGATTCCAGCCAACTCTCTCTAACAAAGATTCATTCACACAAATACACAAAGGACATGAATGAGACATTGAACCAGAGGAACCAAAACCATATTTCTAACCATTTCATAAATGAACAGAACCAATTTCATTCAAATGCCCTAGAATCAACATATCCCATCAACAAGATCCGAACTTTATCACAACCCGCAAATGATAACGCTACAATTCCAACGACCCACAACGCAAAATGTCTCATTTTTATCTAATCACGAAGAACAAGGTCTCTACCTGGAAATCATCGTCGGTGGCAAGAGCATAGAAAGCGGATTCAAGCTCAGATAGAGCGTGCATAAGGGTTTCAGGTACATACTTCCCACCAAACTTCCCAAACCGACCGAACGAATCGGGTCGTTGCCACAGGGCCGGGTCAGATCCGGCGGCCATGAGAACAGGCGGGTCCTTGGCGATGGTGCAGGAGACGGAGAAGGATGATGACTTGGAGCGAGACGATGGCAGAGGCGTATATTTGACAGCTTTGAAGGGTGATTTCAAATGGGTCAATTGGGAAGAAGAGGAAGGAGCTGAAGAAACGGAGGCTCTGAAAGTAGCAGAGGTGCCTGAGGCTGCCATTACTGAATGAATCTCTCTCTGAGTCAAATATATTCTTCTCCTTGAAATATCCTTTCAAAGTAACACATGTTTTTATAGATAGATTTTTTTTTTTTTCAAAGAGAATTGGTCAAAATCTGACCACAAAATTCATATTAAAAAAATATATTTGTAAAATCCTAAATCTGCTTTGATCAGATTTGATAAATTTGGTTATTTGTTGTCTTCATAAAAAAAAACAAAAAAAAACAAAAATTAAATATTGATTAAAATTTAACAAATCGCAAATATTTAAATTTGAATTTTTATATATCTATTTCCTTTTGGAGATATAAGCAGACACATGTAAGCAGACCAAGAGAAGAAAAAAAAAGTTGGTAGGACTGGGGTAAGTTGGATAGTATTTTAAGTTTTTAACACATGGTTTTCAAAAACATATCCAATTGAGCCATCACCTACCAATATTTTTTTGTGTTCATCTAATTGTTTATTAGATAGATGAAAAAATGAAACACAAGTTGGGAATTGGGATACTATATTGGCAAGAGTCAATAACACTTTCAAAAACAATGTATTGAAATTAGAATTTTAAAAGATTTGTGTAGAATTTATAAATCATATGTTATTCAAACATGTATTTTAAAAAATCTCATGAAATTCAGTGTTATTGAACTAATTATTTCAAAATCCACCTTAAAATTCACTGTTATTCAGAACAATTTGTGGATTTGAATTTTAATGATTTTGGAGGATTTGAGAGGATTTTCTTAGTTCAAAATACAGAAATCCAAATCCCATGATTTAAGGTGAGATTTTAATAGATTTTACAAAAATCATACGAACTTTTTTAAAATCGTTAAAATTATTTAAAAACTCAAAGAACTCAAATCACTTTAAATTCTAATTTAAATACATCCCCCAAGCCTATATAGATAACAAAAAGTTTTCATAAACTAAACCCTAATATAGAGAATAAAAATAAAAATAAAAGAAAATAGAGAAAATAAACACATATAATTGACGGAGAAAAAAAACATAGGAGTTATAATCCGCAGAATGCAGAAAACACAGAGAAATCCACTTTACATGAAAACACTTAAAAATTTTCAAAAACTCTTTCTTTAGTTTTCGAGATTTGTGTTTAATCTCTTTTATCTAAAATCACCTTAAAATTCTAAAGACTCTAAAAATCTTCGGGTTTGGTTATGTTCTGTTAATTTGGATTTAGTAAAACTATAACCAAACTCAACCAAAATTAGTTTAATTTTGGATTGTATTTGGTTTGGTTTAGTTTTAATTTGATTAGGTTTTAATTCGGATTTTAAACACAAATCTCGAATCACTAAAGATTTACGCGTGTGGGCTTGATCCCTCCAAGTTCAAAAACTCGGGATTGCCTAGAAAGCTCTCTATTGGTTGGATCAAGCTCACAGAGGCCGAGTCTTTGTTATCAAACTCTCCTACGCTCAAGAGTCTAAGTCTTAGTTACTGCTGGAGTATTGATATCAAGAACTTTGCAGGAGATATGAAAGAATTCGTATTCGATAACTGCGACTTCTTCCCTAAAAAGCCTTGTTCCTTTGACCTGCCTAATGTAGAGATCTTTAAGTACGATCAGGCTCAATTCTCTCCTTCCATGTCAAGAGAATGAATAGGAAACTAAAACAAGTCTACTTGGACTTCTGCGCAGAGGGCGATTACGATGAACCGAATCAAATAACCAAATTAGACGGAACAGTTCTTTCTGGCTTCCTTAACAGTTTTCGAGGGGCAAGGACCTTAAGTGCCTGCCCTTATCTCCTTCAGGTATATTTAAGTCTTAACATATTTACAATACATTTTACATTATTAACATATCTTTGAGAACTGAAGAAAATAGTACTAGCTAGGTATGAAACTTTTCAGTAGTCTAGTGATTAAAAGTGAATGGTTTAATGTAGTTTCCTTATCTAATACCTTCAATCGATTACGTTAAATTTGGTGTATATTTAAGACCGTTAGACATTAATCTTGAGCGGAATATGTGTATTTTTCTTTTTGAAGGCTATCCCAGAATGTGAAGATCCCATAAGACGGATCCCAGAATGTGAAGGCTCATCGTTTATATTATAAGTCATATTGTGGCATCAGTCCACGAACATGTTGGCAAAAGAACCTTACCTATAAGTCTCTTCCTAAGACACTTAAAACGGTGGTGGTAAGAAATTATAGTGGTCGCTTTAATGAGCTAAATGTATTGAAGTTTTTGATTCAGTCCAGAAGTGGACATGCGGATGGGACTATGTTGGAAACAATGGAGCTTTACATGCATAATCGTATGGGGGAAAGTCAAAGGATGTTGGCACATGAAGGAGCCGATATGTTACAGAGTATTTCAGGGGCTGTACAGGTTCTTGTACACAACCCTTGAAAAGTTGAAATATTCAAGACTTCTCACTAGTGTGTTTTGTTTAAACATTTAGTGATGTTCTTGGACGTCTTTGATTTATGAATAACTTGAGCCTCGGGAAGAATGAGGACTTGGACATCAATAAGATTTTATATATATTTTGTTATATATATATATATATATAATAAAGTTTCTTTGATTATTGAAAATAAAATATTATTTAGGGGCTAACGAAACTAGAAACCAAAACTGAACTAAACCGGTGTAAAAGTAATCAAACCAAAACATAGGAATAATTTGATAGTGACGAGGCCACTTGAGTCTGAACCAAACACTATCGATCTTCGAAGATAAGTCGTGACGATGTGGCAAGAAATCTATAAGATGAGAGTTCAAAGATTTTCCATTTATATTATCGATTTTGTATCAACCAAACTTATGTGTCTGGATTCATTTACAGTTGTTTCTGACTGTCAAATACTAACTTATAGATTCTTATCCTTTTTTTGAGTAAACTTTCTATGTTCACGCTGATTCAGTGGTACGACATATGTGGAAGTTTTTTTCAACACGTCTCTCTCCGTTTACTTGGTTACAAAACTTCCATATCAAAACCAAAAATATCACGAACTTTCTAAAGAAAATATAGAGGAATTAACGATTTCTGTCACGTTCACACCATTGGATCAAATTAAATCACAATTCACAAACACATCTCTTCTTTCGAAACTCATCACCACACTTCTGTTTCAATGGATTCAATTCAACAAGACAGATTATCTAGTCTTCCCGACATTCTTCTAATTATGATCATCTCTTTCTTGCCGTTAAAGGAATGTGTAAGGACCAGTGTTCTCTCCAAGAGGTGGAGGTATCTCTGCTTGGAGACCACAAACCTTTCTTTTAAGGAATCTGATTACGTGAATCCTGATATCACCGATGCTGAATATTCGAGAATTGTAGCTTATCGTTCATTCTTTTGTTCTGTGGATAAATGGGTCTCTATAACTCAACATCAAGTCGTCGAAAGCTTCGAGATTTGTTTCTCCCATCTGGTGGGTTTCGAGGATAAGATCGACGCTCTGATCGAATACGCTGTCTCCACACGAGTGAAGAATTTAGTTGTTGATTTGTCAAACCCCTCTTGGAGAAGCAATGGTGATATATCATATCGTCATTTTATGTATACATTGCCTAAAAGCGTTTACAGTCTAACAACCTTGGAGTCACTGAAGATTTACGGGTGCAAGTTTGATCCTTCGAAATTCGTAAACCCTGTATTGCTAAGAAGCCTCTCTATTGGTTGGGTCAGACTCGAAAACCTCCACTCTTTACTATCCAAATCTCCTTCCCTCCAGAGTCTAAGTATCAAAAATTGTTGGGGCGTTGATATCACGTCGATGGCCGGGCAGTTCAGAGAGCTAGTCATTGAGCATTCAGACTTCAGTTACATGCAATGTGCCTTTGAGCTGCCTCGTATACACAGCTTCAAGTACTCTGGGGAGTTGTTCGAGTTCTACTTCGACGTAGTGAATGTGATCATACCAAATGTGTACTTGGATTTTGGAGAAGAGCGAGTATATGATCTACAAAGCCAATCATCAAGAATATCGGGTGAGGTTATTTCCCGTATCATTAACGACCTTAGAGCAGCTGAGACTTTAACTGTCTGCCCTTATATCCTCCAGGTATATTTAAGTGTTCACATTTCACATTTTTACATTACATTTTTATAGTAAATTATAAGATCATTTAAGGGTTCTTGAAATATTTGAATTCTCGCGATATAGTAGTAGTAGTAGTTGTTGTTGGAACTAGAATAGAATTATCAGGTTGAATGTGCATTAATTTTTAGATCATAACATATATAGCTAGGTTTATCCAGATAACTTTTTGAAATATTTAGTTTATTTATTAAAGTATTTTGAAGATGGTTTATTTTATTCAATAATAAGTCACATAGTGTATAAAAATCATCTTGAATGTTTAGTTTTACTATATTAAATTCATAACAGCTACTACGTTAATTTGTTGTATATATTAACCGTTAATCCGTTATAATGTATTTTTGATATTGACATGTGTTTCTTTTCTTATGGAAGGTTATCCCAGAATGTGAAAAGCCATCTGATTTGCTTCAACCTATGGAAACACGACACTTGGTGTTAAGAACTAAGATGCATACCAAGGAGTTCAATGGAATAATTCTTCTTCTCAACAACTGCCCTAATTTGGAGACGCTTGGTTTTGATATTCTAACTCCATGTCCTTTCTCGGTAAGATTTCTACATATATATGCAATAAAGAGTAGTCACATTTTGTCATTACTTAATATGCATGATTTTCTTTTAATATTTTGTAGGCAACTTCGTCAGATGAAGGCATCGATCCTAAAACGTATTGGATGCAGAAGAGAACATGTAAGAGTCTAAGGAAGACACTGAAGGTCGTGGTTATTAGGAACTTTTGTGGTTCCTCAAACGAGCTAAATGTATTGAGGTATTTGATTCGATCAGCGAGCGGTGCTGGAGATGCGTTGGAAAGAGTAGAGCTTTACGTGCCGAATGGGATGGAAGAAAGTCAAGCGATGGTGGTATTTGCTAAAGCGGAAATGTTACAGAGAACTTCGAAGCATGTACAAGTTCTTTGTGCACAACTCTTGAAAAAATGACCTTTTCAAGAGATTGCTCCTAGTGGGTTTTGTTTGCCCATTTAGCTATGGTTTTTGAATTTTTATCTATTGACATTAAGGAAGCATGCTTCCGTACTTTGGTTTGTTTGATTTATGTTTAAGAACCTCGGAGAGTTGAGGACTTTATTTATGTGAACCAGAAATAATAATAAATGTTTTTGATTAATATCAATTTGATAATAATTATATTATAAAATTTAATCTCGATTTTTTAAAATTACGGGATTAAATTTTAACTAAATGGTTATGGAAATCTCTGGTTTTGCAGTCTTGTCTGATGCATTTGTTTCTCGATAACAACATTGATCTGACGGTGGAATGTACAACTCAAAACGGTGAAGTTATCTTTGCATATAAACCATTCCTTCACCGCCTTTTTTACATTTTCTATTATGATCTGCAAAATAACGATTTGAGAAAGGTTAGAATCGAGGAGTATTACCATTATATTTGTTTGGTAAGCATTACATCAACATGACATTTTATTTCAAGCATATGGATAAAAGTGAAAGCATCATGTACTTGGAAATTTGAAAGCCATTGCTTTCAACCTAAGATGATCATTATGTAATTGCTTTTTGCCTTCAATAGTACAATGCTACTATTTTATTTTGTAATTCTATTCTATCATGTTAGGTATGTAAATCTAATGCAGGATAAAGTCTTTTGCAAGAGAATTTCTTTCATTGGCAAAATTTAGCAGCTTTCAATCAATTGCTTCTATATTGACCATGTCATGATCATAATCGGAGCAACTGTGGCTGCACTATTGAGTCTCATCAATTCTCTTGTTTATGCTCCCTTGTTTTTTTTTTTTTTTT
>Ga0041059_1001314_pt1 | contig 19884 bp, 18 predicted proteins | sample AraColnosormetaG_FD_56232 | JGI IMG/M metagenome (GOLD analysis project Ga0041059, IMG submission 56232) | Arabidopsis roots microbial communities from North Carolina, USA - Col MF nosort | ecosystem: Host-associated > Plants > Roots > Unclassified | place: USA: North Carolina | collected... | reverse complement strand
AGAGAGAGAGAGAGAAGGGCATGAAGAAAGCGTGATGGCAAAGCCAAACCATGCTATTTCAGGAGGTCTCTCATACCGCCAAAACGGTACTATTTTTCCACACACTCTGCTTTTTGGTTTTGGTCAAAAAATTTCTTACATTTCGTTAAAAAAACAGCTCATTAATCAGTTTCCATTTCAAGCATTGTTTTTTTCTGTTCTAAATTACCTTTTTGACCACTCTGAAATTACAGAGTCAACACGTCACTCAAAACTGCAGGAAGAGAAGATATTTCATTACAAGACAAACAATGTGTAATAAATTATGTCTTACTGCTTCTAATTTTTTTTTCTGTGTTTTCCTTTTGCTTTTGTTTTGAAATGTAATCTTTTTAGTTTACCAATCTAGATTTGTTATAACAATTTAAATGAAAAAAATCGAATCATTTACTATTTTATAAAAGAATCTCAAACCCTTTCTTTGAATGGGATTGGAGATTGGAGTATTATTGAAATCAACTACCTTCCTCTTGCTGGCATTTAATTCCACTATTAGACCTTTATATTATTTTTAAACTAAAGAATATTGTGTTTGAAAGAAAAGGCAACCAAAAATGATTACTTACAAACATATACAAACAAAGGTTTTTAGAATATAAAGTAGCAAACAACATCATTCCAAGGAGAGAAAACAGAGAAGAATACTTGTCATTAATAGAGAGAGGTATGAGTTCTTCACGCAAAGTCTTTTTGATATTGGAACTTGGTCATTAATTTACATCACCAACAAGTTCTAAATATGATGAAAGAAAATTTATGTACCAACTTCACTTTAAGTGCCCACCTTTTATCTAATCGCAGTAATGAACACATCACGTCCTATGAGGCTTTGACAAATTAGGAAAAAGGCTAAACTGTGTTAGTCAGAAGATAATAACTTACAGAGGGGACCATTATTAATCTCCTAAGTTTATGTTTTTGTGACAAGTTACAAATTCCTCAGAGGATTATTAGAGAAGCAAATATCGAAAACTGTATAACAAAACTAACTTCTTAAGACCGTACCGTCACATAACATCAATGAGCCATTACCATAGCCGAAACCAGTCAGCTACACGAGTACAAGACTTATTATGGTATGTAGTCATCTCATGATTTAAGGGTATAATGAAGTATCAACTGTTAGTCCCCCAAGATCCTAATTGCATATGATCAGAACTCTGGACTCGTTTCTTAAGTGAGGATTTGCAAAGCTCAATCTTTGTCATTGCGATTATGTTCCGGTGACGATGTTCAAAATCTTTCCGGGGATTTAGTTCCATCACTGTCTTTCTTTTCTATTTGTTTTTGTCTTTAACAATGTCAAAGTCAAAATCTCACCGATTCTGTAAATTCCAAGTTATATGACGTGTCATTGTATTATTGGTGCGAGCGATAGCACAACCTTTGCGTCTGCGTCGGTAGCGAACTCTTCGGAAATATATAATCTGTAATTAAAATGAGACTAATCCCAATTTAAAATCAAAAACCTTTTTATTTATTTTTGTTTTCCTATAGAGATTTCTTAGAAAAGAAATAAATTACTTCTCTTTTATTTTTCATTCGGTTTAGCTCGTGGAACTGAATCTGGTGTGTTTGTTGATCAGAGTAATACGGACATTGCAATTTTTCTAAATCCGGCGATTAAATATGGGTTTCATAGTCGGCGTTGTAATCGGACTCCTCGTCGGAATCGCAATCATCATCGGCTTTGTCAAGTTGGAGAATTCTCGATCCAAGCTTCGCTCTGAACTTGTGAGACCCCACTCTCCCTTTTTCGGATTGAAAATTTCGATTTTTTTTCTTCTTAATCGGGATTTTGTTTCTGTTTTATAAGGCGAATACGGTGGCTGCTTTTGCGAGGATGACGGTGGAGGATTCCAGGAAGCTTTTGCCTCCTGAGTTTTATCCTTCCTGGGTTGTCTTCTCCGAGCGTCAGAAGTTGAGTTACAACATTACTTACATATTGATGTGTTTTCATCTCTCTCTTTCTGCGTATTGGAAGAACACGAAAGTTTTAGAATTTGGTCATACTTGGGACTGATTCTTGTTGTTGCTTTGGCTTTTTATTTACTTCAGTTGACTTGGCTCAACCATCACTTGACAAAGATCTGGCCTTATGTTGATGAGGTATGTTTCTATTGTCTAATTCGTTCAAGTAGAGATATGTTATTTGTATTATGGATAAAGATATTGTTTCTTAAAGGAGTTTTTTTTTTTGTCCTCTTTTGATTCGATTTGGAGTTTTAGGCAGCCTCTGAGCTTATAAAGGCATCCGTGGAGCCTGTTCTTGAGCAATATAGACCTGCCATTGTGGCCTCCTTAACATTTTCTAAGCTTACTCTCGGTACAGTGGCACCTCAATTTACAGGTTAGTTTTGTTCATTTCTCTTTTTAAGTGTAAAACTTTGTGTTGTAAGGTACCAGAACTTGTGCAATTGAGTCATGTTGAATTGTTGGTGGAATCCTTTTGATTGTGAACTTTTCTTGAGCTTGAGCTTAGACTAAGAATGTTCTTACTTTTACGTGTCTCCACATTGTAACCTACTATTCTGTGATAGTCATCGAATTCCTGTCAAAAGGAAAATATTCAATTGAATAACAACTGAGGAGTGAATTATCAATTCGACTGGGAAATAATCAGGCAATGGCAGCAGTATCCTTCTTTACACTTCTTCGGATTGTGTGTTTAAAGTTTGCAAAAAGACGAACCATAATCTTAAACGAAATTGTATTGTTGCTTTAGAATTTATGTTTTGCTTGTGCTCCTTGGTATTCGTTAGGTGTTTCCGTTATCGACGGTGATAAAAATGGGATTACCTTGGAACTTGATATGCAATGGGATGGAAACCCAAATATAGTACTTGGCGTCAAGACCTTAGTTGGTGTATCCCTCCCCATTCAGGTATATGATTTGATTTCCCTCGATTGCTTACTTTGACTTTATATTATTTGTCAATTCTTCTGTCTTGCAGAACTTGTGAAGGAAATATTGATATTCTAACCTTTTTTTGATCAATGATAAGCTGATTACAACTGATTTCTTATTCTTTGTTTTCTAGGTGAAAAACATCGGATTCACTGGTGTTTTCAGGCTAATTTTTAGGCCACTAGTTGAGGACTTTCCCTGCTTTGGAGCTGTCAGCGTTTCTCTTAGAGAAAAGGTTAGTGCCCTCTGCAACTTTTGAAGCTGTAGCTAAAATTGGCTAAGATAGTTCATAAGTTTTTTGTACTTTTACTTAATCGTGTTGCATCCTTCTGCTTGCATACCTGAGCATGCATGTATGTGTGCTAGATTGGTTTCATTGAAGAAAGCTGTGGTGACACAAAATATTCGGGTGTAGTGATCAATTTTGTATGATGTTTAGCTTATACATTCAATTCTGTGTTGCAGAAAAAATTGGACTTCACCCTTAAGGTTGTTGGAGGTGATATTTCAGCAATTCCTGGACTTTCTGAAGCTATTGAGGTTTGGCATACTATTTAGTTTCTTGATACCAAATATTTATGTCATTCTAGAGTCTTAGAGAAAGGAAATATCAAAGTGGTTACAAGTCTTTATTTAGCTATGAAGTACATGTGGTCGAGAATCAACAGGGTGTTCTGGTTATTGCATTTTCCTATTAAGCATCTTTTCTTGTTTACAATGATAGGTGGAATCATATGTGTTTATCTTAGAACTTGCTAGACAGGTTGGCAATTTGAGTAGACAGCTTAAGTTCTACACATGAAACCTTGTTCATATGCTATTTTTGTAAAATCACAGTATACATTCCTAGTTTTCTTACCCAACGCTCCATATGATGCAAGGTTGTAATCTCTTAGATGGTCCTTTATGCCCTGGTGCATATGACACTTACCAGTAAGTTGATATGTCTCAGGAAACAATTCGGGATGCCGTGGAAGATTCTATCACATGGCCTGTTCGGAAGGTCATCCCAATTATACCTGGTGATTATAGGTACACCTCAGATTAAATAGATGAAGTTGAACTGTTGACGTTCTTCAGTGGAGGATATGCTCAACTTTTTTTTCTTTTCGTTTTGACTTTCTTACTATTGTGTTATAGCACTTTCGAATAGTCAATGCAAATGATGGTGCTTGTCTTTCTGGTTTTGGACTTTTATTTTAGATTTTTTTGTGTTTCTATTCCCAGCGATCTGGAGCTAAAGCCTGTTGGAATGTTAGAGGTGAAGCTTGTGCAAGCAAAGAACTTGACCAACAAAGATCTAGTTGGAAAATCAGACCCCTTTGCTAAAATGTTTATACGCCCTTTGCGTGAAAAGACTAAAAGAAGCAAGACAATTGTAAGTAGTCCATCTAATCCTCTTTTTGTGCTAAACCTACCAGAATGATCTGATTTATATTTATTCTCATCAGAACAATGACCTGAATCCCATCTGGAATGAGCATTTTGAATTTGTTGTGGAAGACGCGTCAACTCAACATTTAGTGGTCAGAATATATGATGACGAGGGTGTACAAGCATCTGAGCTTATTGGTTGTGCCCAAATCCGGCTTTGTGAACTTGAACCTGGTAAAGTGAAAGACGTCTGGTTGAAGCTGGTCAAAGATTTGGAGATCCAGAGAGATACTAAGAACCGTGGAGAGGTTAGATCGGCTATAAATTTCCCCTAATTAAATAAACCCTGTGATTTTGTATCTGTACATGGCTAATGAATGGACGTTATTGTTGATTCTCTGTAATTTAGGTTCACCTTGAGCTCCTTTACATCCCTTATGGTTCGGGAAACGGCATTGTAAATCCCTTTGTCACTTCATCGATGACGTCCTTAGAGAGGGTGCTCAAGAATGATACAACAGATGAAGAAAATGCATCAAGCCGTAAAAGAAAAGATGTCATTGTAAGAGGAGTTCTCTCTGTGACAGTGATATCTGCAGAAGAGATACCAATACAAGATCTGATGGGGAAAGCTGATCCATATGTTGTTCTCTCGATGAAGAAATCAGGTGCCAAGAGCAAAACTCGGGTAAGTCCTCTCATTTAAAGCATCAAAGAGTTATCCATGTTATAGATGTTTCATCCTCCTCATTAACTAATGGCAATTTTGCTTCACCAGGTCGTCAATGACAGCTTGAACCCGGTATGGAACCAGACTTTTGATTTTGTAGTTGAAGACGGGTTACATGATATGCTAGTCCTTGAAGTCTGGGACCACGACACCTTTGGAAAGGTAAAACCAAACCGCAACAACACTGTTATTTGATGGTTATTATTCTGCGTCATTGCACCAAATGGATGTTTTTCTCGTTTGGTTTATTATTTATTGTGTTGGCATTGGGCATTGGAAAAATGAAACATTGTGGCTTTACTTTTGTGGACAGGACTACATTGGGAGATGTATCCTCACGTTGACAAGGGTTATAATGGAAGAGGAGTACAAAGACTGGTACCCATTAGACGAATCCAAAACGGGCAAGCTTCAGCTGCATCTGAAGTGGATGGCTCAATCAATTTATCGTGATTCCTAAGCTTAATCGGTAGAATCAATTTATCGTGATTCCTAAGCTTAATCGGAAGATTCACAACTTCGAATGTACATGTTGTCTAGTAGCGTCAAACGGATGTGTTTTGTCAAACAAAGACGAGTCTGCATGTAGCCCAGAAGCTGTGGACTCGGAATATGAGTTTTCCTCTTTTTTTCTGAAAACCCTAGACAATACTCGTGTACGTTTGCCTCATAAGCTCAGATGTCATAAGGGGTTTGATCTTTGCGTGCATCACAATCCTTCAATAATTTTTTACCTTTTACCCTAAAATCTCGTCTACACGTATCACCATATTTGTCTTCACCAAGTTTGTTTCACTATCATAATCAGCGATCTCTTGACACATATTGACTAGTCCTTGTTGCTTATTATCCTCAAGTGAAGCCAAATAAGCCACGCACACTCGGTGACACCTTCAATGTTTGCCATGTGTCATAGTCCATGCAAATGCCCACTTCATTTTATTAAGACGAGAGCTATACAAACACCGTCTCTTCTTATTCACTTGCTGCTAGTTATAAGAATCAGACAGAAGTTGCAGAGAAAAGAGAATTAATTGATTGGTGTAATGGAGAAGGCAGTTCATTTATCCACCAAAAATGGACCCAAGGTTCCAGGAGAGCCAACGAAGACCGGAACCTCCATGGTTGACACGGCAGCTTCAGCCGTACAAAGCTTCGCTCCGATTAACCAAATCCACCAACATCTCTGCGCGTACGCTTCTGAAATTGTTAATCTTCTCTTTTCATTTTATCTTTAAACAAGAAATAAAGAAGAGGATCGGAAGAATGAGGGATAATCATAACAGTATAAAACCTACACCACATTTTTTCGTTTAATAGATCTGTCAAATTCTTGTAGTTTAGATTTAAAAAACATTGTATTGATATCTTACGTAAATCAAGTTAATCAAATTTTCTTGAATTTTTAATCGATGTGAACACGTGTGGAGTTGTGTACATGCATGCAGAATGAAACTTAACTATTTCATATGAGTTTGTTTGCATCAGTAAAAAGATGAACTATATATATCCTCTCCTTTTTGCGCTTGTCATAGGTTTCATTTCTATGCATATGACATGACCCGACAAGTGGAGGCACACCATTTCTGTGGTCACATCAACGAAGACATGCGCCAGTGTCTGATCTACGACGGTCCTGATGCCAACGCTCGTCTGATCGGTCTGGAGTACATTGTGACAGAGAAGCTCTTTATGACATTGCCTGACGATGAGAAGAAGCTTTGGCACACTCACGAGTGGGAAGTTAAAGGAGGCTTCTTGTTCATGCCCGGTGTTCCCGAAGCTATTCAACGGCAAGATCTCGAAAAAGTCGCCAAGACTTATGGGAAAGTTTACCATTTCTGGCAAGTCGATTTGGGGCATCAGCTTCCCATTGGCTTGCCTAATATCATGATGGCTGTTACTCGAGACGGACAACTTTATCCGGAAATGATCAAGGGTACGTAGATTTGTCATTTATAGGTTATGCTTAGTCAAATATGCTTTTATGAAAGTTAACATGAACATTTTGAAATGTTCAATGGGTGACCGCAGAGACGGAAAAGCAATTTGGAGTATCGATAGACAAGGAGCGAGAGTCAAGGGCTTATATGAAGGGTCCAGACCATGGGATCCATCCCTTGGCAAATGGAGGAGGCAAAGGCCTGAAGTTGGAGTTGCGAGAGGTTGACATAAAGCCGGTTGAGTCCGTTCCAAGAGTCTTCGTTTAAGTTATACTTAAATAGACAACTTAAGAAGAATAAATAAATAAGCGATCGAGCTTTTCTTTTGTATAGCCCTCCTCGAATCATGTGTATAAGATGTAAAATACACTTGAAGTAGTATATTATGGTGTCGTCTAGTGGTTTTAAATATTACGTCTTCATGACTCCAGTTCATTATCTTTTATGACCCTGCGGGTAATCGTTATTATAACCTTAGAGAAAAGATGATAATACTATGACCAAATGGAAACTACAAAATTTGTTGAATCACACTATGATAAATAAAGGCCCCAGTGAAAAGAAAGGAACAGAAGCGTAGTCTTGTCATGTGTGTGTATAACAAATGTAAGACACTTGAGGCATTTTGGTGAGCGACGACTGCATCTTCTTTATTTGAACTTGTCTCAATTGAAATGGAAGAACAGAGAGACCTCTGTGTTCTCAAGATTGAACAGCCAATTTCTGAAGATGTTGGAAGAAGACTTGAAGACTGACATCATCCGTGAAGATTATATCAGAGCCTGCATTCATCTCGCTTGCATTGTTGTATGTTGCTGACGGATTTAGCTTTGCTAACAGAAACCTTGCCTGTCCATTATTGCCATACGTATTACAGAACATCAGTAAACACTAGGCAACTTTCAGTGTTTCACACTTGAACAATCAACTACAAATTCAGAGATGAAAGGGGTTAAAAACACTGACCTGGGATCCATGTTGATCACAAACAACTAATCTTGGTACAGGGAAACGATCACGAATGATCATCTGCGCATCTTCTTGAGGGGCTTCCAAGAGTTGGGCAAATGCCTTGACAAATAAAGAGGTCAGACGAGACATGTAAGGCTCATATTCGAGAAAATCCAAGGCCAATGCAACTTGCATATTCATTACCTGGTGTTCAGGCTGATTTTGATATCCCAAGTTGCGCCACTGTGCAATGGTCATTCCATGGAAAACGACAACACTAATGTAAGAATCCAACAGGAGGATACGGTCTGCACCAATGGAAGCAACATCCAACAATGCAGGTTGAGGTAGTGAGTTAAACGAATATGTTGTTAGAGATGGCTGAATCATAACAGCTGCGTTCGAAATATTTTCTCGGTTTAATAGCATGCGGTTGTAAGCAGTTTCGTCTGGACTATTGTTGAACACCTGCCAATATCACCACACCATGAGTACATTTAAAGATATAAATTTAATACAACTTCCCAAACGTCAAGCTTACCTGCACAAACTGTGAGCGTCGGAGATTGAACGTAAACTGAGGGAATAGTGAAAAGTTTGGATTTAGAGTAAATGAAGCAGGATCATCCTTCCGGTAATCACCAAATTTAGAACAAAGACGAATAAGGTTCCGGTCCAGCCATCGCGTAGCATCAAATCCCTCCTGAGGAAACATAATTGACAGAAATTAATACGTTTGATAACCAAAATCCACAAAGTTTGGGTTAAAGCAATGGTGGAAAGATATTCAAATTATCGAATGAAAATCCACAATATACAAGTTTTAACATTCCAACATACAAACAACATTTTTTTCTTAACTTTGTCCCAATACAATATAAGAATTAGCAAAAATGCAAATCGGTAGAAAGTACCAAGGACTGTAGATTCAAGAATCTAAGTTTGAAAGTTCCTCAATTTAAAATTTACCTCTGTTTCCATTTTCAAGGAAGCTAATCTGGCCACAACCACAGCAGCAGTTTCTTGATCAAAACCTTGCACCAATTCCTGCATATACAACACACCTCATTAGCATACATGTACACGTACAAAGAAAAGGTTAAAAGGACCATAAGAGTATGACAATGGGAATGTGGAATACAAACATGCAAGACTAGATTTCACCATAAATAAGGGCTTATAAGTTAAACATTACAGAAACGTTGATGCATACTCCAGAAATCTAAACAAACTTGACAGTAACTTAGAAAACTGTTTTCTCCAAGTTGATGAAGAAGTGTTAATAAAAAAGGAAATGATGTGTCAACGTATCTTAACAGAAGCAAACTGTCAGCCAAGCTACTAGGAAGATATGAGAGCATAAGAAAAATATAAAATTCTTGCCTAACTAGAGACTAGTCAAATGAATCATTTACCCAGTGTAATCCTCACACTGACCATTCAAATAGCTAAAGAGACTAACGAGAATCAAAGACTAAAAAATGCGAAAACAATGGACCAGGACATATTCGATCATTCTTGGGAAAGGAAACCCATAATGAAGTAGCCAAATGCAAAAATATCTAGAAACTAATCTGGAAATGTGGAAAGTACTAACCTCTGTGCTAAGACCAGTATCTACCCATTGTCTGGTAACAGTAGTAACTCGCTGTAATGTTTTACCTTTTGAATTTTGGTAGCTGCAATCATATATTTCAGATCAAATTTCTATTATTTGGATGAATATACCCAAACCCAGAATTGCATGAAGAGCATACCTTGTCATAAATTGTAAATATAGTTGGTTATTTACACCTCCAGGAGCACTTGATTGATCACTAGAAGAAAGATCAAAGAAGACTGTCAAACAAGTCCTTTTATCGAGGCCACACATCTTCCATTGTGTAGTATTCCCCTCCCCAATAACTGTATCAGCAACGCTAGGGCCTTTCTGCAATTTTTCCAAAAAAGAGAGGCATAACTGTTAAGCTATCTATCATTATTTGAAAACAAGAAGATCAACTTCTGAGTATGGGTAGCTTCAACCTTTTGCAAAGACGCACAAGGTCCAATAATCCCTTGGATTTTTATGTCCTTTGAACAGCAGATCTCAAGTGTACCACTGAAATGGTAGTATGAAAAAGAGTGAGAATGCGACTAACTGAAGATGTCTTAGATGCAACATAAGACACTTGGAAAATTTAATTTAGCATGCATGGACAATTGAAATAGCACGAAGCACATCAGGCTATAGCAACAACTCACTTGAAACAAAGGCCGAGAGACTCTTCGCCATCTTCAAATACTCGCTTAAAAGAATCCTTAAATACAGAATGGCCAAAACTTTCTGATAAAACAACAAGACCTCCAGTTCTTTCAACCGCAGCTTTCATTTCAGCAACACCAACCTAACATTCAAATCACAGATAACATAATTATGATCCAAGTTAAAGTAGAGTTCAACAGAATACCCAGGCTCTGAGTAAAGTTAGAGCACACAGCAAGGAAGTTAATCAGAGGAAATATTTTACACCAGATTTTCTCCTTAACATGAAGATAACATTCAGGGAAAGTAAATACCTGATCAAGTGCGGATGCAAAAAGGTCCAGTACATGTCCTTGGTTAACCAGTTGGTTTGCGAGCGCATCATAAAATTTCTCCGCTTTCTTATAGAACGGAGCCGCATCTTTATCAAGATCTTTATGTGAACGCAAAGGTTCTGATAGATCCTTTGACACAATCTGCAGAAGCCAGAGGTAGTACTAACTCAAAGGAAAAACTTTGTATTTGAGGCCAAACAATTAACAAGGAAAGTTCAGAGTGTGCTCTTCTCCTAAACACTTTTGTCGACCATTATACTTGCAGATAAATGGTCATCTAATATGAAGATGTATCTCCCACACGTTGCTCAGCAGAACATGACGAAAAAATACATTTAGTTCTAGATTGGAGCCTAACAGATTTGCGATGAAAAAGCCATGCTATCTTAAGCAACATAGCTAGTTTTATCCTACTTAGGCTAGATGAAGTATCCGAAGCTCTAACAAAAGAAAAATAGCATTTCTATACATCATCTTCTCCTATCTATCATGGCCAACTGTCACCCTTACCACTACAAGAGGTTCATACATTAAATCTAAACCAGATATTGAACAATTCCGTATGTAAAAAGCCAAAGTTTCAGCCGCTTTTCTCAAGTACACCGTCACAGAAACTCTAAAAAGAAGGGGAATAAGCAAATGAAGTTACCGTGCCTGGCCCCTCAGAACATGGTCCTCCAATTAAAGCAACGATTCTAGCCCCAGTTCCAGGAAAACAAGCTCCAAGTAGTCCCGTAGCCACACTTATAGCCACTCCCGTGCATCGTGACTGGCGCCGTCCAGCCTGGACAGGCCACTGATCCGTCTGTAGCTCTTCCAACAGCTACACTCCAAAACAAAAACAAAGTTCTTTACCATCATCATCAGCTTTAATAAAATTATGCAATATCAAAAATCCATCAGAAAAAAGTAGAAAAGCAAAAACTTTATCAAACTCCAACCACAAAAGATGGATGAACTTACCAAATCAATCGTGAATTCACAGTCAGAAGCTGGCAACAAGAATCTATTAACACCCGAATAGCCGAAATTGGCAGAATTATCCCTCCCCATTGGAAAACCACCAACCGGGTTTCGTCTCCCAGAAGCACCAAGCCCTAACTGCTCCAAAACTTGATCTTTGGAGATCTCCTTATCTCCCCTAAAGACATAAACTTTAGTCAAATCAGAAAACCCCAGCTCGTGAACATGCGCCTGCGTCCCAAACGAGACAAACCCAACCAATGCATTCTCCGGAAGCAACCCGATCGCCTGCTTAAGCGCAGATTTCGCGTATCCAAACTCCTCTTCAATCATACACGTGTCCAGGACAAAAACAAACACCGACGGCGAAGGCTGACCAGAAACAGCACCGGTCTGATCAAAATTGCCAACACCAGTAGGCTGAGAAGGGTTAGGCAGAGTGTATTCAACGGTAGTGTACTGTGGATAGAGCTCACAAGGGACATTAGTCTCGGACATAACATGGTAGTGAGGAGGGAAGTGGTTTCTCTGGAAGCAAATAGGACAGATCCAGATCTTGGCGAGGAAATCAACACGAGCAAAAGGATTAAGAGCAGCGGTACAAATGCGACAACGAAGAGGAGCATATTCAACAGATGGGATATCCCGGTGGTAACGGATCGGAGAGATACAAGCAGCGACAGGGATCACACACTTGCTTGCTTCAACTTTGGTGCGAGGCCAAACGTTCCACGTCATACGAACTCCATCGATTCCTTCTGGATCCATACTCGCCATCTCTGACATGGTTTTTAAGGGTAAAGATCCGAAATTGGAATGAAAAATTTGGTCTTTGTGATTCTGTAAATTCAGGGGACCTCAGAAGAATCAAAAGCAGAGACGAAACTGTGGAAAGGGATCTATCTATGTGAGAGAGATTTTATGAGTAGAGAGAGTCGTCTGTCTCTAATAACATACATACATGCTTTTTTAGGGTTAAAAAGTAACAGAGTAATTAATTGCAAAAGTTATAATGGATTTTGGGTTTTTTGGCAACTAATTCATCATCAACTTATGTTAACAATTGACCAAATCTTCTATTAAATAAAAAAAATTCAAAATACTGTTTTGTTTTTCTCACATTTTAGAATATGTGAGATCACTTGGCCAATCCAAATCTTCTTTGTCAGAGTTGTTTCATTGAAAAAACAAAAATAATTAAAACTGTGATTGATCGTATATTTGCCTTTATCTGTGTATTAGACAGAAAAAAACATATCCCAATTATCAAAGCAACTTTATGTAACCCACATCTAAATTAAATATTAGACTAACAAATTAAATGCAACAAATTTAAACGGGGATCACAATAACGTTAGTAATACAAGTTTTATTGAATCAATGAAGGTGCATATAATTTGTAAACTCAACTATACATGAGTCAGGTTCCCATGAGTCACCTACAACATGAATCTGTGCAAGACACGTTGTGACGATATACATCTATAAAAACATATTATTAAATTGTAGTTACGAAATATACCCAACATTGCATGCTGATTGTTACATTTGTTTTACCCTCCTCTGTTTTATAAAACCTCAAAACAGACTCTTCACAAAAGCTTCCACATTCTTGTCCGAAGATCCTCCTTCTCTACCCGCTTCAGTCGCTAAACGCTTCCATTTCTCTGCGTTTTCCCTCAGCTCCACCGATTTCGCCTCCATCACTGCTTCCAAACACCGCATTATCTCTCCTCTCTCTACTAAACCTTCCGAGTTCTCTCTCACCCTCACACCTGTCTTCCATATTTCTTCCAAAAGCTTCGCATTTGCTGGCTGATCCGACCACATCGGAAACGCCACCACTGGAACGCCGAGAACCAAACTCTCCAGTGATGAGCTCCACCCACAATGAGTCAAAAAACAACCTATGGCTCGGTGTCTCAAAACCTCTATCTGCGAACACCACGAGACAATCATCCCAACCTCTTCAAGCTCGTGTCTAAAACCAGCTATCTTCTCAATCTCTGTCTCTTCTTCTCCTTCTATTTTCGCTTCTCTGTTGAGTTTATCAGTTATAACCCACAAGAACGGTCTTCCCCCTTCTATGAGTGCTCTCGCTAGTTCCTCTATCTGTTTCTTCGACAACTCAACCATTGTTCCAAAAGAAACATAAATAACAGAGGACTCTGTTTTCGAGTCTAACCAAAGTGTATAACTACTACTTTGATGATCTCTTGATAAATCTTTACCTGATTCGCTTCCAGTGAAAATCTCCGCAGGAAGTAAAGGACCAACTGCCACCATTTCTATATTCGGAATAGCTGTTAAGAACTCTGGCTCCAGCGAATCGAATGTGTTGACGAGAATTTTCGGGTTAGATTCTTCTTTGAGAAAATCCATCAGTTCTTGATATACTGCTTGTGCGGCTTTGTTCGTGTTGGAAGGTGAGAGGAAAGAAGGCAGATCGCGGATTTCGAGAGAAGGTAGATTCGGGAACTCGAAAACGGAGTTGTTTCCTGTAGAGTAATTGTAATAAATGTCGAAAGCGAAGGCTGGTTGGATCCAGAGATGAACAGAGGGAAGATGAAATCTACGCGCCACTTTTGGAACCCAGTTGGGAAGAATCGTGTAGATCAAGCAACTTACGGGAGAGTCACCATTCTGATTAGCTTCGATGAAATCCGATAGAGCTTTATCGCCATTACGTTCGAAGTGTACCAACCGGTTTTGGACGTCGTCGGTGTTGGAGATGACTCCGTCGTCGAATCCGTCGGAGAAAGTAAGGAAAGAGAGATTTTCGACGTTGTTGTGGTTTGGGATCATAGAGCGGTGAATGACAGAGAGACACGTGGCGAAAGTTACACGTGCGCCAGTTGTTTTGATGAGCCGACGAGCAAAACGGAGAGATGGGTTCACGTGACCTTGCGCCGGAAACGTTACCAGTAGAAAATGCGGTTGCGCCATTTTTTGAAGTGACTTTCTTAATACGTACGAGGTGTGTCTCCTCGTGGATTTGTGCTGTTATATGTATATAAATGGAAAATATATTAGATGAGAGTAATGGGATTTCATTTGGGGTCATGTGACATGAGATAACATGTTTTACCGCTTTTGGCGTGATCCACGACGTACGCCATGATGGAGATCATAATAAGTATCATGCTGAATATACTATATAATTTATTTATAAAAAAAATAGAACGAAAGAAAAAGTATCATGCTGTCAAAAAGAAAAAAAATATCATATTTTTATAGAGAAAAAACTCGAAAAATATCTGTTTAATATCTATAGTTGTTTGAATAATATCTAAATTAATTTTATGTTTTTAAATGCTTTTTTAATTCAAACATTCAAATTCATGATTATTATATTTTAACGGATGTTCTAACTGTGGTTGAAATTTAACTCATGATATTCACGAAATGTATAATCTATTTTCTAAAGTTTACAAATATATTAGTGTAATCTAATGGTTAAATGTGGATTGATTCTCTTCATAAATCTAAGTTCGAATCCCCCTTCTTTCCTAATTAATCCAAATTTATTAAGATAGTCAATCCCTCTTTGTCCTAATTAATCCAAATTTACTAAGATAGTTAGTCAATCCACGTTTAACCACCATACTAACCTAATATATTTGTAAAGTTTAGAGAATAGATAGTATATATATTTATAAATACCATGAGTTAAATTTTAATTATAGTTAGAACCTCCATTAAGTACCAAAATTTAAATAAACGAAAGCTTTTAAATTTGGGAAAATTTAATAATATATGTATTAAATGGACAAATAAAAGTTAGATGAGAGTTTTTTTAAATTTTTTATTATAAAATAATTTTTTTGCATGAAATTGTTTTTAAGATAAAATTTTGACATAACCAAATATTATTTTCCGCCACGAATTGAGTCTACGAGAGATGTCCTGTCTTTAAACTCGTAAAGTTTTGGTCTTACCCAACCCAATACCCACAAAGGTAAACGACATAACGGTTAATAATATTCTAACCGGTTTATAAGTTTACATAAATCATTTACTAATCCGCGTGTAATTAAGTTTTATGAAATGTGGTTATTTTGTAGGTCACGTGAAATTTATTAATTTTTTAGTACTTGTTTTTCTTTTTTGGGTTCAACTAGTTACTTTTTTCCTTTGACATCAAAATTATTGTAGACGAGTGGTCCATATATAGATGGTGAAATGAAATGAATATTGAGTAATAAATAAATATAGAAAGTGAACAAAAAAAATTAGTGGAAAAGGTAACTGGAAAGAAAAGGCTTATTGGCTTGGCAAGATTCCATAAGTTTATTTCACCAAAAAGGAAAGAGTACTTGGCCTTGCTCTCTCTCTCTTTTAAAATGGTAAACTGGTAAAGATAGGAGACTCAATTTCTAGTTCATCAAAACATATTTGGCGTTATTATTTCTGTGGTCACTTGAATAATAATGTCTCAGCTTCTCTTCCGTCTCTCAAAACTCTCTTCCCGGAATAATGAGCTTGTATGTACGCTTCTCTTCTCTCTTTATTGGTTTCGCTCTGTATTATAGTTAGGTTTTGTTTTAGAAGGCTTTGCAGGGAACTAATTTGTGATTGTGTAACTAAGAAATGACATCTGGAAGATAAGGATTTGAGTATGCGTTACTTTTCTGTTCTGATGTCTGAGCATTATATAATTAATTGGCAGATACACAAGAGCGTTCGCTTGTTTTCAACCAGCCCGTATTTGACACTTGGCAGCGTTGTTGAAGACTTGCCTGAAGAAGACGGCAGCTACATCGGAGATATCCTCTTGTTCGATCCGGCCAAGGAAGAGTTAGTCACAGTCCGGGACAAAACAATTCCCGAAAAGCTCGTTAACTCGAGAGTGGTCGGAGCTTCACATGGATGGACATTTTTCTCTGACCGATGCAATCATAATTCTGTATGTATCAGCGACCTTTTTACTCCCATGGCTTCCAAATCAAACACAAAGATAATTCCTCTGCCTCTGCTTACTACTATGATCTATGGCCAAACAGAAGCTGTCTGGAACGTGGCAATGTCGTCATCTTCTCCTCACCAAGACAATGAAGAAGAAGACTGTGTCGTGGCTATCAATTTCTTGGGTAGCCAACTGAGTGTGTGCAGGCCCGGTCGTGACCACGGTTGGACTAACAAACAAATCCCTTTCATCTGCTCGGAAAACTCAAATCTTATGTACTCGAAGAGAGATCAAAGGTTTTATTTGCCTGCTCCTGGAGGCAATTACTTGTGCTCTTGGGATCTCCACTTCGATAACGATCCTAAGTTCAATGAGTTGGTGTTTCTTAATCTCCCTGAGTTGCCACAGTCCGAGTGGGAGCTGTTGAATTCTTGTTTCAAGGAGGACCATTGGGTGGAGTCACCTTCCGGCCAAAGTTTCTTAGTCAAATGGTAACGTGCGAGTCTAACATGTAGACAGAAATCTTGGTCAATGCTAATTTGGGTCTTATATGCGTGTGCAGGTACTCTCACATCCCTTCTCAACGATACAAAGATCCGATATTGATGGTGCTTAGAGAGGATGAAGAAACAGAAGAGGGAACAAGAAATATGTGTTACACCGAGGACATTGGAGATCTTTGTATCTTCCTTTCAAAGAGTGATCCTTTCTGTGTTGTGGCAAGCTCTTGCCCTGGTCTCAAACCCAACTCCATCTACTTGATGGGCCGTTGCTTTGCTGTTTATGATCTCACCACCCGAACCGCCCGTCACTTCAAAGCCCCCAAAGGTGGACCAGAAAGAGTTCCTTTCCTCCCTTATTGGCTTCCTCCATTTTCTATCTAGTTCTTTGGTTGGTGTTAATGTTATATGTGGTGTGTTTCGATTTTAGTTTCTCTTTTAGTTTCTCTCAAGCGTTTTGGATTGCTATGATCATCTTTATGTTCCCTTTTTGAGGTTATTAATTTATAAGGCCATGGTTCGTGGCACTTATTCTTTTAGAAATGTTGGCTAGCTCCCATATCACATTAGGATAATCACCTTAAGTTCATTGTTAAAAAATGAGCTTATATACACATATTGAACCTCCAAGAGAAAGTTTAAAGGACCCTTTATATCGCCAACAAAAAAGATATAGCTGCGCAAAAAAATGAAAATGAAAACTCTTTGTAGTTAAAAAAAAAAACAAAGATAAATCGAGATAAGCTCAAGAGGAATGGTATGTCCAAGATTCCATTTCAGACGGGATTCTGGTCTGGGATGTTTTAACTTAAAATTGAACTTAGAACATTAACAATCTTTAGGTGTTACCAATTTAAACCGGTAGAGAGAAACTTCAAGTGTACACAAAGACAGAAATAGTATGACTAGATAGCAAATGGAGGAAGCCAGTAAGGGGCGGTCAGAGCGCTTGGTGCACCTTTGGGAGCTTTATAATGATGTGCCTCTCCGGTAGTGAGATCGTAAAAACCAAAGCCACGTCCCATATAATAGACGCAGTTAGGCTTGAGGCCGAGGCAGGAGCTAGCCGGGATACAGAAAGCCTCGTTGCTTGCAAGGAAAATGCACATGTCTCCAATGTCCTCGGTGTAACACATAATTTTTCCTTCCGTCGTCTCCTCTTCTCTAAAAACCATCAACCCCTTTGTTTTGTGGTAGATTCCTTTTAAATTTGACGAAAAGAAGCCAAGCGCATACCTGCACGTAGGAAAGCACACGCTTATTCTCAGTATTTTCAATGAATTTACTTTACTTGTATAACTATGAGTGTATATATAGATAGAATACCATTTGACTAGGAAACGGTCACCACCAGAAGGTGACTCCACAAGGTATTCCGTCCTGGAACATGAACTCAAAAGCTCCCACTCGGACTGATCCAACACTGGATGGTCTCGATAGAACAACTCATGGAGCCCAGGGGAGTCATCTGATTTGAAGTGGAGGTCATAGGAGAACAAGTAGTTGCCTCCAGGGGCAGGTAAGTAAAATTTTTGGTCTCTTTTGGAATACATGAGACTTGAGTTGTGTCCAAACAGTTGAAAGGGGTTACAATGTTAGTCCACTCAAGGTCACAACCGGGTCTGCACAGACTCAGCTGGATACCCGAAAACTTGATAGCCACTACACAGTCTTCCTCACCAAGAGGAGAAGAGGAGGACATGGCTACGTTAAAAACTTTTTCGGTTTGGCCAGTGGGCAGAGCCGTAAGCCTAGGCAGAGGAATCATGACAGGGTTTGTTTTGGATGCCAAAGGATTGAAAATGTCGCTGATACGTACGGAACGATCAGTCCGGTCACAGAAAAATCCCCATCCATGGGAAGCTCCCATCATTTCTTCATCCATGAGCTCTTCGGGAATTGTTTTGTCCGGGACCGTGACTATCTCTTCCTTGGTCGGGTCAAACAAAAGAACATCTCCAATTTTGCAGCCGGCCGGCAAAATTTTCTTAACCCTAGTGCCAAGTGTCAAATAAGGGCTGGTTGAAAACAAACGAATGCTCTTCTGTATCTGCCAAGTAATTCGGACATCAGAATGGGATTGTAATGCAAACACTCTTATCTAACTATGATTTAAACCCAATCATCTCCACCCTCCGATTATCTTCTTGATGTCACTACTTACAGACAAACCCAAATTTGTTCCCTACAAAGCCTTTTAAAACAAAACCTAACTAATACATAACGAATACAATAGAGAGAATGCAAGAGAAGTTTACATACAAGCACATCGTTCCGGGGAGAGAGTTTGGAGAGACCAAAGAGAAATTGAGACATTAGAAATTATGTTTCAAGAGACCACAAAACAGAGTTTTTTTTTTTTAAAAGGCTAATAATGTTTTGATGAATTAGAAATTGAGTATCTCAAATTCTCGATACCCAATATCAACAAATAAATCAAAGCAAACCAAGGCTTGGTTGTTGGTTTACATAGCATTCTTCCTCTTTCCTTTTTTGGTTAAAACAGACTAATCGAATCCTCCAATTTTCTATATTTTTTCTTCACTTTCTATATTTAATTTATTACGCAATATTCAGTCTATCGTGGACCACTGGTAAAACCTACGATAAATTTGTTGACAAGGAAACAAGTATACCAAAATAAAAGAAAAAACAAGTATACAATATAATTCACGTGACTTAAAAACTAACCACACAATTCATACATTGCTTAGGTTGTTCGACAAAAACTTTTTTACACGTACAGAAACTCATTGATTAATAAATATAATCCACATAGATAAACCAAGTGAACCACATTAGACAAGCGAGCCCGACCCCGATAAGATTGGTAAGCGTTGATGCTAGACGCCTACACGTCTTGTTATTAATGTTTCGACTCTGAGCTTCATGTTTTTTTTCCCCAAAATGTCTTTTTCTCTCTTGTTCACTACTCCTAGTTTCCCCATTCTTTATGCAGTATATATATATATATATATATATATTTTTTT
>Ga0041059_1001313_pt1 | contig 19897 bp, 14 predicted proteins | sample AraColnosormetaG_FD_56232 | JGI IMG/M metagenome (GOLD analysis project Ga0041059, IMG submission 56232) | Arabidopsis roots microbial communities from North Carolina, USA - Col MF nosort | ecosystem: Host-associated > Plants > Roots > Unclassified | place: USA: North Carolina | collected... | reverse complement strand
TTTCATTTTTAAAGGTTACCTAAAGTATAGCTATTATTGTTGCCATTACATCACATATAAATAATAACAATTGTTATATAATCTTAAATTAATTATATATATAAATTATGGTTTCAATTTATCAAAGGTTATAACATTTAACTTAGAGACATATTTTTCCATCATTTGAAGTTAAAAATAAATAACTCTATATTTGTGCGATAACAATTGGTAAACATCAAAATTGAAAATTTAAATTATTTTTGAGCCATATATTAACAATTTTTTAATAAATTATATATAGAAATTAACGTCTTTCAATACATTTAACAAATTTTATATGACTTATTTTTTTTGAACTGACATCTGAGATCTTTAGTCGAGTTGGAGGGTTTTTCATTGAAAGTTATCTTAAATCATAAGCTTTAAATTTTTAAATGTGTAAAAGGTTCATCTATTGTTTTGAATTGCAAAACAATTGGTAATACATGCATTTGCATTTTCACCAAAAAAAAAACTGAATAATTTATGTTTATTTTTTAATATATAGTAAAACATACTGTTTTCACAAAAAAATATAAAAACAAATTGAATGCAAACTTTTAATCAACTAAAATGTCTTTGTAAAAAACATCATAATTTGTAAACATAAAAGTTACTATTATTAATTATTTTGATCGATATATTAACAATTATAAATAAGTTTTATATATAATTTAATATAAATATTATTCTATATTCAAAACTAAAACCGTATATAAAATCCACGCATCGCGTGGACAACTTCTAGTAACATATAAATAAAGAGATTATAAAGTTTATCTCCTTTTCATATTTTTTTCCTACTCTTCATCATCTACACATAACACATAAATAAAGAGATTATAAAGTTTATCTCCTTTTCGTACTTTTTTTCCTACTCTTCATCACAGATCCACACATAACACATAAGTAAAGAGATTATAAAGCTTATTCTTTTTCGTACTTTTTTCCCTAATCTGCACACATCCACACATGACACATAAATAAAGAGATTATAAGTCTAAGACCATGTACATAGGTGATATATTTAGAGTATCAAGAGCAATAAATAATTTTTTAATAGATTAAATAATACATTTAGCTCTGATCCAGTATCATTGCAGTGATTCTTTGGATACCCACTATCAGGTGATGTGGAGGCTCATAATTCGTCGAAATTTCCTGAAAGCAAAAAAAATAAAAAAATAAATCATTCTACTTTTCGATAGTCTTCTACTGTTTTAGCTAACTAATTATATTTTTTGCGAATGAGTAATTTTGCAGGCTCTTCGTGATTATGCGACATAATTTTGCAGTAATTTTGTAATGTTATGTTTTATATATTTATTTTTCGATTTTGCAAATAATTTTTTTTTTAATAATACCAATATCGGTCTTACCGCTAGAAACAGATTTATTACCAGTATCATAAAAAATCGCAGACAATAAATAAACATTAAAATTAATACTAAAAATTGATAATGATACTCATAGAGTATCAACTATGTGCATGTTCTATAGTCCCTTTCGGTACCTATTTTCTATTCTTCACACATCCACCGATCCACGCATAACACATAAGTAAAGAGATTATAAAGCTTATTGTTGTATCCGACTTTTATGGTGATACAACTTGTGTTAGATATCAGAATCATTCGTAGTAAAATGAGTTTTTTTGTCTCGGTCATGAGAGCTGTCAAGAAACCAATAGCAGCAATCTTACAAAGGAATATGTTAGTAGCGAGAACAGCGGATATTCCTCCCATGCTATGAGCAATAAGAGTACCTTATCGTTTATCCGAGCAAAGATGAAGATGAAATTATTTCGGTATTATGTACTAGTCGTCGAAATAGTACAAGATAAGTGATTCTGGAAGCTGAGATGCATAACTGATGATGAGGAGCTCGAATACTTTGATTTAAGAGCGTGTGTTAAGTCAAAAAAAAAATATTATTGTCTGAAAACAAAATGAATCTTATAAGCTATATGGAAGTTTGCACGAAGAGAAAAGAAAATTGGCAAAAAGAAAACTTTTTTTCTTATGGAATGTGTTAAATATGTCTTATGTGTGATTGGAGTGTAAGTTTATGTTTGTTATATAAGGGGGACGTGACCTTATGAGAATGTGGATTTGAGGAGGATAAATATCCCAAAGAGATTCGACATGAGAGATTGTGTGTGATAGTGTGTGACATAGTTTCGGTGTTTGGTGCTTGTGTGATTAAGCTGATTTATGTGTTGGTGTTGACGTAAGTATTGGGGCGTTTTGGTGATCGTTGGGTTTGTTGGTGTGAAGTTCGTGTGTGGCGGTTGCTCCAAGACATGGAGAAGTGAAGTCTAGGCTCATGGGGAATTTAGCTCAAGGTGAGGTTATCTTTATGAAATCTAGGTTTAGTACAGGTAGAGATTTATCATTAAGGTTTCATGTTATTGAACGGAGCAGTGAATCAAGAGGTTTGTTTGATTTACGCATTTGCGAATAGGTTGTATTTGCTTTCTTGTTCTAGTAAAATCTGGATATGGTCCCGTGGACTAGAAAAAACCAGGCTTCGTGAACAAATTTCTTGTCTCGTTTACTTTATACTCTTTATTATTACATCATCCGCACTTACACAAAAGAGCTCAGAAACTTAAGCAAAGGTTAGCAGTAATCTTTAAGAGTCTGAATCTCTTCAACTCTAGTCATATTTATACCTGATGCAGCTAGATCCACCGCGGTCACACAGTGACCTATAGCCTCCAAATGCATCTTCACATTGTACCAACACCACTCCCCGTGGCACAGCCCATGTACGAGCACAAACCGTTCCTTGTTATTTTTCTCCATTGTTTTCTTTCTTCTTTGCTTTCAACATCTTAGTTCAACGTAAAGTTATATATCTCGAGGATTACTTTCCCCCACACTCTTTGTATATTGACTGTTTCTAGTCCTTCTAAACAAACACTAGATTGACTTAGGTTTCTCATTTCAACCATAGTAAGAACTAAGAAATAAGTTTGAACCTTTATGAAGATCCATTTTAGAACACGTTTGATTGTATCCACTCCAAATACATTTTCATCAAAATATTATTTAACAGAAATTGTCAGCGATTGCCAATAGATGGTCACTTAGTAGTTGAGGTTTGCAAAACATTGGCATATGATCAGTCTCTTCCATCTCAATCACTAAATTCGCCGGATAATTATGGATCATCCATCGTTGATGGTCTTCCGAGATAATGTTGTCCTCTTTGCACACAATGTAAGCTCGAGGAACAGATCCATACCCTTTCTCAGAAAAGTTCTCCATCTTCGATAATTCATTAATAAACAATGAACTAGGCCTCTTTAGAAGCAATCCAAGCTCAAGATCCTAAATAAAGATAATCATCGATTTATCATGAAAATGATTAGTCTTTTTTTGTTTTGTTAAAAATGATGATAAATTTAAATTACCTCCACAGGAGAAAGTTGGTAGAGACGGTGCTTCATGAAGTCGGTGCTGAAGAACACAGACAAGCCGGAATTATCTGAACCATATGTCTCGAGCTCAGAGCCCATCCATCCTTCTGGTGTCATGCTGCTTGCAAACTTTTTCATAGTAATTACGAAAAAATCATATTTATTTTCACGTTTATTACAATTAACTACCTTTAAAAATTCTAACGAAGTAACAACCATGAAAATGAAACATGTTAAAACAAATTACTAACTCATCACCACGAAAGTGACACTACTTGGACATTAGATTGTCTAACACATGATCTATGGTTAATTGGTTATAGTATATAAGCCACAAGTTATAAAAGACTGCGAAATGGAAATCTCGATTTTGTCCGACTAGACTGAACAATCGGACATATAGACCAAAAGGAACCGTTATGTTGATCAATTTTTGTAATCATTTTGGCTACAATCTTGTAACGGTTTTGGCTAAAAATGGACGACCACGTTGTTTTGACCGTCAAGACTTCCAGGTGGTGGATTTAAGAACAGAACACAAAATTTGGCTGCTTTAAAAAGAGATATATACCTTTTCCTCGACGAACGATGGTGAGTGTTTGGTGTCGGGCATGAATGCAGTCACGAAGACAGAGACAGAGATTTTATCGGGAAACTTATCCATGGCTAAGGCTAAACTCAAACCTCCAAAGCTATGACCAACGAGTACAACCTTCTCATCATTCGGCAATGAAGTCATTAGCTGCATCAATGGCTCAGAATATTGTTCACATGTAGAAATGTCAGTGATTGACCTGGTTGTGTCTATACCGGAAGCAGCTAGGTCTAAGGCGGTTACACGATGGCCCAAAGCCTCGAGAAGAGGCTTAACCTTGTACCAGCACCATGCGCCGTGGCACGCACCATGTACTAGCACGAAGTGTTGCTTCCTCTTCTCCTCACTCATATTTTCCTTTCGTACTTTTTCCCTACTCTTCACACATCCACTCATAAGTAGAAAAATTATAAAGCTTATCGTTGAATTTTCCAAAATTGTCGCTTTCCTTTGAGATTCTTTTATGATTTTACGTGATAATTAAAATTTCGAATTTTTTCTTGCATAAAGAAATAACTTTGGAATTTTTCTTTTTAAAAGCGACATTTTGGCTCTGCGGATAAGAAACTTTACACTTATTAAAATGCAAAATAAAAGTATCTTTCTAATTAAAGCTGATGTTACAGTGATATACAACTTGACAAGTTGTGTTAGATGTTTGTTCCGTGTCATGTACCAGGTCAAATCACACTAGTTGGACAATAATATTAATTTTTGATATAATATTAAAACAATTACTCGTAACTAAAAATAGAGATAACATTTTTTAAAAATTACTTATGACTTAAAAAAATTCGCAGTTGTACCGTACATCTCCATTCGGCGCCTATATTTGTATTTACTCGATTGCTTATAAATTCATTATTTTGATAGAGATTATCATGAAATATGGTGTATAAATCTGTATCCTATAAGTTTAAATCAATGGAGAAACCATAAAACATAATTTTCAGGTAATAATATAGTTATCTAGCTCACGAATCATTATTCATAAAACCATTCTTGTGAATATTATCATTTGCTTAGTTCTCATACATTATGTATTCTCATATGGCTTATTATTGTGGTGGACACTGAATTTGTAATTGATATGCAGTGATGATGATATTTCAGATTTATTTAGGCATATTTATTTGCAATCTCCAAGAGAAGAGCACATAGTTGTTGAGGCTTGGAGAACATTGGCATATGATCTGCGTCTTTGATCTCCATTACTTCTTTTGGGGGAAAGTTGCTGATCATCGATCGCTGGTAATCTTCGGGTGACACAAGATCCTTTCCGCATACAATAAATATACGTGTAACGGATCCGTATCCTTCCTCACTGAAGCTTCTTCTCTCTGCCATATCTTTCTTAATCAATGGGTTTGCCCTCACCAACATTTTCGCCAATTCAAGATCCTAGTTCACCGTAACAAAAATCAACAAAAGATTGACATAGATTACTAGTACAATCTTATTTGTGCTTGAAAAAAAGAGGTTCTTATGAAGCTAAGAGTCTTACTTGGACTGGAGACAACTGATACAAGTTCTTGGCCATGAATTCTGGTCCAAAAATCCAAAACTCGCTAGGAAAATCAGGTTTCTCGCTCGTAAACACGGTGTCTAACCATTCCTCTCGTGAAGTTTCTTTTCTTAGCTGTTAGATTTCAGTCAAATATCCGAATTACTTGGTGTTAGATTCAAAAATATTATGTAAGCTATAAGTTTTCATGTAAAGTCAATAACAGTTAGAACTATGACTTGTTGGATAAGATTAGGTAGTTTTATTTTCATTTTCTGAAAGTTTTTAACAGTTATGTAAGTAAGAGCAACTCCAGCGTATAGAATTTTTGTAGTTTCTAAAAAACAAAAAGTATTAATATTTTACTTTTACATCTAAAAAACCAAAAAACCAAGGTATACGAGTAATAGAAACGATCCTAATATTATGAATTTTAGAGATTCTCTCTCATTAACTTTTCAATTCTTTTTTTTGTTAATTGTATGAGTTTCTACTAAGAAACTACTGCTGGAGTTGGTCTAAGGTAACCACTAAAAGGGGATGTTGTCTTGCGGAAGTGTATTCAATCAAGCATTTGAAATATTATTTTTTAAAATCCGTTATTATTGAAAACACTTCAAGTATTGGATTCTTAATTATTCTAAAGGGATTTTAGTAGCTTTTTTTGTTTAAACTTGCATACCAATCTCTTAAAAAAAAAAAGACAAATCTAAATCCCTTGCTTTAAAATGGGATTTGAAAAGATTTCATAATAAACCATTAAAAATCCTAAATTTACCTAAAATCATCAAAATGAACCCCTCATTATGTTGGGAATAAGAAGCCATAGCTTCTAAAAATTGGTATCCTAGCGTTAGTGATTCAAGTGCCATCTGAAAAACAAAGATGACCCAACTAATTTGCTTAAATCTAGCAAATTCATTTGACCAACTTACAATTAATCTTGGAGCATATATAATACAAATAATAAAGAGTCCAAAGATGGAAATCTTTAATGTATCATATGCTTGAGACTATTTTTTTTTTTCATCTATATGCTCATAAGAAATGAAGTAGTAATCAAAAGTATATTCTAAACATAACTAAGAATTATCTAAATTATATTCTACAACTCTTTTCATATTTATAGTCATGGACTAGTGTTGTTCACTGTTCAGATATACAATATACCTTATATGTTCATATATGTATATATATATGGTATAGACATTGATTTAAGATAAGATCAAAATACCTTATCCCATACGAAGGATGGTGAGTGTTTGGTGTCTGGCATCATAGCAGTCACAAAGACAGAAACAGAGATTTTGGTCGGAAACATATCCATGGCCATAGCTAAACTCAAACCTCCTAAGCTATGACCAACAAGCACAACCTTCTCATCATCTGGTAGTGAGGTCATTAGCTGCATCAATGGCTCTGAGTATTGTTCGCATGTGGATATATCTGTGATTGACCTGGTCATGTCTATACCGGAGGCAGCTAGATCTACGGCGGTTACGCGGTGGCCAGAAGCCTCGAGCTGCGGCTTAACCTTGTACCAGCACCAGGCGCCATGGCAAGCACCATGTACTAGAACGACGTGTTGCTTCCTCTCCTCCTCACTCATTTTCTTCTCTACTTTTAACTTTGTCTCTCGACTTCTTACTCTTCACCGACACACGACACAACACATAGATAAAGGGATTTTAAAATTACTTTTCCTTAGAAATGGTCCCTTTCCTCTACATTTTTGTGATATCAAGAATTATAATAATCTGGATTTTGTTTTCTAGAAACAACACATGAAAAGGAAAATAAAAAGGTTATAGGACACCTGTTAATCTGTAATAGAAATGTAGGAATTTTTTTGGTTGTGTCATTTGAAATTTATTAATTAAACTGGTTGTGGAACCAAAGATAAATACAAATGTCCACGAAAATGAAGTAAAAGCTGGCAAACAAAAGAAAAATCCCAGACACCAACTGAAGAATTGAAAGCCCTGTTAAAAGAAAACTTTAAACATCAGAAAATTCAAACCAAGATTGAAAGAGGACGACGCCATAAATGTAGGGAATCTTTCTTAAGTTATAATATTAAGATTTATTAATTTACTCATGGCTCACGAGTTGAAGCCATGTTCACAATGACACAACATAATAGAAGTCTTATCTCATATAAAGAAGTAGAATTTCATTTTTGATGAAGTATATATTTGATGCCAACAATTAAAATGTTGCTTTCCTTTTTTATTTGGTAAAGTTTGTGTCTTCTCCAATTGAATGATCGGTGTTTTTATCGTATTTGACAGATTTTCAAAATGATACAAAAGATTTCTTTACTTTTTCTTTATTTTTAATTTTACGCAATACAAACGTAAAATCGGAGTATTTATCATGAACAGATGGTCATGTAAACAACATTCTTCATAAATAACTCTTCTAAACCGTAATTAAAGTCGGTTGACAACAAAAGAATAGAATCATCCCTAAAAAAATAAAAGATTATTAAACCTTAAATTACTTTTTCTTGTGTGCACAAAAAAGAAGAAGAAAAATACTACTCTTTGGTAGTGAATTATATGTGAAAAGTAACAAAGCCTGAAATTTAAAAATATTCATCATTATTAATTCATTTGCAACAAACCTTTATTATATCAAATCCAATACAGTTTCATGAAGATTTGATTAAACGAATTTGTCCGCGATTTTCAGGAAGTAATCACTGAGTTGCTGAGGCTTGCAGAACATTGGCATATGATCTGTCTCCTCCATCTCCATCACTAAATTCACCGGAAAATTATCAATCATCCATCTCTGGCGTTCTTCTGGAATTGCTTTGTCCTCTTTACACACTATGAAAACTCGAGGAACAGACCCATATCCTTCATCCGAGAAGTTTTTCATCTTCGATAAATCGTTAATAAATAACGATCCTGGCCTCATTAAAAGTAATCCCAGTTCAAGATCCTAAATCAAGATAAAAACATATATGTCACTAAAACCAAAAAAAAAACCTAAGAAATAGTTTTCTTAGATCCATCGGTAGGACTAGTTTGGCCATAATCCTGGAAACAAATATGGTTTACATGTGCTTAATTTGCCATTGACCCGCTATCCTCTACATTAATTCTACATTTATTGTAGACTTTTACTACTTTTAAATTGTTTAAACTATATAGTTTAATTTTATTTTATTTTAAATTATTAGGAACAATTAACGATGACATAATCTCATATAGATGATATATTGAATTGAAGACAATATATGATTGGTTTCTTCTGGTGCAATAATTTTGTAGACCACGAAAAATTTAAAACGATATATTTAAATACGCTTATTTAAATATGTCTATTGTAAATGTGCACATTTTGTATTTTACAAATTTATCCATTGAGTCCCCGATTTCATCAAGTAATTCGATGATCCCAAAAGCACTTCCGGTTTTGTTTTAGAGACAATAAAAAAAGGGAATTGAAAACATATATGTAGACAAGTAATAAGATGATGAATTAAATTACCTCAACTGGAGAAAGCTGGTAGAGACCCAACTTCATGAAGTCAGGGCTAAAAAACATACTCAGTCCGGAATTGTCTGAACCATAAGGTTCGAATTCGGTGCCCATCCATGCTTCTTGAGGCATGTTGCTTCCAAACTTTTACATAATTTACAAAATTTCAAACAGAGATTTATTTTCCAAGTTTATTACAATTAAATATACAAGAAAATCAAGAACCGTACGGTGGTAAAACACCTAACAACCATGAAAATGATACATGTTCAAAAAACTAGTAGATTTAATTTTGAACCCCACGTGTACATTATATTGTCAAATGTCAATACATGATCTATAGTTATCTCATATATGCCACAAAAAGAACTCATATATATAGTAGATTCCAAAAACTCCAGAAACGAAATCTTACATGCGCTAATTCATTAATATCAGGAATGAAAGTATTACATGCATACTAATTCTAGTCAGCATGAGGCCTAGACCTATTTAATACTAAAGAAGACTTTGTGGATACATTCATATTTATGATGGTCTATGCTCATATCATCAAGAGTAAAATACCAAAAGAAAAAAGGAGATACCTTGTCCAAGACGAAGGATGGTGAGTGTTCGGTGTCCGGCATGAAAGCAGTCAAGAATACAGCGACAGAGATTTTTTCGGGAAACTTTTCCATGGCTATGGCTAAGTTCAAGCCACCAAAGCTGTGACCAACGAGCACAACCTTTTCATCATTTGGCAATGAGGTCAGGAGCTTCGTCAATGGCTCCGAGTATTGTTCGCATGTGGGGATGTCAGTGATCGACCTCGTTGTGTCTATTCCGGAGGCAGCTAAGTCCACAGCAGTTACGCGGTGGCCCACCGCCTCTAGCAGCGGCTTAACCTTGTACCAGCACCACGCGCCATGGCACGAACCATGTACTAGTACAAAATGTTGTTTCCTCTTTTCCTCACTCATTCTTCTGACCTTCGATATTTTCTTACTCTCCTAAAAGTCACACGCAGACAAATATAAGTAGAAAGATTTTATAGGTAAATGTTCTGGAAAAAAATAATTGTCGCTTCTATATGAAGGAATAGTCGTCTGTCGATAATATTTATTTAACTCAAACGTTTATCATCGACCAATTTAACAAATATACAGTCTGTCGCCGATCCAATTGTATTATTTTCTTTTAAGCAAAATGTATTCAAATGAATTACCGTCTGGTCGATCATTTAAATATAAAGGATTTGTGCAAAAAACATTTCTCAATTTTATTTTTTTCACTTTTAGAAAATACGAATTAATCACACAAAATCAATAATAATATGCATTCTAACCCTTTCATGCTAATGTCAAGTTCGTAAACATTTGACAAATAATTTATCAAATCGAATTTCTCACGATAAGAAGTTCAACTCTTCTTTTAATATCTTATATATCTGATGTATATGACTAGAAAAATATTTATAATATATAGTTGTGAGGTTTATACTGTGTATTATTTTTGACTTTATAAAATAAATCTACATTTTTTTAGAGATGTAAGGTTTAGTTACAAAAAAAATTAGTTGAAAGTTTTTTTTTTGCATAAAACCATAAATATAATCTTATATTTACGTGTGCATACATTTTGGAGTTTGTGAACTGTTGGTTCAAATTTCCTTGGTTTTGTTTTGGAGAATACGTCGGAAGAGTAGTTAAAGCTTTAGAGAGCAAACGAGATCAAATTCCTAAATGGTTGGGAGATCACTTCAGGTTGGATAGGCTAAGGAAAGCCTTTAGGATGTGACTCAAGGATTAGGGACCTTCAAGGTTCTATATATGGAACTCTGGATGAGCATGTACTCAATAGCATGACAATGACCTGCATAAACTTCATCAAGTTTTTTCGTTTTCACATTTTGAAAAATGATTCCACTATTAGTATATATATATATCTAACACAATTCAAGGTAAGAGATAAAGATTTTCGGGGGTCGAAATAAACACTGAGAGTTTTATATGATTAAATAAAATGAGAGAAATATTATTATTTGTAAATCAAAACTGGTTTCGGTGGTGGAAATAGATCGAAACCTAAAGCAGAGTAACATGACTAAGGTCTTTGGTCCGACAAGGTCAGCAATGAGAACCGTCTCACGCCTAATCTTTGGTTTCCCCTTGACTTGGTATTATCAGTTTCCGTGACTAATACAATTAAGTAATTAACAATATCTATAGCTTAATTATACTTAATAATTTAGATAATTATGACAGCATAAGCAATTGAGTATATCTTTCATGTACAATGAACATACTTGATACATATACAAAAAAATCGTGCAACAGTTTCATTATCAGCTTTTGTTTTTTAAATTGAAGTTGAACTATACATTATACATACGATCGCTAAATGTAGTATATCACCGGCCTAAAAGTTGACTTGTTAGTATATAAAATCCAATCGAGCTGTAAGTGCTAAGATATATTTGAATTGTCAATATCACCCAGCTAATTAATAGATTTAGTAATTAATCTTCATCCAACTAACCACTAGACTTAGTTTTTAATTGTCATCTAATAATGCAGTATTAACTAATCAACATATATAAATTAGGAGACGAAGATAGAAAACTAAAGAGGAAAAATACTATAAATCAATAACGAATTAAGGGAAACGTAATCTACTTTTAACCAAATTTCAAATATTAGTACAAAGAATACTGTAATTTTATACGGGGTTTTTTTTACTCATATCATCTTATAAGTATTACATGATTCCTGTTTTTTTTTCTACACCACAGTATTTTTAATGTGTTACATCTAATTTATCAAATAAATTTTATATTTTCATAATATGTTTTTCATTTTGAATGTTGACATTTATTATTTTGGGGTTCTATAAAGAATAAAAGTTTAACGCATTTTCAATTATATTATCTCATAGTCGATTTAATATATGTTAGAAGAAAAAAAATAAAACAAAACTGTTTAATTTGACTGTATAACTAACTACCCACATAGCTCATTTAAATTAAACCCAATTTCATTATATAATTTGCTTACATTCTACCATACCATTATTTTTATCACTCGTCATCTCCCTTAACTTCTGAAATGGTATGCCACACACTCATCTTAAGATCTTTTATATGATTCACTTTTTATGTAACACTAAATTATCGGTTGTACTTTTCTGGAAACCTTTCAAGATAAAGTTGTCTTAAAATATTTTGGATTTGCATATAAGTGGACTAATCTTTTCCTTTCGCTGTAGTGGTAAGAAATTGTATATAATCAGCAGCACCCCCTAGATTCTTCACTCATGCCATCAAAATTTGGTGCTGGTAATATGATTTCATCGTTCGTTAGGAGAATGGAAATGGACTCATAAAGGCAATAAATATTCCTTTAATTAACAAAATAAAATAAATGTCCGTTTAAAAAAGTCCAAAGAAATGTAGATTGGGGACCTACGTTCTACATCTCTTTAGTAGGTGGATTTGACTCCACCATACAAATACAACATGTGGTTTATATCAACATTAGTAGGGTATGATTTAATGGCCAGTCTGTTTCATGGTTCTATTCATTTACTTTTGTGGTTTGTTTTGTTTTGATATGTTTTCTTTAATCTCTCATTCATTAGTATCATCGTTCTTTTCTTTTAAAATATTATATAACCGCTGATTTATCATTTTCAATTGAAGGATCAAATTATATCAACATTTTTACGACAAACTATCGTAAATTTTAAATAAAAATTCCAACGCATCAAATTATATGTTTGTGTTCAATTTAGAAGATACTTATCATCCGGGTTTTAGTCTAGTATTAACGTATAACTTGATTGCTAAAAGCCTAAAACGATCCATAGAGTTTTGTGTCTAAGGTGTCAACGAAATATTGACAGTTTTGCCATTTAATATAAATAAAAATAGCGGAGATTTCCAAAACGTCAAGTAATTTATATCCCATGGTGTTGAAAAATTAGTGACTTTTATCCAAAACGTGACTTTTTTTTTCTCGACACCAATAAGGACGTATACATTGTATAATGGAGCCCAGGTAGTGCTAATTCTTGTTAAGAAATATGTCATCAATCTTGTCTCGGAAAAAATATAGACAAAACTAGTTATTGTTTCTTGTTGATTAATTGGTTTACAAATCGTTATGCTCGTGATTTGAAACACATCACTCAAAACTTATAGAAGTGTCTTTTTGTTCAACGTTAACGTCACACCCTCGTGACTTAATTAATACTGTAATAACCTATAAATATAATAACCATATCACGATAAGGGAATTTATTGATAAAAATATATCTAAATCAAGCGGGGATGTTTGGCCTTGCCGCAAAAGAGAACATTAACAGGAGGCTCGGATTCAGTGTAAAGAGACTTCTCGTTGTTCCATACACGAACATAGAGTTCTTGTCCTAAGTATCTCCTTGACCATATTTGTGACCTCAAATTCCACATTCCCTTATTGTCTAATGATACCAATATGCTCGTCCACGACATTGGATAAACCTATTTTTACACACATATAGAGAACATTTAGAACCATAGATGTAGTTATATATGCATGATTACTATATTTTAGGTTTCAGATCGGCCCGCAAAATCAAATCAGGTATTATATTGGGTGGGAACGTTTTGGGCTTTAAATTGACCAACTAGACAAATTTTTCTTTCTTGTGAAATAAAAAACTACCAGTGTTGTTTTTAGGATTTACCTGAAAAGTGTGCCTTGAAACAGCATCAACCAAATTATAACCTCTCCTCTTAGCCATGTTCCATGTGCCCGACCCGTATCTGATTATATGTCAAAACTTCATCAATTACTCTAACAAACAAATTTGATTGATCGAGAGCAATATGGAGGGATAATGGGAAAAGAATTAGGCTTAGTTATTACCCAACAACATATGCACTAGTGCCGTCAAGGTGCCAAGATTGTATAGATCCCTCGTTGTTCTGGAACACGAATTCGACGTACTCATGGAGAGCCACATCAAAGACCGAAGTTCCGAGAATGGAGGGTCCTGGTGTGGGAATGTTCATAATGGTTTTGAAATTGAACACCCCGGGAATGTTGAACCAGTCGGCTAATTTCAATGGAGTTGCTGGGTTAACGTAGGACACACGGTTCACTGTGTACCGAAGTTTCCCATTGATCATGGCTCTTCCGTTGGCTAAAACAAAAGTTCGATTTATCGGTATAGTACCGTAGTGAAAGGATCCTTGTGGATTTGGCCTTGCTGCATTCGCCGTCAAATTTAGCCTAAATATCACCTTTCAAATGAGGTGTTGCACGAAATTGTTCGGTTTAATATTGTGCGATCAGATAGGATAAATTACCTGATGGTTCTTGCTTGTTTCATGGACCAATGGATATGGTAAGTAGGACCAATGGGAAGGGGATGTGATGGTCTGATTTTGGAACCTTGGTAGCTGAGGATTCCTGTGGTGGTTAGTATAGGTTTGGTAAACCGAGTTGAAGCCACGATGAAGTAGTCCTTCACTGGAGCCTTCAATGTGACCAACACGGTCACAGACTGGCCAACGTGTATGTCAAGCGATTCATAGACCTCTTGCAGAGTGTGAGAACCTTCTACTTCGACGAGAGTCATCATGTGTCCTTGTATCCTAAAGTTAATCGATGTCGATATCCCAACATTCGATATCCGAAACCTATATATCTTGCCTTTACAAACACCAAAAACATATCATCAATTAAGATATCAAATAGCTGAGAGTCTGAGAGTTGAATTAAGGAGGAAAGTGGATCTTGGTGATGAGGATATACCATGTTGACCGGTAAAGACTAAACCTTTAGAAGCACCGTTGATGAGAAGACCATCCGGAGGAGGAAGAGCACGACTTGAGTCGAGCCTCCTTTGCAGTTCCTGTCAAAAACAATAACAAGAGGCTGAAATATTCAGATCGCTTAGTTCAACCCTAAAAGTAATTTGGTTACTTGGGAAATAAGTTAACTCGTGTATTAAGGATTCTTTGTACCTTATGTCCCATCTTGTACCAATCACTGACGAGGAGAGTGAAGTCAGCGTCTGGTTTAGGGTAAGGAACGAAGATGACTGACCTCTGGTTAACGTTAAGTGCACCAAAAGCACCACTTGCTCTATGCATCGACGTTGAAGCAAAGTATGCATAAGTACCGATTTGGTCCTTAAGTTGAAAATGGTAAGTCCAACTCGATTTTGGTTGGATCGGACAGTTTGTTCCCAAAACACCGTCTTGCCACGACATCTTCCTCTGTTTAATTCCGTTCCTACGCATTTTCGAAAGTGTCAAGTTCTAGTTCTCTGATTGGTAAATGGTTTTGTGATTCCATAGTTTTTTTTTGTCTAAATACTAACTAATTTATATGTATATTAAAATAAAAATATGAAAAATATCGGTAGCTTATTCGAATGATCTAGTTTTTTTGTGGGATAAAATTTGAACGAGTGATCTAGTTGCATATGCTAAAACATTTTACGTACCAGGTGATGAGGAAAGGTTCGTCAAGCTTGTTAATGACATTAACAACGATATTATTGTTTGTTACACCTTCAATTGGAGGACCAGGGAACTGGCCATTAATAAGAATAACCTGAAAAACAATATAAGATCAAAATTTTGATTATATTAATTAATAGTGATTGAAACAGAACTAAATAAGATTAAAGAGATGGTAATGTAGAAGTGGTATAAGAGTGTTGGTTTCCGTTATATATCGGGTCTAGTCTCTCTTTGGTACAAAATGTTATTTTTAAAAATCGAAATACCTAAAGTCTGCTTTTGAAAATTGGAAAAAACACCCGGAACTGCCACGGTTTATAAAGAAAAAAAATACTAAAAATTAAGAAAATGCATAGGAAAAATAGACAGAACAATGTATAACCTGTTGAGGAACACCTAAAGGCGATCTGGTTCCATAAGTAACAGTCCAAGTGAAGAAAAGGTAGGGGTCCTCTGCGTTTATCACAAAAACAGAGCTGAAGCAATAAGCTAATAAGAATCCTAGAAGCAGTAGATGTTTCTGCTTCATTGTTGAGATCAACATAGAGTTTAAAAGTGTAATTGAGATTGCACCAAGGTTAAGCTTTAATACAAGTGACGAAGTGAGTATGGAATAGAGAAGTAATTACGGGAAGTGAGGAAGTAGGTTCATATTGTAAATCCCCATGCATGCATATGTACAGAAAGGCACCAATGCTCTTTTGCGCCGTACTTCATGCATTTGCCGCAAACAGTATTTTCTTTTTCTTTAGATATACCTAATAGATTTTTATGAGTTGGGAAAATATGATCGAAATCTATGAATTATTATGGTGTTCATATCATATTCACGTCACTGATTTTTTTTTATATGTAAATCTTGTTTCAGTAAATATTATTTTAAAAAATTATATGAGTTAGAATTTCATTACTCGACAAGATAATTACCTTTCCTGGTAGTACTAATTAAGTGTATGAATTATTGTAGATCTATTTTCAAATAAATTGTTGAAACGAAAAACTCTAATCGAATAATTTCAGTGAACTATATATCAATTATCATGCAGAAGAAATTAATTTGTAGAAATGATTTAGGAGTGCTAATTCTATAAACACATCGATTTTGAAATAAATTATTGAACCTAAACACTAATCGAATAGTGTCAATATATTTAGGGAATTTGGTCGACAAAAAAAAAGAAGGGGGAATTGCTTTAAGAGTGTTATATTTTAAATTGTATAAAATATAGTTTTGGAATGGCGTTGGTCAGTAAAAGAAAAGTTATAGTCACCGCCACTAACCGCTTCTCATTTAATGCACCATTGGGTCATGAAATTTGACTTTGATTACAAGTTTTCATTTTTTTTGTTCATCAGATTACAAGTTTTCATAAATGTAAAAAAGGGAAAACAAAACAAAAAAGCAACTCGAAGAATCATAGATATTCATCCTAATTCAAATATGAAAAAATTATGTATCATTGTAAAATGCGAAATTGCCCCTAATTTGGACTTGCTTGGCAAAACAAATTGACATCAAAACAAGTTTTTTGGCTCAATTATAATTTTTGTTTACTCAAATTCATGAATATATAACTGTCACAATACACAAATCAGCATTAATTCTAAAGAACTAAACTGAAGGTAACTTGTGGATATGGCGAGGCATCCCTAAAAGGAATCACATTGAGGATCCAAATTTATTGTTTAATTAATCACACATGAATGCGTCACCAATACTCTCGGGTTTTTCATGTTGCTCTTCTTCAGATCAATTAGTTATTAATGTATTATAAGAAAACAATAGAAACATGAACTCGATCCGATGAAGCCTCCTAGAACCGTCAAACTCTAATTCTCACCGTCTCCGATGCTAATTTAGAGGTTTATTCCATTTCAATCTTATTTATTCACCTTCGATCCCTTTTTCTAGGTCCTATGACAAAATTTCTTTTATTTTTGGCAAACTTTTATTGTATTTAAAACATTTTTAGTTTATTTAAAAGATACATTATTTTAATACTAATTAGACTACTTTGGTAAAAAAAAATATTTGAAAATGCCAAATGGTAAAATTGTAAATCATTTAAATTACCGACAAAAAAAAGTAAATCATTTAAATTACCGACAAAAAAAAGTAAATCATTTAAATTATTTTATTTGCAACCAAACATTTAAACTAGATAAGTCTTTGACTGGTTACCTAGTCAAGAAGATAATAAAATTTACACAAAAAAATTCTTTTACTTCTACTGTAAACTGAATGAGTGAAATAGTCAGTTCTAATATAAACTTTAAAGCGCAAAAACTAAAAGAGAACGAGAAGAAACTAGGACAGACTTCTAAATAATATTTATAAACTCGTTCAAGAGATTAGAGAAAACGAAAAAATCATCTGGAAATTGCGTTAAGTTGATTAAATTCACACATTTTGTAATGGGTCAAAACGAGTTAATTAGTCCTACTTTTTCTATAATTATCCAAGTCATCAGATTTACTATCCAAGCGAACGAACTAAAGCTCCTCGAATTTACTCGTCATCGAATAGTCCTAGCTACAAGAGGCTTCATATGTTGAACATCAGAACATAGTTTGATTATCAAGCAACACATATCAATCATGCATGACTTCCACGTCACCACAACCTTACCACGACGTGTTACACTATGAGCTAATGAGAAATATTTCTCTCAGAATCTGGTCTAAGTTATCAAATTCCAATAAATATATATCATCATCCATAATTTTCTTATTTTTAATATCCATCGTTCAGCTATTATCAAAAAACAGCCATGGCCAACGACGTGACCAAAGATCCAACACCCAAATCTGGTAAGAAAAAATAGTTTAAGAAACATGATGCCAAAAAATATAAAATTCTTTATCGACTAATTAAAGAAATAATTAAATCAGATTTTATACTTAATTTAATTTGATCTTGTCCTTGTTATTTTCATAAATTACATTGAAGACATTGTGGAGGATATTTACTTATGGAGGAGGAAGAAACTGGCCTTCTCTACACTCCTGGTCTCAACATCGACATGGATTTTACTTAGCTTTTATGGTTTCACTACCATAACCATTGTATCTTGGATCGGCATCGCAGTCGTCTCTATGATTTTCCTCTGGGGGAGTTTACTTCGCCTTCTCAGCAAGTAATTAATTATTTTCCATTTCAAACTATTTGAAGATCTCATGCAAGAAAATAAGTATTTTAAAATAAATTTGTTGTGTCAAAAGATCATTAAAAACACCTTAAAACCCCCATAAATTTAATACACATACTCAAAGAAATTCTGATATTAAATATAATTTCTGATTCGTATATGTTTGGTTTCATATGCACTAGCTAGTTGTTCATGTTATAAATATAGTCCATGTTTGAACGGAACACTTTATTAAAGATGGTCTTATAAATTAAGATGATTAATTTTCGGACAGGGTCGAACCGGAACTATCAGGATTAGAAGTATCGGAGGAGTTTGTAGTGGAGACAGTGAGGTCTTGTCGGATGCTAATGGAAGAAATGGTTAGATGGATGTTTCGAGTCGGTGCTGAGAGTGAATGGTTTGTTTTCGCGAGAACCGTTTTAGGTTTTTGGATCTTGTCAAGAATTGGGAACCTTCTCGATTTCCATACTTGTCTCTTCATCGGTAAGTAACTAATTTTGTAGTTACTGATTAATCCATTACTTGTCTCTTCATCGGTAAGTAACTAATTTAGTAGTTACTGATTAATCCATTATTAGTTCATTAGATTAATTTAATTATTAATCATCTGTTTACCATTAATTGTTAATGGTCGTGGTAATGTTCTTAATATGGTCATGCGCTTTGTGGTCTAGTGGCAACACGTTCCAAGTTTGATTCACCTGCTGGGCAAAATTGCAATACATTTTCCTGAACATCCACATGAATTGCAATAAAGTCAGAATGCTTTTAATGCTATAAATTCATATTTTCATCAGAAGATTATAGTCTTTACTGTACAATATATTTTAACATGAAAAAAGAACTACATTAAAATACATTAGACTATGTGTTTTTAAGATGGTTTCAAGTAGATGTGATTCATGTTTCTTGATTCTCTGATACAGGTTTGGTGATGGGGTTGACGGTTCCAAAGTTGTGGGAAGAGTACGGAGATCAAATACAGAAGCATTTGGGTAGCCTTAAAGATAAATCGAAGGGAGCGTATAATACAACTCATGAGAAGATTTTGGAAATGAAGAATAAGTTACACCATGGTACAGAAGAGAAAGTGAAAAAATCAGAGTAGATTTTACTTGTCTTTTACTGTAAAATATATGTGTTACAAGTTACATATATGTAAATTGTAACCAAATTTGGTCGACTTTACCTGTGTCTTTTACAGTTTCCAAAC
>Ga0041059_1001312_pt1 | contig 19901 bp, 10 predicted proteins | sample AraColnosormetaG_FD_56232 | JGI IMG/M metagenome (GOLD analysis project Ga0041059, IMG submission 56232) | Arabidopsis roots microbial communities from North Carolina, USA - Col MF nosort | ecosystem: Host-associated > Plants > Roots > Unclassified | place: USA: North Carolina | collected... | reverse complement strand
TTTGGGTGTAATTATTGATAAATGTTTTATTATGAAAATAAAATAAAGATATAAAAATTCGATTTTTTGGTGTTTGCTTTTGGAATGGAGCGTCTTCGTAGTTTGGAAAGTATGCGTTATACATTTGTTTTTATTTTAATTTTGGGTCAATCTTAAGCTGCTCAGTTTTTTATTTTATAATATTTGTTTCTTCACCAAATCAAATATTATATGAGCCCATTGTGAGATATATATCAACTTTAGAAGTTAAGTTGTGGTACCATTTTTTCATCAATTATTTGTAGGTCACTATCCTTTTAAACAGAAGATTTGATTCCATTGAAGCTAAAAATAAAGGTTTACGACTTACATGCTAGTAAATTGGTTGTTTAAAAGTTCGAGATTATGTTAGAAGTGTTAAAAAGAAAAGTATATCCTTCTAAGTGTTACATAAGATCAAAATATTTAGAGAGTGACATTAGAGTTAGATTCAAAATGAGATAGAAGTACCTCCATTTATGTTTACTAAGCATCTGAATTCTTCGAGAACAAATTTTCTAAGGAGGGTGAAACTATCATATTCAACAAGATAAAACAAAATAATAATGCTGAAATTTAATAATTTTTGTCATACTTTAGAAAAACTATAAATATATAAAGGCTAGAGGGTCTTATTATTGATAATCAAATCATATTTATAGTTTTTTCGGACCATGTATTGGGTTTTGGTATTTTAGATTTTCATTTAAACGGTTTTCGTCTACTAATTTTATAATCAATTTTAGGGAGCGAAATCCAATATAATGATATGTTAACGTTGCTCTAATTTGGAAAATCAAATATTCGAGCTAGGTAAAATTGATTGAGTATAGGCGGTTAATCAACAAGAATCAATCAATCATTTTGGGTGCATGGTTAAAAGTTATGGCATATGCAAAATGAAAATATAATCTATGACATTCTGATTCTGCAATACATATACTGTATATTGTCAAAATGAGAAGTTCTATGTTGAAGAGGAATATACAAACAACACTCTTCTTTTTTGTTAATTGTAGACACAACACATTATGCCTTTTAAATTCCACATTGTTTTGAAATGTATGTATCAAATAAAAAGGAATGTGATTTATTTATGTGGAGATTATAAATGTATAGTCCCAAAAGAAGATAGAGTCTTGATTATGGGCTAAAGATGTCTTTACCAAAAAGTATTAAATTATTGTGCATAGTTTTTGGCTTTTCTTTATTTGTTTCTCGTGTTAATCAGTGGTTCTCATTGTCCACCACTAGCTCTTTCCTTTTAGTTCATATTGCTTCCTATATATGGTCAAAGGTATAATAATTCGACGCTAATAAAGAAGAAACAAATTGCCAGCTTTTGAACCTCTTTTATTCTTGTGTATATGAGAAAAAATCCATATCAACAAATTCCACGGAAATAGACATAATGTCAATACTAAAATTAATTATCATTAATTTGTGTTTGGTGTATCTTACTTCTTTCTTTTTATTAATTAACAACTCATAACAAAAGAAGCAGTTAAATGATAAAATTATGCAAAAATAAAATAAAATGTAGAGGTGGTTAAGGGAAGAGTCGGTGGTTCTTGATCGTATCGGTTGTGATCGTGAAGCTATTTACACTTTAATTTAATGTCATTTGGCTGTTGCCGGTAAAAATTTAGTGAATTCAAGAGTTTTTATTTTTAGGTTTCCAACATTTAATTTTCTCTATCACGGGTTTATTTATTAGAGCTTTGTTCTAGAAATTATTATTGTTTTTATTCAGAAGATGTCGATTACTTCTCCGTCAAAGTATGGCTGCTTTGGACGTATGTGCATTCACAAGATAATTTGACAAGGATTAGCTAGGGATAACAACAATTAGAAAACTATTGTGCAAATGGTTATTTGTTATTTAGAATACATAAATATATTATAAGGTTGTTGTGGTGTCTAGTCACTTAGATTTAGGTTAATAATAACTATGATATTATTGGTAGCTAGTGGATAATTTGTTTAAATCATTTTCATAAAATTCCCTGCATTTGGCATTACAAAAACCTAAAACATTATAAAAAAAAATTGGCATATCATTGATGGCTACGGTATACCTAAGTGCCGAGAATCCATGCACATTGCTAGATTAATTGTTTGTGCGAACGAAATGTTGTATGTAATATATGTTTAAAAAAATTAATACGATAAGAGAGTCTAGTTAAGAAAAAAAAATTCTTATGAGATGCAAAATGCTATTGTAACGTTTTACTTCGACTGAATTCAGATACATGTTACGAATTTGCGGGACGGATATATTAGCTACTTGTCGATCTTTTGCAAGAATCACATGGTTCATAAATTTGATGCGCCGCTAAAGCTCGATCCTAGACTATGCTATCAAAATAAACATATTCGACTGATTACGGTGATGATTGTTCATGTACTGTTTTGGGAATATATGTGTGATGTCTCTGATTATCTACCAGCTTTTCATTAGGTGGTGAGATGCGCAAGCTCGCAATCTTTCGAAACATATTGATGCCAACGATCTTTAGTAAACATTTTGTGAGTTCAACATCCACGTATAATAACCTGAATGATTAATGCCTATTAGCCTAGTTTTACCCTAATAATAATATCTACTTTCTAATGTATATTACTAAACATTTATCAAATTCTATAGCACTAGCATTATCATTTCACGGGCAGAAACTTTGGCAAGGAGCAGCACTAAACAATTAAGTCAGCAGATTTATGATTTCATAAAAGATATGTAGAAGTATAACACTGTTTTAAAAACCCAAAACACTATTATAAAACCCATACATTTTCGAATCTTTTATTCATTCTACAAACCCATACACTATTATAAAGCATGGATACAAATAATTTGATAACCGACTCCATTAAGGTTTATAATAAATTATAAGAATTTCGCGACACCTAACAGCCTAACTACCAGGTTTTATAAAAATCATTAGAAGGAGGACCAAACGAATCGCTTTAGTAATCAAAAGATTAGTTGTCTAATTAAGTTTGCTTTTGGAGCTTTTTCTTAGTTATTGCCGCAATGAAGCACACCGTGTGGGGACGTTTTGACACATCAGGTAATGTTCTCATAGACCAGCGGGATGTTCGAGGCTTTTAGGTCGCCGACATGTGTCGATTTTTGGATAGTCGAATTTAATAGTATATTACTTTAACGAAACAAATATGTAGAAAAATAACCATATGCTTTTTACTTTTGCATAATCACTTCTGTTCAAATTTACTTGGTATCCATGGTACATCATCATGTAAAACATTCGTTATGAAGTTTTTAAATAAAGTTATGTTAATGATTCGTGCCAAAAGGAGCACATTTCGCCAATAGCCAAAAAGAATTGTAAGAACCGAATTACAATAGAGTATTTGAATTTGTATTTTTAAGAAGTCATATGTTTTTTATGTTGAAAAACAATGTGAAGGAATTGAAGTCATCTAGAGTGAGTCGAGACGTATATTAAACATTCAAACTAGTTTAAGAAGTATGTATAACTCGTCCTATACACACAAGTTTTGTATCCTGACACTTTTTCTTGTGGGCCAAAAGGTCCCATAAATAATGCAAACTTCACTAATTCACGAGATCGTGTCTCCATATGAAGGAATTATACAAGTATTCAGATCTTGTTACAGTGTAAAATATTGAAAAAGGTGAAAGTGTTGCACTAAAAATCAGCCGTTGATGATTGATGAAGGAGCTTAGTATGGAGGATCTAGAGTGAACCATGCAAACATATACATATTTTTGATTATTTTATTAGATTTGTACGTATTGTATATAAATTTGGAAATTATGCATAATATGCATAGTATTCTTTTCCGTGGAGAAACATATAGATTTCTCACCTGAGCTTATATGAAAGTAACCACTATTTTTCTCATCACAAATCTCGCAACACTTCTTAATATGCTAGTAAAACTATAATGATCTAACGATTGGTACTGTTTTATTCTTTTTAAATTTTAAACCAACTGCTATTTTTAATACTCAAACATTCACTTTCTTAAAAACCAAGTGCTTCTAATTACTCTTAAAACCTAAATTATACATTTGAATCTAGGTTATCACTTCTCTTGTTAAATCAACAATGCTATGCGGTTAAATTTTGTCATGAATTTTTGATTTAAATAATAGAACGAGGTGATCAACATTTTCATCTGTTACCGGCTTCGTCTATATGAGGAGGCCAAGTGAAAGAAGTTATAATAACTAGGTAGGTCGCATGGTAAGTTTCCCATGAAGTCTTCAACGTCTTTTGTCCACTTGATTGTGCGCTAAATACTGTGTGAACATTCATTCATTATCTTAAGAACCCAAATGCTTTTAATTACTATTTAAACATAATTTGTACATTTGAATATAGGTTATCGAGTTTCTCTTGTTGAGCCAACAATGCAACATCTTTATTTCTGCCATTTTCAATTTAAAGAAAATGAATAAAATAAAATTAAGTATTTTGTTATTATATGCTTAGTCTTGTTAATGTAATTATAAGGAAGATAATGTTCCTTAATAGACTAGATGTGATTCATGAGAACCATGCACAAGAATTCAAAAACCCTAGAAGATTCGATGGTAAATGACGGATCAATTAGCAAAATATTCATGTACATTTACTATAACGCTATTGTATCTCTAGGATTATCGGGTTCTTGTAATGGATGATACACCACAAACCTTTTCTATATTTGTAATGCATTATGATTGACAAAAAAATAGTGTTCCTTGATTTTTTTTCTTTTTTTTGTGTGTGCATCAAGTGTTACTTGTTAATTCATTATTCATTTCATTATGTTTCTCATACACTCTAGCCATCTCTGTTTTTTTCACCAACTAATCATACAATTTTATAAATTTGGCGATTTTTTTAAAAAATAAAGACTCTATAGTCTATTTTTGATAATTGTATGTAACATTATGTACTATGAAAATATCATGCAATTGTGAAGATGACAAGGTTGTCATATCTTCTTATGAGGTAAGAAATTATTTCTTAGAGTATATGATCATTTGCTATTAGTTGTATTTTCTATCCTTCTATAGATATGTGAACTTCATTCTCTAGTTGAGTATGTATCAGAGTTACTTTTACCTTCCAGTACTAATGAATCTGGAAGCTCACACAGAATAAAAGTTCTTGCGTAGAGAAATACAAAATCTTAGTGCTTAGATGAACATTTGACCAGTGAGGTGAAGCAGACCACTATGGTTGAGATCATCTACTAGCAACCAGACCATCCAAAATCTCTTTTCTTCTAACCAAGAGACCAAGTCAGTGTCCCATCAAATTTGTTTTTTAATTTTTATTTTGGTTAAATATCAAATCCTTTATAACCAATTTCTCTTTTCTTCTCCATCCAATAAGTCTTTTCTATTTGGAATCTCATGTAAATCAAAGTGCTTTACAACTTTTTGGCAAACATTTTATCTTTAACACTAGACCAAAAACTTCCTCATTAATTAACTAAACTATATATATTATTGGCAATAGAGCATCCTGCTTTCGTAGGAATCCCCTTACCAAAAAAATCACCGAAGATACTTTTGGACTATATATTTGTCAAATCAATAAATAAAAATAAATAAAAGATTAAGAAATAAATGCTCAAAGCCTCAAAGTAAAGACAAAAGACAAAAAATTGGTGAAAGCAACATAGTTGGCATTGGAGTGAGCGAACGTAACCACTCATAACGCGTTTGAAAGAGATTGTTGTCAAAGACTTGAGAAACTTCGTAACGGTTTTATGATCACTCATTGACTCTCTCTCTCCGTTACACTTATGTTCTCGACGCGACCTTCCAACCATAAAATACTAATTTCATTTTTATTTTCACTTCATCGATATCTTGTGACATGTAATATGATTGGCTTATCAAAAATCTTTCATACGAATTTTCAAGTTTGTTCACATCTCTCTCCCAAGATATCCGTTTAGGAGCCTAGGACCGTTACTTCACTTTATTATTTTCATGTGGAGGAACTGTAATATATATCACAATTTTGTTGTTCTTGTTGATTGTGTAAATAGTAGTACTGGATACTAAAGAACAATGAGTATGTATCTCAAATATTTAGCTCAACCGTTTTATAAAAATACTATATTATTACCTTAAAATTGTTTGTTGCTTTATCAGTATTAGGTAATTATGAGATGTCACTGTTTAATCTATTTAAACGTTTTATGAGTTACATTAATGAAAAAAATCTGAAAAGTTAAAATTATACGAATACATACCTGTCTGACTCTACCTACTGAATTTTGTAAAACAATTTGTTATATTTTATAAGAAAGTTGATGTTGTAGTGTTTACTGTCTCATAAAAAACAATCTCTATTTATTTGATTTGAGACTTGAAATTTTTAAAGCTTGTTTTAAACTATACTGTTTTTCTTATAAAAAAATTGTATTAATTTTTTTTATAAATGAAACTGTTAAAAAAAATTGAAAATTTAGAGATCAAAACTAAACCTTTATAATCATTGAAATATATTGGTACATCTACCCACAAAACAGGTCAATCGTCTAGGTTTAATTATAATTAAGCCTAACATGTTAATGAGATTCAAACGAAATTAAAGTCCACAATGCCAACTCAACTCAAGTATCAAATCTTTTTCTTCTTTTTTTACTTAGCAGGAATACCAAACTCAAGTATCAAATCTTTTAAAATTTATTTTTTACTTATGTCAATGTGGGAATGACCGAGTTACTTAAGAGTTATGATTAATATTAATTCTTGTTTCTAACCAATTCATATATCATTGTCTTGGAAGCTTCTTCATATCAATGACTCAACTCTTAATTTTTTTCGAAAATCTGTTCTTACAAGGTCACACAATTCAATTTTTTTTTTGTATTGTAAATGTTTATCTCGTTATATTTACACTAACGAGATTTAAACACCTAAAATCAAATTGTACGAGACTAGTGTTAGTTATTCAATAGTATGATGCATTGATGCAACAAAATTCGTTGCGATTATTTATGATCCTTATCACTACCATGATCATTTCCATTAAGGTTATACTTACTTCCTTTTTGATGCATAATAATTACTCACCAACATTGAAGCGTGGTCGACATTTTCATTGGCAATAAGCATAACATTCATTTATTTATATTAAAACACAGAAACAAACAATTATTAAATAAAGAGTTCTGGCATTTCTCTATTTTAGTCCACTTAATTTAATACTATCATCTTCAAACAAGATTTCATCATTAATAATTTAAAAAATTATACGTTACATAGTGTATTAAATGAATTATCGTTGGGATACACTTTCACATTTTTCAAAAACGTATGAATCATAATGTGACACATGGAGATTTCCCACAACCGAGGCTCCCATAGTAGATGCTTATGCAATTCATATTCTTGCAGCTTAAACTCTTGCAAGTTCAGTAATAACACCGTGATATGAAAAATAAAACTTAGCCCTTTTTAATTTTTGAACTTATTCAGATTAATTAAAAGCATACGTAGCATATTTAAGAATATAAAGCAGAGAATCAAAATAACATATTGTTTCAATGGCACCCATTTTAGCTAGTCGATCAGTAACTGCATTCGCAGATCTTCGAACCCACCAAAAATCGACAGCTTCAAATCCTTTGAGCCAATATGACGCTAAAGGTCAAAATATTATGACCCTAAATGTCAGAAATTGACCCCATAAGTCATAAGTTAACCGACACCAAAGCTGATATTCGTTAGAGTTTAGACTCTCCTTTTCTTAATGATCGTTAGTTTTAGTTGGGAACTCTTGGGCTATCGGTTAAAATTAAATAATTGTGGTCCTCTTGGCCCATTAGTGCTGTCCAAACTGGCCCAATATGACCCAGTGGATGGTCCCAACAAACGCCGCGACAAAACTCCGTCGCTGGCTGAGGCAATGTTCACCGGTGGTGGTAGCTTTTCTTCTACTCCGACCCGGCTGAAAATGCAAATCCCTAACCCTAGACACGGCCATGGTTTATAAACCTCATCAATTTCTTCTACTTATCTCTTCTCAAAGCTAAACCCTCCAAGATATTCCTCTATTAGGTGCAAAAATCAGGTAAATCTCTATCTGTCCGATTTGAAACCCTAGATCTGCCTTTCTTCTCTCTTCTTTTGCTTTTCTGGGTTTTGCTCAAAGATGGGTGACAGCGAAGATGAAACAGGATACCCAAAAAAGTTTTACTCTTTGAATCGGCAAAACCATCCAATGTATAGTAGACCAATACCTAAGCGTCACGCGTATTACAATGAAGAAGAAGACGAAGATGAAGTCGAAGGAGAAGAGGAAGATCCACAAGGAGGATACATTCGTGGAAATGAGAGGTTTCAGAAGAGACAGAAACCAAACAAAGTAGTTTCTGGGTTTGAATTTGCTGGTCCTAGTGATGCTAAAGTTGCGTATGATTGGAGAGAGCAAGAAGCTTTTGTGTTGCTTGAAGTTTGGGGAGATAGGTTTTTGCAATTGGGTAGAAGGAGTTTGAGGAACGAGGATTGGAATGAAGTAGCTGAGAAAGTGAGTGAGGAGCTAAGGATGGAGAAATCTGAGACGCAATGTAGGAGAATGATTGATGACTTGAAGAGGAAGTATAGAAAAGAGAAGATTAAGGTTGAGAAATCAGGTTTAGGTTCAAGTAAATGGTCGTTTTTCAATAAGTTGGATATGTTGCTTTGTGTTTCGCCCAAGTCGGATTTAGGTTTAGCTTGTGGTGTTGATTCAGGTGAGTTTGTGTTTATGAACACTAAGGTTTATTTAGATAAGTCTAATGGGTTTGATGAGATGATGGATAGTCCTGGTGATTCTGAAGAGGAGGAGGATGAGGATGATGAGGTTGAGTACGAGAGGAAGAAGGTTAATGACGCTGCTTCGTATAAGATGTTGGCGGATTCTGTTGAGAGGTTTGGGAAGGTTTATGAGAAGATGGAGAAGAGTAAGAAAGAGCAAATGAAGGAGTTGGAGAAGATGAGAGCTGATTTTCAGAGAGATTTGGAGTTGCAGAAGAAGCAGATTGTTGATAGAGCTCAGAGTGAGATTGCTAGGTTACGTGAAGAGGAGGAGAATCATCATGGTGGTGGTGATGATGATGAGAGTGAAGATGAAGAAATGGAGAATGATTCTGATGTTAATCTCAGTGATGAGTAAGTTATAAACTATGTAGGTTTGTGTTGTTTGTAGATGCAACAAAATATGTTCTGTTTTTTTTTTTGGTTTTAGGGAATTCAGAACTTAAGTCTTATAAGTTTTGTAATTTGTGTTTGGTCTTTGCAACTTTAGTCGAGGTTATTTGCAGTTTATCTTGAAACTTAAATTAATGCATAAACATATTTCCTTCTTAATATACTGTTTGTGAGTATTTCTCTTGACCAATCTCATGAACATACATATATTATATACCATAGCTAAACCGACAGATACATATATAATCTTGTTATAATCGAGGAAACAATTTTTTGATATATAAGCATTTTTTAAGAGGAATAAACATCAGAGAAGCAAAAGACTTAACGAGCTTCAGATAGTGTTATGTCATAGCCATTTATTTGGGAACACAGTAAGAGGATTTGATCTCATGCCATAAGCAAAACAAAGTGTCGTAGTCATCTTCGCCAATGGGGGCATTGTTGTGGGCGACTCGAGAAATACCCACCAATGACTTGAGCCAGTCTTCATGCAGACTTGAGAACTCAGATCTTAGCTCACTTGACTTGAAGTTTTCCCCAATTGATCTCTTCATGGCTTGAGCAGCACCTGATGCTGTTTCAACCACTTGGTTTGGTATTCCAGCCATGAGTGCCACTTGAAGTCCGTAGCTCTCAGGACAAGCTCCCTCGGTTAAACGGTACAAGAACACTAGGTCTTGATCACAACCACGTGGTTGATAATCAGATCTTGATTTGAATGCGCAAGCCATGTGTTTCGAGGTGACACGTGGGTGAGACGCGAATTCCTTGGTGAGAGGGTGGTAATGTGTTGCAAAGAGCATCCGACATTGAACTTTCTCTACCAGGTGACGAAAAACCTGATATAAATCAATAAGTTTCAGCAAAATGAATTGCATGTTTTTGTTGATCAACAAGTATAAGTTGAAGGAGAAGAGCAGGTTACCGAGTATGCAATGGCGTATCCATCGAAAGTACTAGTTCCTCTGCCCAGTTCGTCAAGGATTACTAGTGAATCCTGAGTTGCATTCTGAAGAACTGACGCTGTCTCAGTGCATTCTACCAAAAAGGTACCTAAAAAAAAGCAAAACCACCTTGTCCAATCAGACAAAATCTGAGTAAATAGTTCGAGGAATTGGTATTTTGAGAACAAAACTTACTCTCTCCTGTCATGATTCTATCAGATGCGCCAAGCCTTGTGAAGATAGTATCCACGAGGGAGATTTCGCAAGACTCACACGGCACGTAGCAGCCAAGCTGCAGACAGAAAACAGAATTTATTATTCATGTTGAAGAACTGATTGCAAAGAATAGAGTAATTATCTAACGAGTATACAAACTTGGGCAAAGATAACGGCCAGACATGTTGCACGAAGAAGAGTTGATTTTCCGCCCATGTTTGGTCCCGTCAGTAACAATGACCGAGGATGAATGCTGCCACTGCTTCTTCTAGCCTCGCCAAGGAGTATATCATTCGGAACAGGCAATTGACCATCGGCTGCAACTGCAAATGGATGCCATAGTCCTTGGATTTTAAGTATTGGCCCTTTTGTTTTCTGATTCTGATCTGTAGCTTCTGATTCGGGAAAAATAACAGGCCTGGCCATGCTTCCAGCAGAGAGACTTGCTGCGATTGCAAAAGATCTCAGGACATCTAGGCAGCTTATGGTGTGAATGACCTCAGACCATTGAGTTGCTCTTTCGATAAAAAGTTCGATAAGTATTGTGAGAGTTTCAGCGTTTTCATCTGTCACATCTTGGTTCTGGTACAAGATTAATAAGTTCAAGTTAGAAATAAATCAAACCATCCAAAAACATTAGGAATAAAAAGCAAATCCCTTTAGGATCCTCGGGGTGTGAGTTGAGATCTAAGCCATATGCATTGCTTTGAGTAGTGACAGACATTTTGTTGTAAAGTATGAAAGATAGATGGGCACCTGATAATTTGGAAAGTCGCTATCTATGGCTGCTTCGAATTGAGAAAGAAATAACTCTAGCCCGCTTTTTCCTACTAATATAGGAAGTTTACAGAGTTTATAAAGCAAACTCATCATATTTGATTCCTTCTGTAGAGCCAACAACAGATCAATTCCACTTCTGAACCCTTTCACAATTTGCCCAAATGCTTTAACCTGCAATGCAATAAGTTAAGAGAAATGTAATGAATAACCAGACATTGCAAAAGAAGGAGAACAGTCTTTAGCTAGACCCGTAATGTTTTAGTCCTATACTACTCATGGAAGGCATTACTCAGAAAACTTGTGATTGATACTTACTCGTTGTTTCAGCACTTTTTTCCCCAGAAGAGCAGGCAACACAGAGGCTGATGATCGAACGCTAGACTTGATGCGTCCGAGCAGTCTTTCTAAGTCTGGAAGTTTGTGGAGATACTGGCCAGTGATTTGCATACTTTCTGAGTTTGCCGTGAATTCTTCAACTACATCAAGCCGTTTATTGATGCTTTCTACATCTTTGAGTGGATGGCAGATCCAATTCCTTAAGAGTCGCTTACCAGTTGGACTAACACAGTTATCAAGATATTTGTACAAGGTCCCTACATAGGTAAACAAAAATCGGCTATTACTTACTGGAGATCCGTACGAAGTATTAGAATTTTTCCTTCTATGTCTGCCCTCTAGTTGAAGTTATCAAAAAAGAAATATGCACTTGCCTGAAGGACCACCATCACAGCTATTGTTAAATATCTCAAGATTTACCATCGTCTGGCCATCAATTCTGAGACAACCCCTGTAAACTTGGTATGGAAAAATATCCCCATGCTTAAGTACATCTTCTAGCTGCAAGTAGATAGAAACTGTAAGTTATGAAAAGTTCCTTTGCTTAATTTGTGAAAAGCAAAAACTAAACAAGCCAACACACCTTTAGCCTAGACAGATGATTAATTAGCTCTCCAAGAGCACTAAGGGCAACATCACATTCATTTAGACCATCAACAGCACAGTTCCATGATTCAGAAGAACCTTTAAAGTATCCGTTAGATTCTATTATATTTCTAACTCCAGCAGCATCTGTATCCCCCATTACTTGTGGTACTGGAGCCAACTGTACCGCCGTAGACCCTATTAGATTGAAACATAAACATCATCTACATTAGCAATGTTTAAGAGACCTATCATTCGGTGAGCGGTTAAATTGTCAGTTAGCTTGCCTACTGAAATGGTACCTGTCAACGTATATTTCCTTAGAGCCTTTTGTGCTTCTCTTGATAGCCCTGCAATATTTCAACATGTATGCACTTTAAATTAACCAGTGTCATTTACCTTAAATTCTGTTTAACAAAACAACTGGCGATACAAGCAGTTTACCTTTACTGTCATATAACACTTCCTTTGGAGAAACCTGGAAAAAACATACCAAATGGTGATTCAGAATTAGTTCCTGCAACCCAAATATATGCACAGGAAGTCACATGGTACACATAAGATACAGAATACACTTGCTTACCTGCATCAATAACGCTCCAAGAGCAGCACATGATGCATCATCGCTGATGGACCCAACCCAAAACCTCAAGGCAGCACAGTCAACAAAAGCAAATCCATACACAGTTGAACACTTTTGTAGCTCCATTTTGATCTAAAATAAAGATTCAGAAGAAAAATTGACATCAAACCATTAGGCAATGTAACCAAAGGCAATTCCTGAGCAGCTACTTAATCATGATAATGTACAGCTTGGATCAGCTATCATTTTCTCCAGCACACGAGACAAACACAACATAGACAATGGTCATTAAGAAAGAGGGGGATGCAGTAACAAGGAATGATATTACTTGACATGCAATTGCAGACTATGATCATTGTAAGAAAGTAGGGGATTCACTTAAAAAGATTGAATTTTTCAAGTGCAAAGAATCTTAAACAGATCTTTTCAAGGGAACCTCTTGCATATAAAACAAAGCATCAAATAATGATTTTCTAATTCCAAATCCTTTACACAGCTTGATGGAAGATTGGTAAAGAAGAGTGTAATTTTTCAGGACTTGGATGAACTGAACATGATAAGATAAATAAGTAAATAACAAACCTCTTTTATAGCAAGAAGATGGACGGCATCAGGCCCGATGTTTCCCTCGCTTGCTGTTGATGGAGTTAATACCTGAACTAGCTTCCTTGGAATTATCTGATAATCAGACCAGAATAGCCATTGAGTTAATTACAGCATGAAAGTAATGTACAGAAAAAGAAATGATCAAAAACAGTCTGCAACACTCTCCTTGACCTATCCAAGAAAACTTACAGTATTAGCACCTCTGGCTTTTGCTTGGTCAGATGTTTCTAGCTGCTCGATTCGTCCAACTTTATATCTTTCAAAAGAAACAACGAGTGTGTCAATACATAATTAGTAGAATAGGAAAGCATATGAATCTGCATGCTAGTTTCTGTTGGAAGCATATGTAACTATCCAGTTTCAACACAAGGCTTGAAAGCCTCCATGAGAGACAAAATGAGGGTACCACATACAAGTAAACATATATTATCCGTAACTGTTACTACAGTGAACTAGCAAAGGTTAGCTGGGTATATATGCCTTGCCAGTGAGCACACAAATATTGTGCAAGTTTTGTTTGTTACTCCTTGATGAAAAGACTTATTATATAACGAATAAGAAAACATCCTGAGTTCTCAGGATCCTAACTAATGATGCTTGAAGTGATTTCCATTTCTTAAATCCTAGCCGAAGTAGCAGTAAACGAATTCCATAAAGTATGATGGTTCCCTTACCCACGAGCTAATAGCTTTTGCACTGCCTCATCTATCCCACTTTCAGAGATACCAACCTGAAACAAAAGGTGGTGTCAAAATTTATAGACACAATAATTCAAGCAGGCCAGTTGTTTCAACTAATTTACCTGTCTGCATTTTCCCACACCACTCATGGTCATCTTCCAGTCAAGCTCCTTGTGACCTAATTCCGCATCTAGCTCATACAGCTCATAAAATTTCCCCTGAGAAGAGCATAACGTAAACAGATGTAAGTGAACAAATCACATTGAGGAAATGGATTGAACACTAGATTAATAGTTACTAACCACTTTAAAGAAAAGCACAATGTCCATATATTCACTCTTAACACTCCAATATTGCTTTTGTGATGCAGACATTTTCTTGAAAACATCAGGTGGTATGTGTAAGGTCTTTCTATCGTAAAGGGGATCATCAGGACGTCTTCTATTGGCATCCCTGATTCGAGAAGACTCAAGCCATTCAAATTTGGTTCCTTCGTTTACTTCTTTCTTCTCTCCACAAACCGGATCCTGGAGCATTTTCAGCCTTTTGTTAGAGTCCAATACAGGAACCTTATCCTCCTTAAAAGTCATTTCATCCTCCAGAACTCGCTTCAAGCGAGAAGCACGTGGACGCATCCCTGGTGTTTCTGGACCAGGAACATCGCCATCTACTCCTATATCTTCTACTGATCTAAGTTCAGCTCTCCCACTGAAACTAAAAGCATGGTTTCTTTCTTGAGTTTTACCATTATTGGAACGAAATTGAGGAATAACATCATTAGCCTTCATACATAGAGATGAATCATTCAGCGGAACAACATCTTCTCGGCTCCTGAAAATTTGTAAACAACGATCCAATGCAGTAATCAGAATCTCTCCAACGAATACAACAAATTACACGAATCTTCTTCTTCCAGCTAAAGATAACAAAATTAAGAGAATCGAAGATTAGTACCTCTCTCCAGAACAATCTCGATCATCGACTTTTACAAACTTATGCATAATATTGGAGAACAGGGACGAAGCATCACCGGCGGATTCAGCCGGCTTAAATCCAGACGGCAGGACACGACGCGGAACCTTCTCCGGTGGAGTATCCGTTCCTCTAACCTCATCGACAGATTTCGAAACAGCAAAACGTACAGAAGCGTCGCCTTTAGCATCCCCTTCCTTCACATTAAATCGTGGTCCTCCGCTGCCGCCCCCGCCGCTAGCAGCATCGCCGGAAACCAAACCCTTCGTAGTCGCCGCCGTGGGTTTTTGGAAGAAAGACAAAATCGATCTCTGGCGCTGCATTTTTTGGAATTGTGAGAGAGAGTGAGAGAGAAACGATGTTTTGAGCTGAGAGAATTCGAAAGGGGGGAAAGATTGGCGCCAAAAATTTTCGCCTTGCGTCGTAGAAATGGCGGAAACGATACTCCTCAGGGCTCAACTTTTTTTGTTGACTGTTCACTCTTTGAGGCTTTGATGACCGTCCGATTTATGTTCTATTATTGTATACCGTTGGATCTTTCTAGCCAACGAGTCAATCAGGCATTGGTATTCGGTTCGGCTAACCCCGGTTTCGAATAATTCGGTTCTGGAAGTAAGGGATCCGAATTGAAACCGAAATAAATTTTACGAAAATTTTTGGTTAGCTTAATTTTAATGATAACTCATAACCGAACCGAAAACCAAATTTATATAAAACCATTGAGCCAAATCGGATAATATGGTGTACCACGAATCCAACCCAAAAAGCATTGGTTAACTGCAAATCAGATAATGACACGTCGTCAATCATCTCTAAGAACGTTCCAGAGACGAAAATGGAGAAAAAGATGATCGAATTCTCCAGAAACCAATCTTCGTATATATAAATATCACAATCCTCTCAACAACATTCTTCATCTTCATCGTTTCTCAATTTCAAAACTCAGATTAATAAAATTTTCGCGTTGTTCCTTTCTCTCAATTCATCGACGATGCCGAGCAGATACCCAGGAGCAGTAACACAAGACTGGGAACCAGTAGTTCTCCACAAATCAAAACAAAAGAGCCAAGACCTACGCGATCCGAAAGCGGTTAACGCAGCTCTGAGAAACGGTGTCGCGGTTCAAACGGTTAAGAAATTCGATGCCGGTTCGAACAAAAAGGGGAAATCTACGGCGGTTCCGGTGATTAACACGAAGAAGCTGGAAGAAGAAACAGAGCCTGCGGCGATGGATCGTGTGAAAGCAGAGGTGAGGTTGATGATACAGAAAGCGAGATTGGAGAAGAAGATGTCACAAGCGGATTTGGCGAAACAGATCAATGAGAGGACTCAGGTAGTTCAGGAATATGAGAATGGTAAAGCTGTTCCTAATCAGGCTGTGCTTGCGAAGATGGAGAAGGTTCTAGGTGTTAAACTTAGGGGTAAAATTGGGAAATGATTAAACGATGTCGTTTATCTTGTATTTTGTTGACCAATGTAAAAAGTAAAAAAAAAGTCTTGTTGTTTTGTTTGATAAATGAAAAAACAATATATATCTTTCATTTCTTTTATATATAGTTATATTGATGACATAAAACCGTATACCTTTATTGTTAGCAACCAAAAAAAAGCTTTAAGCGCGGTAAAAAGTACGGTACGGTTTTGTGATTGGTAACTGTTAAAATGATATGGAATTGTCAATCAAAACCATCATTTTTAGATTTTAACATTTTTGTGGGGTGAACACAATTAGAGTTTCAGTTATATAAATCAGAAACTGTAGTTTATAGTTTATAATATTATCTATATGAAAAAATGCTATGAAAGTATAAAAATATTATTATTATTTAGCACAAAATTTTTTTTAACAAAAACAAAAAAGTATTGAACAAAAAATAAAAAGTGGTTGCACAAAAAGAAAAAGAAAAAATTCAAGCCGCCTTATTATCATTGGATTAAGTTTTTTTCTATGTGTTATGGACAATTTTATTACATCCAAGGGGAATTGTGAAGAGGCATAACGACGGATTTGGTTTGTAGATAGTTGTCGAGAGCGTCCATGCCACTTTCACGACAATTACCACTCATCTTGTAGCCACCATAAGGACAGTCAAGATCAAACCCGAAGTAGCAATTAACCCAAATGATTCCAGCTTTGATTGACCTCGAAACCGTGTTGATCAAGTCTATGTCTTGGCTTAGTATTCCTGCTGCAAGACCGTATTTCGTGTTGTTTGCGCATTTGATCCCTTCCTCTACCGTCCTGTGAAAGCAATTTACGATATTCTTAGTGTAATGGAACGAGTCAATGATTTGAGAAGAGAAGTTAGTTTTTGTTTAGGGTTTACTTGAATTTCATCAGTGACATGACTGGTCCAAAGATTTCATCTTGGTATATCTTCATATCCTCCTGTAAAATCAACATAAATAACAACAGTTACATATGCAGCTAATAGTGTATGTACTTATACTAGCCTAATTTTGATACTTATATGCATAAAAATGACAAACGTGGTTACAAGGTATCACGTTTTTTAGTTAACTTTAGTTCTTAGATGAAAGAAGACAAGTGTGACTTACAGTGACATCTGCGAATATAGTTGGTTGGATGAAATATCCTTTGTCTCCAATGGCTTTTCCTCCAGTTAATAAGGTCGCTCCTTCGTTTTTACCGTGCTCAATGTAAGATAGAATCTTCTCAAACTGTCTTTTATCCACCTGAAAGAAACCCAAAAGATAATTAAACATAATGTAACTCTAAATCTACTCAAATTAAGATCAATCAATGTATAGTTTAATTAGTCTATATTTTTACTTGAGGTCCTTGTCGAGCAGTGGAATCAAAAGGATCACCAACGGTCCAATCTTTAGCCTTCTCTACTAACTTCTCCACAACCTTATCGTATATACCTTCTTGAACAAACACACGAGAGCTCGCCACGCAAATTTCACCCTGTTGATACATCAAATTAAGATGTTTTATATATCAGTATCACCACATTGTTATACATTGACAGAAATTGGAATGAACATTATGGATACCTTGTTGTAAAAGCAACCGAGAAGCGCAAGATCGGCGGCTTTGTCAATATCAGCGTCGTTGAATATGAGAAGTGGCGATTTCCCGCCTAATTCAAGGGAAACTTTTTTGAGATTACTTGCGGCTGCGGCTTGCATTATCTTCCTTCCAACATCTGTTGACCCAGTGAAACTAACCTGATCACAACACACACAGAAGATTCAAGTTTCACATACAATCAACAACATTAGTCGGCGCGACTCATAAGAAGATAGATCCTTACTTTGTCTACGTCCATATGGGAGGCAATGGCAGCTCCAGCAGTTGATCCAAAACCAGTTACAATGTTGAGCACACCATCAGGAATTCCCGCCTGTTTTCTCGCAATAATGTTTAGATTGTTAGGTTTCTATCGTTTGATTACGTATACGTTTTGCTTTATTACATGTTAAACTAGTGTGTTGTCCTTTTAGACACAACCTAACCTTTTAGTGTTTTAAGTAAAGCAAAATTCTTACCGTTTTAATTTTGCGGTTAACAAGTATAGTTATGAAAAAGTTTTTAATCTATATCAACTTACTTCTTTTGAGAGATGGGCATAGAACAAAGCAGAGAGTGAAGTCTGTTCAGCTGGCTTGACCACCATGGTGCAACCAGCAGCCATAGCCGGAGCCACCTTTGTGGCAAACATAATGCTTGGGAAATTCCAAGGGATGATATTACCAACCACTCCAATTGGTTCTTTGAGGGTGTATCCGAACAAAGATTGACGCGTCATTTTAAGAGTCTCGCCGTGGATTTTATCTGCTGCACCCGCATTGTATCGAAAATGACCGGCTGTGGCCGGAATATCAGCATATTTTCCCAACTGAAACAATTTTCCACCGTCAACCGCATCAAGTTTAGCCAATTCCTCAATGTTTTCCTCTATTAAGTCTGCGAATTTGTTGATAAGCTTTGCCCTCTCCTGATCACATCACATCCACCAAACTTGTTAAGTGAGAAGATTAATCATACAAATATCACAAAAAGTAGAAGAGGAATAGTCACATAAATAAAAAAAGAGAGTAATAGTCCAATCTAAATTTGAAACATACAAGAGTTACAAAACAATCCTATAAAACTTTTATTTGATTATAAATAAGTAATGTGAAACTTAAGTACAAGTAAAAGATATGTTATACTAATATGGGCAAAATGTTTTTCTAAACTACATGAAAGTGACATCAAACCACAAAATAAGTCAACTTTCTCTCGTTCCATTTCTATAAGTTTAATAACACGACGCTGCGACAGTTACCAATTGCGTAGCAAATCAAATAAAGAGTATTCACTCAGAACAAGACCCTAAACATTTAATGATCCACTATGTCCACGGGACCACATCAATCAACAATAATAAAATTAAAATCACCAATAATTTAAAGAAGAAAAAAATGAGTAGTTGTGCAATAAAAAAAAACATGAGTTGAAGAAGAAACGTACGAAGCCGGTCATGCGAGGCCAAGGACCATGGTCGAAGGCGTAACGTGCAGCGTTAACGGCCAAGTCAACGTCTTCTTTGTCTCCTTCGGCTATTGTTGCGATCACTTCACCGTTCCTAGGGTCTATCGTCTCAAACGTCTTCCCTTTAATTTTTAGCCCAAATAAACCAAAACTAAGTTATCAATATATGTCAAATCAAACCATTTGGTTCAATGTTCAAATCATGAGTCCTTCTTGTATAGGTAAGTACAAAACATTAGCTTTATCATTCAAGCTTCTTAAAAGAGGAAAGAAAATTAGAAGAAAATTATGAATTTTGTAGTTGAGAAGAAAAAAATCTCAGGGTAGACCAACAAATTCATGTGTTTTATAGTGGAACATGTTTCTGTACTCCGGATATTCATTTATTTTCATACCAAGCTAAATTTTTGTTTATTAATTTTGATTTTTTGGACCACTCAATACTCATCCATCGACTATTCACACAAAAAAAAAAAAAAAAAAA
>Ga0041059_1001311_pt1 | contig 19901 bp, 18 predicted proteins | sample AraColnosormetaG_FD_56232 | JGI IMG/M metagenome (GOLD analysis project Ga0041059, IMG submission 56232) | Arabidopsis roots microbial communities from North Carolina, USA - Col MF nosort | ecosystem: Host-associated > Plants > Roots > Unclassified | place: USA: North Carolina | collected... | reverse complement strand
TTTTTTTTTTTTTTTTCTATTTTTAGAATTGAATTCGTGTGTTTTGCTGGTTCTATAAAGTTTCTTAATCACAGGAAAAGTTCAAAGGACAATACTTGAATACTTGGGTAATTCAGAACATGGTTCTATGATCTCATTGTGGTTTGTTCGTTGGATTTTGTAGTTAGCAGTGGACAAAAAAAATGGTGATTATGTTTTCGATTCTTCAGTTCAATTTAAATAAGAATCTATCTATATCAACATTTGTGAAGCTCTTTGTTGTTTCTTGGTGATACAGAATCTTTGACTCCCAAGCATCACGGCATTGAGGTTAACTGCATTAACCAGTCAGGTCGAATATTTGTTATCCATTGACCATTTGTTTGATTATGGGTCAATGGAGTTTCAATGACTCTTCAGCTTCAATTGTTGCTTATAACTTACATTAGTTTTCTAATAGTATTATCTTTTGATCTGTTTCCTTATCACTCTTATGACTTATCTTATGCTCTTACTTTTCCATTTCGAACTCAAGCTTCTCATGTTTATTGAACGTTTTTGTTGGTGATTACTGTGTACATATGTAGGGAATCTGAGAACCTCTTGAATTTAAGTACATTTCTCATGGGTTGGTGAGTTCTTTAATTCTTCATATTTTATTTTTGCTCATCTTTAATTTTTTGAAATTTTGATCGAAGCAGAACAGCTGCAAATTTGAAAATCTCAGACATATCTAAAGCAATGTGACCCACATTGGTTGGAATAGAGGGTCTCTCAGTACAACCAACTGGGTATCCATATATGTAATGTCTATACACAATCTAGTTTTACTTCATATTGGTAGTATATTAAATATATATACTATAAGAATTATTAAAGTTAGTTGTAAATTGTAATGAATTAGAGCATCGTAAGTAAATAATCTTTTTTTTTCTTTTACCACAATAATTGTTATGCCTTTACAGAAATCAAAGAATACATGAAGGGAGCGAAACAAGAAAACACTAATACAAAGGGAAAACATGAACAAGGCCTTGAAATCAAAGAGCAGAACAATAAAGCTCAAAACCATATCAGTCTAAAACCAACAAAGTCTTGTAGGGGAAGAAATATCACCTTCACGATTAATCAAATTCCTCTTGCTTTTGAGTTTTGATAATTATCTTGTCCTATAACCAACAAGACCCTTTCACTAGCGATATAAGATCTTTCGTGATGCTTTTGGAAATCTCAATTGTAGTCCCATTGCAAGGTTCTAGTGTACATTCTACTTTCCATTCGATGAATTTCAAGAATCAACTATCAATTGACAAAACAGGGGAAACCAACGTGGATGCTCAATCGCCTCTACCAGTTGGTGAGAAGAAAGTTCAAAATGATCTGTTTTGTCTTAGGTTACTACGGCGTTCAGTAGCCCACAAGAAACTCATCAAATCCGTTTGAAAAGATTATGTACTTTGAGGATGATCATCTTCAAAATGATGGTTGAAAGTGTATTGTTCCAATAATATACCCTCAATTTCTAGAAGAATTTGTATTTTGGATAATAACAAATGGCGTAAAAAACAACAAACATACTCATTGAATATATACTTACAATGTCATGTACGAACCACATAAAACTAACTTTTCACTTAACTTTTCAAATTCCTAACAACATAAAACTTATATTTATCATATTATGTAGTATAACTTTTTTGCTTCTCCTTTTTCAACTCTCAATGTTTTGGTCATAGTATTTTTTTTTTCTATTTCCATAATTTTCTCAGAACAAGGCTACTGTTATTTAGGCCTTGTAATATTTTTGATGAATAACATTGCAATAACAGTGAAAATAACAAATTACAGTCAATTTGGATTGTAATATTGTCAATTAGGCTAAAACATATAATTCAAAAGTTGGATAGCTCGTAACACTTGCAAAATCTCTAAAAAAAATCCGAAACTTCCAATAAATAGTACTACATAATTCCAAGTTGGATTGTAATTTGGGAACCAAATGGTTATTCTACATAATTGATGATTGATTGAGACGTTTACGCTACAAATAAACCAAAGTCCTCTGACCATACCGGTTCAAGAAGTCTTCCCTCTCTCGCGCCAACTTTGACCAAAGACTAACGGTGACCACACGTCGTCAATCCTTTAGTCATCCAAACTCCAAAACCAAACAAAACCGAATATTTTGTTAACCTACTAGTTCATAAAATTCTACAACAAAAACCAAATTTCAATAACCGAAATTAAAATAATCCCCTTAAAATTTCGTAATAATGGTCTCATTTTCAGAAATTGTATTAATTCACATTAAATGTAGTGTACAAGTAATACCAACCAAACCGAAGCAACCCAAACCGGATGATTTTGACGAGGTCAACACTAACGGCTTTTCACATTAGAGTTGACCAAGAGAGAGCATTGACCTGAGAGAGTTCAAATAATTGAGTGAGTCTGTATATTAAATACGCAAATCATCATCTTCCCAATTTCGAATCTCACACACCGAAAGTTATTTTCGAATCCACTAACGAATCTTCCACAGCAAACACTTTTGTGTTCCTCTGTAATTTCTCAGTATATATAGATACCAAAACAAGCAGTGAAAAATGGCTATGGCGAGTTTATATCGGCGATCTCTTCCTTCTCCTCCGGCCATTGACTTTTCTTCCGCCGAAGGCAAGGTACGTACGGATCAAGTTTCGATTTCATGGATTGCGATTATAAACTAGGTTTTTGGTTACGCGAATTTTTCTGTGGTTCTGATGAATCACGATCTCCAGACTCCAATCTCGATTTCGTTTTTGTTTTTGTCTTCAATACTCATGAGATCTTACAATTCGTTCAGAACTTGAATCAAACGCGTTTTGTAAAATTAGATACTGGATTTGGATTTGAATTGTGAAAACACATAATGTAGTCGTTGACAGTGATCATCACTTGTGAACCTTCTAAGGTCAGTGACAGTGATCACAGAGATCTGAATATATCTCCAAGTAATTTCAGTGATAGTGTTTCTGGAAGTAGTACGCTTGGTGGTTATATTTACTGGAGATGTACTTGTTAATGTTAGCTGTGTTGATGTCTAAAAAGTATTTTTGATCATTTGTGGCAGCTAATCTTCAATGAAGCGCTTCAGAAAGGAACTATGGAAGGATTTTTCAGGTTGATTTCGTATTTTCAGACACAATCCGAACCTGCGTATTGTGGTTTGGCTAGTCTCTCAGTGGTGTTGAATGCTCTTTCTATCGATCCTGGACGTAAATGGAAAGGTATGCAAGATTGAAGCAAATTATGTCCACACTAAATAAATGATGGTTTTTTATAAAAAGTTTTCCTCTCTTCCAATAGGGCCTTGGAGGTGGTTTGATGAATCAATGTTGGATTGCTGCGAACCTCTGGAAGTAGTGAAGGAAAAAGGCATTTCATTTGGAAAAGTTGTCTGTTTGGCTCATTGTTCAGGAGCAAAAGTTGAGGCTTTCCGTACAAGTCAGAGCACCATTGATGATTTCCGCAAATTTGTCGTCAAATGCACGAGTTCTGAGAATTGTCATATGATCTCAACATATCACCGAGGTGTATTTAAGCAGGTAAAGCATAACTTTGTACACACTGTTTTGCTAAGGCTCAGTCATATTTTCAAGTTTTAAAACGTCTGGTGGCTATAATTGCAGACTGGGACTGGTCACTTTTCACCTATTGGTGGCTATAATGCTGAGAGAGATATGGCTTTGATTCTTGATGTTGCTCGTTTCAAGTATCCCCCTCACTGGGTTCCTCTTAAACTTCTTTGGGAAGCCATGGACAGTATTGATCAGTCAACAGGGAAACGTAGAGGGTACATAATCTTTTCTTATCTTTCGCTTAGGTTCTTACTGTATCATGGATGTAATATTTCTATATAATATGGTCTGATTTTTTTCTGTGTTGTTCTCAGGTTCATGCTCATATCTAGACCACACAGAGAACCCGGATTGCTCTATACTCTGGTATGTTCGATGCAATATAGGTTCTCTTTAAGTTTGCTAATATCTTTTTCTTCAATTTTGCTATTCTATTAATGCAATTTTCTCACTCACAATCTCTTCCACATGTATTGAATGAACTTGAGATCCTTATGAGCATTTTGGTAAGACAAAACTTGTGGATTGGTGATAATTTTGCTTTTATATATCTATACCAGAGCTGCAAGGATGAAAGCTGGATCGAAATAGCCAAGTATTTGAAGGAAGATGTTCCTCGTCTTGTAAGTTCACAGCATGTAGATTCTGTGGAGAAAATCATATCAGTTGTGTTCAAGTCACTTCCATCAAATTTCAACCAATTCATCAGATGGGTGGCTGAGATCCGAATTACAGAGGACTCAAACCAAAATCTCAGCGCAGAGGAGAAGTCTAGGCTGAAACTAAAGGTATCTTCAGGATAATTTTTCATAGAAACCTAAAGCTGCATGGAAACTGTTCTGTTGGTTTATGTGACACATGATTTTAATCATAACTTTAATCTACCGCAGCAATTGGTGCTGAAGGAAGTGCACGAAACTGAACTGTTCAAACACATCAATAAGTTCTTATCCACAGTGGGTTATGAAGACAGTCTGACTTATGCTGCTGCAAAGGCTTGTTGCCAAGGAGCTGAAATCTTATCCGGAAGCCCATCAAAAGAGTTTTGTTGTCGGGAAACTTGCGTGAAATGCATCAAAGGTATGTCGCCATGTCGATTCTTCAAATTTCTTATCATAGTTAAAAGTTTTGGTGTTAGATCAACTGTTAATTTTTTGTTTCCTATTAAGGTCCTGATGACTCTGAAGGCACGGTGGTGACTGGAGTTGTGGTGCGTGATGGGAATGAACAAAAGGTTGATCTGTTAGTGCCATCGACGCAAACTGAGTGTGAATGTGGTCCTGAAGCAACTTATCCAGCAGGAAACGATGTGTTCACTGCACTTCTATTGGCTTTACCTCCACAGACATGGTCAGGGATCAAAGACCAAGCTCTTATGCATGAAATGAAGCAGCTCATTTCCATGGCTTCCCTCCCAACTTTGCTTCAAGAAGAGGTAACGCTTTTACCAATTCTATTTATCGGTAATCATCAAGAGTCACGGTTCTCTCTCTAGTGGAAAATGGGATCTTTGTACTTGAGATATATAAGTCTTTTGGAAAAGAAACAAATAACTTAATCTAAGTTGAGATTGACAATGACTATTTTCGAGTTCATCCTTAGATATAGCTAAATCAAATGCCGAATCTAAATGAGTACTTGGTGAAATGAATCTGTGAAGCAGATGAGTAACGTGGTGAATTTGGTGTAAATGCAGGTATTGCATCTTCGACGGCAACTTCAGCTGCTAAAACGATGCCAAGAGAACAAGGAAGAGGATGATCTCGCTGCTCCTGCCTATTAGTTCATTGTCCCAAATCCTCTCTCTTCCCCATTTGAATCCCACGTTCTCAACACTTAATTGTTAGAAAGTCTCTTTATTCTCTGTACGATTCAAACTCTATTTGCAATGAGAGATATATGTAACTTGCATTCTATAAATTGTTAATCACAATAAGTTAAGAATCCTAGAATCATATTTCATCACACTCAAATGCAGATTATGAATCCACTATCCACAAATAAGTACCAAAGGCTTACATTCAAAACAACAGTATCCCTTAGTCCCAACTGTGTACACTGTTTTGCTAAGGATCATTCGTATTAGACAGTCAAATTTTGAATCCGGATTCTAACAGATCCTATTGCAGACTGGATCTGGTCACTTTTTCACCGATCAGTGGCTATAAATACTGACAGAGATATGGTTTTGATTCTTAGAAAATCTCTTTATTCTATGTATGATTCAGAGAGATTTTCAAATCTCATTCTCCTACTTAAATGTTCATTGTGGCCATCAATATCTTCACTTGACTTGATTATCTAATCTCTGGTCACAGCGAGATGCAGTGACACAAGTGCATGGAACTGTAACTGTTGGAGCACGTCAGAAAGTTCTTAACTTCAGGAGCTCTTATCTTATCTGGAAGCTCATCGAAAGACTTCTATTGTCGAGATAGTTCTGTTAAATGCATTGATGCCTGGGGTTGAGGAAGCTAAAGTGACAGCAGGGATGGTAGTTAATACCAATAATGAACAAGAGGTTGGCCTATTGGTGCCGTCAACCCAATCTGTCACCAAAGGTTCTGAGTATGGTCCAGAAGCAAAGTACATAGCAGGAAACGATGTCATCACTGCACTTCTGTTCGCTTTACCTCCACAGACATGGATAAGGACCAAAATCCAGATCTTTCAGAACAAAATGAAGAATCTCGTTTCCATTGGTACCCTCTTCACTATGATCAGCCTAAATAAGATCAATCTCAGCAAAACCAATAACATATGCAATCTAATATAATATATAAGTTATTAACCATAATCATTACACTCTACTGCAGATTATGAATCAACTCTCACACACACATACACAAAGTAAGTAACATTAAGACCCTAAAATCCTCAAAAGTCTATACCTCTTATCACCATTCCAAAGACCGAATCCTGCGTAAAAACCGTGGTGGCTGCTGCTTCGGTTTCTCAACAACAGGAATCACAAACTCCATCAACTTCTGGTATCTCTCTTTCCTCTTATCTTCAATCTCCTTAGAAAGCAACTCATTCTCTTCCTCAAGCTTCGCAGCCAAAGCTTCTAACTCAACTTGATAAGCTTGTTTCCTCTCTCTAGACCTAGCTGCAGATTCACGATTCTTAATCATCCTTCTCTGTCTCTGTGCAGCTGCTTTATCCAATGGCTCAACCATCACTCTCGCTCTCTTCCCTCTAGCTCCTCCTCCGTAAACATCTAAACCATTCCCAAACGCAACTATTGATCCTTCTACTTTATCAATCATCTGAAACGGATTATGCGGCGGTGCAGAATGATCGAATCCGTAATTCGTCACCGGAATCTTCACATCCAAATCCTCCGCCGACGCCGTCACCGCTGTTTCGTCTTCCACCGCAGCTTTCGCTAGAAAATCCTCTAACGTCATTATCTCTTCCGACGTCTCTTCCTTCATCCCTTTACCTTCTCCTGATACCATCTCTCTCCAAATCTCATCAACACTCTTCCCACCACGCGTCGTCTCCGTTCCTCCGCCGTGATCCACAACATCAGAAGCCGTCGTTGTTGTTATCTCCATTGGTGCTGGAGAAGCATCCATCAGATTTATCGACGCATCTAAGAGTGAAGATTCCGTTGGTGCTGGTGGATCTGATGCGAAAGTATCGTGTAAAATCCCTTCGACCGTCATCGAATTTGAACTGTATAATCCGTCGTTTCTTCCGCCGTAACCGACACTTGTTAGATCTCGCCGGAACTGTTGTTGAGGTCTTATAGACGAAGAAGAAGTAGAAGCAGAAGAGATGCGACGAGATAGATCCGAGTTTCTCGAATTTGAAGAACGCATCACCTGAAACGACGTCATTTCTGGAGAAGATGATGAACAAGTTCCGTTTGTTTCGTCCTCTTTCGCCGGAATCGGATCAGAGAATCACTCTGTTTCTTTGACTCCGCCAAATGTTGAACTTTACAGAAGCAGAGATTAGGGCTTTTTGTGTCGAATTGAGAACCTTTGAGAACTTTTGGTAATTTATCCCAAATTGTAATTAATTGACTTTTATTACTTTTTTAAAATACCACGCGCATATGTGGCACGTGAGTTTTAATTTTTAGACTTACCAAAGAAAAGAGCTGATTTTGGTAAATTGGATAAGGTTAAAATCAAAATGGATAAGATTTTCTAACTTTTGGAGCGCGTGGGAAGTTTTGTCGCGTGTCATCAAACTGTAGTTGTCAAACTTGCATCAATTATTTCAAGATCATTAATGTATTATAACTTGACTATTATTACTTGAATTTAGTTAAGGTAATTTAATGACGTTATTTTAACTCGATGGTAGTTGTTTTTAGAGAATATTACACTGTAAGATATTTTTTAAAAAACATTTTTATGGTTAGACACTTTTTAAAGATAAAGCATTTTGAATAGATGATTTGACTCATTTATCGTCTAATCACATATCGTTTTATCTCTCTCCTTCTCTTATTTATTCTCTCTTTTTCTTTTACTTTATCGAGAAATAAACAAAAATCAAGCCAAAAAATAGATTTCTTCCTTTTTCCTTCTTCCATCTTCAACAAATCATCCGCTTTTATGAGAAAGAGAGATTGAAATTCAGCTTTTTAAATTTTCCACATCTGCTTTGATCTGACTTGAAGGAGAATTTTTTCAAACCATCAATTTGAGAATCTGCCCGATCTGGCTGATTTAGTTACATGACTCGTTGAATAATTGAATTGGATTTGCGGTTTGGTTTTTGTTTTATGTTTTTGTTATTTGTTGCAAAATTAATCTGATTACTTGCTCTTTAATTCTTTGTCTTTCTTCTCCAATTTCATATTCGAGATTATTCTCTTAAATTGGAGATTAAAGCCTCGCAGTGGACTTCGAATTATTTGATAGCAATTGTCGAATCACTAATTGATGGAACTCGTTGCTTAGTCCATGTTCTGTGAATTTGATTCATGATTATATTTGAGTTGTATATATTCAGAAAATCTGGTTATCTTATGTGTTCATCATAAACGGTTTATAAGTTTTTTGATGGTTGATTCACTTATTGAAGAACCTTGTTGCTAGTTCTGGTTCTGTGAAATTGATGGAGATTTTAGCTTAGATCTGAGACTAATTTTCATTCACAGATGTTAGACTGATTTCTACGTTTGTGTTTAAGATATAGATGTTAAAAATTTGGAGCAAAATCGAGAAGATCATCTTAACAGAGTTAAATGAACAGATCTCTGTGGATAACGATTTCTGGACACGTTATTCTTTACTTTTTTATCTCAAAATCCAATCGAGAAGATCACCTTAACAGAGCTAAATGAACAGACCTCTGTGGACAGCGATTTCTGGACACGTTCTTCTTTACCTTTTTATCTCAAAATCCAATCGAGAAAATCATCTTAACAGAGTTAAATGGACATACCTATGTGGACAACGACTTCTGGACACGTTTTTCCCTTGAATTTGTGATCATTTATGTTATATCTTGAGATGTTCTGTATATAAAATCAAACTTGGACTTGTATTTTAAAACCTTAAAATCCAATCGAGAAGATCATCTTAACAGAGTTAAATGAACAAACCTCTGTGGACAGCGATTTCTGGACACGTACTTCTTTACTCTTTTATCTCAGTTTACTTGAACTTATCTCTAAGTTTTTTGCTATCAAATTCTATGGCTTTTGAAAAGGAATGACCCTGTTCTTTTTGTAATCGATACGTCAGCGATCGGCGACTGATTTTTTTTTAACTTACTTGCGTGTAATGTATGTAGAGACTAACAGGGGCGGACGCAAGTGTATGAGTACTGGGGCACGTGCCCCATGCAAGATTTGATAATTTTGAAGTTTGATGTGCAATTTGTATTGGAGATGAAAGAATTCGTTTGTTGTGCCCCATGTTATAGTGATTTTTTTTCTAATCAGTTGGTTATTACTCATTATTTTTACTATTTTCAAGTAATAAATGTTTTCAGTATTTAACTTATTTTTCCAAATTTATCTTTTTCTATAACTCTTTGAAAGAATTATGCTAATACAAGGACACTTCAATTTTTTCTTTTTCCATTTACATGTCTTTTAAAAAATGTTTATATTGTATTTTATTTTTAAAATTTATATGTTAGCTATGTTGTGCCCCAGGTTAATTATGGTTCTAGATCCGCCACTGGAGACTAACATCATCATTCTCATGAAAAGAGTCGCAACGACTATAAAAGTGATCGCCGTTTAGTCTAGTGATGCCGACGATACCAACATCTCATGTAAAAGTGGTCGCAACGACACCCTTACTATTTATTCTCCGTTTTCTTTAGAGAGGCTTCTCCGTAAAGAAAAATACAGAAGCTACACGATCTTGACAAACTCTCAAATGTTTGATTTTGCAAGGAAAGAAAAAAAGTAATAATGAGAAGAGAGAGAAAGAGAGTGAAAAGAAGAAGCGACGAAGAAGAAGAAAAAAAAAGGAACGTGGAAAGATGAAACTTTTTTTTTTTATTATAATTTCTTAATTTTCAGAGATAAATTGGTCAAAAGTTTAATGAAAAAGTTGGAAAAGTGCTTCATCCGTGACAAGTGCCTCAAAAAGAATAAAATTCTTTAAAAATGTCTAAACGTGTCAAATTCCCTTATTTTTAACCGCCATAGAAAGTGAGTTCATGCTTGTTAAAACAAAATGCACGACTTTTTAACACATCTTCCAAAATATCATATTGACAAACAAAGTTTTAATGATTCTTATACAAACAAATAACCAATGTCGGCTCAAACCAATCAAAAACTGATATATAGTATATAATTTGATTTGATATTCTATAGTTTATACGAGAATTGTAGTTGATATCATAGGCACAAATTTGCTAATGAGGAAAAAGCAAAAACAATGATCATGTAAAACAAGTTTCAAGGTTTGTAAATTTCTTCCCACAAAAAAAAGTGTCTTTGTACATAGTTCTTTCGATTTTAAATAAAACCGTTGTTGTTGGTTCCACAAAACACTATAAAGCGGCGTATATAATAATATACATAAGATTGAAAGAGGGTCCAACCTGAGAAACCTAAGCAAGACAAATATTTCATGAAACTAACACAAGCTTACGCATCGGATAAGTCTCTTGGTCGCCAATCTCTAGGTGGAACCGTGGAATGGACTGGCTTTCGTGGTTGTCTGTCTGAAAATTGTTTCCGAGGCTCTTACCACCCAAGAAGATCTGACTTCTCCCTCTTCTTCCCAAGAAACTAGTAAAAAAAGCAACGAAAACGGCTTTTAATACGTTTAATATACCAAAAGATACAAACTTGTAACATTGAGCACATCAATTTTGCTATTTCATACATGCATAAGGAACATGATGCTGACCAGTGTTGAACAAAGTACCTCTTACGAGTCACTAAAATGGAGATTCGAGTGGTTCATCCCAAACATCTGCACTCCCATTCGAGACTTCCTCCACATCTTCCTCCATTGACAACCTCACATACTCTCTCTGAGCAAATCGGTCCCATTCCGTCAATGTTGGATTCTCACGTTCCTGTCAAATGGAAAACAAAGTTGGTTTAGAAGTAGCAGAGACTGGAACAGATACAACCGGCTGCAGTAGTAGGTGACTATCTGAACTTATAATAATTTTTGCGAATTTTTATGGCATTAATAAATATTCAGTAGTAACAGTTTCAACAGCTAAACGAAGGATTGAATAACCAAAGGGAGGAAAACTCTATAGAAAACCTATGTTTACCTGACGAATGAGAAAAGGGTCACGGGTTTCAAACGCCATGAATTTGTTCAGGTTAAAGAGTATATTGAAAATATTTCCAGAAAGTTTGGATGCTTTCAGATCCTGGAGTGTGATGCAGTTCTCCTTCTGAAAGAGTCATTCGACAAATTGATGATGCGAATAAGAGCAAAGGAACAGACAAGCCAGGAATATCAAAAGACCATGTTATGGTTTAAAAGAAATTTTGCCTCTGGTTTAATCATGTCGAATATTTGACATAGGATATCTTCAAAGAGTACAGGTTCCTGGGTTATACATTCCATGCGATGCAGCTGCTCTTCGTAGAAAAACTGCATCTCGTTGGGAGTGATCACCCCATCTCCATCTAGGTCTATGCACTTGAACCTGCAAAGATGGTTTTAATCAATATCAAGGGAAAACGAAAAACAAAAAACTGCCAAGAACCTGTGTTTAACATCGATGGGAGATAGATGAGCATACCAGCGAGGTATGCCCTCATATCAGCGGTTCAACTGAAAATGTTCTAGATTCATGAGATGATGAATGAAAATGTTCTAGGTTCATGAGATGATGAATGAAAATGTCTTAGATTCAAGATGGGTATCCTATGTTCATGAAATAATAGTACTACTAAATGTTTAGTGCGTTCAAAATATCAGGTAGGCTTGTATCATCAAGAAGGCCACATATGCCACAAGTTTTGGCTCAGAAGTTATACATTTATAGTGACATACTGTGAGCTAAGCAGCTAAAGGACAAAATGGCTAAAGAGAAGTCACTAAAGACAAAAAGAGAAGAGGGGAAGAGACATGTACCAATACTCAAGACTAGGCTCAGATGACTTATCCTCCTCAGCGAGAATAAAGTATGCAAAATCTTCATAACTCATCTTCCCCTCAACTTTGCTTGTAAATTTCCTAGGAACCTGAGTGAGAGACAGCCGTAATTTCAATTAAGAAAGAAGGAAACACACTCCATAAGATAACAATTAAGTTTCGAGAAAAGTGTTCATTAACATTTTGACAACTGGAGCCAACCTGTGAAAATATTCTGTCGACAATCCTGTAGGTAAGGGCATGATTACCATATTTGATGAGATTTTCCTTATCAATAAGGAAATCATGGTCGCCATCGAGTTCCCAAAATCTGCAGTATATCACGTAGAAATGCTCATAGGAGAAGTACCTGAAAAGTAAAGAAAAGGTCATATTGAATGGTCAAATCATGCATGATGTCTTGCCACAGTATCACAATATGAACTACCAATACACTTCTTCCTCTTTATGAGTTTTATGGGTAGTGCTTATGTCTAAGAAACAATTCGAAGACCTATGCACTACCCATATTACTCACAATGCTACACACCTTGCTGAGCTTGAATTCTTAAACAACTTAAAGTGGTCTTTATTATACAAATAAAACTAAAATCTTAATCTTTTTAACGTATTGTTTAAGAAATAATGAAAAGGAAAACAAAGTCACCTAATAACTTTATTGATGTCGTCTTCTTCATCAACTTGTTGCATGGCAGTAATAAGATTCCCACGCTTCAGCTCTCTAAGAGTAATGCAACCAGTACCTGATCTGTTTATGTAGTAAAATATTCTGTAGATGACGGTCTCAGCTGGGTTGACGGAATAGAACACAGAGATGAATGAAACAAGCACGGGAAAAATTATGAATTAGTCAATAGATGTATAAAACAGTAAGCACCTGAAAATATACTATATTTAAGAAGCATCTCATAATTTTCAAAATGTAATTATAATGAACAAGTACATAGAATTAAAATTAGAAGAATTATTGCCTAGGCCAATCAAGCCAGCTAAAGATGTCACTTTCAAGTTCGTCAATGCGTTTTGAAAGATCATATATATATGGAAAGAAATTGTACGAACGTCTTAGTAGAAAACAGACATTCTGGTAGAACTATTTCACACCATAACATCAATGTATCAAAAACCAAGTTCTTACCATATCTTTCTTGAAACTCAGGTGTATTCCTCAGGAATTCCAAGCCGGGATGAGTTGTCAGAAGCTCATCAAGAACTGGTTTGAAGTCAGCCTATCCCAAATCCAAAAGAAGACATTAGCCTTCAGGACTAAAGAAATCAAGTGAGACAATAATCATTGGTAAACAAATCAAAACAGCAGTGAAGAGCTGGGAAAAGAAAACAAAGAGACCTGTCTAAGGTACTTGCAACCTGGCTGCCTTAAAATATTATATATCTGTGAGGCTACGTCCATTGCCAACATATGTCCATCAACCCAATACTTGATAAATGCATCCCTGCAGGAACCAAATATGGTGTATTTAAAAGATACTAGCTAAACAGAAAGATTACAGCTGCTGTATATTTCTATGATATTACTCATGATTTGGCTAATTTAAAGATGTATCAATTCCAAACAATATCTACAGGGTAGAAACTTCAATATTACTTATCACAAATGTTCTAAACAATATATAAAATCGAGCACACTAAATTTATTGAAAGTAAAAAGAAATTATATTCGAGTGGCATAAATAAATAAAAAGATAACAATCAGGTATTAAAATTACTATGCCACATTCCATTTCTTTTAAGGGTGAGCAATTTATGAAACAAATAGCTGAGCGTGCATCTGGAAATCCAGACCAATGTGATCTATTATTATATTACATGAAACACATATGAATACCAGTGGATATATACATTTAACTACAATTACATATGAAAAGAAAGAACACAATGATTTACCTTGTAACGATACCGGTGCCACTCGTGTCTATCTTTCTAAATAGTACAGAGGAAAGAAAAGAAGGCAGCTTGCAGACTTCTTTAGTAATGGATTTGAATTCTGCAATTGAACAATAGCAAGAATGTGTTTGTAAGATCAACTGTTTGTCTATTCATTACAGAACGGGACTGTGATGTAAAAAAGCTTGTATTTAAACATCACCATCCATATGAAGTCCGTCTATATAGTTACTAAAAAATTGATCAACCATGGATATACATTGCTCCCTTAGTTCCTTCGCAGGTGGACGTCCATGTTGGAAGTAAAACTGCATAGCATATCAAGGCATAGAAGCGTCAAACAAGAATGTTGAACAATATTAGCTAAACCCTTCAACTATGTAAGATGTCAAACGGATGACCATAATAAACTTACTTGTTGTCATCGTTTTGTTAAAAAAAAAATTGTACCTATGCTACTTGAACGAAGAATTTAGTTTCTATTGTATTTGTTCTCGTGGTTCTCCATCTACTTAGAAAACTATTACAGTCTAGTTTCAACAATTACGTGAGCATATATAAAACAATCAAATCATGATGTCAACTGTCAAGCAAGGTAGTGCCTTCTCATGTTGTTTGTAAGACATCCATATGAGGAGCAGTTGGATAAAAAATCGAACCTGTGGAATGAGTTGGCGCTTTGGTTCCCTGACTGATTTCAGAGGAGACTGTAGAGAAGGGCTTGTCTTTTGCCTCGAGAAACGGGGAGACCCAGGTGAGCCTCGTGGGGATAGTGGGGGAGTGCCGCTGTTCAGAAAAACAGATGGCAATGCACTCCCGCAAGCAACATTGAGACTAGTACAATTTTTGGATACACTGACTGGGGTACTAGATTTAGTATCATCAATTAAAGACTTGACCTGCACAAACATCACACAGATGAACTGTTAAAAGAGGACCACGTAAAACCTTAAACGAAAAACAACCACCAAAAGTTTCTTCACCAACATGAGTCGGCAATCGGCATACAACACTGGACCATATTCTCAGGAGCTTTAAGTTAAATCTGGTACTACACAAATACAAACACTTCTCAAGTTTAGCAGAGCCTTGTAATATCCCAGTACTATTATCACCTAAGTCATTATAACCCCTAAATGTGCTATTCAAGCACTCTTTATCTAACACTAAGTAAAATCTATAAGAAATAAACAAAACTACTAAATATGCAACAGCCGAGGATTCAGTAAGAGCAATAAGCATGTTGAATCTTGCTCTGCAGAAATTGACTTGAAATCAGATAAAGTCACAACAAGGACTTACGAACAGGTATCAGCATATACATAAAACAGGCGCCAACTATTAAATGAACAAGAAACCAAACGACGCTAAGGAGCCACTGAGCCAGAGGCTTGGGAATAAAATTACCAATCGGCCAGTTTCAGGAAGTGAAAGCCACTGGGAGAAGAGTTCTTCAGCAATATGAGGATTTTCTTTAAGTGATACAGGAGACAAACCGGGAAGCTGCAAGAGCTCAGGATCCAAAATCTGAACATCGTTTCCACCATCGATTTCCATGATTATCTTCTATCTTATTCACTGAGAATCAGAACTACAACAAAACCCCAATATCGGAATTCCTTGAGTCAATTCTAAAATTGGATCGAAACCCTAATTTCTTCCAATAACTTGAAGCAGTAACTCCAAAACAGGATTCTCAGACTTTTCAAAGATCTATAAGCACGAAATCCAAAGAAAATTCAATAAAAGCAGCTCTGACCAATCGAGAAACTCTCTAACTAGTTGAGAAACACCAGCTCGAAGAAGAGAAACTAAACGAAAACCAAAATAAACGATTCGATAAACCCTAGATTCCCAAATTCTATCAACAAGCAAAACAGAGTCCTATACAAAACTTCTTCTGCAATTCAAGCACAAACGTGGAAGAAATTGGAAGATCCAAAGAACACTGATCTCTCTCTCCGATCAATAACAAGCTCGACGACGAGAGGAAGTCGTAGAGAATTTTTCCAGGGAGATTGTGTTATTGATGAGAAAATGAATTAAAAAGGAAAAAGTATTTAATTTTGATTTTAATACTCTCTCTCAGTCTCAGACGCAGTAGTACTAGCGGTGGTGGTGGTATTTTTGTTTTCCACTTTTAGTCCTCAACGTTGACCAAAAAGTCAACCAAATCCAGCGTTCTTTATCCGTTTTTGCGATCATGTTTATTTGAGTCTCGAGTCAATTAATAAATCGCAGAAATTAGCGATCAAATTGTTTGTTTGGTTGTTAAACTTCATGACGTTTCGACTGTTATCATCAAGATTGCAACTGATTCATTAAAGTCATAAAAATGTGACTTCACATGTGTAAACCTAGTTTTGAAGAATGATGATGAATATTTGTCATTTCTCAAAAATTGTATTGGAGCACTTGCTTTTTTAGTCGAAATGCAAAAGTATGTAGGAGTAGATCATATGAATCTAAAAATGAATGTATTTTATATGTGTAACTTCAATATGAAATTCAGTTTTGCCACTTTATTCGAAGATGAGCGCTAACAAAATGTGAAGAGTTTAACTATAACCATTCAAGTATACGATCAGTGAATAAGTAAACATTTGAAGTATGGAAAAAATAAAAATAAAGAGTTTTAGATTGGAGTCATCTAAAGTATGATTTGACTAAGTAGATGAGCTAATTTTACTATTAAGCCAAAATTTCACCGTTTTTACATGATTTGACCAGAGTATGCCTGCCCCAAAAAAACAGAAGCATTAAAAGAGACCAAAGAGCAGTTGATTGTTTTGTTTATTACAGTACCAGTACAGATAGGTTCGAAGTAATCGAATATACGGATAGAAATTTTACCGTTTTTACATGGAAACTCTCTCTACATTTTTGATTGTTATGTTTGTCTAACACATATCACGATTACATAAACAAAACGAGTGAAAAAGATCTCTGCAAGCTGAAGCTGAAATTACATGTAAAAAGATCTGAGGATTTCATCAGGTTCAAATATATGAATTCCCTCAAACCAAGATTCTCATCTTTCTTCAGAGGTAATTTCTTTGGGTTTTCATGGAGTTTGCTGTCTCTCTCTCCATCATTTTCCTTTATTTCCGAAGAGAGAGAAGCTCGAAGCTTCTTAATTGATCTTCCCGAGTGTTTCTTGCCGCTGTTGCACGAGAGAAAGACAGAGTCTTGGATTCATATCCAGCTTGCACTCTCTGGCTAGTTGAGGGACGGCCATTTCCACTGCCGCTGCCACCACCACCGCTTGAGGAAACCAGACGACTTGAAGTTCGGCTTTCGCTTGGTCCACCTGCAGAACTTGGCCGGGAGCTTGAAGCAGCAACGGCTTTCCTAGAAGAAGATGCTCTATATCTTGAGGAACTGTTTGCTCTTTCGGAGTCTCCATGCTGCACAAATAAAACAAACACAGTTAGGTCTTTGTCTTATTTAGCGGTTCTGATCAACAATGTATGTAAAGAGTAAGATTTTTACTGTCTGCTTAGAGAAAGGTCCGTCGTCTGAGTTTCTTGATCTAGAACGATCTCGAGGCGAAGAAGTTGTAGTCGGGTGTCTTCTGGAGAATGCCTCCACTGCACCTGGGATTTTATATCGGGTTGTTTCCTTTCCTACACGAATGGTAAATAAAAAAAGAGTAGAAATTAGAGTGAGGAATGGATGTGTATGGTTTTGAGATTTTTAATAGAAGTAGGAAAAGCAGAATTTTACCTAGGATCCTCTCTTGTCTTTCAATAGGATCTGCGTTGAATCCGGGTTTCGCTGTTGTATGATGCTGGAAAATCCAAAGATTTACATTTACGTAAGTACAGAGAAACTCAAAAACCATGAGGGTAAAAACACAAGTATAAGATTTTTAATAATCACCCTTGTTCGTGAACTAGAACCAGAGCTGGATCCGATTTGAGGATACTTTAAGACTGTCCAGTCAAATACATAATCGAATTGATAACCTGTAAGAGTTTCAACAATATGAAAAAGATAAGATGAGAGTGGCTTGAAACAGTAAGCGAATAAAATTTCTCGGAATAATGATGTTAAGATAAGAACCTTCTCGGATAAACAAGTCACGGAAAAGCCTCTTGAGGTAAGAGTAATCAGGTTTGTCATCAAACCGTAAAGATCGGCAGTAATGAAAGTATGAAACGAACTCGGACGGTTGGTTTTTACACAATACCTACATCGAAACATTCCAAGCTCAGTTAGAAAAGCTAGATTACCTACCAATGCCAAAATGAAAATCCTTTCGGTTTGTCAAGTTGTTGTAACCTAACCTCTATAGGAGTTGACACTTTTTTCTCGCTGATTCTGTCATACTTCTGCTTCTTTGTCCCAGCTTTTAATCCCTGCCAAGGTAAGCTGATAGCCCAAAAAAACATATGGTTTAAACTCTGTTCAAGAAAATATACAGAATTTTACAGACTCAGGTAGAGAAGCTGTAGACGCTAACCTTCCTTTGAGAAAATACATAAGAACATAACCAAGTGATTCCAAATCATCCCTTCGACTTTGTTCTGTTTAAACATCAGCGAAAACTAATTAAGTATTTGACGGAAAATTTTTATGAATACATATAATTCCACAGATCAACACTCTTACCGACTCCAAGGTGAGTGTTAACACTTGCATACCGAGCTGTCCCAGTAAGATTTTTGTTTTCTCTGCCAAAATATTAGAAATTTCCATTGAGATCACGTAAATCAAGATGCAAAAATGCAGATCCTTGAGTAAGGATAAAGGAAAAAGGGAGAACACAGCATATTCTTACCTGTAAGGAATGTGCTTGTGAGTCTGAAGGTCTCTGTATTTCTTCCCTAGTCCAAAATCAATGATATACACCTGAGATATAAAGAGAGATAAGTTATCTCAGAAGTTTGAGACAGAACCCGCCATCGCAACTACATTTAATGTATAATCATAATATGTCCAAGAACAAGTTTTTGCACCTGATTTGCTTTGCGTCCAAGGCCCATTAAAAAGTTGTCAGGTTTTATATCACGGTGAAGGAAACCTCGAGTATGCATAAACTCAACCCTGTTAAGCTGAAACATAAACAGATAAAACAATCTCCTCCATTACAAACAAATTCATATATTCAGTGAAACAGAAGAGCTGGAAACCAGTTAGCAGATCCATAAACTCACTAATTGGTCGGCAAGCATGAGAACAGTTTTCAATGTTAACTTTCTGTTGCAGTAGTTAAACAAGTCTTCAAGACTAGGACCTAGAAGGTCAATAACCATTACGCTGTAGTCACCTTCAACTCCAAACCACTTGATGTTCGGAATACCAGCTTCAAAACAAAACAAAGCAAAAACTGTTTTAGTTATTTGCAAAGAAGCATATGCAATGAATCATCGCGAATCGAGAAAGTTCTACTATAATGATAATGCTAGTTTGTAAGTGACACTTACATCCTCCTTGAAGCAGCATATACAACTTTGACTCATAATGAAGTTGTGGATGTTTGGTCTTCACATTTTCCTAATAATTGGCATCAAACAAACGGAGGGTTAAAAAAAGAGTAAAGAAGCAAATCCAAAGCACACAACAACAAGGGCGTCTTTAATAACAAATTTCTCATAGCCTTCATGTGACAAGAATTATACAAACAACATCACATGAAAGTTGCAGCTGAACAAAAAGAACATTTCTTTGTTTGGCATAGAGAGATTAATGTTGTTGATAAATGTGGTAAATTCTTACCAGCTTGACAGCAACTTCTTCTCCTGTTTGGACATTTACACCTGCAAAAATCCCTCAACATTAACAACATGTAAAATTGAAGAAATCTACAAAATTTACAAAAAAAAAAAAAAAAAAA
>Ga0041059_1001310_pt1 | contig 19904 bp, 14 predicted proteins | sample AraColnosormetaG_FD_56232 | JGI IMG/M metagenome (GOLD analysis project Ga0041059, IMG submission 56232) | Arabidopsis roots microbial communities from North Carolina, USA - Col MF nosort | ecosystem: Host-associated > Plants > Roots > Unclassified | place: USA: North Carolina | collected... | reverse complement strand
TTTTTTTTTTTTTTTTTTTTTGTCAAGGATATAAGACAGTTAAATTTGTATCAAAAGTTTGATATTTTGTTTGATCTTATTTGAGTTTTGAGTTAATTATTTTTATATGTAAGCATGCAATTAAAACAGGTTCATGAGCATGACGACTTGCAAGGAAAATCCATTAAACTGTTCTTGACTATTTTTGTATTTTATTTTATCACATGTCTTTTTATATATTCCATTGTTTCAATCATATGGTTCTTTTCTTTTTAGCAAAAACACTATTCCAACTGTACATATTACACGCTTACGTATTTCCTTTGCCAACAACATAAACTTTTGAAGTTTTTAAGAATTTTACTCAATGAAAATGACCCTGGTGTACAAAATAGGGTTTTAATATTGACAAAAACAGATTAAAACAAAAGAAAAAAAAAAACATTTCTTGAATTAAGATTTTAAGAGTTGACAAAAAAATGTATGATGACATGATCCATTGTCAAATATATAGCTGCAAATATTATCTCCTTACTTAAGTCCATTCTTTCCTATAAATTTAAATTTAATCCCAAAGTTCTTGACGTTAGATATTCTTACAATTACATCATTTCAAGAATCTAATTCAATCTAGATACAATACACCATAGTGATAAAAAGACAAAAAAAAAAAATGATAATAAACCATATGAGATTGGGATAGATAAGAACTGCCAAGTTGAAATTAACATTAAAACAAGAGACTGATGTTGATTAGGTTAGGATTTTGTCAATATTTGTTTTTCTTTTATTTTGGGATTATTAGACTTTAAAAAGATCGTTTGCTTTTGTAAACTAACTTACTAAGCAATAAGAGAGGATTATTAAAAGAGTTAATCCATTAACTAATATATTATGGTGGTACGGCTGCAACATGTAGTAGCTGACTGTTACCACAAAGCACATGTTCGTGTGGCTCCTACATGGCTCTGTTCCTCTGCCACTTCCTCATTTTACTTTCCACTCTCAAATAAACAATAAAATATTATTGAAAAAGTTAATAATTTTAGATGTAATTTTAAAATGTGCGAAAAATTGAAAAATCGTTTTAACTTTTATCATTTAACATGAAATTTTATGAATAGTATCACTTCATCGAATTGCGTTTCAGAAGTGAGAAGTGATATATCATTCAAATCTTTTTGATATAAGTATAACAATTTTGTGATCCGTTGTAGGTTCTGACTAATAATATTTAATTATTTCTGATTAAGAACGTATGGAGATAAGAAATTGGCAAAAAAAAGAAAAGAAAAAAGTACTAAATTTTTATTTTATAACCAATTGAAAGTGAGTTAATTCATTATATTAAATTCTTTGCGCTTTTCGAAATAAGGTTCCTACTGAATATAAATGCAAATGCATCCGTTCTACCTCATTAATTTGTGAAAGAAATACATTGATTTCGTGGTTTAAATTAATCAAATATTAGTGAACATAAGATAGATTCGGACTATATATAGGAATAAAAATGATTTATAATTATATACTCCTTTGGGTCTCTATCATATTCGAATCAAAGATAACTTTTTTTTAGCACAATAACACACTGATGATAAAAGACGACAGAGATATTTTTGTCTTTGTTTACTTATTTCCAGATGAAGACACAATTTCTTTTGTTGTTCTTTCGTCACGATCTTATTCATGGCAACCAAATGTGATGATAATTCACAATCAAATCACTTAATAATATACTTATATGTGAAATTTAAAGAATAAATATAACTTTAACATAAATTTATATGAATATATGATTGTAGGTGGGTATTACAGCTCTAAGCTAATTAAGCTGAAGAGATTAGAAAATGATATATTTATAAACATTATTGCTCCACTACGGAATATGGATTTCATTCATCTATTTTTTTTATTTTTTTTTCATTCATCTGTGTTAGTCATTCAAGAATTAGAATTCGGATTGTTACGTAATAATTTGGTGGTATACATAAATTGGATTCGAATTGAGAAAATCACATTTAAATCGTAATGTTAAACGCAATTTAGGTGTGTGCATGTTTGTGCATGTGTTGAGGTTTCCACACGCATACACGTTCAAGGTTCTGGGTTCGTACAATACTACGGTATATTATTACTTACGAAACCATGATCTAATTATCGACTGTAAATAATTAAAACACTCAAATACCAAAAACCTAAAATGACTGATAAAATGTCGACCAACTTCTTCATTTTTATTTTTTTTGCTAAAAATGTAAATATTTTATTAAAAAATGAAAAAAGTTATGATATACAATAAGTAAACTATCAATTTTAATTTCATGGCCAAAAAAATAATAATAAAAATATAAAAATAAAGAACAATCAATCCATAGACGTCAACAAAAAAATGCTTTTTCGAAATCAATAAAATAATAAACAATTCTAAATATTATCTTATACTCCCTCTGTCCCATAAAGATAAATTTTCTAGGAAAAATATTTGTCCTACAAAGATAGAAGTTTTATATTTCCAATCAAATTTTAAAATTGTTTTCCCGTTTTACTCTTACTAAATAATTAGATAAATATTTATTATTATTTTAAAAGTATATTAAAAGGTTAAAATTGTCTTTATACAATATTTCTTAAAGAATGTGAAATTTCTAAAAAATTCATCTTAGTGAGACGGAGGGAGTAACACTTTCAGAAACAAGAAATGAATTATTAGACAGGAAAGACCGATTCAATAATAAATCTAACGGATGAAAGTCTTTTATTGGAAGTCCGAGAAAACTGAGCCGTCAACGGCATAGAACGCAAAGCATTCAACTCAATCACCATATATTTGATTTTATATTAATATTATTTAGAAAATTTATTAGATACATGATCGGTAGAAAATAATCGACAAATGTAAAATTAAATGTAAAAGTTTGTGGGAATCTTAAGGACTATGAAACAAAAATTTGAAAATAGGAATCCATGGGTTACATTAGTTATGAAACCAGCTTTGTCGAATCATTCTGTTTTATATTTGTCCCTAACCAATGCATTTACAAGATAATGGAAAAAAGAGCCAATAGCTTTCCATCGAGTTATGGAGAGAATCTCAACGCTAACGTTGATTGATAAACATAAAACTATTTAACAAAGAGAATTTGCAGTCATTATAAATATACTTTTTGTTTTTAACATCTATTAAAAAAATCTACTTTCTTTTTTTCAACAAAAATTTCTACTGAAAGTCTTAAACGGAATAAAACAAAACCCAAAAGAATATTATATTATTTATTTAAGTCAATATCTCAATCAAATACTCAATAGAGGTCCTAGTTTCATTGCTTCCGGTGGAAGAAAAAAAAAAGAACAATCATCAGAACGCTGAATTTGGGTGAATAAAGGCAACGTGCAACACTATAACCTTAACATTCCCTATTCGGGAAATAAAACTATATACGAAATAGAAATATTAAATATAAATCTGCTTAAAAAGGAAAAAGTTCATGCCAGATACGACCTCCTTGGTTAGCCACTCACTTTACAGTTTCCAACCTCCTTCGTGTTCATATTGCCTTTCTAAGTTATAACTATGAATTTATATCAGATTTAAAAGAAATAAAAATCTTCTTATTTTTCATATATAGTTTAGAATCCGTACAATTTAAATATGTATACAACGGAGAGTATTACATGTTAAGTTCAATGAGAAACCCCATATTTCTTCTTGTAATTTCCTATTCTTTTATGGTTTCAATCGTCAAAACTCTATGCTAATTCTAGATTAATTGGCTATTATAGAATATATATATATATATATAATTTTTTTTTTTTGTAAAAGACTTAAAGCAGCCCGAATATGAAACTCTCCACTACTTTTAAGACGCACTAGCTCCAAGGAGCGAAGAGAAGAGACAAACATAATTCAAAAGATCAAAAGTGCTCCCCGGTCACTCATTGGCCATTTGATTTTGTCGGAATTAAGTAATATTTAATTTTCGAAGCACAAAATATGTTTTACCTTTTTGCAAAAATGAGTTCAATGTACCTACCTTTTTAATATATTTTTATTCATAAAGTTGATTCAGAATATAAATTTGAGTTTCAGTAAAAACAACAACGCGTGTTCTAATTTTAATGTTGCATAATAAAAATAGTTTTCAGTTTTATTGAAAATTTTAATAATTATCTTACTATTGTTTTAGTTAGATTGTATGACTAATAAAACAATTCCACATGCAATCGTTTATAACAGTATCTTCTAATATTTCATCAAATATTATTTATAAGATATAGATTCATTTGTATTGAACTGTAAACGGATGGACCAATTATACTTATATTTATATAATATATATTTAAATATGATTAGTAGATACGACAATTTTGTTTGTATCTATACATGCAGGTCCTACCTATATATAGGAAGTAATTTTAGTGAGTAGGAATCAAGAACATTCTGATTCTAAATTTCTAATTAATAATGTCGTCAACAAATCTATATATGTATACTCATACTAATCTAAATAGCAAAGTTAACTTTTCTTTGGATGACAAGATGGATTTTATTTGTATTAACATAGATTATATTAGTTGATGATCATCTATTTTATATACATAAAATTGTATATTTTGGGTGGATTCTATTAGGGACAATGTCCCACATCGGAAGTTGAATAGGATCTTAAGTGATATGTATAAGATATGAGTCTCTTCACCTATTGCCAATTGGTTTTAGGTTGGAAGCCCACACTCTAATATGGTATCAGAGCCCGATCCGTACATACTCAACCCGATCCACATCGGACCGGCCCAATATTTGTCCCGCCGATCCATGCCCAAACATATCGAGATCAATGGCTAGAAGAGTCATCATCTCGAAAGGGCGTATTAGGGACAATGTCCCACATCGGAAATTGAATAGGATCTTAAGTGATATATATATAAGATATGTGCCTTTCCACCTATTGTCAATCAGAATGTTCTTCGTATACATTAAAGCAAAACCAAAAGCTAAATGTGAAAAAGATATTTAAAATTTTAAAAGAGAAAAAGAGTATTCTAAAACGATTAAAAAGAGACGAATACATTAGAGAAAATGAAAGAGATGGGGATACAATTTGGGAAAACAGCTGGAGAGATGTTTGCGCGTTATAGAGACTAAAATTGCTTAGCAAGTAAGTAGTTTCTTCGCAAGACGAATACATAAACGAAGAATTAAGTTGACGAAAATTGACAAACCCAACTCGTAGTATTTCTAGACACGTGTATCAAAATAAATTTTTGGGAATGCAGTAATTTATAAAAACTACATTTGGAATATGAAGCTTTTTAGTGGAATATGTTAAAAATAGTTTTTGGAGGAACATGTTCACCTCAGGTTTTTTTTCTTTCAAATTTGGTAATTTGCTAATTGCTAACATATTAATAAAATATATAATTTCAAAAGGAGTATGTAAGTAGCCAAATTATGTAAGAGTACTTGGAAAATTAAACTAACACTTTTTATTATCTGCAAAGTATATAACACACTACTTTACATTACATAACTCATTTATATTTTAAACACATGCGATACAATTAACCTACAATTAATGTATCAACAACTTCTACCTCAAGATTTTGTCAATTTGAACTCTACTAGTGACTATCTAATATCTTATTAAATTAAATAAAAGTAACTAATAACTTTAAAACATAATATAACTAAGTTACTTTTTTCCTGCTTAAAAATAACATAACTAACCCAAATTCATTTATTTTTTTGCCGAAGAACAAATGATTTATGTGTAGCATTTATTATTAAAATCATATTTCAGACCAGAAAAAGAATAGTCTAAAACGAAGTGTAGTACGAATAGTTGTCGACAAAAACTTGTAGTACGAATGTACAATCCTTTGGAATTTGGGAGAGATTTTTTTTAATGAATTGTTTTTTCCTGCGTTATGTTGTTCCATGCATAGATAGATTCCATTATTCTTCAAACGGGTTTAGGAAGGCCACCACTACCTATATTATTTCGTTTTCGTCATTATTTAAGTGTAACAAACATCAGTTTTTAGCTGGTAACCAAGGAACCAAGTAGTTTTAACTATGGTTTTTTAAGAAAGGCTTCAAATCACTATTTTTCTCGTTTAACAAAAAAAAAAAAGTCACTATTTTTCTCTTGCGACCACCAGAATGTTTAGAGTAACAAATATTATACTACTCAAATGTAAATTAACGACAAGTGCTATGTATAAGATACCAAGGCAACGTTTAGACTGAAAATACATAATAAGCTACTAAGCTGCCCCTTGAGAGCGACTAGCGGCGGAATCGATCTGCAATGTAAACTAACGACAAAATCAGTTAAAACTGATTTAATTTACCATAATCATTTACGCCCTAAAAAGTAAAATGTGCTTTGGTGTATTATAGAAGAAAGATACATCAAATAGGACAAAAAAGAACAGCCATCTATGTTGACAGATAATATGCGGGCGCATATATATTTGTTAGTGTTTGATATGAGTGTGAGTGCAATTAAGTTACAAGAAATAATAATATTGATAGGGATATTTCTCAAAATAATTCAATGGATGTTTTGAGTCTTTGACATGTAATTTTATCGATATTAATATTTTTATTTTTGTGGACTTGTTCTTTACTAAATACTAATAGGTTACATAATTGACTTTGCCACACAAGTTCTAGTTTTAGAACTTAACCGTTTAAATTGTACTTAATGTCAATACAAAAGTTATATTGATTTTTGAATAGTGGTTTTAAAAAAAAATGAATCTCATTTGTATAACATCATCTTAAGCTATACCCCATAAAGCCTCTCTTCTTCTTTTTTTTTCTTCTTTTTTTTTTTCAATTTCCCCTCTTTATTTCTTTAAAAGAAGAGCCATGATTTCTTCTCGCTGCATGAATGTAGACAAATAGACATCTAAAAGTTATACATAGATGGTCCAAATTTGTTGAGTGTATGTTGAAAGGTTCATTTTTATTTCTTTAATTAAGTGGCAAGTGCCAAGTGGGTGTTTTTGGTTTTGTTTTTTGCTTTGACTCATAGTTTGAGTTTGAGCCCCCATCATGTTGGGTCTTTTAGTTTCTTATTAACATTGACACTTTAATCATTTTTCTTTCTCTTTTATTTCTGTATAAATTGATAACTTGTCTTTTCTTCATCTCACGATGGTGAATATTGCTACATTTGGCGTTTCTGATACAATCAATGGATGCATTTTTTTGTTCCTAGTGCTTCCAAAGTTCCAACGAGACTAATCAACCCACTCGGTAGATTAATAACTATTTTTAAAAAGGTCTCCGATTACGTGCATTTGGAATATGGGCGGAGACAAGAATGAGAGCAAGGTGTGGTCACTGTGGTGTTGGGGTCCAACCACATTAATTCATTCACAAGTCTTATTACTCTTATTATATACGATGGACTTGCGATCAGAATGATTGGTTTTTAATGTGTTGATTTCTACAAAGATACCTAAAACGAAAAACATATGAAGAACTAATTCATTCCACAAAATTAGAATATTATGGTTTTCATATTTTTAATCCGATAGAGGAATACACGATAATATAGAAACATATATAAAGATCTATTCTATATAGTGCAAACTTTAAATAAATAAAAAATAATATATTCTAATATTTTGGCTTATACAGACGTAACTTGCATCTCATTATTGTATAAAATTTTACTAAAACATACACTCATCAAACTTACAAAAACATAACTCTCCAATGCTATTATTGTAACAATGTATTATTACTATAACGACGATTCGAGGGTACCTTCTGTTTTGTTGAACTATTTCGAGAGTGATTTGATAACTGATTTAAAATAAACCTATACTTACCAATCATCGTATGTCTTATATCCCGACAAACAAATTAAGTGTGGTTTATGAACATATATGACATGTTCTTATCGCTCAAATTTTATCGTGGTCACAATTTTATAAATATTAACAAATTAATTATAAATAATCTTTTTGATAACGTTATAAAATGTTCTTGAATGACATTATAAAAAGAAGTTCTTTAATGAGGTAAGCCAACTAGTTAGAGGCGTTTTCAAATTCGAATACAGTTTTAAGACATGAAAAAATGATTTACATATATAAATTGAATAGTTTTTACGGTCAACAAATTTGTCTTCAAACCAGATAGAATAGGAAGCAAAATGTTGAAATTTTATGTGTAAAAGGTAAATTGTTACAACTGTATAATATATAACTATGATGTGATTAAAGAATGTTACCAACCAATTATATCTGTGAAACATGTTTTTGTTCTTTGGTCTCAGTGTACATTAGTGTCGTCATAAAACTTTGTGACTGCTACAATTCACATGGCAAATCTTTGGTTATATCTGCAACATTATTTGTTTAAGGAGATTGAGATTGATGTATCTTACTAAAGAGAGTTCTAACATTGGATTATAATACGCTGATGAAATTGATAATTAACAATAAGACTCATTTGGTGTATACTGCGTTTGTCTCTTTCAAATAATTGATGAATATTGACAAGACCATATATAGCCAATTAGCCTCTAGCCCCTATATTCCTGCTCACACTAAAACGATCTGAAATGTCTCTCCCTTTTGAACCACTAAAAGAAACTTTTTCCATGGTTAAACTTATGATTGGCTTGCAACGAAACAAAAAAGTACAAAACTTACTTGTAGAGTTGTGGAATCAAATTTCTCAAACACGAAATGTGGTTCCGCTCATTAGACATCGAAAATGGTCAAAATGCAGTTGCTACGGTTGTACCGCTCCAACCGCGGAAACAGAACCCTATATCATTGCTTAAATCTTGCAACAAAATTAAACACAGGTTTAACAGTGTGAGGAGAGAATCGTTTGCTTTTATCAAAGTGAATTCATTTACGCAATGAGGGGCGTTGGTTATGCAATTACGTAAGTAGATTGATTGGTATTATGATTCCTTATGTGAAGTTGAAGAAAGAAGGTTGTCGAACAACAACGCTATGGACCACATTCCCAACTAAACAGGTCTGGACCACAATGGTGTCTTGTGGTCCAGGTTTATCTTTTTACTGAAAACGGCTGCTTCATGACGAATTGAATGAAGACCCCATGTGTCACCACACGGTCACGTGACTAAGACCAATCACTCTTAGACAGGACATAATCGAACAGAGGAGAAGTACTACTACATTGATACCATTTTTTTGTCCGGTTTAAGAGCAGACTCATATGAATTAGAGAAAACAGTTTTTTTTTTCAGAAAAAGTTTCAATAAAAACCAGAGAATCATAAAGCTAGGGACATAAACCGAACTATGTATTCAGAAATGAGAAACTAAACAAAAGTAACAAGCTTTTAAAAACTGGTGAAGATGCAAAAACTGGTTTTTCTTTTTTGGCAGAGAGACTGGACGATACGAGCATCAGTTAAACTTTGCATTTGAGAAGTCCATCTCCGGATGCTGCGTGAAAAGAACGAAAGAAGAACAACCGTTCAATATACGAAAAACAATGTGATAAGAATCGAAGATATAGAGATGTTGCAGGAGAATTTTATTGTTTACCTCAGACATGAATTTCTTAAGGATCTCTTGCTTCTGTAGCTCCTCGCTTGTTGGAAGACCCATCTGCTTTTGCCTTTGATCAAACTATGGATAGAAAGACAACAAAGAAAAACACACTTCAGTTTCTAATTCGAGAAACTTGAATAAAGAAAGAAACAATTCTTTAGAAGACATACCATCATTTTCTCAACAGTCGAGCGAGTTTCTGGATCAAGGTCACCTAATTTACTAGTCTCTGGTTCAACTTTCTGAGTATCGATTTCAGGTTCACCTTTCACACAGCATTTCCACCACTCCATCTGATCAGACTTAGTCAAGAGAATCGAAATCACCTTTTGATCCTCTGCAAAGTATCATTTTGAGAATTATATAGCAATAAGCACTCTTGTTTACCAACAAAGTTCAATATAACGATCATTGTTCACTCAGGAGTTAGGCATATACCGATATTCCAGTAGCAGTCATCAGGCTTCACAGATCGGTAGAGCTCCCCCTATAATTATTGAAAGTTAACAAATTTAGTAAGACTACTAGAAGGGTATTAGGATGGAAATGGAATAGATTTATGATACAATAGCAGAGGAACAAACTTACATCGACGATTGGATCCTGGCCTTTGAGACCAACCTTGAGACGGTTTTTCTTAATCTCACATACAACAGTCCGTGCTTTAGTCCCAGTAGGCACTGGAATGTTAACTGTAACCTCCTGGAGATTCTGGATCCATGAGTAGTTCTCAAGATCAGTTCCATTACCTTTGTTAGGAACTGCAAAGAAACATACACAAAGTTCACTCGACATAACAAGAGAACAACACTAAAGCTCATCAAAGAGAATCACTAGAGCATAAGATAGAAGCAAAACTACCATCAAGTCTAAAATCCATGATGTTTTGCTTTCACTAGAGAGATATCAAGTTCTAGAACTCAAAATCCAACAAGGCTGATGTTAAAATTTGTATTAGGTGAACACTAGCAGAACCTACTGATACTTACTACATCCTAGGGGCTAGAACAAGTAACATATAAAAAGTTTTACTGATTCAAAGTCTAAATACTCCTCTACTATATCATAGTTCTTAATACGAAAGAGAACCAATTACATAAAACTTGATCAAGACCATCATTTGCAAGCAAAGTTTCCAATCCTAAGAACACATACCCTATACATCACAGGATCAATGACAAGCCAAGATTCCAGATTCAATATCATCATGCTTTAGTTAAAAAGGATTTTTTTTTAAATATTTTACCAATGGGACCAGATTCCTTCTTCTCCTCTTCCTCCTTAGGCTTCTCCACTTCTATAGGCTCAGCACTTGAAGCAGCTATAGTTGGCTTGACACTCTCCTTCTCTACCTTCTTCTCCACAAGCTTAACAATTTCCTTCTCGGCTTTCTTCTCCACAGGCTTCACACTCTCCTTCTCAGCTTTCTTCTTCTCAGCCTTTTTCAACTTCTCCTTCGCCGCCCTAACCGCGACGACGATCTCGTCCTCCGCGGAGGGTTTCTTGAGAAAATCGCTCTGTTCTCCGAGAAAGTCGAAAACTTTCTCCAAAAACCCTAATGGGTTTGCAGAACTGAGTGTTGCCCTAAAGGGAAATATCATGGGTCGGCTGCTACTGCTTTCTTCTTCTACCTCAGAGATAATCGCCATGGAAGGTTTCCGTTTTAGGGTTTTGCTCTACTTTGTTGGGTTTGCGACAAAGAGGGAAATCAAGAAATGGGATGTTTCAGAAATCGATTTTGGAGAAGAAAGTCATTCACTTTGATAGGGAAATTGAAAAGTCCCCAAATCGAGAAGGTTCGAGAAGTAGTAAGCTTTTCTCTTTGTCATTCATTTCCCTTGGGTTTTCGCTAAAGTTTTTTCCTGGGCCAAAAATTTTTTTACAACCAAACCAGTAGAGCCCAATAAGGCCCAACCTTAATTAGTGTCGTATGACTAAGCCTCCAACAAAGGCTAAGCATACTATGAGAACTTGATATCAAAAACAAAGCCATCGTAAGAACTTCCAAGAAAGAAAAAGAACAAAAAGCGAGGGCAAAAGGCCCACCTAGACAAGATAACAAACTAAGTGCAATTGATATTAAATGTTCAGAATAAGAATGAGGAATAGGTGCAACCACCAAATCAATCTTTTGTACTGTCTCACTGTGACCAAAGATGAGAATGGCAATGAGAGCCATAATTGCATTAGATTTTCAATATAACAAAGATTTTTCACTCAGAGATCAGATAGATGGTTTTAAGTACCAACTCAGTTTAAGCCTTGATTGGCTCATCTCCCTAGTTTCGAGTTTTATCATAGAGAATAGAGAAAGATTGAAAAAAGTGAGGTAAATTAGTTATGTAACATGATTTCTGATTAATGCACTATTCATGAATAGAGAAAGATCAATTTGTCTTGTTAAGAATTCACTTTATTGGTTTAGAATATAGACCAGTGAGCCATATTTTTACATGTGGAATTATCTCTTTCTTTGATGAATAAAACTTTATGTTCGAACTTTTTTATGAGAAGTGGTAAAAGTAAAACTGTAACGATTTGGTCAGTACAATAATTTAAAAAATTCTTTCAAAGATGGAAAAATCTTCAAAAAAGCACGAAAAGACAAAGGAATGTCTATCCAATACAAATGTATCCATCTCTTTTGTAAACGATTATTAAATCACTTGACTTTTTGAGATGATGGTTAAAAGTCGTTTTCAAATCAGTCGAAATAATGCTAACCGTTTTTTTTGCTGCTGTAAAAATTTTCAACTTTTTCCATGCACATTTACAATTGGTAATCAATAAATTGGTTAGTCCCGAGCCTTAGTGGTTGGTTGTTACCTAGAACTTATTCTTACCTAGAACTTATTCATTGAAAGATAAAGTTAAGTTTGCAGTTTCTTTAGAGAGTAATAAAAGTGCACACACCATGCATTTATTAATTGAAAGAAGCTGTCTGAAACTTCAACTTAAATGTGTAATACGTACACAATCCGTTTTAATTTATACTAATAAATCAAGATTTTTAACTAACTAAAAAAGAAGAAAATGTTTTGTCCATTTCTGCAAACTTCAACGAGCAATAAATTGTACTTATATATTGATTGACATCAACTTCACTTTTCGTATGTTTGTAACATATAAGAGGCTCGTTATTTGAATGAATGACCAAAAGGAGGGTCAGAAGAACTTCTACGTTTAGTACAATAGTTATAATTTATTTGAGTTTTACGTAAAAAGGGAACATTAAATGAATTACTACAATGAAAATCTCTGGTCGATATGGTTGGCCCAAATAAATTGAATAGTACCTACCCATGCATTCGTGGCATTGGAGAGATCAATGATTATTACGTTACGTCCATGGTTTAAAAAATGGTAAAGAATAGTACACGTAAGAACATTAACCAAATAAAACAAAGACTTAAGGCAAGTAATAAGGTTGTTGATCTCTCATGAAAATAGGAAGAGACTCTTCATTAGCGTATCCCTATCTACTATAGTTTGTTTAGCAAAAAATCTACTATAGTTTGATAGTCTAATTTGGAAGATAAATTAAGTAAATTACTATAGTCCAAAATATGTTTCCTCTTATTTATCAATTTGCACTATAGTCATTCACTTAGAATTAAGGAATTAACTTCTCTTCCAAATCAGAAATTATAATTCGAACATAATTAATAGTCGGTAGAGTATTCATTAAAGTTTTCGTGTCCCTAGGAGTTTATTTTTATTCTGGTGATTTGACCACTACAATATTTGCATAAGAATAACAACTTTTTAGATTTGGGGCTGAAAATATTTTTCCTCAGTAACAAAAAATCGAAGGTATAAAACATAGTAATGTCCATGTGGTGATGTCATAAGAAAAACCATAAAATATACTGACATGAAGATGTAGTAGCTATGTTAAACAGAGGGACCATGAGTTCATAACTAAAATCGTGTAACTCTTTTATATATAGAGAATAGAGCTTAAAGTAACTGTGAGTGAAAAAACCAAAACCCCACAAAGCTTGGAAAGAGCCACAAATAGGTCAAAGAATGGGTGAAGACAAGAAGACGGCAAGGGAGACGGTGGAGGAGGAACCACTTAGCCCATGTTCACGGCTGTTCAATTCGCCGGATTTTAACTGTGCAATAATCGTTACAATGGGATCTAAAGTTAAAGGAGACACACCAGCCATCATCCACGGCCTTGAACACACCCTCGTAAACCACCCTCGCTTCTCTAGCATTTTAGTAAGTCCAAACACACATTTTTATTTTATTTTTAAATAATATCTTCATCATTGTTAGAAATTACTTTTTCTATTTTGTATGTAAACACACACACATAATGTAACATGAAAGAGAACTACTTAAGAAATGATATAAAATTATTGGATTCATGTTGGTACTGAATATTCAACAGTTTAACACATTTTCTTTTAAAGTGTTTGTATTATTGGAGTTATTACGCCAAACAATCCTCTTTTATATTTATAATTTTTGTTTTGTATTAATCATTAACCAAAAAGATGATATAAAATCATGACTATGTTGGTATTAATATGAAAAGTGATTATTTTTTTCTTGCCATGATGAATTCAGGAGATGAACAATGGGAAGAAGCCGCGTTGGGTTCGGACAAAAGTTAAAGTAGAAGAGCATGTGATTGTTCCTGATGTGGATCCCGACATTGAAAATCCGGATCAGTATCTTGAAGACTATATCTCTAAGTTAACGACCATTCCTATGGATTTGTCTAAACCATTATGGGAAATGCACTTACTAGGCGTCAAAACATCGAACGCTGAATCCTATGCTATTCTCAAGATCCATCATTCTTTGGGTGATGGAATGTCTCTCATGTCTCTTTTACTGGCTTGTACCCGCAAAACATCAGACCCCGAGGCTTTGCCTACCGTTGCGGTTCATAAAAAACGCTTTGGACCGAGCTGCAACAGCGGGTTTTTCAACAAGATTTGGTGGTTATTTGTAGGGCTCTGGTTCATCCTAAGATTGCTATTCAACACTTTTGTTGATATCTTAATGTTTGCTCTTACAATATTTGTCTTGAGGGATACGGAGACTCCTCTCTTGGCCAAACCCGGTAGTGAACTTATCCCTAAGAGGTTCGTCCACCGGATTATCAGTTTTGACGATGTTAAGCTGGTGAAAAACGCAATGAAAATGGTAAATTTGTTTTATTGCCTAATTTTAAGAATCTCTTGATCATGTATACTCGCTGACATTTTTTTTTGCTTTTAATCTATTTTTGTTAGACGGTGAACGATGTTCTTCTTGGAGTAACGCAAGCCGGACTTTCGCGTTACCTTAGTCGAAAATATGGTAAAGTTGTTTTTACATCACTATGTTATACATATTAATTTAGATCTCACACTGATCTAAAGAAACTCTTGTCATATGTTTTGAAACAGATCAAGAAGCAACACCGAAATCGAAAGAGTCCATGAGGAGAATCCGACTTCGTTCAGCCATTATGATTAACTTGAGACCAAACGCAGGAATTGAGGTACATCAATATATAGTCTTGGTATCTTTGAAACTTCTTACACGGATTGTGTGGTTTCATTATTGTTCAATGATGCAATATAGGCTCTAGCGGATATGATGGCCAAGAAATCAAAATGCAGATGGGGAAATCTCTTCGGCTACATTCTCCTACCGTTCTCCGTTGGGCTAGAGACCGATCCTCTAGAATACGTGCGCCAAGCTAAAGCCACGATTGACCGCAAGAAACACTCTCTAGAAGCCGTATTCTCCATGGCATTCTTTAAATTGATACTAAAAGTTCTTGGGCTCAAGGTGAAATCTAAATCTGATTTTCTACAGAGTTAATCATGCATAAGTTTTGTTTATTTATATACACATGAACATTGTCTAATGGGGAAAGAAAAAATACAGGCAAGTGTAGTTCTTGTAAGGAAAGTGATCCATAGCACAACGTTATCATTTTCAAATGTGGTCGGTCCAAAGGAAGAAATTACATTCCATGGTCACCCACTGAATTATATCTCCCCATGTGTTTTTGGCCACCCACATGTAAGTAATATATATAGAAAATTCATCACATAGAATCTTCTGAGATTATCTTGTTTATAACTGTGTTTTGTGTATGTGTGTGAAGGCTCTTACTCTACATTTCCAGACCTACGCGAACAAGGTCATAATATCGGTAACGGCTGATCCAACGGTCATTCCTGACCCTCACAAGATGTGTGATGATTTGGTGGAGTCTCTCAAGATGATTAAAGCCGCTGTTCTTGAAAGAGGGTTATATGAGATTGAGGTCTAACTAAAGCTCTTTTGTTGTGGATCACAATGTGGATTCGCCCGTTTCTTCTTTGTCTACGGCTCCTCAATGATTACTCTAAATTGATACCTTAGGAAGTTATTATTATAATAACTAGACATATTGATATAAAAAAGTTGTAAGACATCAAGTTAAAATTTTAAGCATGTAGTGTATCATTTTAATAGATACTAATTCACTTCCGAAAGCGATTTTCATCTTATTCAATACATCGCAAATAATGCAATATAGAGCTGTGAAGATTCATACACCCATATTTTTCGGTGTTCACACATAATTACAGTCACACAATATAACTTTTACAGATAAATTATACTACACGTAAACAATCACCCATACACATACCGAATATTCCCAGAAATTAGTATAGCTTCAACCATGGATTCCAACAAATCAGTCACTTTTACCGGAAAGAGTGTCTTTCATAGCTTTCAAAGACTTTTCCATTTCATCACAAATATTGTGAGGATCTGGTATGACCGCAGGATCGACGGCTATCGTAATTATCATCTTGTTCGCGTAACTTATGAAATGTATCATCAGTGCCTACCAAACACATAACATATACGAAAATTAGAAGGATATAAAGATCTCTTTACGAGTACTATATTACAAACTTATCAATATAATTCAATAGTGAAAAACACGTACTTGCGAGTGTCCATAGCCGGTTAGAGCAATGTAAGTGATACAATTGCCGTGTAAACTAACTTCTTCCACGGGGCCAACAATGTTTGATAAGATTGTTGTTGTGTTCGAACATGTTCGGTTGAATACCTACAATGACATGAGTTTCATATGATGTCCCTACATTAAACAATCCTTGTGTTCCATTATCACTAATCTATACCTTAGTTCCGAAAGTATTGATGATAAACTCGATGATTGAATAATGCATAGGGGCGACAAGAGAGTGCTTCTTTCGATCCATTATTGATTTAGCTTTTAATAAAGGAACCAATGGATCGGTTTCCAAACTTATGGAGAATGGAACAAAAACTAAGGAATCATAATTTCCCCATCTACATTTCGAATCCTTGGCCAACATGTCCTCCAAAGGCTTCACACAATTGTTTTATCAAGTTAGTGTTAAATTCTTTTCAACTAAGATAAAGATGTAGATGTAGATATCTAACCTGAATTCCAATATCCTGCCTTAGATTTACCGCAACACCTGCTCGAATTCGTATTTTACCTGGAAGATTGTTTAGATTCGATGTCGTTGTTACACCCTCACCATTTTTGTCGCCTTGTTTGTCAAGAAACAGAACACATAAGCGAAACATTAGAATAAATTAGTTCCAATGTATTGCTTAGATTTATATTTCATTTCAATATTTACCATATCGCTGGTTAAGATAGCGGGAGAGAGCGTCTTGTGTAACTCCAAGTAGAACATCATTGATAGTCTAGCCACACACACAAATACCACAATGTTATAGGAAGTATAGGTTGAGAAAATAAAATTATTTACAAGTAACTCACCATCTTCATAGCATTTTTTATCAGTTTAATATCATCCAATGAGACGGTTCGGTGATAAAATCTCCTTGCATTATTCCCGGATCCAATACCCTCGCTAATAGGCGTCTCTGTATCCTTAAAAAAAAGACTAGTCGCCCAAAGCAGTAGAAGATCCACAATTGTATTCCAAATTAATCTCACGGCATAATAAACTGCGTTTATCGATCTTGAATACCAGCCTTTGTTTCCAAAGCGATGCGACATCATTTGTTCACGCCGTTTTATGGCAGGAATGGTAGGAAATGACTCAAGATTTGATGTTTTTCGGGTACATGCCACCAAGAGTGACATCAAGGACATTCCATCTGCCAAAGAATGATGACATCTCATTACACCGACCGCTTCTGCATCAGATGTTTTGACATTGAGGATATGAATATCCCACAATGGTTTCGATTTATCGAGAGGACTCAATGTTAGACGCGAGACATAGTCATCGACGAAGCCATCTCCATCTTTGTTAATCTCTTGTAGGTCTATGTCTGGTACAAATACATGGTCTTCTACATTGACTTTGGTCTTCATCCATCTCTCACCATCATCTGACTTCAAAATTTTACACAATGCATACAAAAAAAATGTTAAATCCTAAATAAAACTAGGTACAATTTGTATGTGTGGCAATTACCAATTTACTACAGAAACGAGGATGCTTGGAAACGTTATGCTTCAAGTCATCTAGAATGATGTCAGGATTAATCTTGGCTTTGAAACCAATCATCGTGATAATGCAATTTTCTATCCCCGGTGACTGGAATAACCGAGCCATCGGGCTTAGAGGCTCCTCCTCTACTTCTTCCTTCGTCATTTTCTCTCTCAATTTTGTCTAGCTTGTTCTATTTTAGTTTGAGTCATATCTTAAACTTATAGTAAAAAATTGTAACAAGGACTAAGTAACTAGATAGCTAGACGTTATTAATAATGAAATATTTTAGTATCTAGATTCCATCAAAATGCATACATTAAGGTACGTAATTCCATTTAACAGGTTTGTCCCACGTGAGATTGCTTCATGATTATGAATACGTAGTTAGGTAGATTAACGTACGTAGTAGATAGGGTAAATAGTTTCTCTTATGTAGTTTCTCGCAATATATTCATCTATTGATTCCATGTAATACGTGTGTTATACGGCTAACTCTTCCAAACAACAAACATGCCCGCAATGAAGTACTTAATAGCTTCTAGCCCAAAGCCCACCAAAACTCAGAAGCCATAAAAGAGAAGTTGTTGGTATCAATTAATTAGAGATGAAGATATCTTAGATCATAAAGCACTATGATGTCTAGATTAAAATCAAACTTCTAATAATTATATATATAACGTTCTTTGGTTAGTTAGCTATCTCTAATCAATACAACTTTTGACTTTAATTTCTGCTCTCCAATGGTTGAATTCAGTAAGATTTTAACGCATTACCAACAAGCAATGATCTTATGAATGCTGCTGTCAAATTCATCTAACTGTATGAGCATTATTAAGTGTAAATGATGTCATGCAAGTGACTGAATTCTTTTTAATGATAATTAAGATAGTGGTTCATTTTTCGCTAATTCGATATAAAACATAATATATATCTCTATCTAAAGAAATGGAACTTACGAATAGGCTAACGTGAGATCTGTTTGTTATCAATCTTGTGAGTTATGATAATTGAGAAAAGTCTACAAATGATAACCTGATTGGTAACCCATAACGTCTAAAAAGCAGTATTCAGTTTTATCTATATACTGCCAATAATGGATATCAAAACATGCACGTCCACGTATTGAGTGGCACATGAATATGTGTCTTTAATTTGTACAAATTTACAAAATAAATGATTTGTGGTTCTAACGTAATTAATTCTTTCTTAGCAATGCTTAATTTATGTTTCTGACGTGAAAAAAAAAACATAAACGATTCAACATGTTATCAACGGTGTGATGATTTCGAGTTTTCTTTAAAATACTAATGTCAAACTTAAACAGTAAATTCATCATATTTCATAAGGTTTTTCTTACTAGAAAAATGGGAAATCAGCCATCACATAATTAAAACATTTGTAAAAATATTTTATAGTGTCCATGTATATCGTATGTAACTAACCTTGAAACTATTTTACATGATAACTATATACCTTAATAAATTAGACGGTAATGTGATAAACAAATGCGTCAATGAACCACATAAGACCTTTTTGTTAAAGGTAATTGGAACAACAAGAATCATTCATTAGTCGTCAGAATGTTAGTGGTCTCATGAAATAGAGAACTTTGGTGAAAGAGACAAAGCACAAAATGCTAAGATAAGAAAAAGAAAAAGAGGTTAAGGGACAGAAGAAGACTTATGGTAGAGGACAGCTCACTCTCTTATTGACATTGACTTCATACCCAACCTTTAATTTTGTTATCATTATGGTATAGCTAAATAGCTACTCATCGTATACAGAATTCTATCATATCAACATCTAGTTCTCCGCGTGACTTTATACTTTTTTTTTTTTTTTTNGCAAAAACATTGACTTAAACATCAAACATACCATAAAAAAAAGGGTATTTTTT
>Ga0041059_1001309_pt1 | contig 19920 bp, 19 predicted proteins | sample AraColnosormetaG_FD_56232 | JGI IMG/M metagenome (GOLD analysis project Ga0041059, IMG submission 56232) | Arabidopsis roots microbial communities from North Carolina, USA - Col MF nosort | ecosystem: Host-associated > Plants > Roots > Unclassified | place: USA: North Carolina | collected... | reverse complement strand
TTGGGTAAACCATTGAAACCATTAACCATTACAACCCAACTCATTTTACTCATCAAACCAATTGACTCATCAACCCATTTGACCCATCAACTCATTTGAGTAAAAAAATTTAAGGGTTCATGGGTTGAGTTGAGTTGAGTTGACCCATGAATTTTGACCCATTTTGACACCCCTAACCGGTCATTATATAATAATTTTTATTATTTAATATGGTAGTTTATTTTATTAAAAAAAAAATTATATGAAGATCTTTTACACAAAACTTTTATGTTTTTAATAGAGTTATCGACTATCACATCATCGATATACGAAAAAGTTATATTGCAGTGACTTTTAAAATTTTAGTATTAATCTGCATTTATTTAAGATATAGATTTTTTTTACAAAAAAAAAGGTTACATAAAAGGTTCTTTTACACAAAATCCTAAATGTAAAGTATCCTTTAATTATTTTGTCATCAATTCTAAAAAAAGATATTATTGTACTAAATTTTAAAAGAGAAAGACAACACATGTCATAAAAATAGAATGCAAATATCGGTGTCTGAGAGGTCGTTTTGAAAAAATTTTACTTCATTATATAAGATTAAATACGTTCATAATACTATTATGGGAGGAAAAAGTTAGAAACACAGTGACTTTTTCATTGGAATCAGAAGAAAGATCCAAAGCTCTTGACATGCCCTATTATCTTTGGATTTCCTTGTGTAGAGAGGCACAACACAAGCTTCCCAGTTCTTGAAATCATTTTTGACAAACTCTTAAGAAACCTTCTGAACCACTTAAATACAATTTCAACAGAATTATAAGGTCATATTGACCATAACAAGCCAATTGCTTTAAAATGACAGCATATGAAAAAGAAGAACCCCATGATTTGAGAGTTATTGGTGATTCATGTGTTAAAAACTTCTCTCCCACGAAAATGATGTGTCAACCTCATATTTCCTGCTGATATTCATGTGATTTCTCACGCAACACAACGTATTAATCATAGCCGTGACTAGTTGGCATTTAAGAATTATATCCTTTGGAAGATCTTCGAATCTACACGAAATGGGATTTTAATAATTCTACATATGGATCACATTCACCTATATATATATAGATATGCTATGCATTGAGATAAAACATGAGATAGGGAGAGAGTGTAGTAGAGAGAGGGGTTAAGAAATGGAGAAAAGAGTAGAGAAGAGAAGGATAGTGTTGGTTCCACTTCCATTACTAGGACATTTCACTCCGATGATGCAACTCGGCCAAGCCCTTATCTTGAAGGGATTCTCAATTATAGTTCCTCAGGGAGAATTCAATCGAGTAAACTCTTCGCAGAAGTTCCCTGGTTTTCAATTTATCACCATACCAGATTCTGAACTCGAGGCAAATGGACCAGTCGGGTCTCTAACACAGCTCAACAAAATTATGGAGGCAAGCTTCAAGGACTGTATAAGGCAGTTGTTGAAACAACAAGGCAATGATATTGCATGTATCATCTACGACGAGTTCATGTATTTTTGTGGAGCCGTAGCTGAGGAGTTGAAGCTTCCCAATTTCATCTTCAGTACTCAAACTGCTACACATAAAGTTTGCTGCAATGTTTTAAGCAAACTTAATGCCAAGAAGTACTTGATCGACATGGAAGGTATACAAAAACTAGCTTATTACCCATTATGCTTACTCTCCTTATGTTCAACATAATTTTGTTTTGACTTTGCAGAGCATGACGTGCAAAACAAGGTAGTGGAAAATATGCATCCATTAAGATACAAAGACTTACCAACTGCAACATTTGGAGAACTAGAACCTTTTTTGGAGCTCTGTAGAGATGTAGTCAACAAAAGAACAGCCTCTGCTGTTATCATCAACACCGTGACCTGTCTAGAGAGCTCGTCTCTCACAAGGCTGCAACAAGAACTCCAAATTCCGGTGTATCCATTAGGCCCTCTTCACATTACAGATTCATCGACAGGATTTACTGTGCTGCAAGAGGATAGGAGCTGCGTTGAATGGCTGAACAAGCAGAAACCAAGGTCTGTCATATACATAAGTTTAGGAAGCATGGTTCTCATGGAAACCAAGGAGATGTTAGAGATGGCTTGGGGAATGTTGAATAGCAACCAACCTTTCTTATGGGTCATCCGACCTGGATCTGTCTCAGGCTCCGAGGGGATAGAGTCATTGCCAGAGGAAGTCAGTAAGATGGTTTTAGAGAAAGGATACATTGTGAAATGGGCACCACAAATAGAAGTACTAGGACATCCCTCAGTGGGAGGCTTTTGGAGCCACTGTGGATGGAACTCAACACTCGAGAGCATTGTGGAAGGAGTTCCAATGATTTGCAGGCCTTATCAAGGCGAGCAGATGTTAAATGCAATATATCTAGAGAGTGTATGGAGAATAGGGATTCAGGTAGGAGGTGAACTGGAAAGAGGAGCCGTCGAGAGAGCTGTGAAGAGGTTGATTGTGGATAAAGAAGGTGCAAGCATGAGGGAGAGAACCCTTGTTTTAAAAGAGAAGCTCAAAGCCTCTATTAGAGGTGGAGGCTCCTCATGCAATGCATTAGATGAGCTTGTCAAGCACTTGAAGACAGAGTGAAGAATTAGAATGCAATGATTTTTTTGTTAAATGGTTTTTTTAAAGAGTTAATGATGCATATTTTTCAAAGTAGATGATTTTCTATGCGCAAATAAAAAAGTTATTGGAACCAGAGGAAAGATCCAAGCTTTTCAAATTCAAGGAACGTCATTGTTCTAATTCGTATTTAACATTCCCAATTATGTATAGATCATCACAAAAATTCTATATTGACCAAAATATGCGTTTACTCTTTCGAAAATGTTAGCTTCTTCCTTCGTTGAAAGTTATTGCTTTCAAAAGATATATGAAGAATACTTAAAATGGTATAGCAACCCTTTGATGCAATAATTGAAACCAAGATTGGAGAACCATGCATTTAGCCACTTTTGAGAAAATTTTATTATATTTGGAGACTAGAAAGTAAAACCTCTTAGCATTTTTGTTATTATTATCTAAATCTCAAGACAAAACCTACCCAATGGTGCTCAAAACCACCAACTCCTATATCTATCTATATGAGACAAAACAAAATAAAACAAGTTTTTCTTGGAATTAATGTCATACTCTCAGTAAATATAAATGGGATTTTAACCAAAAAAATACTTTTTAGTCAACAGATTTTTAATAATAATTTAGATCACTTATTTAGAGTTGTTCAGCAATGATGTTATACTAACCAATAATCATGGATGATGAAGATGCAGGTATGACTTATGAGTGATAGGTAAATTTTGTCAAAGAGAAATTGAAAGCCTCCGTAAGAAGTGGAGTCTGAGTGAAAACACGGTGCTAAACTTTGCTAAAGACAGAATAAATCAAATGAACTTCATGTAACATATAAAAACATAAGTAATAGACCAGCTTTGATTTTTATAGATCAAGCTTGTTCTTGCAAAAATTACAAAAGTAGATGCTTTGCTATGCAAATAAAAAGCTTTCACTTTAATTCTCATACAAAGAGAAAATACGTAATGGTTTGAGAGTTGTTGATGTAGCTTGTGACTTTATCTTCATTACCACGTAATTGATGTGTCAACCTTTATCTTAACAGCTAAAGTAGTTGACTTGTTGGCATTTAAAATCTCTTTTAGAAGATTATGTTGAATAGTCATTGGCGTGCGATTATTCTTGCTTTGAAAAATGAACAGTTGACTATAGAAAATGGTCTCATTTGGAAGATTGTGGGATTTTAGTTATTACTTGGATCACGTATAGGATTCAGAGACAAGAGAAGAGAAAAGAGGAGAGAAATGGAGAAAAGGGTAGAGAAGAGAAGGATTGTGTTAGTTCCGGTTGCTGCACAAGGACATGTAACCCCAATGATGCAGCTTGGGAAAGCCCTTCAATCAAAGGGCTTCTTAATTACTGTTGCTCAGAGACAGTTCAATCAAATAGGCTCATCATTGCAACACTTTCCTGGTTTTGACTTTGTCACCATACCAGAAAGCTTACCTCAGTCTGAATCTAAGAAACTAGGACCAGCTGAGTATCTTATGAATCTCAACAAAACAAGCGAGGCAAGCTTCAAGGAGTGTATAAGTCAGTTATCGATGCAACAAGGCAATGATATAGCATGTATCATCTATGACAAGCTTATGTACTTCTGTGAAGCAGCAGCTAAGGAGTTTAAGATTCCTAGTGTTATCTTCAGCACTAGCAGTGCTACAATTCAAGTTTGCTACTGTGTTTTAAGTGAACTCAGTGCCGAGAAGTTCTTGATCGACATGAAAGGTTCCCAAAATAGCTTAATGACCCATTTCGAAAGCAGTCGGTTCACTCATTACATAATTTTTGTTTTCTTACTTTGCAGATCCTGAAAAGCAAGATAAGGTGTTGGAAGGTTTGCATCCTTTAAGGTACAAAGACCTACCAACTTCAGGATTTGGACCATTAGAGCCACTTTTGGAGATGTGTAGGGAAGTAGTTAACAAAAGAACAGCTTCCGCTGTTATCATCAACACGGCGAGCTGTCTAGAGAGCTTGTCTCTGTCATGGCTGCAACAAGAACTTGGAATTCCAGTGTATCCATTAGGCCCTCTTCACATTACAGCTTCATCGCCGGGACCTAGTTTACTGCAAGAGGACATGAGCTGCATTGAATGGCTGAACAAGCAGAAACCAAGGTCAGTCATATACATAAGCTTGGGAACCAAAGCTCACATGGAGACCAAGGAGATGTTAGAGATGGCCTGGGGATTGTTGAATAGCAACCAACCTTTCTTATGGGTCATCCGACCTGGCTCTGTTGCAGGCTTCGAGTGGATAGAGTTATTACCAGAGGAAGTCATTAAGATGGTAACAGAAAGAGGATACATAGCGAAATGGGCACCGCAGATAGAAGTACTTGGACATCCTGCAGTGGGAGGATTCTGGAGCCACTGTGGATGGAACTCAACACTCGAGAGTATTGTGGAAGGAGTCCCAATGATTTGCAGGCCTTTACAAGGCGAACAAAAGTTAAATGCGATGTATATAGAAAGTGTTTGGAAAATAGGGATTCAACTTGAAGGTGAAGTGGAAAGGGAAGGTGTAGAGAGAGCTGTGAAGAGGTTGATCATAGATGAAGAAGGTGCAGCCATGAGGGAGAGGGCTCTTGATTTAAAAGAGAAGCTCAATGCCTCGGTAAGAAGTGGAGGCTCCTCATACAACGCACTGGATGAGCTTGTCAAGTTCTTGAATACAGAGTGAAGATGCTTAACTTCATATATTACAAAAGAACTTCGATTATAAGAAAACTCCAATAGAAATGTTTACATTCTTTGGAATATTAATTTTTGTCTTCCGTTAAAGTTCATAATTATCAAAATTTAAAACTTGAACAATTTTTGTGTTTTATGAAAACTAGAAAACAGTCTTTCCACATTAAATTCACAATATTCTAATTTGTGTGATTCAAACTAGAGATGAATTTTGTATGGATATATGTCTTTGAATTTGTTGTTTTGAAGAAGGACACGAAATTGAATACTTCCTCTGTTTCATATTAGTTGTAATTTAAGATTTTTACACACATATTAAGAAATCATAAAAATCTCATTTAATCTACCTCTTTTATATAAAAACATCATTTATTATAACCAATTCAACCAATAAAAAAATATATAATTAAATATAATTAGTTAAATGGTATTAAATAAATAAAAACCCTTAAACTACATTTATATAGAAACAGAGGGAGTATCAATTTTTTTTTTTAAATGTCGATTCAAAATCTTTAGTAGACTACAAAATTGTTTAGTAGACTACAATTTTTAGATAACTTTGTCTATCATTTTCCCACTTGTTTAGTATAGGAGCATTTTTGTCAGTTCAAACCACATTAATTCAAAATTATGACAGTTTGGAAAAAAATAAAAATTTATGGCATTATTGGTAAGTTTATTGGTCAAAGTGGCAACCAAAACTTTTGGTCAAGTGACATTTTTGGTAAGTTTTTTGGTCAAAGTGGCAACCAAAAATATTATTCAACATGCAACCCAAACTTTTGAAGAAAATTTATTATATATGGAGACTACAAGTAAAAAGCCTCAAGACAAAACCTACCCAACGTGGTTAAAACCACCAACTCTTATATGAGACAAAAGAGAAACACACTTTTCTTGGAGTGTTTCCACTTTATTACTTCATTCAGAAAGACTAGTTGTCACACAAGGAACACGAGAGTCGAGAGAGTAATATATATATAGAGAGATAGAGCTTAAGCAATGGAGAAAATGGAAGAGAAGAAAAGGATAGTGTTAGTTCCGGTTCCAGCACAAAGACATGTAACTCCAATGATGCAGCTTGGCACAGCCCTAAACATGAAGGGCTTCTCTATTACTGTTGTTGAAGGACAGTTCAATAAAGTAAGCTCATCTCAAAACTTTCCTGGTTTTCAATTTGTAACCATACCAGATACAGAGAGCTTGCCAGAGTCTGTGCTCGAGAGACTCGGACCGGTCGAGTTTTTATTCGAGATCAACAAAACCAGTGAGGCAAGCTTCAAGGACTGTATAAGGCAGTCGTTGCTGCAACAAGGCAATGATATAGCATGTATCATCTACGACGAGTATATGTACTTCTGTGGAGCTGCAGCTAAGGAGTTCAACCTTCCTAGTGTAATATTCAGCACACAAAGTGCTACTAATCAAGTTTCCCGTTGCGTTTTAAGAAAACTCAGTGCCGAGAAGTTCTTGGTGGACATGGAAGGTGCCTAAAACCAGCTTAATAACCTATCTTGAAACCATTCGTTTCACTAATACGTCATTTTGTTTTGGCTTTTTAGATCCTGAAGTGCAGGAAACGTTGGTGGAAAATTTGCATCCATTAAGATACAAAGACCTACCAACTTCAGGAGTTGGGCCACTAGATCGATTATTTGAGCTCTGTAGGGAAATAGTCAACAAAAGAACAGCTTCCGCTGTTATCATCAACACAGTGAGATGTCTAGAGAGCTCGTCTCTGAAACGTCTGCAACATGAACTCGGGATTCCGGTGTACGCATTAGGCCCTCTTCACATTACAGTTTCAGCAGCTTCTAGTTTACTGGAAGAGGACAGGAGCTGCGTTGAATGGTTGAACAAGCAAAAACCGAGGTCAGTCGTTTACATAAGCTTGGGGAGCGTAGTTCAAATGGAAACCAAAGAAGTGTTAGAGATGGCTCGGGGTTTATTTAATAGCAACCAGCCTTTCTTATGGGTCATTCGGCCTGGCTCTATCGCAGGCTCCGAATGGATAGAGTCACTGCCAGAGGAAGTCATTAAGATGGTCTCCGAAAGAGGGTATATTGTGAAATGGGCACCACAGATAGAAGTACTTGGACATCCTGCAGTGGGAGGATTCTGGAGCCACTGTGGATGGAACTCAACGCTTGAAAGCATTGTGGAAGGAGTTCCAATGATATGCAGGCCCTTTCATGGCGAGCAAAAGTTAAACGCACTGTGTTTAGAGAGTATTTGGAGAATAGGGTTTCAGGTGCAAGGTAAGGTAGAGAGGGGAGGGGTCGAGAGAGCTGTGAAGAGGTTGATAGTGGATGAAGAAGGTGCAGACATGAGAGAGAGAGCCCTTGTTTTAAAAGAGAATCTCAAAGCCTCTGTAAGAAATGGAGGCTCCTCATACAACGCATTGGAGGAGATCGTTAACCTCATGTAGCAGTTCTTAAAAGAACATAATGAACTTCATGTATCATAAAAGAACATTGATTTTTATTGACCCTACAAAGTTTACAATGTTCGATTTTATAATTTATAGACCCGTTTGGAGCATCATGCCAAAGGAAAATTTTAAAAAGATTAGAATTTCGAGGCTTACCACTAACTCCTCCCAAAGACTCTTTGCCTTTCATAGTGTAGAGGCTTTCATAGTGTAGAGGCACAAGCTTCCCAGTTCTTGAATATGTTTGAAGAAATCCCCTGTCAACACCGAAATACAGTTTTAGCAAAAGGATTCACAAACACAAATTTCTCGCGCTTTATGAGAGCACGATCTAAATAGCAAAGGAATCTATGAGTATAAAGAAGATATATCCAAAGGTTGCATGTGCTATTGCTATTTGAACATAAAAATACGGTATAAATACAGAATTAAGTCTCAAATGTTGACAAACATATAGCAGAGAATAATAACACAGCAATACAGCAGATGGTATTCATTCTTACTTCTCAAATGCTCTTCCTAAGCATTTGTTGGAAAGATTATTGCTTCTTAAAAATGAGTTATACTAAATCTTTGAATATAAAGAAGATAGAGGTTTGCATCTACTGATTGCTATTTGAACATCCCTTAGAAACTCACTAACAGACTAATAAATTGTGCTATGTATAATTATACTGACCTGATTTACAGAGTAGGTGTTTGGTTTATGAAAATCAAAATCAAATACGATTATCTCTTTTGGCATTTTACTCAGGATAGAATTGATGCAGCAGAAAAAGACAATTTTTTTGGTATGGACCATCTTTTGATATGAAGCCAAAGTCGGCAAAAGAACCAAGAAGACAAAACCATCTTTGCTTTTTTTTTTTTGGTTATCAAGATAGAGAGATATACCAATGTCAATAAGTAAAGAGAGCCAAGAAAAACGAAATACAGATGAAACAATGTCCACAAGTCTGAGAATCTGATATTTATCTCAGAAACATACTCATTTTAATATTCTCATAGATCGGTCACAGGGAAGAAAAGAAATTGGAGGACCAAATTCGGAAAGCACGAGGCAGAGCAGTTCTTGTAAATTTTCGAAATGGAGGAAAAGCCGGCGGGCAGAAGAGTAGTGTTGGTTGCAGTTCCAGCTCAAGGACATATCTCTCCAATAATGCAACTTGCAAAAACACTTCACTTGAAGGGTTTCTCAATCACAATCGCTCAGACAAAGTTCAATTACTTTAGCCCTTCAGATGACTTCACTGATTTTCAGTTTGTCACCATTCCAGAAAGCTTACCAGAGTCTGATTTTGAGGATCTCGGGCCAATAGAGTTTCTGCATAAGCTCAACAAAGAGTGTCAGGTGAGCTTCAAAGACTGTTTGGGTCAGTTGTTGCTGCAACAAGGTAATGAGATAGCCTGTGTTGTCTACGACGAGTTCATGTACTTTGCTGAAGCTGCAGCCAAAGAGTTTAAGCTTCCAAACGTCATTTTCAGCACCACAAGTGCCACGGCTTTTGTTTGCCGCTCTGCATTCGACAAACTTTATGCAAACAGTATCCTGACTCCCTTGAAAGGTACTCTTGAATTCTCTGTCTTCTATTCTTGCTGGTTTCTATAATCTGTAACAGCATGGTTCTTGACCTTTTTGCAGAACCCAAAGGACAACAAAACGAGCTAGTGCCAGAGTTTCATCCCCTGAGATGCAAAGACTTTCCGGTTTCACATTGGGCATCATTAGAAAGCATGATGGAGCTGTATAGGAATACAGTTGACAAACGGACAGCTTCCTCGGTGATAATCAACACAGCGAGCTGTCTAGAGAGCTCATCTCTGTCTCGTCTGCAGCAACAGCTACAAATTCCAGTTTATCCTATAGGCCCTCTTCACCTGGTGGCATCAGCTTCTACGAGTCTTCTTGAAGAGAACAAGAGCTGTATTGAATGGTTGAACAAACAAAAGAAAAACTCTGTGATATTCGTAAGCTTGGGAAGCTTAGCTTTGATGGAAATCAATGAGGTGATAGAAACTGCTTTGGGATTGGATAGTAGCAAGCAACAGTTCTTGTGGGTCATTCGGCCAGGGTCAGTACGTGGTTCGGAATGGATAGAGAACTTGCCTAAGGAGTTTAGTAAGATAATTTCGGGTCGAGGTTACATTGTGAAATGGGCTCCACAGAAGGAAGTACTTTCTCATCCTGCAGTAGGAGGATTTTGGAGCCATTGCGGATGGAACTCGACACTAGAGAGCATCGGGGAAGGAGTTCCAATGATTTGCAAGCCGTTTTCCAGTGATCAAATGGTGAATGCGAGATACTTGGAGTGTGTATGGAAAATTGGGATTCAAGTTGAGGGTGATCTAGACAGAGGAGCGGTCGAGAGAGCTGTGAGGAGGTTAATGGTGGAGGAAGAAGGGGAGGGGATGAGGAAGAGAGCTATCAGTTTGAAAGAGCAACTTAGAGCCTCTGTTATAAGTGGAGGTTCTTCACACAACTCGCTAGAGGAGTTTGTACACTACATGAGGACTCTATGAAGACTTTTGTCTTTACTAAAACACCAAAACTTCAAGATTCCTCTTTCAACTATTCCAAGTTGTTTTTAGAGAAAGTATCATATCCTAAAATATCTAAGTGATGCCAAGATGTATTTGGATAAATGAATGAACAAAGCCATTTCATTGTGTTCGCTAACATCAACAACTTGAATCACCATAAATCTCATTACCAGAAAAATGACCATAACGTCTTGTCTAACTCTAGAAACTAATAAGATATATAAACATAAAAGAACAAAAGAAATGGATCAACTCACTTCTTTAATATGCTTTGAAATCTGTTGCCAAATCAACCATCTTCCCCGAATCACAACTTGCCAGAACTTTGCCATGCCATTGCAGAAGATAGTGAGGAATCTCCTCTCGAAAAATCTCTGTACTTTACAGTATCTTTGCTGTAACAGAAAATTTCAAATGGTCATTTTTGATGCTCACTTTCTCCCAACCACATAATGTTTAGAGTAAGATCTAACTAATGTAAATTAAACAATGTACTAATTCACATACCGGCTCATACTACACTCCTACGGTAAGTCTTCCCATCTTGCTTACAAGCCATGCACTCTTTTTCTGAATTGTGGAGTTAAAAGATCATTGTTGTGAACAAAAGTAAACAAATGGAAATTGCAGAGGAGCTCCAGGTGCTTACCAATGAGAAGAAGACCAGAATCTCTAAGCGGTAAATTGGTTTATCCATATCTCAAATCCATGATTCCATCTTCACTACAGAATCAAAATATCATCATGTTCACATTGTTACATTATATGAAAACATCAAATCTAAGTACAATGATAGACGACAACACAGTTCCTGCAACCATGGAACTCAAATTGAATATGCAATGACTCTTGGTTAAAGACAGAGCCTTTGGGATATTACATACATAAACATATAACTTAAGCACTAATTCATGAATTTACATGTTATATATGTATGATGACGAAGTTCCAATTCCAAGAAAGATCAAAAACTACAAAGTTACCTCTTTTACTTCTGGCGGAGTCGTTGACGGAGATTCACTCCGGCTCGTTCTTGCTGCGACGGTCGAAAACCACAGAAAATTGTCGCAGGTGGGTCTGGTTAGTGTAAAAACCGATAAAGGAGGGATTTTGACATTTTGTTTTGGAGGAGGAAGACGAGGAGATTTCTTGAACCGAATGTCCCGGTTTTTCTAAAACCACTTCTCAGACTCCCGGTTCATATTAACCAGCGCGTGCGTGTCGTCTGGTTTTCATCATGACCAACGGTCAAGATCAAAAGGATCGCCTTTTTTAGTAGATGGTGTTCGATGAAATGCTCGTTAGAGACGTTAAAGTTGTAGTGACAACAAATTAGTGTTTATCATTTTCAGAATCGGTATAATGGAAATGTCAGTTTCTTCATTCATTTGAAATTGTGACAAGATCCAACTCCATCATTTCACCACGCAATAACTAAACTGTTAGGGACAAAACGCAACATGAATGAATCAATGTACACAAGTGTGAGAACCTGATATTCCTATCATTGAATTGTATGGAACATGCCAAACTTAGAGAGTAAAGTGTACGTGTTCTATTTTGTAATGCAAATATGATGCAATTCAAATCAAACACGAGTTTATCTCCTTTGGCACGTTTCTCAATATAGATTGCTGCACCAGAAAAAGACAATTTTTTCTGTTTGAAGCCTCTTTTGACATGAAGCGAAATGCGGCAAGAGAACCAAGAAGACAATAGCATTTTTGCTTTTCTTTGGTTACCACTCTCTAACAAGATAAAGAAATGTAACACCATCCACCACATGATTCACATGTTGTGACGAAGAGAGCCAACAAAACGTTCGAGAGTCAGATACTTTATATATCGGTTACCGAAGTGATCGAAACCGCGAACCACGAAGCTGAGCAGGATACTTTTAATTAGTAGTTCATGCAGGTTTTGGGAATGGAGGAAAAGCCTGCAAGGAGAAGCGTAGTGTTGGTTCCATTTCCAGCACAAGGACATATATCTCCAATGATGCAACTTGCCAAAACCCTTCACTTAAAGGGTTTCTCGATCACAGTTGTTCAGACTAAGTTCAATTACTTTAGCCCTTCAGATGACTTCACTCATGATTTTCAGTTCGTCACCATTCCAGAAAGCTTACCAGAGTCTGATTTCAAGAATCTCGGACCAATACAGTTTCTGTTTAAGCTCAACAAAGAGTGTAAGGTGAGCTTCAAGGACTGTTTGGGTCAGTTGGTGCTGCAACAAAGTAATGAGATCTCATGTGTCATCTACGATGAGTTCATGTACTTTGCTGAAGCTGCAGCCAAAGAGTGTAAGCTTCCAAACATCATTTTCAGCACAACAAGTGCCACGGCTTTCGCTTGCCGCTCTGTATTTGACAAACTATATGCAAACAATGTCCAAGCTCCCTTGAAAGGTACTCTAAAACTCTCTGTTTCGTGGTTTCCGCGAGTGGCTATAAGATTGAAACAGCATTGTTTTTGACCTTTTTTGCAGAAACTAAAGGACAACAAGAAGAGCTAGTTCCGGAGTTTTATCCCTTGAGATATAAAGACTTTCCAGTTTCACGGTTTGCATCATTAGAGAGCATAATGGAGGTGTATAGGAATACAGTTGACAAACGGACAGCTTCCTCGGTGATAATCAACACTGCGAGCTGTCTAGAGAGCTCATCTCTGTCTTTTCTGCAACAACAACAGCTACAAATTCCAGTGTATCCTATAGGCCCTCTTCACATGGTGGCCTCAGCTCCTACAAGTCTGCTTGAAGAGAACAAGAGCTGCATCGAATGGTTGAACAAACAAAAGGTAAACTCGGTGATATACATAAGCATGGGAAGCATAGCTTTAATGGAAATCAACGAGATAATGGAAGTCGCGTCAGGATTGGCTGCTAGCAACCAACACTTCTTATGGGTGATCCGACCAGGGTCAATACCTGGTTCCGAGTGGATAGAGTCCATGCCTGAAGAGTTTAGTAAGATGGTTTTGGACCGAGGTTACATTGTGAAATGGGCTCCACAGAAGGAAGTACTTTCTCATCCTGCAGTAGGAGGGTTTTGGAGCCATTGTGGATGGAACTCGACACTAGAAAGCATCGGCCAAGGAGTTCCAATGATCTGCAGGCCATTTTCGGGTGATCAAAAGGTGAACGCTAGATACTTGGAGTGTGTATGGAAAATTGGGATTCAAGTGGAGGGTGAGCTAGACAGAGGAGTGGTCGAGAGAGCTGTGAAGAGGTTAATGGTTGACGAAGAAGGAGAGGAGATGAGGAAGAGAGCTTTCAGTTTAAAAGAGCAACTTAGAGCCTCTGTTAAAAGTGGAGGCTCTTCACACAACTCGCTAGAAGAGTTTGTACACTTCATAAGGACTCTATGAAGACAGTTGTGTCTACTAAAACACACAAAGCATCAAGATTCCTTTTTCAACCATTCCAAGTTTGTTTGCATAGAGTTTATCTGAACATCACTTAAAAACTCACCTGCAGAATAACAAACTATAAAAATTAATACTTTACCGCAAAACCTAAACACAGCTACACTGCAGATTCTCTCTAATTACTATGCAAATTGTCACAATGAGAAACATTTCTACTACTTAGTTTCAGAAAATGAATCTTACATACATCAACATGAGAATTAATCCATGAATTTACATGTTATATATGTATGATCATGAAGTTGCAACTCCGAGAAATTTCAAAATTAGCTCCGACTTTGATTGATTTGACTTCATCAAAAACTATAAAGTTACCTCTTTTATCTCTTTCGGAGTCTTTGACTGAGATTCTCTCCGGCTTAATTTTGCTACGACGATACAAAACCACCGCAAACTGCCGCATCTGAGTCTGGTTAGCTGAAAACCGATAAAGGAGGGATCTTGGAGGAAGACGAAGAGAAAAAAACCAATACAATAGATTTCTCTAACTGAATGTCCCGGTTTTTATTAAACCGTTTCTTCGGATTTCCAGTTTAGATTAACCAGCGCGTGTCTTCCGGTTCGAATTGGAAATGTCAGTTTCTCTTCATTCAGTTGAAAAGTTCATTAGCTAATGAACAAAGTCACAAACACAATTGCTTAGGAATATTTATTTGTATACAAAGATATAATAAACATAAACAGTCCCAAATTCGATGATTTTCTCTATTAACTTGATCGCTGTTCTCTGATTTAACTGATCCATCAAACCAATATCAAATTCTGACTTAACTTTCATATGTAACCGATCCAACAATTGGTATCAGAAACAACAACACTAGCATTTTCTTTTGCTGAAGAACCACACTAGCATGATATCTTCTAGATTTTCTACGTGGAGAAGAACAATCATTCATGTAGCCACTTATCAGGAATCTTTTGTGTTTGGAGACTACAAAGTAAAGCCTCTTCACATATTAATTATTATCTAAATCTCAAAACAAAACCTACCTAATGTAGCTAAAATTACCAACTCTTATGTGAGCCAATACAAAACAAACAGAGAAACAAGTTTTTCTTTGAGTGTTATTTGAGTTAATGTCACTTTCTTCTCGACCATATATATTTCTCATTAGCAAGCGAAAATGAACGATACTACGTTGTACATAAAACTATGATTCTTAAATCGTATACCAACCCTTTGATGCAATAATTTCACCAAGATGGAGAATCATACGTGTTGCAACTTTTGAAGGAAATCTATAGTAAGTCAATACCAACTCTTTGGACTTTGATGCAATAACCAAGATTGGAAAACCACTTTTGAAGAAATTTGTTATATTTGGAGACTACAAGTATAATCCCAACTCTTATATATGTGAGATAAAAAAACAAACCAGCTACAAGAAACACGTTTTTATTGAAGTTACTGTCACTTTCTTCCTACTACCAAATGTCACATAAAACAAAGAAATGGGATTTAAATAATAATTTTGGGTCTGTTAATAAGAGATGTTTCGAGATGAAAGGAGAGAAAGAGAGAGAGATTAAGCAATGGAGAAGAAAATGGAAGCAAAGAGAAGGATAGTGTTAGTTCCAATTCCAGCACAAGGTCATGTAACTCCACTGATGCAACTTGGGAAAGTACTTAACTCGAAGGGCTTCTCAATTACAGTTGTTGAGGGACATTTCAATCAAGTAAGCTCTTCTTCTCAACACTTCCCTGGTTTTCAGTTTGTCACCATAAAAGAAAGCTTACCAGAGTCTGAATTCGAGAAACTCGGAGGAATCGAGTCTATGATAACGCTCAACAAAACAAGCGAGGCAAGCTTCAAGGACTGTATAAGTCAGTTGTTGCTACAACAAGGCAATGATATTGCATGTATCATTTACGACGAGTACATGTACTTCTGTGGAGCTGCAGCTAAGGAGTTCAGCATTCCTAGTGTCATATTCAGCACTCAAAGTGCTGCAAATTACGTTTCACGTTGTGTAATTAGCTAACTCAATGCAGACAAGTTCTTGCTTGACATGGAAGGTAACCAAAACAAGCTTAATAACCAATCTTGAAATGATCACTCTTTTAACTTAACCTTGGTATTTGTTTTTTTCAACTTTGCAGATCCTGATATGCAAGACAAGGTGGTGGAAAATTTGTATCCATTACGATACAAAGACCTACCGACTTCAGGAATGGGGCCACTAGATCGATTTTTTGAGCTCTGTAGGGAAGTAGCCAACAAAAGAACAGCTTCAGCTGTTATCATCAACACGGTGAGCTGTCTAGAGAGCTCGTCTCTGTCATGGCTGGAACAAAAAGTAGGAATTTCTGTGTATCCATTAGGCCCTCTTCACATGACAGATTCATCACCTTCTAGTTTACTTGAAGAGGACAGGAGCTGCATTGAATGGCTGAACAAGCAGAAACCAAAGTCAGTGATATACATAAGCATAGGAACACTTGGTCAAATGGAAACCAAGGAAGTTTTGGAGATGTCTTGGGGGTTGTGTAATAGCAACCAACCATTTCTATGGGTTATCCGAGCGGGTTCTATCCTTGGCACTAACGGAATAGAGTCATTGCCAGAGGATGTCAATAAAATGGTCTCTGAAAGAGGATACATTGTGAAACGAGCACCGCAGATAGAAGTACTTGGACATCCTGCAGTGGGAGGCTTCTGGAGCCACTGTGGATGGAACTCAATACTCGAGAGCATTGGAGAAGGAGTTCCAATGATTTGCAAGCCCTTTCATGGCGAGCAAAAGTTGAATGCAATGTATATAGAAAGTGTTTGGAGAATAGGGTTTCAGGTGGAAGGTAAAGTGGATAGAGGAGAGGTTGAGAGAGCTGTGAAGAGGTTGATCGTGGATGACGAAGGTGCGGGGATGCGAGAGAGAGCCCTTGTTCTGAAAGAGAAGATCAAAGCCTCTGTCAGTAGTGGAGGCGCCTCATACAACGCATTGGAAGATATTGTCAATTACTTGAAGACAAAGCAAAGATGTTGAACTTCATGTAATATTAATTGAATTGTTGCAAAATTTGCAAAGTGTGGTTTCTTTTGTATCACTCTTGGCAGTTTGCTCAATATAGAATTGTTGCATCACAATAAACATCTTTTCTTTTGTCTTTGATTACTACTCTCTCTAACAAAATAAAGAGATGTAACTACTTGCGTACACCATCGACCACATGCTTCACATGTGCGCAAAGAGAGCTAACAAAACATTATACGGATGAATTAGTGTCCACAAGCGAGAATCTGATATTTATATATATAAAACGTTCAAAGAAGATGAGAAGCAGAGTAATCTATAAGCCCGGAGCTTAGAGAGCTACTTATTAGTTTTCTTGTAGGTTTTGGAAATGGAGGAAAAGCAGGTTTCTTAGTAACAGTAGCTTCCGCCCTATAAACAAGTAGAAAACATATGTATCAACTACATTGTGAAAAGGGCTCCACAGAAGGAAGTACTTGCTCATCCTGCAATAGGGGCGTTTTGGAGCCATAAAGGATGCAACTCGATACTAGAAAACATGATCAGCGAAGGAGTTCCGGTGATTTGCAGGCCATTTTCGGGTGAACGCAAGGTACTTGGAGTGTGTTTGGAAAATTGGGATTCAAGTGGAGGGTGATCTAGAAAGAGGAGCGGTCGAGAGAGCTGTGAAGAGGTTAACGGTTTTCGAAGAAGGAGAGGAAATGAGAAAGAGAGCCGTCACTTTGAAGGAGGAGCTGAGAGCCTCTGTTAGAGGTGGAGGTTCTTTACACAACTCGCTAAAGGAGTTTGAACACTTCATGATGACTCTATGAAGACAATTACTTGTGTGGATGTTAAGAAATCTATGTACTTTTCTATTCTAGAAGAATCTCGCTACTATTAAATAAGATAATCAAGGTCTGAAGATAAGGTTGTCACTGAATGTATGATGTGCAGAGAAACAATCATATATTAATGAAAATTATGAACATATATTGGAGATGAAAAGGTCTTGAAATTATTATCTAAATCTCAAAGTAGAACCCTAAGTGGCTGAAACCTATGTCAGCAAGAAACATTGGAAAGACTTTTGCTTTTGTTAAAATGTCACTTTCTTCCTTTTGTTGGACGTTCATTGGTATGTGGCTCTCCAATCACTCGTAAGGTCATCATATGAGGAATACTTGATTGTATTAAAATGGCTTCTTCTGAAACATTTGATTGGTTTATAAATTTTTAAAATAAAGTTTGTGTCTGACGCCATCTCTCACAGAAATAAACAATTCACTCTCTTGATTACCACTTTAAGAAGTCTGCAGACAAATAAAACAAAGGGACTTACCTCTTACAAGATAGAAAAATGAGTATATGAAATTTGTCTGCAGTCTTCTCTTGGTTTAGCTTCTACATGATACTTTGTATGATCCTCTCCTGAACAGATGCAATTTGGGACTTTGCGGTGGAAAACTCCGCAAAAGATAAGAAATTTTGTAGACACCAAGAACCTGTAACAACAATCAAATATGATCAAGACCTGCAAAAGATGCAGAACCCAAACATAAAAGAGAAACTGCTCATTCTACCTAAAAGCTTGCACAGGTAATATCTTGTCTAGATCAAAAAACATCACAAGACTTTCCCAATGAGGAAACCAAAACCAAAATAACATGACACTATCACTTCTGCAAAAAGAGTACACAAGAAAATGTCGAGCCACATGACACATATGCTCTCTTGGATTTGACATAACTCACAGTGTTAGTTACCTAGTCCCGAAGAGAAAATTAAACACATGGTTTTCAAAACCACCATATAATTCCGAAGATGAATCAAACATGATCTGGATTACATTAAGTCTCAAGTCACATGAGAGCAATTTTGATACTTAATTCTCAATAACATTTCAACATAGCACAAGAATCTCAAAATCAAATTCAACTTAGTTGATTATATTAACTCTGTCAACATCACCAAACAAGTGATTATTAAGACTTTATTGTATACCATTTATAGTAAAAGACAGAAACTTGATGAAAATTTCGATCAAATCGAGTAAGAATTATAACTGTACTGTACTTAAAAAAACAGAAACTTGACAATAATTATCAGTTCCACGAGCAATAACAAGCTCACCTATCTCTTCCTCCCCCATTGAATCCATCTATAGACTCTTTTTAATTCTCATTTGCGCTTCCACCTCCAACAGAAGGATAAGAAGCCATGGATCCAAACTTATTCTGCTGCATCATATAAGGATTTGACTCAAACGCACCATTTCCACCAGCTCCATGATGATGACGATGATTCTGATGATAAGGATCATGATTATGATTTTGATGATGATATCCTTGCATACCCATATGATGTGCATAAACTGGCATCTGCATCATCTGTTGCGTTCCATACGCCCCCGGAATCGGCACTCCAACATTACCGCTGCTACCGCCACCGCCACCGATATCTTGGAAGCTCTGTGGAGGAACAGGTGTTGAAGAGAAGAGCTTATCCGAAGCAGAGGGACCTTCATTAGTCAATCCCTGCATCCTTTTGAGGTAAAGCCTATACTTTTGAAGATGAGACGCAACGTTCTCACGAGTTAATCCTTCAACGTTCATCAGCTGCATAATCGTCTTCGGAACAGCGTTTTTGATCCCTAAGTGAGCTACAACGTCAACGAATCTCTTGTGTAGCTGCGGTGTCCACACTAAACGCGGTCGTTTAAGTGTTTTCCCAGATAGATCTTCAGTTCCTGAATCTCCTTCTTCCGCCGCCATCGCCGAATCCGGATCCACACCGCCACCGTCATCTCCATCACCGTTTGATGTCTTTTGCTTCTTCGAATCCGATCCAGGACTGCTAGATCCAACTCGATCTTCCTCCTCCACGTTATTATTCGACGACGAGGTATTTGGACCTGAAGATCCACCACGTAGCGACGAGAGCGTCGTCTCCGATGCACGATTCACATCCTGAATCGTACGGCTTCTCTCCGGTGTGATACTAAACGCCATCGCCAAATTCGGTGGAATCAGAGAGTAAGAAAGAGATGCTAGATCTTCGTCGCTTGGTAATCCCATCTCCCATTCAGAAACCCTATCTCCGTCGCCGGAAACATCGTAATCGCTCATTTGTACTTCCTCTCCCATTTCAAACTCTCTAATTTCTCGAAATTCAGTTAGAGATTGAGCTCTTCGAAGCTCAAAATCGATAAAAATTCAAATCTGAGATCGGAGAAGAAGAGAAGTTTGGTTTGTGAAGATGATGAGCAAACAATTTTTTTTTTTTTTTTTTTT
>Ga0041059_1001308_pt1 | contig 19924 bp, 12 predicted proteins | sample AraColnosormetaG_FD_56232 | JGI IMG/M metagenome (GOLD analysis project Ga0041059, IMG submission 56232) | Arabidopsis roots microbial communities from North Carolina, USA - Col MF nosort | ecosystem: Host-associated > Plants > Roots > Unclassified | place: USA: North Carolina | collected... | reverse complement strand
CCAATGTGATATATTTTGTATAGTTTTGCATAACATGAATATTCATAACATCGTCACGAAAATACCAATATTATTTCTTTTGTCTTTTCATTTTTTCATATTATTTTTATTTTATTTTTCAAATTATGTTTTATAGTTGGGATGTTCTTGGTAATTCTTGATCATTTTAAAAATATGTTAAGAAGAACAGATTTAGTATTTAGATATATTTAAGAAGAACATATATACAATGTCTTTTAAATAAAAGTATTATTTTAAAAAATAAATAATAATTTTTAATTTCATGGGACAGAGTATTATAATAGGACGGGGTTGGTCGATATTAAAACGAGATTGTACACTACGGGTGAGAGCCTAGAACTAACATTTAAAATAAAATTACAGATATAATTTAAAACATATAACAAAACAAACTATCTTAACAAAATATATCTAATTTAAAATTTAAGTTATAAAAAATCGACTTATGGTGTACCGCATGACAAAATCAAGGGATTGTACACAAATAATATATAGAAATTGGGGTTGTATATTTATAAAATACAAAACAGTATATTACATATAGATAATATATAAACAAATTAAACTTTTAGTTTTTATTAAAAAAATAGTCTCTTAGTGTACCGCAGGTTAAAAATATAGTATCCTATTAGTGAATAAAAAGAAATTCTATATATTATATCTCATTATTTTATTTTATTTTGATGATATTTAGTTTTTAAATAGTAATCCACACTTTTTCAGTATCTAGTATTCTAACTTTTTATTTATTTATCTATTTTTGAATAAATAATGACTTAAGTTATTTTTATTGTTCACTATATAACTACTATTATATGACATAATTTAATATTATTAAAATAGTCCTTAATATTTTACTTAAACAAAACTATATTTAGTTTTCATTTGTCTCCAACACTAATGAGTTTTTCTATTATAATCTTTATCTATGCATTTTACCATTTTATTTGTTTTGTTGACATCTATATTTTAAAGTTATCTTAATAAAACAAAAACAAAAAGATAAATAATTTGACAAAATATACAAACACATATTTGAACGTAGGCTATTTTTTTCTAAAAACCTATTATATTTTGAATTATCTTATTATCTAATATATAATTAAAAACTATGAATATATAATTCCCGATAGGGTTAGTAAATTTTCTATTTTATGTTTTTAAAATATATTCACAAAATTAGATTTGACATATGTCGATATCTCATCAATGTATTTGATATTTGTCGTGATCACGTGAGTTAGCAACTTTGAAAACTCTATTTTATATAGTAAAACTAGATTTTGGCCTGCGGTAAACCGCGAGCCTAATTTGTTTACATAATTTATATATTGAGGATATTTCGTATAGTTAAATAATATATTTTATAATTGGGTTTAATTGTATAATATGTATTTTTTAGTATGTTACGTGGGATTACGGTTGAAATTTACAGTTTATTTACAAAATATATATAATTTGTATTTTGTAAAATACAATTTTCTTTCTATTCGGAATGTAGACAAAATTGGAATGTTGAAGAGTTGTGTATATATGTCGACTTTATGACATTTTTGTAAAATATAATTTAATTTGTTTTCTATTGAATTTTCGAATATCGTAAGAGTGTTTTATAAATAGTGCCTAAATTTTAAAATTTTGGCAGACTAAAAAACTTTAGTAAAAAAAAAATTCAAAATGGTTTTCTAAAAAATTTAGAGAAGATATGTGTTTAGAAAAGAAACAAATTAGTGATCTTCGGCACAAAACAAATTAGTGATCTTAAGCCCAATAATAAAAAAATCCCATATATAGTTTTTTGATTATAAATGATAGTTTTTTGATTATAAATGATATTCTGTTTTGGGCTGGAAGCATGCCTGATATGCATAAAAGGTAATTAATCGGCCCAAACGGAAAAAAACACACACCTTACCTTCCTGAAATTTGTTGTCGGTAAGAGAGATTAAGGAATCTTATCTGAGATCCTGAAAATTCCGCCTTCTTCTTTGTTTCAATTCCAAAAATTCCGACTGACAATTCTGTTGTAATTAGTTATTTCTTGATGTGCTTCCCGCGAGTATAAATCAATACAAAAGACCTTCATTAGATGCTAAAACTCTGTCTGCTTGTTTTCGGATTAGGAACTACAGTTTCCAGCTCCATCAAATCGGGCTAAATTCAGGTGAACATATTAATAAATGTATATTTCTTTTAAATCTCACATGTTGTGACTTAAATCTGGTTATTGAACCGCTTATTATTGTTGTTAATCTGCATTTTGAAGGACGTTTTTTAAGTCCATTAACACGGTTCAGATTCTGAATTTTGATTTTATAAGATTTTGCTTTGTTTATGTAATTGTGTTTTGTTTCTGGGTTTTCAGTAAACCGTGCACCTTCTCTAGCAACAGCTCAGCCTAGTATATGTGGTTCTTTCTAAGGATTTATTGGTGCATCCATAAGTGATGGTTTGTGCTTTTTATCTGTTTCTTTTGGTGATTTTCTAAAGCATTTGTGTTTGTGCCATTGCATTGTAAAACAATTCTGTCTTTTTTGTGTTTGTTTAGGTCGGATCTGTTAGTGATGAATTTTATTAAACATTCGACTTTGTTGGATCAAATCGAACTTGAATTCGAAGGTATCTCAAGATCTTGATCTTATTGATTGTGTTTATGGTGTGAAACATGGAAGCTAAGGCCATTTAAATAAAAACATGACAAATTTTTTTTCACTATATAGTTAATCAGAATTTGGTGTTTAGTAAAGCGTGTGTATACAATTGTCTATCATGATTAATTGTAGCTCATCACAATATTCTTAACTAAGCTGGATCTGATGTTGTAAAGGCTAAATCGAAGAATGATGATGAAGAATTATGTAAGATTTTCTATTTATGAAATTTTCAGATTCTTCAAGAGTTATTTATCATCTGTTGAGGTTGTTGATATATTGTGTCTTGTTTCAGCTGCTCATAGACATCAAATGTTGGAAGAAATCGAACGAATTTGAAGGTTGTCTCATAGATTATATTTATCTAGCAAACGCTATTATTTTCAAGTATTTCACTTATAAAAAAAGGTTTGTTAATCTGACTTCTTTTGCTACTCCTACTTGTTGCAGCTGCTTCAAATAGTCTTAAACGCTAAAGAGTGATGAAATAAACTCCAAAACTGATCAAGAACATTAAAAGACTCTTTCTCTTGAATCCATTTTCTCCTTGCCATAGTATGATACATTGAAACAGGATCCGTGTCACTTGTTACAGGTATAAAGAGGCAATGTTTGTTGGCAGTTATTGAACGTGAGTTTGAAGGTATATATTCTTACACCATTTTTCTTAAATGGTTACTCGGTTTAGAGATTAGCTCTTGAATGTAAGAGTCTGCTTTGTCTTTAGTTCATATCCTACCTTAGCCGCTACACAAGAGCTCGAACAACTAAAGGTTAATGACTTCACCGGGGACAAAGAAAGAAGAAAACTGTAGTAAACATCTTCAATTTCAGATTTCTCTGCTCACTTTGTCTCTATTTGAGTATTTGTGTTACTGATTTTGTGTATTTGTTACAGATGCAAAGAGGAAAAAGTATCTTTGAAGCTATTGAAAGCGAGTTTGAAGGTATCTTGGAATACCTTAGTAGTTTCAATATGTTCTAAGAAAAATGCAGAAACCATTATAAATCAATCTGAGTATCATGAGTTTTTTTGTGTGATTTTCTATTTCAATCTCCTACTTGAAGCTGCTATGGAAGGTATTGAAGAACTTAAGGTTTCTGATTCCATAGGAAGCGGAGACGATGAAGAACAATGTAAAGTCTCATATAGTCTTTTTCGTTTTCTCTTATCCATTTTCACAGAAGTTGCTATCTTGTTACTGCTACAAAGAATTAGCTCTTTTGAAGTAGTACTCATTATACTATATACTAATTGTCATATTTCTACAAATTTTTATCTCTTTCCTTTAGGTGCAAGTGGATTATTGTAAGGAAACTGAATTACACACAGAAGCTGAAATCAAGTTGTAACATCATATGGTTAGGATTCCTACACAATCTATATAGCGTCATTTAGATTAATAATTGAATTTCAGATTGAAATCTAATTGCAATGCTCATTCTCTGAAGTAATGAATATAGTTGTTTTAACCAAATGCTGAAGCTGTAAACCGAATGTATGACATGTTTGCTTAAAACTAAGAGTTGTGATTAAACTTTAAGTGGAGAAAGAGACGTTTTTGAATATAGAACGTATTGCTGCGTTCATTAGAGAAAATGAGCTCAAGTGTTTCACCAGTTTTTTTGTGTATATTGTTTCCAGGAATGGAAAACTTTGACTTGAACTCTCCATGCTGTGGTGTAGCGGCGGACGTCTTTGAGATATGCAAAGGTTGCAGCTATTTTCTGTGGATGGTTTTTTTGTTCTTGCTTTAAAGCTAATGGTAATGTGGGTGGTGATGAGAGAATGCTCGTTGGTTCTTTATATAGTGGAAAGGAAAATAGGTTAAAATCGTGTATGGGGAGTAAAGTAGTCGCTGGACTTTTTGTGGATATTCCTTTATTTGAAGGTTTTGATTTGATTTGATTTGTTGTGATTTATATTTTATGCTGAAAAATTTATAGTATTTAATTCGTATGATTATATAAACGAAGATATGGAATGTATTTAGGTGTGATTAGCTCATTTTAAGGGATTTTACGATACCACCGATTTCTCCTTATAATTTTTGTTTTAAATTCTATCTGAAACTCTAGTTCAAATTTTGGATAAATAAGATTTAGCGAATAGATTAGAAATGTTTTGTTGTGCGTTTGCTCGTTTTAAGGGATTGTAATTGTATTTTGGTTTGAGTTAATAGCGAAGGAATGTTTTGTTGTGTGTTTTGCACATTTTAAGGGATTCGACTTTAATTACGTAATATAGGCATTGGCGCTGTTCTTTTGAAATATAAGTCGTTGTCGCAAATAATTTAGTCGTTGGGACTTCTTTTTTTAAAGCCCAATAGCATTTCGTTTGGCCCAAAAGATTGATATGGCAATCAAAGCATGTATTAAAAACAAATGGCCCAAATGACCGAAAATATCGAACGTATGGAGTTGGTTAAACAAAATATTGCCGAAAAATAATAATTAATTAAATGCTAATGGCAGCCACTGTAAATATGTCCCAATTCTAGGATTTATTTCACAAAGTGGCTGCCAAAATGTATATCTAGATACTAAAATTTAATTTTATATATATAAAAAAAAATTAACAAAATCAGAAATCAAAAATTAATATAATTAGAAATAGTAATTATCGTTTAAAAGTAAATTTTATTTTTAAAAAGTATTAATTTGATATTCTTTCTTTTGGTTTAATATATTAATTTGAATTTCTATACTTTACGACAAAAAGACGAAATGTTTTTTAAATTTCTATACTTTAAATTTTTTGTAACGTGTATTATAATAATTTAGTAAAACAAATTATCAATCACCAAAATTTTAAATTATTTGTCATAATTATTATTGCCACAAAGTAATTTTACGTTCTTGCCAAAAGCTAATTTAACAACTTTCTTAAAAAATAATTTAGATGCAAAACTATATGTTAAATCCTGTCTTCTTGACATTTATTAACAAAAAAAATTATTTTACTTTACAAATAAATTTTTTTATCAAATTTTTTAAAATAATGAAATATGTTTTTAATCCAAAAAAAGACATTTCTTGTTATTGCAAACGATTTATTTCTCTCTCGTTTTTCAATTCCAAAATCCTTAAAAACTAATTTGATATGTATATCCAATTCACGGCTCTTTTCGCCAGTGACCGGAGAAGCTATACACGACTCGGTTGTAAGCCTTGTATCTGATAAAGATGGTCGCTTCACAAGCTGGCGGTCGTTTCTCTCTTGTGAAGGGATGATGGTTGATGATGTAGATCTGACACGATGGCGATCACTTCTCTCGTGTGGGATCGAAAGGAGGGGGAAGTGCTGGCGGATTGAGGTACACCACAGAAATGTGATAAGTCTCTGATACAGTACAAGAACTTAGCCTTGCTGAATCGCACACATAAGACAAAGAACAAGCTTATTCTCTCAAGAACACTTAAACAGAAGAAGTAAGAAAATTTGGTTCTTTATTGATAATCAAGTGTGAAAAATCGTACAACTGCTGCTGGGGGAGTTTATAAGAGTCCTTCAACTATCCCTAGGGCTGAAAATAAATGCAAAAAACGCAACAAGGAAACAAATAAAATCAAAACACAAAAATCATTGTTTTTAGAGAGAAAAATAAACTAAAAAGGAAACTAATTAAATTCTCTTGAGGAGCACGTTTGATGACACGTCTAGCCGTTGTGTGGGCTGCGTGAACCTGCAAAGATAGTATAAATTGAATAAACCTTACCTGCATGCGCTTTAGGCCCAATAGATGTTGCATGAGTTACTTTCTGTAGTACTTCTTGAGGTACTTATGGAATCACGTCTTGTGCTAGTTTCCTGGCTGGTTCCTTGAAGTAGGAGTCTTTCTGGAGTTCCTCTTGAGTAGCTTGATCAGTGTCTTCGAGCTCTTCCATGTCCTTGATGTCTTGGTCTTGATCTTGACTCTCTTGATCACTTTTAGATGTGACAATTGGATCGTCCCCTCTTGCAGCTCCAAAGTCTTCTCTTGGATTCTAAGGGTTCTTGAACCTGTCAAATGAGATTTCATATATGGGGGAGTTGTTCGTTCAAGCATCATTTGGGTGAATGCTTCAACAAACTCTTCTTCGGCAATTAGATCATATCCGATATGGGGTGCTACGGACCAGTTTACTCCTTCTAGCTCTAGAGAGCTCATAATATATTGCACAACTAAGTTAAACCTTTTCTTGAGTTATTTAGCTTTTGAACGTGTCCTGATACCTTCTGGGACTTCTGGTACATGATGTAATTTAGGACGTGGTACATGATGTAGTTAAGCAATTTGTGAAGTAAGGTTGATATCCGCATCAAGAAGACTCCTCTTCCTTTAGTCTTTACCGATGTGATCTCATTTCAATTTTCTTCGTGGGAAAGACCGTAGCATTTGGCATTTCTCCATCAACTTCATCAACATGAGTTTTAGCTTAACTATATTTTAGAGGTTGTGGTGTGAGGAGGTTCATGTCCCTGGCGGTCTGAGTTTCTGCTCGATAAAACTTTCTTCACCTATTAAGCTCAAAATTTTCAATATGTACGTAGCCTTCAATTCTATTTTTGGTTTTGTTTGAAATAAATTAAAATTTAGATAAATAAGTATAGGATTAGGTTTAAGAAAAATAGTTTTTTCATCAAGTAAGAGAAAATTTATTCATGTAAGCTATTTTTTAAAAACAAATTTCTCATGTCCCACTTTCTTCTACCGTTCGATGATAAACGTTTTTGGTTAGCTGAGCTAGAGTTATAAATTCTTTGTTTGTATTTTGAACTTTTATTCACATGTTTTATTTGATAGTAGATATTCTAAAAATTAAAAGAAAACAAATAAAATTAGAGGTAATTAAATTTAAAGAACAACCAAGAATATACGTACAATTCGTAAAAATATGGTCTTAGTTACGTAAACATATGAACAATTATGTATTGACAAAGACTAGTTATGTAAACAAATAAACACTTACAAGAATATATTGACAAAGATTGGCCTCTTAATACCGTTATGACAAATAGATATCAATATATCATCTTCTAGGATTGGCCTCTTAATACCGTTATGAGAAAATATGATACTATCTATTTGTTTATATAGAGGTGAGTATTTATAATCATTTTTCTTTTAGGATTAATAATAAAAATGTATAATTTCCTTAATTATAGTATTTTATTAATTGATTGTATAATTTCATAAATCCCTTCTTAATGTTAAAGGCAAAAATATTAATTTCTTTTAGAATGGTAACTTTAAATTTGAATAAGTAAATGATTATATATTTTTATATTTTATATAAAAGAATAATATCTGAAAATATAACGGATTGGACCTGTCAGTAGTCATCGTTTCTGCAGCTTTTTTAGTAACAGATCCAACAAAGTTTGTTGTTGCAAGGGTCATGCATATTTATGGTGAAATTGGACTTGGCTCAATGTCTTTTGGATCTTTCAATCACTACAGGAAAATTGATTATTCTTAGCGTCTCAAAAATGCTATTTAACGAAACGAGAGCGAAGTATAAAGCGCTATGTCTGCCACCATGATAATAGGTCAACGTCTTATGATAACGGTTTGGAGTGCTGTTATTGTTTGTCTATATAGTATAGCGTTTTTCGTGATGCAATGTCATTAGTTTTTATAGTGTGTATTGTTTGCTATTAATTATCAAATAACAGCGGTTACTTATTGTTATTTTAACTTGTATAATAGTAGTTATGGCACGCTATAACTTATATAGAAAATAGCCGATAAACTATGCAATTATTTGCACTAAAATAGCGTTTGTAATTTGTAATCAATCCAATTATAATAACGTTTATTAGTATGCAATGTGTTTAATCTAATTATAATAACATTTATTAGTATATAATTTATTCAACTAAAATGGCAATTGTATTATGCAATAATTTTTCCTTTTTTGGTCTTTTGCTCTTTACGTGATACCCAATATAGGAGTGAATAGATGAAGACTAACACAATTTTCTTATTAGCCACATTAGGTTCGATACAAAACCAATACTAGTGTAAAAAAAAAAAAAAGTTTCAACTTAAACTACCTAACGTATAGTGACTTGTTTCGGAGAAGGCCTCTTCAATACTTTTCCAGCACCCACCTGCAACTTCCTCTCGCCAATTTTCTTTAACGTCTTGATGTCAAACTCTGCACGAGAGAAAAGAACAATGTAAAAACCCATACCGAGTCAAACAAACATGCTAAACTCAAGTAAGACTAAAGAAAAGAAAACGTACGTACCTTATTTTAATGTACTATTATTCAGCTACTATGACACCTTCACAATCCTCTCTAACACAAAGATTCTCATCATCAGAAGATTGATCCTCCAAATCACCAAAGTCTCGGATTGACACTGATTCAACAACAAACTTCTCTTCTGTCTCTAGCTCGTGATACCCTCTAGGAAGCGCCCTCATAACTACTGACCAAGGTGAAGAGTCATCTTCTACTGAATAGAAAACTTGTCCTGCTTCAGATGCCAAAATATATGGATCTTTAAGGAATACAGATTGGTTTAGATGGAGATTAACAAGAGTGAACCCATCTTCTTCTTTTACTCCATTTCCTTTGTTGGCCCAATTACACATGAATATTGGAATCTGGAACATGTGATAATCTAGTAGAATTATCTGCGTTATTACTTCATAGTATGTAACAATGTCAACCATATGGTTGGTATCACGAGCACTAGACCGACCCATACTAAAAGCTTTACAGACGACTCCACTATTTTGTTTCTTCCGCTTCACGTCATTCGTTAAAAATCGATGACCTTTTATGACATATCTCTTATACGATTGTGCAATATTTCTGGTCCAAATGCCAACCATCTCAACTGTGTGCAATACTCTTTTGAGTTAGTCGGAATTATGTACATGAAAGACGAATATAAAGCAAATTAATAAAATAAATAGCTAAGTAATCAGAAAAACACTTTGAGGACATAATTAAAGTCAGACCTTATCCTTAACCCACTCCGGGAACTTTTCCAAATGAATTTTCCATAAGAAAGTTTGATTCCTTCGCAATCTAACATCATTGTCGTGAAGCTCTTCTAAATGCAACCTAGTTTCATAATTCCAGAAAATTAGTTAAAATTCAGTTACAGTAAATAGTGAATTACACTCCGGCAATTATATATGGATTTATAATTGCCATGTTCATTAAAACATACCCATACGCTATATCATCTCTTTAATACTAAGTGTAACTTTAGTTGCCTTTTGCAAAGGTCGGCCTTTAAGTATGAGTGGATCTACCTCAACATCTTCATTTTGGTTGGTCGGTTCTTCAATTGGTAGACAATCTTTCAAAAACTCTAAACAAAAGGCCATACATTCTCCAACCAAGTATCCTTCTACCATGCATGCTTCTGGCCTTACATAGTTTTTCACATATGCCTTTAGTGTTTTCATGTACCTGCATGTGAATAAAGAAAAATAATTGTAAATACTTATTTAGAAAAGAAAAAAAATATGTAAACACATATACGAGAGTACCTCTCAAATGGATACATCCATCTAAAATGAACCGGTCCACCCAACCGAGCCTCCCTAGCCAGATGTAGTGGAAGATGAAACATGATGTCAAAAAGCAATGGAGGAAAGAACCTCTCCAGTTGACACAATGTCTCTACAAGCTCAGACTCTAAGGTTATCAGCTTTTCAACGTCAATAACACGCTGATACAATCTGTTAAAGAAGTTGCATAATCTACTTACTGCAAACCTAGGTCTTTTTGGAAGCAAACCTCTCAAAACAACATGTAGTAGATTCTGAAGAAGCACTTGGTTGTTAGGAGACAAAAGGTTTATAGAATTAAAAAAAAAATAAAAAATTCCCACCTAATATTTGTTTTCGGTACGCGGGTTTTTAATTTTAGGCGGTATAGCGTTTATTGGGTTGTAATGCAATAAAATCTAGTGTTATTAAAATAATTCAAAATGAAAAAACAGATTCCGCGAAATATTTTCCCACCGAAACAAAGCATAGCGTTTGTAAATTGCCAAATGTTATATTTAGTACATGCTTAAAGCTAATATAGCAGAACCATACAAATTGCTATCTTCTAATGCTATGAATAATACCTATTCTTGTAGTGAGTTGTATATATTCTCCCGAGCCGCATTTACAATAATGAAGTTACCATATTAAACCAAGAGATTATATTGTATATATTCCATATCTTTTCAATTAAGAAATATGAAATTTTATACACAATCTAAGAGAATAATATAACTATTATCTATACTATTATTATTTGAGACGTACGTTAAGTGATTCTGAGTTAAAAAAATTTTACCTTTAAATCTTAAGTTTAAAATGTTAATGTCATGAAAATAACCCGTGTAAAAACACGCAGATCCTTTTGACTCGGATTTAAACTTTTGGGTCATACGTTATAATCTTGGTCATTCGATTGAATTAATTGTAGCCATTGATTTTTTTCAATAAATCCTACAACAAGATTTTTGGAGAGAGAATTTTTATTTATTTCCAATTAATATATTCTCTTATTCAATACTATTCATAATTATGTGGGTTTAAAATTGGAAAACTAATTATACTCATATATCAAAAGGATTTACAATATTTGTTATATTCTAAAATATTACTAATCCAATTAATTTTTTAAAAACATTTTCTATTCAAATCTGCTTTATTTATAGATATAACATTATAAATATCGAATAAATATGTTTGAATTCGAAATTAGGTTAAATATTCTAAATTTATTTAAATAACTGGAAAAATAATTTTAACTAAATTATTTTTTATGTTTGATAATTAAAATAGAAAATATATGTTTAAACATTTAAAAATAAGATTAATTACATTTTTGGTTTATATTAATTTTTGTTAATTATATTAATTGAATTCCTTTTGCAGCAACTGAATCATATTAATTTAAAATATTCAATGCGTATATTCCTTTCTTAAATTTAAATATATCACTTCTCCATAATTATAGCTAATCAAATATTCAGTTGGATATTCATTTTTGAAGTTAACATAAAGTTTCCGGACAATTTCCATAATTAAATAACTACTTATAAGATAATTGCTAAACATTCTCTTATAATTATGAGATTTATTATAATCATTAAACTTGACTTCCACGATTTAATATTTTATTCATATTTTTTACCTAAAAATTTATATCTTATAAATACTGTACGTCCCATTTCAAGAACTCACTCAGCAGTTCCTATTTTCTTTTACTCTCTCGCCTCTTTTTTTATTCAAGCAGAAAAAAACGAGACCATGAAGAAAACTGAGGTTGTGGATCGACTAGACCATGGAGAAAGCAATATATCGAGGTGTCCTCTCACACTCTCTGTTTTTCTCTATTTTTTTCATGTTTTTCTCACATCTTTTTTTTATAATATTTATGCAGGTAATGTGGAAGATTAAAATGTAGACGCACACATGATTTTGTTAAAGTATGTCTTGCTTTCTAATTATTTATCTTTTATGCAAAGTAATATGTTAACCTTTTTTTACCTCTCTATATATTTATAAGATGAGTAATTCTGATTGAATTTTTTGATAGGGATTACGGTCTTTTTCCTGTTAATTTGCAGATACACGATGATGATTTATAATTTGACTACTATCTTCCAATGAACAACAAAATTATAAGGTATGCAATATTTTTTCTTAAATCTGATTGATAAATTCTCCAATTATTTTCCAATTTATAAAGTATGAAGAAAGACATTTTCCAATTATTATTTGTCAAATTTTATAATTCACTTACATGTTAATGACATACACGAAAATGTACAAATCTTCTATGTATACAACTACATATACAAAATATACAATTATGTATCCAAACGTACATACCAACTATAGACATATATTTTTTATGCTACAAACCGAGGAAACTACATATACTAAACAAAATATGGTTTGACCAGACTAAATATATTTAGTTGGTACCAATAATACATGATAAACAACTACATGTTTAAAGATAATGAAAATATAGTAGAGTTTCTGTGGAATACACAGAACTGAGATTTGATGATTGATTAAACCAAAGATACCGTGCGTAGCACGGGTACTGACCTAGTTCCATATTATAACCAACATATTTCCATAGTAAAATTCTAATCTATAACCAATCAGATCTTTCAATCGAATCATAAAACTTGTTTCAGGAAAAAGCTATTGTATCAGCAATAAAATCTTCAATTTAAACCTTAGCAATACAAGAAAAAGCAAGTTGTCAAATTCTTTTGTTGTTACACTTGAATATAAGATATCTTATTTAAAAATTATGTAATTTTTTTTTGTTCTAAATCTTTTGGACACTTGAATAACAAAACAAATTCAAAATGACCAAATAGCAGAATAATAAGAGAGGAAAATCACAAGAATCTAATCCAGCAAGCTTACTATGTACCTAGCGGACACTTTCTCTATTGATGCCGGAACCACCACCTCTTCGTCATTGCCTTATCTGAATCGAAAAAACTACAAAAAAATAAGCTGATATTGCTCATTGAGTATGCTACACTTACAAAATCAAATTCAAATCAAATTATATGTTTATCTCGAGAAAATGATAATTTAGAGTTTTTATCGTTCAATGTATTTATAGTTATCTTTTTATATTTTTAAAATTAATAAAAAAGGTTTTTTTGTTTTACACATGTCAATATATGATTTTAGTTTCTCAAAATTTGCCATTAACATAATTATGGTACATTTTGATTTATTTCCTATATTATCATATTATCCCATATATTAAAAAATCAAAATTTCTTTATTTAATGAAAGAATATTTTTTTCTCATAAAACTAATTTGCATGTATTTTTTTAAAGACTTTTTTTAATATATACTTAGTTACATTTTATATATCGAAAAGTTTTTTTAAAATCTTAACCTATAAGAAAAACTAACAAATGTCTAAAATATGATATTAATGGTTATTATTTTGTTAAAAATAATATAATCAATACTAAAATAAAAATAAAATATTATTGTTATAGTTTTAAAGTGTAAGATATCGTGCAACCTCTTTTCACAAATAGAATGTATAATTTCAAGTAACACATAAATAGAATGAAACAAAATTGGTTCATGCATGGAGTCTAGTTCTATTTTCCACCACCTCCAAGTAATTTTGAATTTGAAAATTTTGTTTTTATTTTGTTTTTAACTAGAAAAATTTGTTTTAAACTAGTAGCTGAATCATTGAGAAAAAAATGCTAAAACCCTATTGAGGTAGGTTCTCTATCTTCTCTCTCTTCAATTTTTCAGAGCGAGGCCGACTAACTTATTTTCGTCTGAATTTTTTCCGATTATCAAATCCTATTTAGGGGGCTCTCTTCCAACATGCACTAGATCCTTTGTAGTATTTCGTTGACTTTTATCTGATATCAATTTGACCTTCAAAGTCAAGATGACTGGCGTGGCCATCGGCAATGCCGCTTTGCTCTCGGTTGTTCATGACTCAATAAAGTTTATGTCGTGGTGGTCATTGATGTGGTCAAGCCATAGACTTTTGAAATCAAATTTGATCCCTAGCTCTTAAGCTTCTTCAAATCCGTCAAATTACTTTCTCTTGCCTTCAACCGATTGATCCCAATCCCTAATCTCTGAGATGGGAGATGTTGTGGTTAGGCGGCTCCTTCACCTTCTTCAAACAAGAATTCACAAACTGGTCAAGATCTAAAAGGTCTACTTTCGCTTATCCGGTTTTCTGTCCAGTGAATCTCAACTTAACGGTGTCAACATATATTTGATGGTTCCAAAGCTTCATCAGCGAAGCCTCATCAAGCTGGGTTTTCAATTAGGTGCTTTAATTTCTTAAGTCTGTTTAACAACAAGAGAAGGCAAGTAGTTCTGAGTTTTCCGGTGGTTGTGGCATTTTTCGTCATCAACAGCAAAATTTAGTTCTTGGAAAAGAAGTAATTGTCTTTCAGATGCTTCTCAAAAGAATTAACTAGATATTAAATATTAGATTTTGTTTGTTTGATTGTGGTTTTGTGCCTATAATTTGTTTATGTTATTGTACTTTTGGTTTGTGTTTTAGCTTCAGGGAATTCTTGTACTAAGGCAAACATAAAATCACCATTCGTACTATTTATCTATGACATCTCTTATATATGTGAAACTAGTGTATTTAAACAAGCATTCCATGTACTTCACATTTTAAAAGAATCAAATATATTTTTAGAAAGAAATTTGCGTAAGGCGTTGATGACTCTACTCACCTCACATGATCTTTATGTGGTGTTATCGAACATGTCTAGATGCAATGTGTATCCATGGGCAAAACTATAGATTTAAATGCTTTACATGGATATGATGAACAATTGAGAGTGGAACTAGAGAAACTCTTTGATCTCAACAGTGAATTACAAATCCCACAATCAATAGAAAATTGTCTTCAAAGACAATGAAGGAGATATGATGCTTGTTGGGGTGATCCATGGTTTTATAATTCCTCTTTATTTCTATATATTGAAAATATGTGAAGGCATTAAAAGAAAATGTTTGAAGTTGAGGGTTGTGCTAATGTAGTTAATTTTGCAACATGGCGAATAAAATAGTCATATGATCAAAGGAGGAAGTGTAGAAAATGAAATTTGGAAACTCGGAGACAGAGATTAGAAAGCGACATGCCACATGCAAGATCATGGTGTGTTAAACACACTACGGTTAATAATACAGGGAGATACAAATAGTCACTATCAAGAGATCATGTGACATTGAAAAGAATTCATTAGTCTCAAGGATCGCTGACACGAACCATGAAAAGTAGTTATGAGTATGCAACAGATTCTTACCTTACGAGTAGGAATCCATGGATAGCTTGGTAAAAGACTTCTCTCCATAATAGAGGAGAGTGGCGAAAGTTTCTCCAAGTAGTAGCATTGTTGTAACAACAGTTTCTTGTATCAAAAGTAAATATGATTATTTTGACCCTCAAGGTCAGGTCAAATAGGTATTGCGATGTTGTGTTAAGTTGTAGCTTGGACTTCCTCAGGAAGATGATTTGAGGGAGTTGGATTTGTAACTGAGAAGAGAAGGCGACTAAAAACATGGTTAACATGGGATCACAGAATGTACAAGCCAAAATATAAACATTTAAGCCGAGAATATTGGTCCCATCCTAAACGAAAGGAGCTTGGGGCAGTTGAACTGATATCCTTCGTGCTAAAGAGTTCTTCAAACAAAAGCCAAGATGAGCTTGCAAACAGGAACCGAGATAAGAAAGATTCAATACCAAACTAGACTCAATGATTTAAGGATATAGTGATGTCATAAGTCAATCAACATATGGAATAGAGAAATCCAATCAAATAATTAAGAATACAAAGGAACTAAATCGGAGATGTGCAAAGTAATCGGAGAGAGTGATGGGGCACAAAAAAAAAGAGAAAGCTTTCTTTGAGGAACAGAAAGGCCATAGTTCTACAGATGAGAATGTGGATCAAACTCATTAAGGACCATCTCTAGAGAGATTAGGGTTTCGTCGAGCCAACTAGTGATCTACTCATTACAAAACTTGGCCAAAACCTAAATAATGGGCCACAACTGGGGAACATGCCAGCTCACTAAAAACTTGGCTTCTTTTTGTAAGTGTGAATGGTGGTCGTTGCTTGGCGGTTGCACTGTAACAAATCAAAGGTCCTAGATGGTTTCATCGATGCTGGAAAGGAAGGCAGTTTTGGGGTTTTAAAACCCTCAGAAAGAGGGACGAAGGAGATGAAAATAAGGATCACATATTGAAACATGCAGTAGCTCTCTAGACAGATTTGGTGGTAACAGCTTTGCGAGGAGGGATGTGAACAGAGGGAGGAAAGAGAGAGGAGTCACTGGGTATCTTCTTTGTCTTCTATAACTGTTGTTTGAGCTTTGTTTGAAGCTTTCCAGGAGAACAAAATATTGAAATGATTGAGATATGGACCAAAACGAGACTAAAGGGGTAATACAATTACAAAAGTTGTGAGCAAGAAGAGACAAATTCTTATGTTGGCGAGCCAAAGCTTCATTGGGTTCAGAAATCAAGGCTAGGGTAGCTTTCTCAATATAAGAGCATGGGAGCGGTTTCTATTTTTTCCTAAAATCTCAATTATTATCTTAAATTTGTTGTTATTTGGACAAAAATTAGAGTTAAATTACCATCATTTTAATGACCAAATTTGTTATTTCGTTCGAATATTTTACTAATTGATTGTTAGCGATTATGATGAATAAACGATAAATTTAATTATTTGAAAATAATATGTCCTATTTACCTGGAATGTAGATTTATTTAAATCAATCTACGACAAATTGATTTTTGTTGTTATATTGATGTAAACCCCATTTATGACGAATTAACAACAAACTGGATCGTTATTATCCATGTATTTCTTGTAGTCCAGAAAGAAAGATAATTCAATCCAAATTTTGAAGCAAAGTTTTATTTAAAAACAGACCGAAATTTGTCGGTTAAGCAGGGAAGATATAAGCATTGTAAGATAACCATGTAGGTTGATTGGTCAATGCATTATCCAGTATCTTCTTTGCCTCATATTTCTCCATATTAATTGTTTTTGCTCTTATAGTTTCCTTTTTGATGATTTCCGCTGTATGAGGTATAAAAATATTGATGAAGAAACAAACAAAACAATACTATAACACATCAAAAGCTGATTAACGAATTTCCAAATATTACTTAAACTCTTGACTTGAAACAGATTTTGAGAAAGTTTTTTTATCCAAATTAAAAACCTCAAAGATTTATTTCCTAATCAGATAACAATTTAAAATTTTCTGAAAACATATTTTGAATAGAGGATATCAAAAAATTTCAATGAAGAAAATAATTATAAATCAACATAAATAAATATTTGAATAGATGGATTGACAGCAAAAGTTTGTTAAGATCTAAAGATATTGTTCCTCCAAATTATATGCTTGCATAAGAAATAATCTATCAAAAGTTAGAAAAATACATAGCATATCTAAAAAATTGTAGTAATACATTGATGATTTAGAAACGAAAAGTTGTTGCAAAAACTGATCTAAAGAGTTTTTAGGCACAAAAACTCATTACATATTAAAAACAAATTATAATTTGATGGACAAAATTTGTTAAAATACAAGAAACTTGAAAAATTATGAAACAAATTTGGGTTTTAAAAACAATTTTATTTATATTCTAAAAAATTGATGCATTTCAAATTGAATATAGTTGTGAACCAAAAGAATTCAAGATACATATATGTAAAAAAGCAATATTATACCAATTCGTGCAACAAAACAAGGATTAATTAATTAGATGGTTTCACGCCATAATTCGTTAAAAACAAATCTCCAACAGACAGTTTACCCATGAAAAAACCGTTGGAAAACTTATAAAACATTTCAGGATAAAGTAATTAAGAAATTTACAATGAATTAAACATGCATGATCTGTTTCTGCTGCCCCAAAATATATTATATACTAATAAATTTAAAAATGGTCAAGGTAACATAATGGCAAGTTGGTCAAAGTAAAATGATCTAATATCCATATTATCTTGGATAATTAATAATATAGAGATTTAGAAGATTTTGGTTGAGATTTAAAATTATGTCTTTTCTATAATTATTGTTTACTTATCTTTTAAAAACGATTGTATACCATGCAAACCTTTTTAAAAATCTCTTGTAAATCATTCTTTGACACTTACTTATGCTTTAAAAACGATTGTAAATCATGTTAACCCCTTTTAAAATCCCTTGTAAATCATTCAAAGCCACTTACTTATGCTTTAAAACGATTGTAAACCAAACAAACACTTTTAAAATCTCTTGTAAATCATTCTATGCCACTTACTTATCTTTAAAAACGATTGTAAATCATGTTTTACCCTTTTATAAGCTTTTAAAATCCCTTGTAAATCATTCCAATACCACTTACTTACACTTAAAGAAACATTGTAAACCATGCTAACCCTTTTTAAAAATCCTTGTAAATCATTCTATGCCACTTACTTATGCTTTAAAAACGATGATAAATCATGTTTTACCCTTTTATAAGCTTTGAAAATCCCTTGTAAATCATTCAAAGCCACTTACTTATGCTAAAAAACGATTGTAAACCATGTTAACCCTTTTTAAATCCCTTGTAAATCATTCTATGCCACTTACTTATGCTTTAAAACGATTGTAAATTATGTTTTACACTTTTATAAGCTTTTAAAATCTCTTGTAAATCATTCAATGTCACTTACTTATGCAAATCTCCCTTAATCTAAAGCGTAAATGTATAAATATACTTGATTAAAATTCGTTCACAAATCAAAACCAAAACCAAAACCAAAGCCTTTAAAAGGTTTATGTAAATTATTTTTCACTCTTTACTAAGGAAAACCCCCAAAAATATGATGTTTAACTAAACCAAAAATCGCATTAACCTTAAACATATTAGGGAAATTTGCAAAACTACCCTTTTTTTACTACCCTTTTGCAACAATACCCTTTTATATTGTTCATTTTTAAAAATATCGCTTTCTTTGAACAGAATGACCAAATTACCCTCATCTAATAAGAACATGTAATTGGAAACTGAATGTTTTCCGCCAATTTTTTGGCGCCAAAATTTATTTTTCCCGCCAAAAAAGAATTTCCGCCAAACTTTTTTTCCCGCCAAAAAAAAATTTCCCGCCAAAAAAAAAATTTCCCGCCAAACTTTTTTCTCGTAAGTTATTTTTTCCAGCCAAAAAAATTGTTTTAAAAAACCTTGTAAATTTTTTAAAAACTCTTTTAAAAAACCTTGTAAAGTTTTTTAAAAACTCTTTTAAAAAACCTTGTAAAGTTTTTTAAAAGCTTTGGTAGTTGCTAAAAACCTTTGTAAATCATTTTAAAACTTCTTAAAATCTTTATAAAGTCTTTAAAAACATAGGTAAATACTTTGAAACCCCTTTTTAAACTTTTGTAAATCATTTTAAAACTTTTTACAATAGTTTTACAAGATTTACAATCGTTTTTTAAGCATAAGTAAGTGGCATTGAATTATTTACAAGAGATTTTAAAGCTTATAAAAGGGTAAAACATGATTTACAATCGTTTTAAAGCATAAGTAAGTGGCATAAAATGATTTACAAGGGATTTAAAAAGGGTTAACATGGTTTACAATCGTTTTTTAGCATAAGTAAGTGACATTGAATGATTTACAAGGGATTTTAAAAGCTTATAAAAGGGTAAAACATGATTTACAATCGTTTTTAAAGCATAAGTAAGTGGCATAAAATGATTTACAA
>Ga0041059_1001307_pt1 | contig 19926 bp, 11 predicted proteins | sample AraColnosormetaG_FD_56232 | JGI IMG/M metagenome (GOLD analysis project Ga0041059, IMG submission 56232) | Arabidopsis roots microbial communities from North Carolina, USA - Col MF nosort | ecosystem: Host-associated > Plants > Roots > Unclassified | place: USA: North Carolina | collected... | reverse complement strand
TTTTTTTTTTTTTTGGTGCAAAGGTGAAGACTTTTTTGGTTTTGTGAGGAATGGATAAAAAGAGTGAAGAAGAAGACTAACCTAAAAAGTTTTAATCTTGTTGTAACTGACAGAGTGTGTAACTAATGGGAATGTCAAACTAAATCTCGTTGACTAAATACACAACTCTTTTACTTTTGGTCTTAAATGAAATTGTTGAACATATGTTTGTTTTGGGTCTGTTTTATTATAAATAAATGTCAAATTAATGCCATTTGTTTCACTATTCTGATGTTTGGTTTTCTCTCAAAACTTTGTTTATGCAAGTAAATAATCTCATTGAAGTTTTTCGATAAATAGATAGACAAAAATAAATAAAGAAAGACATTTATATATATATATATATATATCATTATCAGCAAATGTTTGTAAGGAAAGAAAGACATAATTTTTAATGCATGTGAAAGTACGAGTGTTAATTTAATTTTAAGCAGCTGAGACATAATTTTGATATATCCCAAGTTTAGCTGATATAATCAAATTCATAAAGCCCAAGTTCAAAAAGAAGAGAATGTCCACAGTCTAGTTAGGCGGCTTGGTTCGTTTTGAAGAATTCTTTAAAATAATCATCTCCATGACAAACCGATGAAAATGACTTTATGTTTCAGATAACGTAAAATTATCAAGTTGATGCTAATTTCACTTGTTTGATTAATTAGCCCCTGGAAAGATTAACGGTCTATTACTAGATAGTTTCTCTGAAATCAATATCATCATTAGATTTATTTATTTATTTCATGAGTACTACTACCTCTAATAATACTATTATGAAAGTATAATAAAACTTACGGAAATTTCTTTTATGTTAAGTTGTTAACATGTTGGAAACGGTAAACAACCTAATGATGTGTTTTAGACTATTAGTACGTTTTTAAAAAATGGTATAGAGTAACATTGATACAAAAAACACATAGGGTATGACACTATGACTAATATACTAGCTAAATCCCTTTGCTAAACATGAAAAGTAGTATACAAAACCTTAATCTTAGAGAATAGAGAATTGTTTTAGCTATTTTATGTTTAAATAAGAAATATCTGGTATTTAATATGTCTGAAATTAGTCGGAGTTTTCTTGCGTATAGAAAAACAGTAGTGGAACTTTCCAAAACACATTAAGACAGAAAAAATAATATGAAAAGTGTGCATTAAATACAATCCAACCCGCACTATGATAAAACTTGTAAGCATTATTCTTCTTTGCGGATAAGCAAACAAACAGAAGAATTACAAAAACTTATGTATAATCCCAAAACGTTAAAAACATACTACAATTTCTTATTAAAAAATTCTGAAAGACGTGCATAAAATTCTCGTAAACTGACATTATCAAAACCAATGTTTATTATTTCAAGATAATTTCCTTTTGAAAGAAACGAGAAATTTTTTGACATTTGGTTTTGTTGGGGTGAAATTTGAATTATTTGTAAATACAGGGGTCTTAATAGAAAACGTTGAAAGAAAGGGACAAAATCTGAAAAAGGGAATAAAAAGCACAGAAAACAAATAAAAAGGGCCAAACTCCAAACTCCAAAGGCACACCACCATTGAATTGAACTTCCCTCACACGCAAGTACCACACCTTCTCTCTCTCTCTCTCTATCATCTCTTTTCTTTTTCTCTCATCGCCTTGAAGCTCTGAGAAGTAGAGAGAAGCTCCGATCTGATAGGAACTGTGAGTTTCCTTGAGTCTCCGGAGAAAGAAGTCGCCGATTTGCTCCTGATAATCTTAGTCTCGAAATCAAAACGATGTTTTGCGATTGCTTCTACTGGAATAAAGGTTTCTCCGAGTTGGAATCGGAATCGTCCGAGTCAAAGCCCTTCTCGCTTCCATCTCCTCTTCCTCAATGGCCACAAGGTACAGTAGTACCATCATCTTTTCTTGGAAATTGCAATTATTTACAAATCAACTTGCAGATTTTTTTGTTGTCAAACAGTTATCTATTTTTATTTCTAATTTTGGATATTTTCATGATTTCTATACATTACATTAAAGATCAAATTGATGTTTAATGTTTCCATATCATCATGAATTGATATTCAATGTTATGGATAATAATTTTACTTTTTGAGTTTTCCTTTTCTGAATAAAATTCGTTGGAATATTCAACATTGGCACCTGTTGTTGTCTGTTTTACTAGTTCATTGTTTTGACATTTGTTTCATGATTTTTGTTCTGTGGTCAAAGTTTTTGGACTAACAACATTTTAATTGACCTTAAGAAAAATTAGTTACTGACTTACACAAGGTAGGTTTTTTTGAGCTTCAATAATGTGAGCAATAATGCATGACCTTATAGAAAGAGTTATTAATGTAGCACGATGAAAATGGATATGGTATAATTACTCTATCATAGTTTTGATTCTTTAATTCTTTATCGTTTCCCAACAACCCTTTGGATAATGTTGAGTAATGGTTGATGATGATAACGTGTTGATTAGTCTTTGTTTCTAATGGTTGTTTGTCTTTGTTTCAGGCAGAGGTTTTGCTACTGGAAGGATAAGTCTTGGAGAAATCCAAGTGGTGAAAGTCACCGAGTTCGATAGAGTTTGGAAATGTGGCACCTCGCGTGGTAAATTAAGATGCGCATCTTTTTACAAACCTGTGGGGATACCAGAAGGTTTCCATTGCCTTGGTCATTACTGCCAGCCAAACAATCAGCCATTGAGAGGCTTTGTTCTTGCAGCTCGGGCTAACAAGCCCGGTCATCTAGCGGATGATCATCGCCCTCCTTTGAAAAAGCCTTTGAATTATTCTTTAGTTTGGAGTTCAGATTCAGATTGCTACTTCTGGTTACCTAATCCTCCTGTTGGTTATAGAGCCGTGGGAGTTATTGTCACTGATGGATCAGAGGAGCCTGAAGTTGATGAAGTGAGATGTGTACGAGAGGATCTTACAGAGAGCTGTGAAACCGGTGAGAAGGTTCTTGGTGTAGGATCTTTTAATGTTTGGAGCACTAAACCTTGCGAGAGAGGTATTTGGTCTCGTGGAGTGGAGGTTGGGTCATTCGTTTGCTCTACTAATGATCTGTCTTCTGATAATAAAGCCGCCATGAACATTGCGTGTTTGAAAAATCTCGACCCGAGCCTACAAGGTATGCCAAATCTTGATCAGGTCCATGCACTTATTCACCATTATGGACCGATGGTCTACTTCCATCCCGAAGAGACTTACATGCCTTCGTCTGTGCCATGGTTCTTTAAAAACGGAGCTTTGTTGCACCGGTTTGGGAAATCTCAAGGCGAACCGATTAACTCAGCTGGCTCGAACTTGCCTGCGGGTGGAGAAAACGATGGGAGCTTCTGGATTGATCTCCCTGAAGATGAAGAAGTTAGAAGTAATCTAAAGAAGGGAAATATAGAAAGCTCAGAGCTTTACGTCCACGTGAAACCCGCGCTTGGCGGGATTTTCACGGACGTTGTAATGTGGATATTCTGTCCATTTAATGGTCCAGCCACTCTCAAAATCGGGCTTCTCACGGTACCAATGAACCGCCTTGGAGAGCATGTTGGTGATTGGGAACATTTCACATTCCGGATAAGCAACTTCAACGGCGATCTTACACAGATGTTCTTCTCACAGCATAGTGGTGGAGGATGGGTTGATGTATCGGATCTTGAGTTTGTCAAAGGAAGCAATAAACCGGTTGTGTACTCATCCAAACACGGTCACGCTAGTTTCCCACACCCGGGAATGTATCTTCAAGGCCCGTCGAAGCTCGGGATTGGAGTAAGAAACGATGTTGCGAAAAGCAAGTATATGGTGGATTCTAGTCAAAGGTACAGAATCGTAGCAGCAGAGTATTTAGGCGAAGGAGCGGTTTCAGAACCGTACTGGCTGCAGTTTATGAGAGAATGGGGACCAACTATAGTATATGATTCAGCAGCTGAGATCAATAAGATCATTGATCTACTTCCACTGATTCTGAGGAATTCTTTTGAGAGTCTGTTTCCTATTGAGCTTTACGGTGAGGAAGGTCCTACAGGACCAAAGGAGAAGGATAATTGGGAAGGAGATGAAATTTGTTGAAAACAGAGCTCCTCTGTTTCAGTGAAGCTTTTTGCTAAGTGTATGTGTAAATAAGTGTGTATATATATATATATGGAAATTGTATACAAATTTTGGATTCAATATTAATCATTTCGATCTTACAAGCCTGTTATTAACTCTATATATATATTCAAATTGCCCTTAAATCCATGTGAGGTACAGATAGATAGATTCCTAAGTGATCAAAGTTGGATTAGTGAACATGTGCCTTTTTACTTATCGAAACGAGGAAACGACGTAGTTTAATAATTAACATAAGGATCTAGAATATGTTGTGGTAGACTTCGTCGTAGGTTATAAAAACTTTCTCGGTTTCTAAAACGACGGCGGTGACAAGGAACAAAGGTGAGGTTTCAGACACAGACAGAACAAACAACGAAGAAAATTCAAAATCTTATTTCAATTCAACGTATACTTTCCTTAAATTAGGAATTTGGTTTTCGAGAAAATTGAGATCCGAATAACTATGGTGAGACTCAAGACGAGTCTCTGGGTTCTTCTCCTTGCCCTCGTTTCAATTCAGTTAAATGGTTCGTTTGGATCTGAATCAAGTAAAGTAGCTTATGTCACACTTTTGTATGGAGATGAGTTCTTATTAGGAGTTAGGGTATTGGGTAAATCGATTCGTGACACTGGATCCACTAAGGATATGGTCGCTTTGGTTTCTGATGGTGTCTCAGACTACTCTAAGAAGTTACTCAAGGTTTGGTTTTTATTGTCTAGTTATAGTAGTTTAAAGATCTAAAGAGTTCTCCTTTCGATTGAGTTTGAGCTTAAATTTGATCACATACTGCTTTGTTTAAAGTTGTTTGCTTTTGATTCTATAGGCTGATGGATGGAAAGTAGAGAAGATTAGTTTACTGGCAAATCCAAATCAAGTTCATCCGACTAGGTTCTGGGGTGTTTATACAAAGCTTAAGATCTTTAACATGACTGATTATAAGAAAGGTAGGAGATTTCAGCAGTTTTTTTCGTTGGATTCCGGTTTGAGAACTTAAATCTCAAAAGCTTTGTCTTTTTTTTTGTGTAGTTGTGTATCTTGATGCTGATACTATTGTGGTAAAGAACATTGAGGATCTGTTTAAGTGTTCTAAGTTTTGCGCAAACTTGAAGCATTCTGAGAGGCTAAACTCTGGTGTGATGGTTGTTGAACCATCTGAAGCTCTTTTTAATGACATGATGCGGAAAGTGAAGACTTTGTCTTCTTATACTGGAGGAGATCAAGGGTTCTTGAATTCGTATTATCCGGATTTCCCGAATGCTCGTGTTTTCGATCCTAGTGTAACTCCTGAAGTCTTGAAAACCAGACCAGTTCCTGCTATGGAGAGGCTTTCGACATTATACAATGCGGATGTTGGTCTTTATATGCTTGCTAATAAGGTATTTAGTTAGGAAACAAAGTTGTAGTTAGTCTCGTGGTGTCTATTTGGTTCTGTTTTTCATTTTTGCTGTTAAAGTCTATGGCTTTCTATGAAGTCGAAGTGATCTTGGAATACGTAGTGGTTAATTTGGGATTGGTTTTGATTGGTTTAAAAGTATAACTGTCTTTTTCTTCAGCTGTTTGAATCTTTGTGTTTTCTCATTATTTCTGCAGTGGATGGTTGATGACAGTAAACTTCACGTCATTCACTACACTCTAGGCCCTCTTAAGCCTTGGGACTGGTGGACAGCATGGCTCGTGAAACCTGTTGATGCTTGGCATGTAGGTCTTCTTCTTCACTATGATTTTTAGGTTTCTATTGAGTGAATTTCTCTAAGTCTGATTTCACCGTGAACAATTGCAGAGCATTAGGGTAAAGCTTGAGGAAACTCTTCCTGGAACTGGAGGTGGTAGTAACCAACATGATGAACTCGTCGTCAAGTTCCTTTTCTTGTTACCTCTTTGTGCACTTTTGTTCTGCATTTACCGATCCATTCAGGTTAAGACTTCTTTGGTACCTTCACCTCGACTACATTCATCGTTCTTGGATTGTAATTTGATTTTATGTTTTCTGATTTCTCGCAGGGCCGTGAGGGTTCATTGTGCTGGAGCTCGTTCAGCAATCAGATTAGATATCTTTATTACAAAGTTAGATCTAATGGAACACTTGGTTATGGCGGTGTATCTACCATGAGTCCCAGCTATCAAGTGAGTTTCTACATCAAATCGTTATGGTTAACTTTTAAATTTTTTTGATCTAATCTGAACAATGTTACTATTGCTTCTGTCTGCAGCCCCACAGTGGCAACGCACAGTCCAAGGTTCCTCAACACTTAGGCGCAGTTTCAGTTGTCGTCTGTTTTACTGCTGTTCTGTTATCTCTTGGAATTTCCTTTGCGATTGTGCCTAGGCAAATCATGCCATGGACTGGCTTGGTCTTGGTGTATGAATGGACTTTTACAATCTTCTTTCTTTTGTTTGGTGTCTTCTTGCTTTTTGTGCATCAACATGGAAAGAGAATAGCGATACAATCAGAATCATCTTCCTTGGATGATTCCGCAAAAGGTATGGACATGAGAAGAAAACAACAAATTGTGATAATCGGTAATCGTACCATTCTCTACAAAGTTGGGAACTAAGACCATTTTTCTTGTCTCAATAGTTCATCAGCGAGCAGGTGGGTCTTGTGACGTTACTACATTGTATTATGGATTAGGGATGGCTTTTCTGGCTATTGCTGCAGTTTCTTTACCTTACATTTTGGGGATCACTGCTTTATTCACGAGGTAAATTTTCTTAATCAACTCGTGAAAGAAAGGTTCTTGTTATTGATTCAACACATTCTTGTCCTTATAGTTGCTGGTTTATCACATATTGAACAGGTTGGGTCTAATGGTGGGTCTAGCCATAATTCTAGCTGCCTTCATGACTTATGCTTCAGAGCACCTCGCGGTGAGATGGTTCTTGAAAGGTCTAGAAGACCGTCGTGACACGACGAGATCAAATTCCCTATGTTTCCTCTGTTGACAACAAAATATGTAAAAGTGTCACCAATCACCATTGTAACTTTCAGAAACAACAGAGCCTATAATTCTGTCTTGAAATGGTTACACCTTTGTTCTTTCTTTGTCATTATGTCTCATAACAACAACACAAGATCCTATCAGAATTCAACAAGAACCAGAAGAGACACATTTTTAAACCAAACCGTGGGTTTAACCATTTGTAATCCAAACCGTACGGACCGGGATTTAATTTTGAATTAACCGAACCGGATTTCCACCATCGTCTTCACTCAACCTCTCCGATGAGTTTATTGATTTCGCAGTTTTGCTCTGTTTCGATTTCTGAGAAAACCCATTAAAAATCACAACTTTAATCCACCATAGAACTTATCACTCCTTACGGTGGTGCCGTCAATCCAATAAGGTAATATCGAATATCTGATTCTTCATGTTCAATTGAATGCCAATGGATTGCTTTAAGTTTAAAGGAAGTAGCTTTACTCTTCTTAACCTAATTTTACTGTCTTCTTCTCTTGATTACAGAGGAGATACAATGCGCTTCACAACTTCGATAATCAATGAACATCGCCGGTTCTCATCGTCTTCACGATCATGGGTATCTCCCATTTGCTTCTCGGAGAAGAAGAAGAAACCAAGCCCACCACCAGAATCCTCTATCTCACCTGTGGAAACAAACCCCAAAACCAAGTTTATCTCTCACGAATCTGCTGTCAGTTTGATGAAACGAGAGAGAGATCCTCAGGGTGTGCTTGATATCTTCAACAAAGCTTCTCAGCAGAAAGGTTTTAACCATAACAATGCTACATACTCTGTTCTTTTAGATAATCTCGTTAGGCACAAGAAGTTTCTAGCTGTTGATGCCATTCTTCATCAGATGAAGTATGAGACTTGCAGGTTCCAAGAAAGTTTGTTTCTTAACCTGATGAGACATTTCTCCAGGTCTGATTTGCATGATAAAGTTATGGAGATGTTTAACTTGATTCAAGTGATTGCTCGTGTCAAGCCTTCTCTCAATGCCATTAGTACTTGTTTGAATCTCCTTATTGATTCAGGGGAGGTTAATTTGTCCCGGAAACTACTCTTGTATGCCAAACACAATCTTGGATTGCAGCCAAATACTTGCATTTTCAATATTCTAGTGAAGCACCACTGCAAGAATGGGGATATCAATTTTGCGTTTCTAGTTGTGGAGGAGATGAAAAGGTCTGGGATTTCGTATCCCAATTCGATCACTTACTCAACCCTTATGGACTGTCTGTTTGCACACTCGAGATCGAAAGAAGCGGTGGAATTGTTCGAGGATATGATCTCGAAAGAAGGGATTTCGCCAGACCCTGTGACTTTCAATGTTATGATCAACGGATTCTGTCGTGCAGGGGAAGTTGAGAGAGCCAAGAAGATTTTAGACTTCATGAAGAAGAATGGGTGCAACCCAAATGTGTACAATTACTCAGCTCTAATGAATGGGTTTTGTAAAGTGGGAAAGATTCAGGAAGCTAAACAAACTTTTGACGAGGTGAAGAAAACGGGGTTGAAACTCGACACTGTTGGTTATACCACATTGATGAACTGCTTTTGTAGAAATGGTGAAACTGATGAGGCTATGAAACTACTTGGAGAGATGAAAGCATCCAGATGCAGAGCTGATACATTAACTTATAATGTAATACTCAGGGGCTTGTCCAGCGAAGGAAGATCAGAGGAAGCTCTTCAGATGCTGGATCAATGGGGATCTGAAGGAGTTCATCTGAACAAAGGTAGTTATAGGATCATATTGAACGCGTTGTGTTGTAATGGTGAGCTCGAGAAAGCGGTGAAGTTTCTGAGTGTGATGTCTGAGAGAGGGATTTGGCCTCACCATGCTACTTGGAATGAATTGGTGGTTCGGCTTTGCGAATCCGGGTATACAGAAATCGGGGTTCGGGTTCTTATTGGATTTCTGAGGATAGGTCTCATACCAGGGCCCAAATCTTGGGGAGCTGTGGTTGAATCAATTTGTAAAGAGAGGAAGTTGGTGCATGTCTTTGAACTGCTTGATTCTTTAGTTTCTTAATAAACCCCTTTACTGATACTAGTCTGGTTACATAATTGCTCGTTCAAGTTACAACCACACATCACTTTACAGAATCAAGAACATAAGTTACTAAATTGGAGTTGAAGCTATCATAAGGAACAAACTTTGATCCTTTTTCCCAATATTGGCATCCATCAGGAAAGGCTTGGAAAGCTATGCAAGAACAGTTTCTCCAGCAGGTTCCATGACAGTCGCTAAGACCAGCGCTCAAACTATCGTCATAGTAAAATGGATAATAACCGGTATTATTTTCCATCATGTATCCTCTTCTGGGTTCGAAATACTCTGACCCTTTCCTACAAGCCGTTGGCTTCTCCGTGATGCAGATTGCTGAACTGTTCTTTAAATCCGTCTTGCAGGGTTCACTGCTTTCGGAAATCCAGGTGCTGCTATTGTTACTGCTGAGAGAAAAGGTTACAGTGATTTGGCCTAGAGTATCCAAGAACCAGCTGGAAAAGACCGAACTATTAGCTTTCTTGATTGAGTAGCTGAAGTACTTCATGTACTTATTTGAATCGAACTTGAATTCATAATCAATGTAGTGTCTGGATACTTCTAAGTTCAAATGAGAGCTTCCATTGTTCGTCAAGATTCCACTGGACCAGTAGATTTCCCCGCGGCGCCAGACGAGTAACTGGTTAGCTCCTGATGGGTCTAGTCCTAGTCTGAATGCTCCTGGGACTGGGACTTGGTCAGTTATCCAAGACGTAACTGATACTTCTTTCTTGGTTCTTAGGTTAAACCCAATCTTCATCCCGGGAAGTAATGTGTTTGTGGGATGGTCAAAGCTTTGCCATAGAACACGACCCGGAACTCCTCCTGGCCTGATCTCTCGGACCACAAAGTTCCCGGTATCGAGTAAAATGGCAGACACATTCCCGACCAATGAAAGCTGCGCGGCTGGTCTTTGGTTCACCAAGATTGGAATAGCGTTTGCCTGTGTTATCTTTAGAACCCCATTGGTGTCAATGGATAGAGAACCAGATGAATCAGAAACTGATTCGGTTGGGTTACCCACCCAAACTAGATTTATTGGAATACTTTGAGGCCAAATACCAAGATATCTAAGACCAGCTGACCCGAGTTCGGAAGTAGATGAGTCTTTAGGTGTAAAGAATCCGAGAGTGAAGATACCATCCGCAGAGATCAACTGCTCCCAGTCTCTGAGCTGCTGCCCCGGTTTTAACGTATCAGTTTTGAGTGGTGAAACGGCGAAAACCGAACTGAGAAAAGTCGGTATGAGAATGAGAATGAAGGGAAGAAGAACGATTGAAAGAGCCATTTGTTGTTTGCTTGGTTAAGTGTTTCCTTAACTTTTAGCTCTCTTTTAAGAGATATTTATAGCACCTTTTGTCCCTTGTACACTCTCAAATCTTTAATGAGTTTCGTAGAACTTTGTATAAGTGATATCAGAGTATTTTATACTCGATTGACAAAAAAAGAGTATTTTATACTCTGATAAGTGATTATGAATAGTCTTTGGTCTCTGCTTGTAACATAACAAGTCTCATAAGCTTTAAATTATATGATGGCGACTACCTAAAAAATTTCTTCCGAAGGGTTTTACTAGAGTCTCTTTACGAGCAGAAGTTTCAAACACAGACGAAAGATTGGGTTAAGGTTGAGGTCATATCTCTGTCCTTTGAACAGCTAAACTAAAAGTTGTTAATGTATTTGGTTTTACTTCCGTTTACATTAGCTTGTACGGGCTTTGTATTTTGTAATTTAAAATTGTAAATCAGTTACTAATTTGAGACATCAACTTTGACTGGTGTGGAAAATGGAAACGCGTCGTGGGCGGCTCTTTCAATGGAATAATGATGATTGTTAGTCACTAATTCCAAGCATTAACGACTTGAGGAATAATTTTCCAAGTCTTCTTCCGATAGCAACGTGTATTGGAATCTTCCACACAAACTTTTAATTCTTTTTCGAAACTTTTTAGGTAATCGAAATACAGTAATATGAATTTCGATTCATACGTCTCTCTCTAACATTATGACTGTTTTCTCTATATAATATTGATGAATGATCGAGTTGGATGGTTTTTGTTTTCTAAAATCTAGTGTTACATTATTTGTTATTTTAGAAGTCCAAGTACATTGGATCTTATATTTCATCCATGCCTCCACGTGTACACACGTGTCTCTTTTTAGCCCATTTTGTTCTTTCATCGTAATCAATATTTGGGTTAATTGGGCTTTAACTTTGTGTATATGTGGGTTTTCCTTTCACCATGTAATCCTTTTAAGGATTTAATGAAATTGACGACAAAAAAAGAAAAGAAGTCCAAGTACATTGGATCTTATATTTCTTTGGTTTCTGTAATCAGCTATGTAATACTTGAACAACAAACTCAAACAAAAATAGTATATTTTGAAGTTTGAACTCAAATCTCTTGGTGTAATAACTAAAACTCATTTAGCCAACCAATACAGTAAAAATGTTTTCACGTTGTCAGTGGGATCAAAGATTTCTGATTTTAGATTTGAAGATTAATGCAACTTATAAAGCAAAGAAAAATTTGTCTCATACTTTCATTATTGCATACACACTTCTTTTTCCTATGAGGGCAATAAATTACTAGATTTCAACCAACAATATGACAAATCAAAAACAATAAGCCAATATTCAATCTTTCACTACCCATACTTGAAAAAAATTACATATTTCGACCCCCTCTTTTTTTTCCTCCACTCCTCCAACCCGAACTATGTACACTTTAATTTCAATTACACCTAGGATTAAACCCCGGCCCACCATAGTAAAAATAAGTTCCCCATTCATTACTATACGAACTCTTAATGTCGTAACATTCGGTGTTCTCGGCTAGTATCTTGACATCATGCACCGGTACGAGACTGTTGTCCGAATCCACAACTTCCAAATTCCGAAAATAACTTGCTTTCCCAAACCCTTCGTCTGGAAAATGACCAGAGCCCATTTGGGTCGTCGTGTGCCTGCCTGAAGCACGTGTGTTGACGACTTCACCGCCCCATTCCACGGTAGTCGCGTGGTCGGCCAAGTGCGTGAATAGCTCGGCTGGCCAATACCCGACTAGTGTGCTATCCCCTAAACCCATCCACCAATTCCCCATTTTCGGATCCTGCAAATCCCAAAGAATATAATTTAGACATCTTTCTTAGAAGAAATGAATTCTTTTGTATTAGTAGCATGCTTTTACACCGTTATTCTATGTCGTCCACATTCTCATATAGAAAAAATTAATTACGCCGTTCAAGTTCAACTAAATTCAAGATGTGGCATCCATAATACGAAAGTGTACGTGTATAAGCATGTTTCTATATTAAGTTATATAGATGATAAATAGAGATGTCGTAAGAGAAAGACTAGCTAACCTTCCAAATGAGTATTGTGATATCAAACTGGTTTCCTTTGAACGTAGAAAGAGGAGATATGGCTGCTCCAATGGCAATCTTGTTATTTGTTTGGATAAATCCCGAACATAGAAGATTGTAACATCCTGTTGCTTGATATGAATCACTCTTTAACAATACAAAAATTACCATCAGTTTAGGATATGCTCAAAAACCAAAAAAAATTGTTTAACCAAATTATTGCCAAGCAATGATCAAATAACAATTTAACACATATTTTCAAAATTTACGACCAAAAAATATGAGTAGATATGTCATCCTAATTCTAGCTTTTGGACAGAACCAAATTTAATGATTTGGAGAGTAGTACAGAAATTGGACTGGTATCAATCCAATTGATAATATGCTATTAATGCAATAATAAATGCTCTACACCAAACATTATCATGATGACTCTGTTCTACCATTAACTTCAAAATGATCCTTTATTTTTGTTTTTGTAGCATAAATTACCTTCAAGTTACCCTATCAGAATTTTCATGCACAGTATCACTGAATTTTTAGATGATATTCATTATAAATTCCTGTTTCAGAAAAATGAAACTGTATATAGAAAAATAAAGTATAATATTGGAAGGGTGCCTTCAAAGCAATATTTGGTAAATCTGGGAATACAATTTATATACCAAAACTAGACGCTGAACTACACCTAGAAACTACTCCACTGTCACATGATTGTCCTTAAAAGCAACACATTAAAGTTTATCTTCTTCTCAAATATATTCAATTTATACCCTCAATTAGGTTTAGACTCTTGATTTAAACTAATGAAAGTGATTTGCATCATAATATTAAAAACAAACAAATAGAAAACAACAACATACCGTCCAATAAGTGAACAATCTTGGTCTGTTGTCACCATACAGCTCCGGACTGACCTGACTAGTAGAACAATCTCAGCTTTAGATATAATCCTTTTCTTAAACATGTACACTTAACAGTAGTTATGACTTATGAAAGTAACGTAAACTAAAACAGTATTATGAGAAGGGTAAAACAGTAAAAACAGTACCTGCCAGCCAGCTTCAATACTATTGAGATCAGGACCTACGAAAGATCCAGAGAGAATCCAAATCTGAGAGAGACTAAACTCATTCACTTCTTCTATCTTTGGATCCCAAACGTTTATAGTCGCCTTTGCTCCATATATCTCCGACGATGATTCTGTATAAGCGATCGCATGCTATCATTCCCCACCACAAATCATTAAAAAAGAATCAGTATTCAAGTCTTATTATATACTTCGAGATTAACTTCTAAATCACATTTATAATCCCAATATATGCGAATGAAATGCCGTGCATTTATATTAGTACTGTATTAATCCTTTATGATAGTTGTATCTTTCAAGAATTATGATAACGAGACCGGATCTTAAAATCCATTGAATGCTTATGTTTTTATGTATTTTATGAATCTGATTAATGTGAAACTGACATTGGAAACTGTTATATGGGTCCATAATTAAATGATTACATAGACAATTCACATTAAACATTCATATACATAGGTATCGTGTATATATCATATCTACGTATCAACAAATTATATATATATATGCTGTAAAAAATTAGAATTAAGATAAGCTGAGACAAACCAGTTAAATTAATTAACGTTTTCAATGCTAGTAAAATTAATTAATCAGTTTGATTATTAAGTTAGTAGTCGTATTAGTCAACCGCGTAAGAAGAGAGATTTAGAATCGAGTGTACCTCATGTCCATTGGTACCAAGGGCATCAGGCTTTTCTGTCCGTTGATCAAGGTAAATACTCCGTCGCTTTTTGCCAAAGTCAAACAAAGACTTGGCTCTGAGCACATCGTTCATTGTGTTGCGTCGTATGGGAACGGTCCCCTTAGGGCACCTCGTGCCGTTCACGTGCCACATTTGCCATGCACCTTCCAATACATTCTCTGCTTCTTTAACATCATCATCTTTTCCCTTCATCTTCGGCATTTTCTTCGGTGCTTTCTGCATTATTTATCATAATCAAAATTTCTTCTCATCGTAAAAATGGCTTCTTATCATAATCAAAACGACTTATTTTGTACTATTCATTTCAGGACAAAAAAAAAATTTAAGAAAAACAATGAGCTTATATATAATCTTGTCACATCCAAATCACCAATTTTTTCATAAATACATAATTGGAAGCTACCTAAAAAAATGTTAAAATTATTCAATAAAGTTTTAAAACTATTTGTTTTATGTTAGCAATAGATAAAAGAAAAAGTTGCGTGGTCAGCAATACCTGAATCTTGTGATGCTTTAAGAGTGGATGATCCAAAGCTGGCTGCTTTCTTTTGGGTACACAATCTATTACATCACCATCTGGACTCTGTAAATTATTATTTTATAAAAAAGTTAAATATTTTGCATAATGATTAGACAAAATCAAATTAAAATTCATTTGAAACATGTACATATATATAACCTGAATGGTGAAGACAGGAGACTTGTTGATCTTGTTCAAGTGCTTTTGGATCCTCGCAAGTCTCAAGCTACTGACTTGTCTGTATGGTTTGGTGTCGTTAAAGGCAGAGATATGTCTGACCTTCTGGCTCAAAGAGAGACTTACAATAAGAAGAAAAAGGAGAAGACTTCTCTTGGATGCAAGAACATTCACCTCCATCGATCAATCTCTTATAGCTTTCTTCTTCTATATATGTATCACATTCAGTGTCCAGAGAACGAGAAAGTGAAGAAACTGGAAACCTGAGAGGTGGTCAGATTCTTATAAAGTTAAGGTGAGAGGAGGACCATTTCAAGAAATGGAAAGAGATATTAGAAAATTACTATAGCTACTTAGCTAGCCCAAGATATATAAATGTAAGAGTATGTATATATTTGTGAGTTATAAATGGGGAAGAAGAGAAGTGGGTGAAGAGATATTATGAAGTGTAAATATGGAAATGGAAGAGAAGAAGCAGAAGCAATGAGGTTTTCGAGAAGAAGATCAAATCAAGATTCATCATCATTGCCCTGCATTGGCTTCATTTTTATATAGTTGATAGATTTAATTCTTGTCTTTTCTTTCTTATAAATAAAAAAGAGAGAAGATGAGAAATTATTCATTTTATACATGTGTGTGAGAGAGACTAAAGCAAAATTGATTAAAATAAAGTTAAGGGAAATAAATGAAAAAGAAGCAAAGGAAAAACTATAAATACAATAGAGAGACCTACCCAACTAACTAAACCTTTCTTCCCTTTTATGACACTCCTTCAATGTTTTCATCTGTCACTACTCTTTTCTTTTTTCTCTTTTTTCTAAAATTTAAATTCCAACTTAGAAAATACTTTATAGCCAAAAATGTAAGAGTACATATTTTTGGTATTGTACTTGTACGTCGTAAAATTCGACTCGTGTGAATTGTATAACTTGTCTATACAAGACAACAATAACCAAAATTGTTTTACCTTTTTAAAATGAACGAATTTTTTCTTGGTTTAAATTTAGTTTGGAACTATATATTATATAGCAAAGAGTCAAAGTAGAGAAAGTGTTTTAATATGGTTGAGTTCATTTTCCTTTCATAGTAGGAGGAGTTCAATAAGAATTCTGGTTAGCGTCCAATATAATATCATCACATTGCTTCTGTTACAAAGATCTAGTAATTAAGGTTCTAGTGGAAATGCACGAGGCAGATCAAAACCAGTCACATGAGTATAATAATAATCTAATCATTTTGAATTTTCAGTAAAACTTTATGGGAGACTTTTAATATCTTTGCTTGAGGGTCTCTCAATCGATCCAGCTTTTTTAGTTACATCATCTAAATTTGGTAGTTTGTCCCACGTGGCGTTCTTTAATTGCGTACTCATACACACCGATTTAAGATATATTTTGCGTATATGCACATAAGTACACACTCTGAATGCGATGGCTGAACCAATTTCAACAAATGAATTATGAACATACCAACTGAATTCAAAGTTATAATCAATTAAATTTTTGTCATTTCCCTAAAATTTATATTCCCTTTTGTTTTGTGCAACTAAATAGTAGTAATATTTAATCTCGTTGACCAAAAAAATCTAAATGCTAATCTAGGATCAAGATTAATTTTTTCCTACTCAATCAAATGATATGTACAAGTCAAAGTTAAAAAAATAACAAATGCGTATATAAAGTCACTGTGGACCATTTTATTGTAGTGGTCCACGACAGATCGTCTAGTAAAATTTATACGTCTATCAATTGGGTCAATCAATATATCCGGCTCGAGTTTGATCCGAACTTAGTTCGAAAAGAATTATCAGATTCAAGTTGATCTGATCTTTTGGGATATGGATATGTAAGAAAATTATAAACAATTCAACTAATCGTCCCCATAATTTGTATATTTTTTTATATTTCTTTTTAAGATGGAAAACGGAGTCTGATCCAGCTGTTTCGGACGAGGGGTTCATAATACTGTAACGTTGATTTACATGCATATCTATCATTCGCATGAGAGAAAACTTATGGAAATTTCATTCTAAAAAAAGTCTGCTCAAAACAATATATATCTTAGGATAAACAATAATCGTATATTGTTTTGAAAAGCTTGTTAAATATTTCAAGATCTTAAGTTTATGTTTAGTGTCACTACAAATAATTCGTGATGAATAACAGTATACACCGACAAAATAGTTAGCAATTGTGCCAAATAATCATTTGAATTTCGTGTATAAATCTGAATTGCTTACATGTTAGAGTCACTGAAAAATAAATGGGTGGATCGCATATGTACATACATGTTTTGGCTGTAAAAAAAAATGAAAAGAAAAGAAAAATATATGCATGCATGTTTACAATCAATGTTCACGTGGGTGAAATTATATGATATGACTAATGTACTTCTAAATTTTTTTGGATACATTATCATAAGATTGCATATAAATTACAAAAAGAAAGGTTGTTGGATTAGATTAGATTAGAAGAAAAAGAGTAAGGTAAACATATATCTTAATCCGATGGTCAAGATGAACAAAACGGATTATTTATAATGGTTTTTCTTTGGACTCTGCTCAAATCCCCAACTTTAGATGCTTCTGCGTCGTCTGATTCGTAATACTAGTTGAATCTAATTAATGTATTTATAATGTTACATTAATTAAATCATTATGCAATTAGTGTGAACCTACCTATATAGCAACTACTAAGTCATCAGTAGACAGTAGTATCATGTTCTTAACTACAATAATACCTTTTTGTTACGTAGAACTTCAGTGATCTACTTTTTATGTGTGACAATTATATAGCTATATATGTTTTTTTATATACAATCTTAACCAGGCAGAAATTTCTATATATTAAATTTCTATAAATACAGTATAATTAACTATAAATGGTCGCCCGATAATCGGATATCAACATGGCATGATGAGGGACTTTCAAAGCATAGCAAACGCTGCGCCAAAAATCACATATTGGTTTCTTGTTCACTTTCCAATTGTTGACAACGATGACCAACACGTTTTGATGTTAGTTCTGCAGTTCAAGTGATAGCGATCATATTTATATTTTAACTAAGTATTGAAGAGTTTCGAGATATAAAGTACTATATCATGTTTTGGGAGATAATGCATCAATAACCATATATTTATTGCACAATAAAAAGAGATGTACATACTAGCACATGTTAGTATTGAAGAGTTTCAACCAAACTACGATATAATGTGAGATTGGTGATCGGAGGACCAACATATCATAAATAATAATAAATGACAAAATTTAACTGAATTGTTGAACATAATTTTTTTGATCATATAAAATGTAACAAAATATGAAAAATCTTTATCATCATTCTATAAAATTTCCTAGAATTATTACTAGAGAAAAATAAAATCCGATAAACTAATCAAAGAAATTATGACGGTCGACGTGGTACGTTCCGGTAATATACTAATATGCTTGATGAGGTCGTAATATGTATGAGTCGGGGTCAGATTAATGGACTACCATGGCTTACGCTTTTTGAGGTACAATAAAATGTAAACGTCATTTGGGTCATGATGACGCACTGTTCTAGATAAGGATGTTGGATCACTTGGGCTTGTATCATGAGCTCCTCTTGAATTTGAACCTATATTGTTAATATCAAGCAGGCCCAACCAATACACTTGCCCAAAAATTCGAGATTGAATCAAGATAACTCCAAAGATTCAATCAAATTATAAATTTTCAAGCTTCAATCAATAGTTCGAAAAAAATAATATAAATGGTGAAAATATATTTCGAAATCAACTCATGTGGATGTAACTAGATCAGTTAAAATAAAAGCGATATTATTTGAAAACTTTGATCATATTGTAAATATACAGGTTCTCTGAAGGTACCCGTATCTATATGAGTTTAATAATAACTTCCAAGAAGTAGGGGAAAAGAAGAAAACAAGTGTCGCATTGTCCACGATGTAAGAGTGACACCCATCCCCAGAGCCATAGTATCTCACACTGACTTGCTCGTCCTCATGCAATCTAAAGCTCATGTTTTAAATTATACCGGCTACTGTACCTTTCTAGAATATGCATGTATATGCTACAAATTTCTTTCGACAATACTACACCCTCAGTTAATAGAAGCTAGTCAAAAATAATTTCCCTTAACTTTTGATTGATTGATTTTTTATATATATATAACTATTGTTAGATTCATTTTCACGAAAGTTTTTGCTCTATGCTCTTTACATCGTCAACACCTAATTTTGTAAACTCTCTTTATTTGACATCTTGTGCAATGGAAATAAACTAATTTTCAGTTTAAGAACTTCAATTATTATTGACCGTAAAGTGCAAAACATTTTTTAGTTATTAGTTAACTACTTTAATTTGTTTATGTAGAACGGATTGAGGACATTTTCTCCAAAAAGCAATGATCGAATGTTGATTAGTATAGTTAATTATGTGTACAGTGTAATTACACTGTGTGATCAACATACATTGATTCACGTAAGTTTTTTTTCAGCGAAAATTGTTAAGAATATTAAGAAATTCGAAGTTTTTTTCCAACTAGGGAAATAGATAATCCCATGTATGATTGAAACAAAAACAGAGGATTTAATAAGTAGTGGTGTAAAAACAGATACTTCGTGCCGAAGCACCTAATCAATGGTAGAGCCATGTGTTCCGAGTCGTTTGCCAGGCCACCCTCGATCTTGACACCTGGCATATGAACATGACATATTCCATTTTCGCATGTACGTAGACTTATATACTTCGCATTTATTTTGTTGTTTATCTTATATTATTACTCCTATCCAAAAACTAAACGGTGAAACTTATAATCTAAGTAAAACCTCGAAAACGAAAACCTAAGAATCGTATACAAAATCTGTAAGTATTACATATGGATATGACTCGAGCTATTTGGAGTGTGGTTTTATTCAGGTTTGTGTTGTAAATTTGTTAAGAAAAACAGTTTTCGGATGTTTCAA
>Ga0041059_1001306_pt1 | contig 19943 bp, 20 predicted proteins | sample AraColnosormetaG_FD_56232 | JGI IMG/M metagenome (GOLD analysis project Ga0041059, IMG submission 56232) | Arabidopsis roots microbial communities from North Carolina, USA - Col MF nosort | ecosystem: Host-associated > Plants > Roots > Unclassified | place: USA: North Carolina | collected... | reverse complement strand
TTAAACCCTGCTCTGCTATGTTTCATCAACGAGAGTTGAGATTAGGAAGTGGTAGAGTTATGGGGGTCTCTGTCACGAGAGTGGATTGACCCGGTTTTTGATTCTATTGTCTAGGGTATATGCCTTTCGCCTATTAGCCACCTGATGAACCTTAGAGTTGCCCTTATCAATGAATCCATCCTTAGGACTTCTATTGTTCTTAGATTTATTTGTATTCACCCCCTGATTGCACTTTTATTCACCTGTTATCTGTGTCACCTGTTGATTGCATTTTAGTTATGAAATTTGTCACCTATTGGTTCTACTCGACCCAATGATTGAGTAGGGCTCTTGATAACACGGCTTTTTAGCCCGTTTTAGCTATTGTTTTCTTATGTTTCAGAGAGAATTTGGAGCCATTCTAGAGCCAATTAAGGAGAAACACCTATTCTAGGTGCCAAGAATGTTTTAATAGTTTTGAAGCTAAAAGTATCCAAAGACGATCATTCTAGTGCTTCGGAAGTTTAGCATCCGGCCAAGGTTTTGCCGGACTCGGCATGAAGATAATTAGGTATGGATGGAAATCTAGAAGATTCAAGATTCACGTCGAAGTTGAATCGAAGCAATCCATGAAGCCGTTCAGAAGATATGGCCCGAAGAGTGAAGACATGTCAAGAACCGGCTGTTTGGAAATAAAAAGTCCAAAACACATCCGGCCGATGAGACTTGAACTCGGGCAGCTCCGAGTGGCTCACCACCGACCATTAGGTCATTCCCAAGTCTTTCCCTTTTTGCGCCACCGCCATTAGGCTCCTTTCCTGAAGCCCACTACTCGGCCCGATCACTTACTTATCCGGCGGAATGACGTTCTTACCCCTAAACCTAATTCTTGGGCCTCAAGTATAAATACTTGTCCTTAGCCCTAACCCTAAATGTGCCTTTATCACCAGCGAACCCTAGCCGTCACCAAGAGCTGCCTCTTAGCCGTCGCACCTCTTGAAGCTTGAAAAACACCATCTCTCTCTTTCTCTTTCTCGTTTTCGTGTAAGACTCTTTAAGGTGGAGCTTTGCCTCTTGTATTCTACATTCAAAGAAGTAATCTCTAAACCCCTTTTAAGTTTAATTCATCTTTTAGTTATGGTTTACTCAACCCAACTTTGGATTAGCTCCTTTGCCATGAGCGACTAGATCTCTAGTTGGGTTTGAGGGGGGTTTCAAAGGGAAATTCATGGGGACCAATAGATCAAAGATCTAGGTTGGCGGTTTCTATGGCTTTGTTTGATCGTTTACACTATTTCTTCTAGTTGAGTTTATTCTTAATGCTTGTATGTCTGGAACGCCACCTAGTACTTGCCTTTAGGTATTTCATTATTTGGCACAATCTCGTTTGAATGTTTGACCTAACTCAACTGAATAAAGAACTATAACCGTTGCACGCCCGCCGAGTGATAGGGACTTATGAACTAGAATTGAATCTGAACTTAATGCCTGATCTTGTATTTTGAAACTATGTTAGCACCTACTAGCCGACAGGGCAACTGAGTACGTAATTTACTAGTGATAATAGCCGGTTTTCACCTACTAGCAGTTAGGATTAACTAGTTTTGATAGAGTTTCGTATGTTCGGGAATTTGGAAGTAAACAAACCTAGCCATGTTATCACCTAGATTGAGATCTATATCTTATTATTGAATCGTGAACATCCGGAGAAACCCCTGATGACCTAACGCTTCTCTCTTATAGTTTATCGTTTAGTTTAGTTAGTAGTCTCTTAGTTTAGTTATTCGTAGCATACAACAACCCCTCTCTTTTATTTTGGTCCTAGCTTCACTCTCTTTTTAAGGATTTCTCTGAACTACTTCTCTCATTGTGGATTCGATCCTAAAATACAACTCCGATATAATGTGCACTTGCAGTAGTCGTGTGGTCTTTCAGGTAAAAGTCTGAAAGCGAAATAAACGAAATAAAACACGCATCAGCTCTTAAGTTCTTATTTTTGTGGTTTGAATCCTGATTTAGGATTGTTACTAGAAACCCACCATCATTATAATCTGGCTTGACTTAGTTGCTTCTATACACATCTTGATTGCTAGCAATAACAATGGACTGGATTGGCACCCCTTATAGCTGCATTGATATGTTAGTGTTTAAGGGGAATTGAACTGAACCACACTTCAGCACATAAGTAGGCCTGAAAAACCTATTTATTAATTTGGCGCCGTTGCCAATTCATTGTTGGATTGTTACATTCAAGATATCAGAAAAGTTAAGATCAACTTCTTTTACATTACTCAAGTTACTAACTCATCTTTTCGTCTGCTTGTTTTTGTGGTATAGGTACTAATCTTTGTAAATGCAAACTCGGTCCAAAGGTTCTGCACACCTACTACCTTTTAAAGATAGAATAGACAGAATAGCTCGTGAGTTACAAGAAACCAAAGCAAAGGCAGCTTGTGATCAGCAAAGACCAGCTGCTATGGATCAACAGAACAGACCAGTTGATGTTTAAGATCCACCTAATGTTGAACAACCAAGAAACATTGGCGCTGGTGATGTCCCAAGAAATCATCACCAAATACAAGGGATAGTGCCACCACCAGTTCAGAACAACAACTTTGAAATCAAGAGTGGTCTCATCTCCAAGATCCAAGAAAACAAATTCCATGGTTTGCCTATGGAAGATCTCCTCGACCATCTTGACAGCTTTGATAGGCCATGTGGCCTTACCAAGATCAATGGAGTCACTGAAGATATGTTTAAGCTCACACTATTTCCTTTCTCCTTGGGAGATAAGGCACACCACTGGGAGAAGACTCTGCCCTAGACTCCATCAACTCATGGGATGATTGTAAGAAAGCTTTTCTTGCCAAGTTCTTCTCTAATGCTCACACAGCTAGATTGAGGAACGAGATCTCAGGCTTCACACAGAAAAACAATGAAACTTTCTGTGAAGCTTGGGAGAGGTTTAAAAGCTACACCACTAAGTGCCCCCATCACGGTTTCAAGAAAGCTTCATCATTGAGCACACTCTACAGAGGAGCTTTACCAAAGATCAGAATGCTACTAGACACTGCCTCGAATGGAAACTTCCTGAACAAGAATGTCGCAGAAGGATGAGAGTTAGTCAAAAATCTAGCACAATCTGATGGGTGCTACAATGAAGACTTTGATCGCTCAGTGAGATGACTGAGATGACTGATAAATGCAAATGTAAGGGACATACCTTCTTGTAGAAGAAGCTCGGTATGGTTCCTGCTTCCTGGCGTTTTTTGTTGCTTCTCTTTGTCGTACCCACCAAATATCTCAAACAAATCCATCAACGACCTCTGAAAATACCCTTTTACATTCGATCCTTTCCTGCTATGACATCTTTATACTTAGAATCTGACACATTTGTTAATGAAAACTGTAAAATTTTTTACTATTACCTGATTGAATGAAGCACTGCTTCAATGTATGAGGTTAGATACTTCACCCTCGTTGTGTCTTCAAGAGATGAGCTGTGCATAGTCATTTGACGTGTATATGAAGAATCAATCACCACACAGAGAGAGAGCTTAAAATACATGGAGAAGAAGCAAAGTAAAGTCTAACGAGAGGAAGAGAGAGAGAGAAAGAGACCATTCTCTAGGATGTAGACATGAGGATTTCCACAAAATTCTTCAACATACAAAAGTATTTGTCGCAGACTCCATGGTGAACACTCGAGCAACTGTAACACTTGCAATCATTTAGTTTTAACCCTTGAAAACCCAAAAAGGCTAAAATAAGAAACAATGAATGAAAAGACAATCTAAAATAGGTGAAAGAAAACATATTAAAGCCCTTTTATGAGCTAAAACCACAATACATTACAATGTCTATGTAGGATCAAAAGTCTCTTTGATAAGGGGAGTCTGCGCCATTGTTTCATTAATTGTTTCAAGCAACATAGTGAAAAAATCAAGTGATCATCAAACAAAACAAAAATTGCATAGATTCATAGATAGTAGAATTCTCAATTGCAATTTCTACAATCAAACTGTAAAAAAAATTGCATTGATTCATAGATTCTATTTGATATTTCTACAACCAAACTCTATAAATTAATTCTCCAAAACCTGCAATCTATAACTAAGACAAACCAAACCTGACAATTAATTTATCAAATATTCCTTACGGCATAACCAACTTAACAATAACAACAATGATAATTATTAACTTATCTTTTAGACCAAGTTTTGAGGATTTACTTACCAAAGTTTCCAAGGTAATGATCTTTATTCCCGGTAACACGGCCAATCCATGCTTGCCAAAGTCCTTTTTGATGATCTTGGCACACATTGGTATATAAGCTCCTGTAGAGAAACCGCTACTCTTCATGTATTAGATCGAGTTTTACCTCTAGTTACTATCAAAGACACATATTTAGACTATTAATTAGATTCTGTAAAGTTCTTGCATTTGGACTTACCTCCTGAAGGAGGCAATGAACTCTTGTTTGGTCATGTGCTTCATTTCCTCCAATTCTTTCCAGTAATTGGTAATCTAAAAACGCATTGGAATGGATTAGTAAAGAGTTGTATAAATTAACCACAAACGGATAAAATCATAAGAGGATTCGAAAGAGTGATAGAAGAGCCACACATGGCCAAGAAAAACAACACCACTCCCATCTGCAAAACATCATCGCTTCTTCATTAAGGTCAAGGAAAAAGAGAAAACGATGGAGAGAAAGGGAGAAGAAGAAGACTTACCTTGAGGGTGGTGGATGGATCGCCAGAGAAGAGAGCTCTGAGTTGTTGATGCAGTGACTCATTGAGGTAAGGCATGATGAGTCTGAGCATCCTCTTTACATCTTCCTCTCTAACTCCAACCACTTTATGTCTCTCCTTCTTCACCATTTCCATGCGTCCATTATTATATACCTTACAACCCCAATCACAAAAACAACATGCAAAGATATGTAAAGAGAAAGATAGTGGAATTGGGTCATCGTATCACACCTGTTGATCATTGATTTTTATACAAACATGATGCCCAAATAGGTGAGTCTCATGTACGCTACCACCGATATGAAGTTGTGCATATACATTCACTTTTTAGTTCTACTACTTAGAAACTAACCGTGTTATCTCTTTAATCAGTTGAGAAAAAAACCTGAAATTGAGATGATTGGCGTAGGAAGAAGAGATTATTAGGAATGATCCGAATCCTAACACCACGTTGACCTTGATACATCTCTCCACAATACCAGATCCACTGGCCATTTCATTTCATTCAATATAGTTTTCATAGCAAATTTTTTGTAGATGGAATAATGCAGAATAAATTATTAAAAAATGTTTCTGCAATTTCTGGGGCTGAGTAGAGTTGTCTTGTTACTCTGCAGATCTATCTGGAAACAGTCTTAAAGAGTTAGTGAAAAAAAAAAAATTCTCGAATCATTTCTAGAAAAAGAAGAATTTACATTACCTGGATTGCAGACTATTATGAACTCTTCCATAGAAACTCCTTATTCAAAGTTTGATAACCACTCACCAAAAAGCCTGAACAAAATCAGACAACAGTAACACCAAATAAATAAGTACACTCGCATCTCACAACTAATTCGATTAAGAACGAACACAATAAGAAGAAAAAGGAACAAACTTGCAGATTGAGGCTTTAACCCAAAAATTTTCCGGCACACGGATTTAATCGAAGCTGCTCCTTCCTTCCCGATTATGAGATCCCAAGATATTATTCCACCCAAGAAACTACCATATGCATCAACCTTTTTTGTAAAATTTTCATCGCTCTTCGCTGATTGAGTTTGAAAAGGGAGGCTGAAAAAAAAATGAAAATGAAATGAGAGGCTAGGTTTTTACTTTTTAGTCGTTCTTTAACAAAACATTTGACCTAATGGAGGAGGATCCGCGTGTTTTTTTTTAAAACCGGGTCAAAGTCATTTTCATGTATCAATGGCCAGGAATTAAATTGTCAAGATCCGAATAAACAGTTAACGGGTCACTAATATCCGCGTGTTTCTAAACGGTTTTTTTTCATGACATAAAATTTTTATCCCTATGGCAAACTTGTTATTTCAGCGAAATTCATGCCTACCTCATTAAACGTACGTCTAAAATAATAGAGTAGATATATATAATATTAAGAACAAAGCTTATATATATATATATGTTTTGTTCTTAAAATTATATATATATGTTTCTAAAACGTGCTAGGCCTTCTTTAAAAATAAGAGAAAGTTCTGGCCTAAATCTCCAAATCTTCTTAACTTCATTAAAACGCGTCTTTGAACTGCTGTTAGGTATTGGTGTCGATAGACACCTACACGGTTTTTGGTCTGAGGATTGCTTCTGCAGCATAAATTCTCTATTTTGCACCACAATGCTCCATAAGCTCCAAATATATCCCAAACATGTAAAAACCTAAAAACGACTACAAAAGACTAAAGAAATAACAAATAGACTCTAATACCTATCCTAAATCATACTTTAAAACCGGTAAAACTAGGGATATATCAGTTTTGAATCGTGCCATCGTCGGGTCTTGTTAACGTTGTTACTTGATCGCCACGTAGTGCGAAGGGTTTGAGAGACGGGGCTAGCTACCCTGGCCGAGTTTTCAACACGACGGTGTAGCATTTTGGTAGTGATGCTACGGTTACGTACCTTTGTGGTGGTAACGCATGAGATCACGGGAGTGTGTTTTTGGTGTGGGTGTTTGAAGGCAGCATATCGGGCCATATAACATTTAATAAGATTGGAGTCTTAAGTGAATTTGCATGGTTTTGTAGTTGCTTCGGCGAACTACCTTTTGTTGTTATTCTCTGATGCGTGCTTTGTTTTAGAATTACCTTTGGCAAACTACCTTTTGTGCTTTGTGTTAGAAACTAATATCTATTGCAAGGAATCCCGAGCTACCTTAGTAATCTTAGATTACTCATGATTCTACTTGTTTTGCAGGAAACCCATTGAGGGGAATAGAGGGCGTGGTGGACGATAGGAAACCTGGAGTAGATTTGTGCCTTTTGTAAAACAAATATGTTTACCATGGTTTTGGGCACTAGGCATTGGCCATAAGAACTTTATAAATGTTTTGGTAACATGTTGTAAAATACTTCTACTTCAGAAATAAATCGGGTATTGTACAAAATTACGAGTAACGACTGATAGTGACTTAGTCCGAGTCGGCACAACACTTGAATATCGTAAGGGTTGACAAACCTAAACGATATACTTAGTGGGAGAGTGGTCATCAATATGCCGGCTAAGGATTGAGATTGGTTCCTGAACCTCGACTAAATGTTGATGATTAATCTCATTGTGGCGTCTTCGGCCCCCCCGTGACTTGTCTGGTCATAGAGCGACTCGGGGGACGTTACAGACAATGTGTGTTCTTTCGTCACATATGGAGAAGGCTACGATTTTGAAACCTAAAACCAAAAAAAAAAATCTAGGTTTAACGAAAATTGTGTTCATTAAGATAAGGCCGAAACATGAAGAGATATGATTTAACATGAACAGAGAAGATGTACTTGCATATCATCTTTATATATATATATATACATCTCATAACAAGCATGAAATTGTTATCAAACACCAAATTAAGAAAAACAAAACAGAGGGTAAACGACTTCTTACACAATCTAGCAAAATGGATGAATGCTTCAATTCCTTTGTTGATTTCAAAAAAGAAAGAAATAATTAACCTTCTAGGTATTAATTATTTAGGAATGTGCAAAGAAACATAAACAGAGAAAATTAAACGAATCATATCAAAGGGAGAGAAAGAGTCGTACCTAAGCACTGGATTAGAAGAAGTTTAGAACCCTAAAAGTCACATAGAAGGAGTTAAATAAACAACGTAACCGTCGTGTCAATATGGGAGAGTAGGGTATGGTTTACAAATGAAGTGACACTAATTAAGCCCTACCTCACGAGAAAATCGTCTGGCCAGTCCCTTTTTGTTCAAAAGGAAGCCAATAAATCCTCCTGAAAAACAGAAATAATTTTTGTTTTAATTTAAATCGAAATATATGGATATTACTAGTATATCCCCATCTGAACCTAATTATTATCCCTAAAACCATGGTTCCTTTCCGAACCGGAGCACCCGAACCACCTTTACTTTTTATTTGAAAATAAAAAAACTTAAACCCTAATATTTCCAGAGATTTCTGATCGAAATCATTTTTCATTATAACCGTTATCGATTTTTCTCCCCTTTCTCCTTAGTAACCGGTGAAATTAACCGCATTCCCTATTTTCTTTAAATTCAATCGATCGTTCTTCTCCATTACTTGAATTCCCATTACTTCCGTTCTATTTCCGATTCGAAACCAAGCACTCTCAGATTTCAGTCGGAGTGATGCCACTTAAAACGCGTGGAGGAGGTGAAGGGAAAAGAAAGAGAGAAGCGCCGGCGAAGAAGGAGAAAGATAAGGTGCCAGTGAAGAAAGAGAAAGTTAAGGCGCCAGCGAAGAAAGAGAAAGAGAAGATGCTGGCAAAGAAAGTGAAAGTTAAGGCGCCGGCAAAGAAAGAGAAAGAGAAAGTGCCGGCTGAGGAGCAGTCGCCGGCTCAAACGACTGCAATGGCGATGGACGCTACGGCTCCAACGACAGCGACAGACGCTACGGCTCCAACGACGGCTCCAATGACGGAGAGCCCGATGCTTGAGGATGCTACGTTTTATGATACTCTGAAGCAAATTCACGCTGAAGAAATTCAAAAGAATATGCAAATTGATGAGGTGGAGGATGAGAATGAAAAAGAAGAAGCAAGTGAAGAAGAAGAATCAAGGAGTAGTAGCCAAACCTTGGGCTCCGATTCCGATTCAGAGGAGGCGGAGACAAACGAGGAACTCGCATGTGCTAATCCCGTGGAAGAGGAGGAGAGACAAGATGACGGCCTAACCGCCGTTATCGAGGAGGAGGAGGAGAGTAGCTCCACGAGCGACAAGGACGTCAATGTGGAAAAATCTGTGGAGGATAAGGGAGACGAGGACGAGAGAGACGAGGACGTGATAGTGGAAAAACCCGTGGAGGAGAGGACCATAGAAGAGGACATCGCAAATGTGGTAAGTATTCCATTTCGTAATACCGCTTTAATTGGGTAATAATGCAATTGTGAAATGTAGACAGTACTAGTAACATTGGGAAATGCATTGTTGATATTTAGGTAATATTGGTGGATGTTGGGTAATACTTTAGAGTAATACTACAATTGTGATTTATCGATAGTTAGTACTAGTAACTTTGAGAAATACTACATAGTTAAATAGGAGGATCTGTGTAATACTGGTAATTTCGGAGAATACTTCTGAGAAATACAGAGTAATACTGTGGCAGTAAGATTTACAATTGAGTGATATATGAATAGGAGGATCTGTGTAATACTGGTAATTACGGGAAATACTTTTGAGAAATACAGAGTAATACTATGGCAGTACTATTTACAATGAGTGATATATGAATAGTAGGATCTATGTAATACTAGTAATTTCAGGGAATACTTCTGAGAAATACAGAGTAATACTATTGCAGTACTATTTACAATTGAGTAATATAGGAATGAATGTTTGTTTCTTTCAGGATATGGAGGAAGCGTTGGCAATGCAACCACTCGGTGTGTACTTCACGGCGTCGGAATATACCAAGAAGATAAAGTTAGCGACGAGGTGTTATATCTCGGAAGTGTTGAAGACCTACGCTGACTTGAAACATGCTCTAACGGATAGCGAGAAGAATTATTTTAAGGAGCATCCGAGTTTCAAGCACATCTACCATTTGTCATCCGGATATACCCACAAGTTAATAGGGATGTGGATGCTTTTTTTCGAACGGCATCTATTGAGAAGAAGAAGGAGGTGGTTCGTTGTTAATGGAGTTCCCATCCGCTATGGTATTAGGGAGCATGCTTTGATGTCTGGTTTTAACTGCAAGGCCTATTCAGCTAATTATCAGAAGCTGGTAGTATGAACTTCGCCAACAGGTACTTCAAAATCGGGGTAATTACACGTGAAGACGTGAGAACCAAGCTAATGGAGATGGAACCGGCTAGATCTAAGAATAGGTTGCGGATGGCGGTCCTCTATTTTTAACAAGCATCATTCCCGTGCCTACTAAGACCGGGGAAAGGGCTAGTCCAATTGATGATTCTGTGTTGGGACTGCTAGTGATCTTACGTTTTGTAAGACATTTCCATGGGGGAGATATTCTTTTGAGTACATGTTAAAATCGATCTCACACACATTGAATCATTTTAACGATGTCGTCCCGAACACTCAGTCACCATGGCCTGTTCCCGGATTCAGTGTGCCGCTTGAGGTAAGGAAATCACATGTTTTATCATTGTTACATTTTCGTAATTCAAGCTAACAATTAAATTTGCATGTATTTTGTGTAGTTTTTAGCATTTGAGGCCATTCCATCATTTAGGGAAGATTCATAGAAGAAAAAGAGGGTGTAGATGCCGGTTGTCCAAGGATGTGCAAGGTGAATTTCAAGAGGACCGAGATGAAAGGGTTTACCCTTGAGCAAATCAACCATGTACTGGGAACAACTGAGGTTGGTATTTCCTATTATTCCTTGAGCAAATATGATTTTATTTATTTCTAATATTTATTGTTTATTATTTCCATAGGTCATTGAGAGTATAATTAAAGAGAATGATGAAAAAGTACCTCTTTTGGCTCAAATCACCGGAGAAGAGGATGATGTTGATAAGCACGATGTCATTGTTGATAGTTGGATGAAGCGTCTTGGTCAATGGCGTGAAATTAGATTTGAGGAGGTGTACAACGAGGATGTGCAGGCACGAATGGAAGCCCCAAATGAAGAGGAAGTTCCCACAGCTGTTGGACCGGGAGACCCGATGTTAGTTGATGTAATGGAGAAGCTTCATGCCATCAATGACAAGCTGAATGAAGCTTTGTTGGCGCTTATGGAAATGGAGGAAAAACAAGCAACTTTCAAAACATTTATGGATGAGATGAAAGCCAAGGTAAATTTGGGTGATACCGGATATACTGTACCATAATTGGTAATATCGCGTAATACCAGGGTTTAACTAAATTAACAATGCAGATGTCTCAGAACCCACCAGATGAGGAGGATGCAACAACCAAGGACAAGCTGGCTGCTCCTGTTGTACCCAAATGAGTGACCCGTTCAACCCGTGCAAGCTCTAGTAACGTGTGAAAACTATTCGTGTAACTTCTCCGGATTTGTATTTTGATTTCTTGTACTTTGACTTTGTTTTCAGATTTCGCAAGTACTCGTAAAACGATGTTTGGATTTAATTAATGTATTAGGATGTTTTATGATATTTATTCTTACTGAAATACGGGAAATACCTCGTGCTACTACTACTAAGATATTGAATTTTACTGAAATACGGGAAATACCTCGGGCTACTACGACTAAGAGATATACTGGAAATACAACAGGCTACTACGACTAAGAGATATACTGGAAATATAACAACCATAGTATTACCAATCATAGAGAAGTCTTACAATCGAAGGGAAAGTCTTACAAAGCATACGGAAAGTCTTACAAAGCATAGGGAAAGTCTTACAAGGAAATTAACAATAAGATTAAGGAACAATAGGTTAACACATTACTTCTTTGGAACCATAGGATTACGGAATACCACTTTGCTCACGTTCACAATCTCTGCACGGTGGGCTTTTAATCCTTTTTGCATTTCTTCTATGAGATACTCATGACTTAGAACTTTCTTCCGATTGTAATCAACACTCTCCCTTAAGCTACTCACCTCTTCTTCCATAGCCTCATCCCAAAGTTTACGGATGTGCATTAAATCATTTCTATCATCCTACAAAGTACCAAATATTTATGAAAAATAGATCTAGATCTACAAAAACTAGAAAAACTTGTGCAGTATTACTTGTTCTAGGCAGTATTACCAAAACGGAAAATACTTTGAAATACCAAATAGATCTAGATCTAGATCTACAAAAACTAGAAAAACTTGTGCTCTACATCAACATACCTTAAACTTCTCGCATTAATAGTTTCTCTTTTCATCCTTTCAAGTGTCGACAATGCTACCACCACATGGACAAAACTTAGGAATCCCTTCCATCATCGCAACCTTTTCCATTTGCTCAATGGCTCTCTTGGCCGCTTTCAAATCATCGTAGTAGGGGTCTCTCTCACACTCTCTATCCATGGTAGAAAGATGAAAGAAAGATGAGAGATGTGAGAGAATTCGAGAAGAGAGATGAGAGATGTGGGAGAAGAGAGATGAGAGATGAAAGAAAAAGAGAAAAGAAGATGAAAGATGAAAGATGAAAGATGTAAGAATAGATCGAAAAAGAAAGAGGAAAAAGAAAAAATTGAAATTTTTGGTTTTGGAGAGAATCTCAAAAATTGTTAGGCGCCAAAAATTTTGGGGGAAAACCAAAAAATTTAATTCTCCACATGTGCGCCATTTTTTTGGAGATTTTTTACATGTGCGCAGCCTTTTTATAGCATAGTATTTCCTAAGGTTTTGGTAATGCCAATTTCTCAAATAATATTACTTTCCATGTTTTTCATGTTTAGTAGTATTTCTTATATTTACAATTTGTTTATTTAGTAGTACACTGGATAAACTTTATAAATATAGAGGTTTAAATGTTTTGTGCAATTATAAATTAAATATATATAGCAATATGAATTTTTTATTTAAAGTTGGTGTTAATATTAAAAGTGAGCTTAAAAGTATATGGGATATGTTGTATTGAGTCTACTAAAGAGAAGTTAAAACGATTTAATATTAAAATTTCTAACTTAATTAAGTATAAATGATTAATAATACATTTTTATCTGTTAATAACCCACTGTATTCATTTTTTTTTAGTTTTGAGGTAAACAAATTCGAACTCCATAATACAAACTTAGTATTACCGGTTGTACTAATATGACCAAAAATTTGACAAAAACAGACATGATATTATTTGTTATAACTAGTATTACAAAAAAACAATAGAAATAGACATAGTATTACAGAAGGGGAAATACAGTATTACATAGTATGTCCATACAATCAAAACAACAAATCACTGTAGAAACAAAGTAAAATACTCAGATAGGCGTATTCCCAAATAATAATTGTTGACACGATTGCCTTGGACGCCTTTTGTTTTGCGTCCTTTCTCGTTTTGGCCGCTTTTCCCCGGTTGATGGAAATCTTAGCATTTTTTTCCTTCCCTTCTTCGGTTTTTTAGACAACGAAACTATCTTCAACGCCTTTACTTCATCTGATACTTCTCATTGCGACCTATCCGGAACAAAATAAATAGTCCTATAATAGGTCAATGCCCACAATTCCGCCCAATAATATTTTGTAACCAAATCATGTAACTCCAAACCTCTTCTCCGATCTTCATCATCCATAATGCTAATGAAAGCGGCTAATGCATGAATACAAGGATATTTTTGGATATCGAACACCTTGCAACTGCAAGTTTTCAAAAGCAAGCTCACCGTATAATCTATTCCTTTCTCGCATGTGATTACATATTCACGCTCGAATGAGTTTAGCTCCACCATTTTCAGCTTCTCGGCAAAAACCCACAAATCATGCAAATAATTCTCCACCAAAGGCACCATCTTATTTTCAAAGGATCCAGACGCGGCTTCCATCCGATGTTCATTAAACCAAACGGAAATTTTTTGATGATCGCATCAAGCATTGGTATTAACGAGTATTTCCTTGCGTTGCGAAACACATTGTTCAAAGATTCCACACAATTGCTTGTGTCTAAGTTGTATCTTTCTCCGGGGAAACAACTCCTTGCCCATTTTTCTTTCACGGTTGTATCCTCCAAATACTTGGTCGCCTTAGGATATCTCAACTTAAACTCATCATACGCCCGGTTGAAGTCCGCCACGACGTAGACCCGACTTAACTCCTGAAACTTCCATGCGAGTACGTCTCTGTTGGTGTTAGTAGCATGACCTTTCACATTTTGGGACAAATGCCAAATACAATACCCTTGATGAGCCGCGGTATACACGTTCCGTATGGCCTTTAGCTTCTCGAAAAACCAATCCCAACTAGCATCATTCTCACTGTCGAGTACGGCAAACGCTATGATGTAATGGTGACGGTTAGGGTCTTGAGCCGAGGCAAACACTAGCACCATGCCATATCCGTTCTTCAAATGTGTTGCATCCACAATTAAAACTTTCCTCATCACTCTAAAGCCTTCAATGCTAGCTCCCAAAGCTACGAATACGTACTGAAATTTATCATTCTCATCCAATTTCAGATAAGTAAATGTACCATCATTTACCTTCTTCAACATATACAAATAACAATTAATATCCTTGTATCTTTCTTCCGGGCTACCTTTTAAGTCATAAATCGCATGATATTTCCCCCTTAGCGTTGTCGAGTATGATACTTTCACACCTAATTTCGTCTGAACTAGCTCCATGATAATCCTTGGAACCGGAGTTTCCAACTGTCCCGGAAAATGATCATGAAGGAGAGGTGCGACTAATTATGGGTTGCCTTTCCTTTTTCTGAGCCTACTACTACCTTTACTTAGCCGAGTGCAACTATGCATCTTATTGTACCTTCTAATCGAGAATATATCAGTATTACTGATATTTGACGCTCGTAAACGCCAAGAACAACTTTCTTTGGCACACTTAAGGACATAGCGCTCCTTATCCGACTTCTTAATCACATAACCAAAACTGTTAGCAAATGCAGCTCTACCCACCACCTCGTGCAATGCCGCCTTGTTTGAAAATTCTTGACGTAAGGTCAACCCAATTCCGTCTTCCCATTCTTTTTTAAACATACCAGGTTCTACAGCAGGTGGCGACTCAACATACTGTTCCCCCCTATCAGAATTATCCATAGACTCATCATAGCGTGTTTCATCTTCTTGAGTCTCGTGATCCTCCTCCACTATTGCCACAAGTTGTTGTTGAGTTCCTTTTTCCTCTTCTAATAAGACGATGAGTGCACCATCATCCACTCTCATTTCATCGTCCTCTGAATTTAACTCCGTATAGTTCTTACCAACATAACTTTTACCAACTCTAGACAATTGCTCGGACAATTGCTCAAGCGGTTTAGAGATCTCCTCCACAACCAAAACACTTCTCCGGTTATTTTTTGCGGATGTTACATAAATAAAGACATCCTCATCATCACAAACGTTCATCTCTTCCTCTACTCCGAACAACCATGGATTGTACCTCATATGCAATTAACCTTATTTGCATCTAATCCAAGCTTCGTCAATATCCTATCTTCTAACATTGAAAGAGTTATCTTCTCCCCTAATGTCTTCATCATCACATTATACATGTGACCTTCGAATTTAAAATATATGATCACGTTCTCTTTCATTGTAACCTGCCAAAACAATACACATACTCAGTCAATATTACTAGTAATACCGATTCTACTACATTTTCAGTTTTACTAGTACTAATTCCGAAATATTACATGTGTGAGTAATACTATTACATATATGAAATACTACGTGTCTAAGTAATACTGGTGCTATTAAAACATACTATCTATATAAATTACGGTACAAGTTGTACCGTACAACTATACCTAGTTCGACCAGTATTATTTTCGCGACAAGAACAAATATTCGATTTGAGTTCAATTTAGTATGAATCAGTATGTGAAATCAATTGCTTATCCATTAACAGACCAAATTGAGCCTAAATCTATACTTAAACTTCTAATGTAGGTGCTAGAACACAATAACCCAAATCTAATTGGATTGAATCTCAAAATCCTCAAAATTTGTAAATTCAAAGAGAAATCTTTTAGATTGTTCTAAATACATACTTGGACTTCAATGCTCGACGCAGCTCGTAGGAAGAAAATAAATGACAACAATGTAGAGCTCGTCGACGGTGGAGGAGCTCGTCGGAAGAGCGTCGGGGAAAAAAGAGGTAGGTGACGAATTCTTTTTTTTTCTTGTTTTCTTCTTTATTTTCTGTTTTTAATTTTATTTCATTTTTGAATTTCCTTTAATCCTGATAAGGGCAAAATGGTCTAAACACATTTCATTAAAGAAAAAGGGATATGTAGTAGAAAAGGATTTTAGAGGTTTGTGGTGTCACAAAGGGGACATGAGAGATGATCATTCGACCTCACGTGCAACACACGTATTTTGTTTTAAATTCAAGAGACCGTTACAGGTAGTAATAGGATTTCCTGAAAAAATGGGATATCCGGTTCAGATCCGGATTATAGGGTTAAAATTTCAAATGACAGCAAGATATACAAACCAAAAGACGTAAACACATAGGACGATTGGTAGCGATTAGTAGTTTTGGCTTTAAAGACTTCGACTTTTAAAATTTGAGCTATAGAAAATTTGGTTGTAAAGACTTTTGCTGTAGAAACTTTAGATATAAAAATTTAATTGGTAAAACAAAGTTGTAGAAGCTATGACTGTTATATTATTATTATTATTATTATTATTATAAATTAATATTAATAATAAATAAAAACAATGTTAGAAATAATTTTATGTAACAATAAAATTTTATAATGATAAAAAGTTAGAAAATACAAAAATTCATAAAGAAATGGATACATAAATATTCTGAAGAAATAAACTAGATATATATTATTCATTCATTTTTTAATAACCAAACATTGCATTACGAAGGTGCTTTTTAAAAATCAAATTATTAAATAATAAATCTTTATTTAAAATAAATGACAAATATCTAGAAAACAAATTCTAAGTAAACAAATTTATTTACATTTTTTGTTTCATGCCAAAATTTAATATCTAAACACATTAATAAGTGGGGATAATGATGAAGCAATTAATGAACTAATTGAATGACATATGTGAAATGTATAGTATTTGAAAAATACTAATTTTTGTTTGTTCACCAAAAAATAACTAATTCAATAACGCTTTTACATCCAATTAATGGTGATGATGAAAAATGAAATAATTCCTAGTGAAATGGATTTTAGAAGAAAGATTAAAAAATGATAATAATTAATTTATTAAAAATATTTTGTGAAAAAATATATGTAAACTGGTACAAAGTTGTTAATTATTTTGGGGAGAAGAAAAAAAAAATTTAATAATTAATTTGGAGAAAAGAAAAGAAAAACTTTGAAATCCTTGTTTATGAGACCATGTATGCTAAACACATAAAACTAGGGTGAGCCGTATCAGTTTATTGAGACTTTTGATACCCAGTATCAATTTAGGTGGCAGGCCATGATTTGTCGCATTAATTGTTTTGGTAAAAAAAATAAAAAAAAAATAAAAAAAAAATTATTTTGTTTCTTTCAAAATTTTCTCTTTCGCTCTTACGGCGATCTGACGATTTCTTCTCATCTTTTCTCAGCTACAGCCGGTATGACGTAGATCTCCGTCTATCTAGAACATTTTTTTTAGTTTTTTTGAATTTTATGTTTTATTTTGCTTAAGTATATTCTACATTTTTTTAATTGTAATATTATCTTTTGTAATCCTGTGTTTTAATATATTAATTTTTGATTTTGTAACAAAAAATCTTATGATACTTAAACCGGTCTAACCAATGCAGACATATTTAGTAGGAGTATCATAACAAATTTCAAACAATAAACAAACATTATAAATAATACTAAAAAAATTCCTTATGATTCTATATGAGGCTTTAAAACATAAGGAAAAATAAAAAAAACTTTGAGAACTTACAAAAAAATAAAGTAAAAAAAGCCTAATTGGCAAAAAAAAAAATCCTGTTAGGACTTTAGATCACTTTTAAAGTCTTGAAAGTTAGTAGCCTTAGGCCAACTCCAATGGGGAGTTCTCTGGTGCATTTGTATGGGTTCCCTTGTTAAAGTTACAAAAAAATAAATCTAAACTGAAAATAAATGAGAGAGCCAGCTCTCTAAAGAGAGTTTTTAGAATTTGAGAGAGCCGCCTAAATGTCACCATCTGATTGGTCGTGCATTTTTAACAAAAAAAGAAAGAAAGAAGGAGAGTTAAATATTTTTCTTTGCCCGATATTTTCGCTCTCTCTCTCGCGATTTTCTTCAAATTCTAATTTCATCAAGATTTTGTTAAAAAAACGAGTTAGGGCTATTACGTTCATCGTATAATGCGTTAAGACTGATTTGGGTTTGCTAAAGATGGTTTTATGGCTGCAAATGTCTGATGTTGCTGAGCGCCCACAAGATGCTCGATGAAATGCCAAAGAGAGAGGTTGATTGCTAAATTGCATTTTTTCAGTTCTGAATGATTTCTATTGTTTGTGTTCTGTTATGTTAATGTTTGAATCATTTCATCTCTGAATGATAAATGCTTGCTTTGGTTCATCTCTGTCATGTTAATACAAGTGTTGTTCTGTGTATAGGCTTGAATCGGAAGCAAATAGGTCTGTTAATTCATTATGCTCAGCTAAAAGGCCAAAAGGATGAAAGCTTTGAGATGCAAGTGTGAAGATTCATTGGAGTTTATGTGTTTAGTTTTTCTAGTGTGTGAGTTTTGAGAGTGTGGAGTATGTCACGATTTGAGAGCCAAATGTACCCCAAACACTTTTACACATTTTTTCAAAAATTTAAATAGCCAAATGTATCCCAAACACTTTTACACATTTTTCAAAAATTTAAACCTTTGACCATTGGAGAATGTTGGTGGTCATGTGAAATTATTTTACATAGTGTGGTAATTATTTTAATGGCTATACATGAGGTCAAAGGATGATGGAACATGATATTGAAGGACAATTCAAAGTTTCTATAATACACATGTACGAAGGTATACATTATTCACAGAGGCCAAGTTTTGATAATACACATGTACTTCTACGATTCTTATTGCTACCAAAAATGAGCTCCTTCCAATACGATTAATGATAAAATGTTCTTAGCATCAGATTTTGTTTTTAACAAAAATTAGTTCCTTCCAATACACATAAATTTAATAAGTGTTTTAATAACATTTAAATTAACCAACCAAACAAAATATTCACTTGTCGTTATTCGCTTCGCAACAATCAACGAAACTAATGATCGTTATTTGTTTTCTTTCACATATATTTTAAAATATTTGAAAATAAAGTATATTTAATATTTTATGATTTACAATAATTGTTAAATTTTATAAAATAAAATAATTTTTAATTATTTTTTTTCAGAGAACCCATATAAGAGAGACTACCATTGGAGTATGAAAAACTAAAAACAAAAAAATCAAAAGCTCTCTTGTAACATTTTTGAAATTTAATCATAAAAAATGGAAAGACCATTGAGGGACTCTCTCCATTGGATATGCTCTAGAGCTGTATGGAAGGACTCATATGATTTCGATTAGCATGGGAAGAACATCGATTTTAATTCGCGCTATAGGGTCACGAAACAAATTACAAGATCTAGATGATGGTGAAAGTTATCTTACAACACCGAGAGAGGCCACATCGAGAAGAAACAATGAAGATCAGAGGCGAAACCGTGAAAGAGTCTTTGTGATCCAGAGATTTAAATAAGTTGTTTCTGCAAGTTTCTTACAAATAAATCAAAATCATTGAATGATTGACCTTGTCACAATGTCAATACTTATGGCTTCTATAAGACTTAGTTACATAATAAGCAAAATAAACATATATTGATATGCTTAGCCGGATAGCCAAAAAATAAAAGAAGTGACGTGACCATAATCACAGGCTCTCAATGTAACTAGAACATAGTAAACGATAGAAATATTAAAACTATTAAACACAACTACACTAAAAAAACATTGATCATAAGCATTTAGATAAAGCATGCATGGAGCTTCTAGTGAACTTAGTAGGAAGCGATATCCAACAATAGCTTTAACCTGCATTCTTTTTTAAGAAAATTTCACGTTATAACACCCTTGTGACTTTTTCTTTCACAAATAGACAAAGTGGGCTGGGTCAACCACGTTTTAGCCATTAGGCCCAAAATGGCCGAATTTGCCCTCCAACGAGAAACTGACGGAGTGGAACC
>Ga0041059_1001305_pt1 | contig 19946 bp, 19 predicted proteins | sample AraColnosormetaG_FD_56232 | JGI IMG/M metagenome (GOLD analysis project Ga0041059, IMG submission 56232) | Arabidopsis roots microbial communities from North Carolina, USA - Col MF nosort | ecosystem: Host-associated > Plants > Roots > Unclassified | place: USA: North Carolina | collected... | reverse complement strand
AAAAAAAAAAAAAAAAAAGAGACGAGGGATTTTGGTTTAGAGTTTTGAGCTTTAAATACGTGAGTCGCAAGACAATTAGGTTTATATATCAAACATCAGGTAGCAGAAATAATTGTCTTCCGTATTTGACTGATAAGTGAAAATAGTTTGGACACAATCTTACACAAACCTAGAAAATCAAGATTCGAATTTTAAAAAAACAAAACAAAACATATCTATTTGATTTCCTGTTATCTCTGAATTCCTCTGCAAACAACACAGTGGTCTGAAATTATGATGTCTATGACACTGCCCTTACCGATCTTCAGTTTTCTGGTGATTTTGTTCCATAGATGAAGCCCATAGCTTTCTCTATTCAGCTTCACCAGATCGGTTTTGAGTAACGTTGAGTCATTGCTTCCTCTCGGCGTTTGAAACAGTCTTGGAATGTCTAACCAATTGAATGGATAGAATGCTACTGGTGGCAGTACTGTGAAATTATCCCCAATCGTTTCTCGTGCTCTTTGTGCTACTCTTGTTACCAAGTAAGGACCATTGTGTCCCCATTTGTTCCCATCAAAGGTAGAAGCAAACTCCTCTATGAAACTGTAAACAAGCGGGTGATCTTTCTCGAAGATCAGAACCGCATTGTTCAACCTTGTCCAGTTCTTTGAATCTCCTTCCACTACTGTTTGTGCTCCTATTGAATTCTTCAACCCTTTAAAGCTTCTTGTGACGATGAAATCGGTATCTAGATACACACCTCCGTACTTGTAAAGAAACGCTAGCCTCGCGAGGTTTGAAAGATTCTGATGTAACGGTATCCTTCCTGGATCTCTTTTGCAACTTTTCATTTCTTGAAACCAAGATTTGGCCGGTGTGTTCTCAAGAAGCAATGACATGTCTGGTGTGGCTGCAAAAACTTTGTAACCGCGATCATTTAGCGGCTTTAGGATGCTATCTCCTTGTAAGGAATCCAAGGATCCTGATACAATCATTAAGCATCCTTGAGGATGAGCTTTAAAGACGCTTTCTACAGCTAACATTTCTCTTTTCCCAAAATACTCTGCTGGTGAAAACCATGTCATGAAGAATCTAACCTCACATTTGTCGTCGAGAGAGAGTCAATAACCATCTGATGAAACTGCTCTGAAAGGTTGGTCGACCTGAAAACCTCGAATTCTGTTAGATGTGAGTGAAGCCAAGCGATCCTGTCTCTGCTTGTAGTGTTCTTTGGAGGAGCCAATGACTTCCTCTCCATTCTGTTTGTTTGTATTACCTCGGAGGTTGGTGAAGACCAGAAGAAAGTTGATTTTAGGGACATGTTTGAGAGGATTGTTCCCGCGACAACGAGCAGCATTATGACCGCAAAAATGGCGGTAGAGAATACCGGGGAATTCGTGTGCCTGAATTGCCGGACATCAAGTACTTCTGAGAGACTCTTCTTGTTACAATTATCCTTCTCCATTGTTTCAAAATGTCTTGAACAGAGAAGGAAAGTCAAAAACTCACATGGATCGGATCGTCTAAAGCTAATGCAGATGATAAGAAATGTATATTATAACCCTCCTCAATTATAGTTTCATTATTCTTCTAAACTAATGTGATTTAATCTAAGTAGTTGATCAATTCTTTAAAAGGAGATCAATGTGATTTGGTGTAAGTAGTTGAATTAACATAAGTGGAAATGTTGAGGTAGAAGTACAGAAGATGATGTCTCCGTTTTTTAGGTATTGTTTTGGGATTAGGATATTTTAAGGTTCTTCATGTTTTATTGGCTTTTAAAGAAAACTTGTTAAACAATACAAATATGTACATTTTCTCAATATTGTTAGGTCAATCTTACGTGGAAGTTTGGACCGTTTGGTTGTCATAATATATATATTGTGGAATATGCTGAAGATGTGCATACCACTAACCTCTTAAGATGTGAACCATATTTTTGTTTAGCTGTAACTGTGGATGATTTATCAACGTACTAATACTTGATCATACGTACACAAATGTTTTTTTTTGTAAATTCATTTTTTCAACATTGTTTAAACCAAAATAAGTCATTAGAAAAAATCAAAAAAAGAAAAAGATTTGATGATTAACAAAACGAAACCAGTGATTCTAATTAAATTTTTCTTGCCAAACTCTTTAATGATTCTAATTGATTAATTTTACCAAACTCTTTAAAGATTTAGTTGATTTTTTGTCAATTATTTAATGACTAATCGATTTATGTTGAAAATTCTGCATGAATGCATGATACATGCGGCATTTTCTTTTCTTTGTCGGCAAATGCTTTGTTTTCCTTTGACTACAACGATGAATGATAACATATGGATCAAAGCCCATTCTTTGAAAACTCATAAGAAATCTCCATCACTTAGCAAACAATCCTCAAACCCTCCAGTGGAAACAGAGTCTCGAGAGCTTCTTTAGTGTGGATCAAAGCCCACTCTTTTATTCTCTTTTGATCCACTAGACAAAGGCGACAGCGTTTTGATGCTTTACCTCAAGTGGAGGCTTTTAGAATTGTTTGCTAAGAAACTAGCAAAACAACCAGAGAAAAACAGTCTAAACCGTGTACGGATGATTTTTGAAGAATATATATCTTTCTCTAAGACTCGGCTAGGTTCAACCTGTATTTGCCGATGTCTTATAAAAGGTACACATACATATAAGTTTATAACTATTAACCACCAACTGGTTACTAGGATACAGATCTCTAATGAATAAGTTCGAAATAAGTACTATGTAGCGTCTATATCTGATAATAATGGGCAGGTCACGTAGGTGGTAATTTCCATAGAGTGTGCCACCAAAGCTGAGAATACTTTGGTATCACGATGACTCGTTTTTGTCCATCGAGTTTGTCGAAGCACTGACTGTTACCCTCAGGTTCTTCGAAACGCTATGCCTTATGTTCTGCCAAACGAAACGTACAATTTTGTGAGCAATTTAAAGCTTGCAAGTTATATAACTAACTAACTAGCTTCAATGGCTAAAGGAATGAGGATGTGTACCATGTGCCTCAAAGCCATGTCTAGAGACGACCTAGAAAGAGTTCTCCCGAAGCCCAAGGTCGTGTTATCGTCATGTTTTGGAGGTGGAAGTTTCCTCATGTTCACAACTCTTTCCACCATTTGAGTCCCCATCAACACAGGATTCACATCATTACTAATCTTCGATCGTCCCGTTGATCTGTCACCTGAACTGTAGACTCTGCTTCTTGAGGTTGAGACAGGTCTAGCACGTGTTTCAGGGATTTTTGGAGTTGTACATTTAGCACTAGAAACTGATTTTCCAACCGAGGATGAACGAGGAAAAGCAGATGCTCGTGTATTGGATTTGATTGAAGTGGTTATACTTTCTGAATTTGATTTCTGAGCAGAGTTGGTTAGTCTTGTGGAGGGTAATGTAGCACGTGAAGTTGGTGTGGCTTGTCTTGACGGTTTAATGCTTGGTTTTACTTCTGCAGCTGTGTTGGCTTGCTTGCTAGAAACAGTTCTTGGGGTTGGCTTGGAAACCTTAACGCTCCGTGTCAATGGTTCCTGCGGGATGTTTTCAACCTTAAAACAAAAGCATAACATGAACCAGCACCAAGCAATCATTAAAGGTACGCATAAATCTAAACCTGAGGAATGCTGAAACTAGCTACTAGTAGTTGTAAAAATGGACCACAATACCACAATGATGTGAACATAGTACTTAAGACTAGGAAGTCTAGGATAGACTGGCAAAAACCTTAAATAACATGACACATATCAATCTTATATGTTCCCTAAAGAGTCTTTAGTAAAGACAAAAGATGGCTAAGAAGGGGACTAGTTCTCACCCGTTGTTTTAAAGCAGTGGACTTAGCTTTAGGCTCCTTGAGTTTAACCATTGAGTTCTCTTTTCCTCCTAGTAGTGTGATCTCAGGAGCCGCAAGTAACCTGGAATCAAATCATCTCTAGATGAATATATCTCAACAATAAAGAGAGTACTCTATTCGAAGATTCTATCCAATGGCAACCAGATGTGACCAGTCATGCAGACATATAAGCCTATTAGAAGCATCACATTGGAAACTCTACTGTGACAGATAACACACAAACATCTCAAAATCCACAAGAAAAAAACAACAACCAAAGAAGTTACCACTCATAATCTGACTTGTCGTTCTCAGAGTCCAAGAACTTTTCAACAGAACTCCTACGCAACTTAACACAGCTCGTTTTCAAAAGCTCCAAACTCTTTGTGCTAGTCTTCTCAACACTGTTTGCTCCTGTCAAAAATTCATCAACTTGATCAAATCAATCATAGCTACAGTCACCACGAGCACACACACACACAACAAAACGCCGTGAAATTAAAATGTTGACAAGAAATCAGCAACAAGAGCTGACCAGTCAACTCTAAATTACTCTAAAGTGAATCCAAATGCACGAAACTAGTTCAAATAAGCAGAGATTAAGCATAATTACTTAGTCATATTCTTAGATTTAGGTTCCAGGAGCTCAGATTCAGAGAAATCGAAGTCAAAATTTAGAGAAACGAAGATCGGATAAAACTCACCAGGTTGTGAAAGAGAAGAAACGCCTTGAAGCTTCTCGCGTCTTCGCATCTCCAGAAATAGAGAGAGTTCTTCATCTCCATCACGAACCACCACCACATTCTCCATTTCTCAAAACCTCTTCGTTGTAATATCACTTCTAGCTGATCATTTGTTGAAGATCATAGCACCAAGCAAAAAACAGCGAAACACAAGGTTAACAATGGAGAAACAAAACGAAGAAGAAGAAGAGTGATAATGGCTAAAAAGGAGGAAGAAGAAATTTTACAGAGATTGATTCAGTCGTATATTCACGAAACTGCCACTGTTCTGATTTCTCAGGTGTTCTTTAAAATTTTTTCTGGAGGTGGAGCGTTAGGAGAGGGTATAGATGTAAATAAAGTAGGGCCTAGTGAATGAATCTAAGATCTGAACCGTTGGATATACAACGGCGATTGACTGATTTGACGGTTGATATTTGAATTGGACTGACCAATGAAGCAGCCTCGTTTTTCGTGTGAATTCAAACTCTTCACTTCATTTATTTGTTTTGCAGATATAAATCTAAATGGCCCAATAGCTTATTCATTGGGCTTTTAACCCACAAAAGCTCACCAATAAAGGTCTGACCCTTTTTTTTTTCTGACATTCTCAATCCCACCGAAGGTCTGATTTTGACTTGATGAGATATATGATTATTTGAATTTGGATTTCTATTGGTAGAAACAATGTTCTACCTCGATTATAAAGGAAAATCAAAAATTCCATTTATTTATAGTTTTATAGTATTGACTACTCAGAAAAAATGATAAAACCATTAATAAAAAGAGATAGAACATTTGACACAAGACATTCATAGATAGTTCATTGCAAAACCCACCCACAAGAAGAATTTATAAAGTTCTCAAAACTCATCTTCATCAAGACACCCAACATTTTTGAAAAATGAAATAATACTCACTGAATCTCAGGAATCTCTCTGACAAATCTTTCAATATTTATAAATGAATCAAGAAAATTGGTTTTTGTTTTCCTTTCTCCATTGTCTCTCGCTTTGGAAATTTTGTTTCAACACATTGGTACTTGTCTTCGTTTAAGATGAGAAAACTCCTCCTCCTGTTGCAGTGACGACATTGTTCATCGCTTGATGTCCCAAGTGAATGGCATTTTGTTCTGAAAGATAAAATTATCACAATTTGGTGTTAGGGAATAATTATCATTGTCAATCTAGTAGTAGCATGTAGTATGTAGTAATCTTATTAAATTGGAACCCACCCCAATTAATTTTAAACCTATTTATACCCAATTAATTGACGGTTTTTGCAAGAAAACGTGGATTTTGTGAGAATTTTTTTTTTTGTGAAAAAACAATGAACGTGAAGACCAAATGTTTTTAGTGAGAGTTGTTATCTTCTTCGAGAATTTCAACATTTTTCAACATTTTCTCTTAGTTTCCAGGGATATTTATTTTTCACTAGCCTATGTAGTTTCACAAACTTTTCAATAAAAGTTACAATCACATAAAACAGAATTTCGCAGTTTAAACGGAAAATGTTATTTTTCGGTTTTGGCGGAAGCAACAGTTATGCAGTTTTTGACAGTAAAATTATAATTTTTGTTTGTTTTTGAATTAAAAAAATAAAATATAAGTTTTATTACTATTTTACTTTAGTTATTAAGATATTACTCAAAAATTAGTAAAGAGACTCGTCATAAAGAAAAGCATTTATTTATGTTAAAACTTAGTTAATAAATAAATATAATTGGGGGAACCTATTTAACCCGTTTTAACTTTATTTGATGAAGCATTTCCATTTGATATATGGGTGTTGTATGCCTCAATTATTGTTTTCCCTAATAATAGCATGCATATACATTTGAAAACTAACTCACTCTGGGGAAGTTTGTCGACGAAGAAACAGATGGCAATAATGAAATAGCAAAGCAAGAGGACCAGTCCCTTCATGTAGTGAGAACTCCCATCCTAAAGAACCACAAAACATAACAAAAATATTTAACCCTCAATACTTGGATCATCCATTAATTTGTCTAGTGGATTAATAATTTTGTAAGGTGTCGAAAAATGCTTAACCTGTAATGTGAACGCTGTGATGATTATGGAAACAGCAAGACAGCCAGTTTCGAGGGGACCAAAATTGAGATCCATATTAATTCCCAAAATCCACGCCACGATGATGGTCAAGGGGACAACGAATAAGCCAATCTGAGTCGCAGAGCCTAACGCAACTCCCAAAGATATGTCCTAGAAATTATTTGGATTGATATAAGTTCTTGCATTGTGTCATTATATAATAGATCTCGGGATCGATTAAAAGCGATAATTTTAAGGAATAAAATCGAACTTACAAGCTTGTTCTTAAAGGCAAAAATAACGGCTCCAGCATGTTCAGCTGCATTTCCAACAATAGGAAGCAATATGATGCTTATGAAACTCACTGATAAGTTCCATTTATCCGATGCTTCCTAAACAAAGTTGACGTTATATTAGCGAGCATGTTTCCAACTCAAAACCAATTGGCGATAAGTGTATTTACTATAATGTTTTAGTTGATCATGTCAGTTTCAATGTGGAATTCAAAAGAGTTACCTCAATCGTGGCTACAACATACTCCGATAGCAATGCGATAACGAGTGTCATCCCAACCAACCATGCAAAACCGCTCCAAAAACTAATCACCGCGGTTTCTTGCTCCACATCGTCATCATACTCATCTTCCTGTACCAAATTTCGTATCAAAGATCCATTAGAATACAATAATATATATCGCTACTATATAACATTCTTCTGTTATCTTGTGTGTATAGATTTCAGTTACCTGTTCTTGTGCATCGAACAATTGGCGGTGAGTCCACAGTTGGAAAACAAGATATGCAATGTAGCTGATCAACATAACAATACTGAAGCCTCGCGATATACTCAGTTGCATGTCGGACAAAACAGCAGCCGAAGCCTCTCCGTTTTTCAAGTATCCCACCAACAATGGCAGCAAGTGACACAAGAAACCCAGTAGAAGTAAGAAGAAGTTCACATCGGCTTGTTTCTGCAACAATGACCACACAAATTGATTTCGTTTAGCATATCCGTTATTAAAATTTGGTTCAAACATACCACTTGCTTGTTTATCAAGCTAAACTTTTAAACAAAATCCTGGTTAACACTAGCCGTACAAAACCTATTTCATTCCCGGTTCAATTATCTTAACTAAAAAAAATATTATTGGTTTTGAAATTAAAGTTGAACCGAAGTTAAAAGGGAAGTCATACCCGGTCGAACCGCTGTTCCCTTCGGATATTAGCGATTCCTCCACAGAAGAGTGAAGTCCCTAGAACCAATAAAAGGTTCGACAAAATCGAACCTAGCAGCGAATATTTCACCACTGCGACTTTGTTATTGGTCAAAGCAAGAATCGCGATTATCAATTCAGTCGCGTTTCCACACGTTGCGTTCAATAGACCACCCACTGCGGTTCAAAAACACACAGAAAAAATAAATGAGTTTCTACTGATAAAATAAGTAAATAACGTTTGTAGATTGGAATAAGAATAGTTGGTAAAGAAAACGTTACATGTAGGACCGGTGTAGAAAGCTAGTTGCCTGCACGAGAATCACGAGAGAATGTGAATAATAAAGTTACCACACGAAAAAAAAACTTTTTATGGCGTCACTTGATAAGATGATTCTAGATAATCTCAATGTACTTGATTAGATGATAGAGTTTGTACTATGCTGTCACGTTGACATATGAGTGTCAAATAATTGTGTGTGGTTGTAATAAAAAACCAATCATGCATTGCCGAATCCCCAAAGAATATTGGTCCATGTCCATTTATTTCAAAAAGCATAAATTATGGTGGAATTGGACCTAACTAACGTGATCTTCATGATTATAACCCCTAAGATTTAAAGCAAGTAGTGGGAAAAACTGCAAACTTAGTGGAAAGTATTATGGAGCAACGATAAGTATTACAATGAGTGGTTGGTAACTAGATTTATTTGAAAGAGAGAAAAAAGTATTGATATAACGTGATCTTTTTAACTACAGATGGATAGATACGATTCATTTTATCGACAGTTGGCTAAATTTTGTCACGATCGATAAGAAAATGTCGTAATGTGAAGAATTCAAATTATAGAAATATGTAAATGGATAAAATAAGAGATGATGGTCGGATACTTACTCTGTCAAAAAGCTGACTCGCTCAGCCAAAGGTGTCAGTCCTAGCAAGCTAAGTCCAAATATCCAAGGCTGTAATAAAAATCACGATTTAGTACCATATATTATGTACATGTATATACGTTACAAGATACACCAAAGTTTAATTTTAAAACATCAATGACTACAAATCTAATTTAATAGTAACCGGTAATTAGTAATTTGGATTAGATGTAATTTGGATTAGATGTAATGAAATATCTTAAATACTAATGACAAATTGATAAAAATCTGTAGGCGTTTCGTATTCTAACTCTTTTTGCGAATATTTTGAATGATGTTCTCAATGTATTATCAATGAAACAGCGGAAAAATATGTGTACCTGACTGACGCCACAATAGGTGCAAATAATGGCGGCAGGAATGGCCGGAAAAAGAATGGCAAGCTTTGTTCCGAGAATGACTTCTTGGAGATTAGAGAGAAAATCTTTAAGACCTTTGTATGGAACCTTCTGAATCACTCGGAGGTCTGATTTTTTCCTCAAAGAAGAAGAAGACATGTTGTGAGCGGTTCTTCCAAGTCTTAGTTCTCTGCTCGATCCTTTCGCCGTTATGCTTGGGTTTCCGTTCTCAGCTACTGACCACGGCTCTGTCACGATTCCCGCCATTTCTCTACTGACTCAAAACTTTGTAAATTCTGAGACACAAACGAAGGTTTTTTTGTGTCTCTTCGAATTTTGCTTTGCTGATTCTTTATGTTTGTTTTGTAAAGAAATGGCGTCATGATTTGTTTAAATACTACTGATTAGTTTTGTTTATTGGGTCCACCAAGGCAACTTCCACGAAGTTTCCCAAGTTTCCCTTTGAGATTTTAATTATTTAATTTTTTGGGATTTATGGTTTTAATATTTGGAAACCAAAATCAGAAATGGTTAATATAGATCTTGCAGTTGAAAGTTGTAACACATGGCTCTCAAATCTTGATTTTTGGGAAATAACTCTTTGGAAATCATACTAAATTATAAAGTTAATTTTGCTTAGTAATATATTTATCTAATAGCAAAAGAGTTATGTGATGGTCTTATCTTTCATTACTAAGCAAGGAATATGTTGAAGACTAAAATTTGATTTTCACATTCAATGGTGTTTGGAAAGGAAAAACTATGTAAGGAAAAATATATACTATAAAATCAAAAATTCATTAGTATCCTAAAAATCATTGATTAAATAATCTTCTTATTGATGTTATTTGCCTTCTTTACAAGTTTTGAGATAGCTACAAAAAAAAAAGTAAAACCAAAATCTATAACTTAAAAATATACTATATCTCAAGTCTCCGTACAACTCTTCAAGTGGAAATGTGGAGACTAGAAACAGTCGAACTCTTTTTGACCCAAGGTTTTAGTAAAAAGGTCTACTAGTTGCGTGGGTGTCAAGACATTTTTTGTCAACATGGTCCTTCAGAGAAGTTCGTCGGTGATGAATTGTTATCGAACCATGATTCATTAGCCACTCCAGTAGGTTGGTATGACATGAATGACCGAAAATGAGAAACCTAAAAATGAAATTAAAAAATAAAAAAAAGCCTTGAAAACTGGTTATACACAGTAAACCGGAGAATTCAAGACACCCGGATCTGTACTTCTGTATCAAAATGAAATTCACATACGAAAACAAATTAGCGTCGCTATAAGTCTATAACACATGCTTTAAGAGTATTCTTTAGAATATCCTAAGGGTCCAAATTGTGTCGTTAGTACGAATGCGATGTTGATGGTTTTGCCATGTGGCTTTTTCGGTTAACGAGGAGGTAATAGCTTCATAAAAGGCAGAAGGTGGCTGGTGGCTTTTGTTCGCTAGTGTTTATTATGTTTAACTTCTAGCATGATGTTATTTCATATTCATCTATAAAATTATGATTTAAATCAGGGCCATAGAAGCTCACGGCTGAAGCTACGGCTGTTCTTCACGCAATTCGTCACGCCATCGCTCTTGGAATTTTGACAAATTCACTTTGTTTCTGATTTGTCTCAAATCAGAAATATTGACTTTGTCGAAACAAATCAGTAAACTTTCTTTATCGTTCCAAATTTATTGGATGTCATCGATATTTAATTAGGACCTTAGATCTAACTATAGGGATAAAAATAGGGTTATCTAAAGTCAATTACGCTCCAAAACATTATAATGACTTTGCTACCACCATCGAGTCTATACCATTAAATAAGAGTATTGGAGATTTTGGAAAGATGTCATGAATAAATCAAGGATCGATGAATTTAAACTATACTGTGTGGTGGTGCGTAATTAAATGATATTTTAACTATATATAATTATATATTGTGCAACAACGTAAATAAATCCTTTTAAGATGATTTCTTATACATTGCGTAATGCATCCCTATCAATTGTTCCTTTCCTTAAGTTCTTTCTCCTAACTCAATGGCCTAGAGAATCTTAGATTATAGCGCCCCTAGTCCCGGATAACTAAATTTTCATTATAAAAAAAGATCATAAGTGATCTATCTATGCTTTGTCCAAAGAGAAAAAAGTGTTCTATTTATGTAGTCCTCGTCCATTGATAACGATTGAGCCTGAGAATTTAAATAGATCAAAGATTCAAAATATTAGTATTTAATGAATTATGGTGTGTAAACTGCACTGCAGTACTCAAGCGGATGCTGCCGAAGATACGAGAATTAGGCTATATAGTATTGAAACAAATAAAGCTCAAGTAAAAGATTCTAAAATTATTTCATAAATATTTATGCATAGTGCATCCACATATACCCCCATCTATTGTACATTTTTATAAATCTTTCTCCTAACTCAGTGGCGTAGAGAATCTTAATTAGATTATAGAGCCAGTAGTCCCGGAGAATTAAATTTGGTTGTAAAACCGATAGCATAAGCTCTCTAGTTATGTAGTCCTTGTCCACTGACAATGATTGAGCCTGAGAATATAAGTTAAATCTATCAAAATATAAGTACTTATTGAAATTATGATTTCTAAAACCATACTTAAGTACTCAACCGTACGCATACTGCCAAAGTTTAGAGAATTAGGGAATCCAAGTGGGTAAATAAAGACGCAAACACAGCTGAGAAACTCATTTGTCTTGTCCGAATACAGAACAACATTATTAAAGCCCCACAAATCTTTAGTGATTTTGGAAGTTACACAAACTTCTTGATTTGGTTCAATCTTATATACGTATGGGCAACAATAAACGAAAGGAGTAGGGGTCACAATGATGAAAAGGCCAAGAAACTAAAAAAATGTAATCAACGATAAAAGCCTTAAAGGAAACTTCCCGGAAGCTGCCTTCTTGAGGATACGTCTATGCACTTCTCACTTGCATGTGGTTAGATGTTGTTATCGACCCTTCTTGGTTAGACAATCTATTAATATATTTTTGTCTTTGTTATATAAGATTTCTATACTATATGGGAATCAAAGCTCCTACATGCATGTGTTCTTACAGTCTTACTTGTTATGGCATTTAGCCTAACGTGGTCACAAACCATATGACGAGTGGGTCCTCTAATGTGTACGGAATAAGAAACTTATGTTATCATTTAGATCATATCTTCTTAGAAGGTATCGTAATCATGCCTCATAAAAAATCATATCTTCTTCCAAAGAATCATAATCATAAATGAAAATGACCATTAAATCCACGAATATAACCGCTTATTCATTTATAATTGTTTATCACTCCTGCATCAATCTTTGAACAGATCGATAGAAGCATCCGAGATACTCTCTTCACTAGCAAATATCCTAAGAGTAAGAGATGTGGTTGATTGCGTCTTAGTGGTTGATTTGTTTAGTTTCTGTCTGGCTTTTATTTTAATTCCTCTTTTGCCAAAGAAGTTTCTTGTTAAGTAATTTGCCATTAGAATTTACATATAAGGGGACGACGCTGAAAATCAAGCTGAATGATTGTACAAAATTCAAGATGAAAATTGCGTTCTACTTCCAGCAACCTAAAGAAAATATGCTTAAGCTTGATGATTAGTGATGCTCATATAAAATAAAACAAACATATAAATAATATGTGACCTAATCACATTATATAAAACAAAATTATATCACATTATTAAATTCCATCATTTAAGGTAGCTTGATTTTGTTTTATCAGAATGAAATATGATTTATAAACCTAATGGAGCAGGTGAACCACCCCAATGTGAGAACCACTCAAACCTAAAAAAGCATGACAACTTTAAAGGTACTAAAACTGTATTGGAAGTTGGAATCAAAATTGTTTATTCACTAAACGAATTTTCCCCTAGGATCTTCTGATTTGACTGATTCGTTTAGTATATTGTTTAATCTTCTTTTTTTTTTGGAACAAAAGAAGAACTGTTGAGTACTAGAGAATTAAAAAAAATAAAAATTGATTCTTTGATTATTTTTATTTTTTTGTTTACCTGAATTGATTCTTTGATTATTTTAAGAATTCTTTTTAAGGAATTTTGGTCCTGATGTGTTGCTTTTTTTCAGTAGTGCGATCTGACGACTGTCACAAAGGCATAAACCCTTTATGCATGGACTAATCAATTAAATTAATTAAATAGCTTCTCTTATTTTTCTTATAATCTCGAAGTTGGTCGAAGCAAAGCAAAAGCAAAATTCTCTTGGCCGAGAGAAGAAACATTGATCGTCGATCATGGTTGGACCAGTAAGACCTCAAATCGTACTTTTCGGTTCTTCAATTGTTCAATATAGCTTCACTGATCGTGGTTGGGGTGCCACTCTCGCTGACCTCTACTCTCGCACGGTTTGTGACATCTTCTCTTCCAATTCCAATTTCGATCTGTAGTTATACTCAGGATCTTCTGATTTTGACTGATTAGTTTAGTGAATAATCTACAATAAACCCACTAAACCTGTAATGCAAATCTGTACTTTACTGTTTTCGCAAATGGACAACTGTTTCACTGTCAACAATATCTAATGATTGATGAGTATATAAATTTCGTGTCTTTATACTCTGATCCATAACTGTTACACTTAAAAATTACTTTTTTTTTGTGTGTGTTTGATATGCTTATTCACAGGCTGATATCATTCTTCGTGGATATGCTGGTTGGAATTCTAGGTTTGCCTTGAAGGTTCTTCACCAAGTATTCCCAAAGGTTCTCTCTTTTTGCAAAAAGATTATGTAATATAGTGAAAGGAATTAGCTTTACTTGACCTCTTTTTTTTTGGTTATGTACTGTTAGGATGCTGTGATACAACCTTCTTTGGTGATAGTCTATTTCGGTGGGAATGATTCAACTCATCCTCATCCTTCAGGTCATGGCCCTCATGTTCCTTTATCTGAATTCATCGAAAACATGAGGAAGATTGGTGAACATCTTTTGGTAAAGTTTGTGACTTTTTTTTTTGCTTCTTCCTTCTTCAGTGTTGTTAAGCTCATGGTATCTTCTTGTTTCACCTTTATTACCAGAGCCTTTCTGATAAAACTCGTGTCATTTTCCTCACTCCGCCACCAATGAATGAGAAACAGATCGAGATAGTTTTTGGGTACATGTCTTACATATCCGTTAAATGTTCTTCTTGGTATTGTTTTTGGAAGTTTGATCATTAGCTTTGTGTATAACTCATGTCTCAGAGATGCAATAAAAGGCCGGAGTAACGAGTTGTGCCGTCCATATGCAGAAGAGTTGTTAAATCTATGCAGAGAGATCAATGTGAAAGGTATCGATATTTGGACCGCGATACAGCAGCAAGATGATTGGTTGAACAGCTGCTTCACGTGAGCTACTAAACCTTCATGATACATTTTGAGTTCTAAAATGATTCTTGCTTAAACTAATTCCTTGAGTTGTTTTACTTCACAGAGATGGGATCCATTTCACTGCGAAGGCAAGTGAGATTGTTGTTAAGGAGATATTGAAGGTACTGAGAGGAGCGGATTGGAAACCAAGTCTTTACTGGAAATCATTACCGGTTGAATTTCCATTTGATTTTGATGCTCCAAACTCTATAAGCCTTCATGACCTAGAGTTAACCAGAAACAACCATTTTGAGTCACCGCACCTTGTAAGCCTTTGTGAACAAGAGTTAACCAGAAACGAGCAGCTGGAGCCGCCACACCCTGTAAGCCTTTGTGACCATGAGTTAACCCGAAACGAGCAGCTGGAGCCGCCACACCCTGTAAGCCTTTGTGACCATGAGTTAACCCAAAACGAGCAGCTGGAGCCACCACAGCCTACGGCGCGCTTGTAAAACAAGTCGTAGTTAGAGATTATGCTTCTACATTGACATCTTGATGGTGTGTAACCAGTTTCACCTTTCATTTGCATCTGGATATTTGTATTGCTAATTTAACATTTTGTTAGACGTTTTGTTTTGTATCATTAGTTTCGCTGGGTCTTTGGATTAGAATATTTTGTTCTCACTTGTGTGCTTCAGATATACAAAACAAAATGCTAGCTCGAAACTCTGTTTTCCTTCTGTCAACAATGGTTGTGGTTACTCGGCCATGCCCCATGTTTTAAAACCTTAAGACTATCATAAAACCTTATGTGTTGTTGAATATCACATAGGAGGAAGTTCTATATTAAGCCGATGGATATCAGCATAGGCCCATACAGGCCCGTCTCAATTCTGATGGGCCCATCGCAGAACTTCAGTAAGAAAAAATATTTCGTAATTATTAGGCCTCTTAGCCTTAATAATTTTTTGAAACTGACTCTGCACATTTGCCATCCCAAAAAATGTTCCTAGCGTATAGAGTTTTACATGTTTTTTTTTTTGCTAAGAATGTAAATATTTCATTAAAAATGAAAACATTTAGGAATTACATGAGTTTTACATGTTTTTGTACAATTTTTCACTACGTATATATTCTAATCGTAAATTATAATTAGGCTGAATTTGGTAGATCCTTCAAGGCTCATGAAAGTAGATCTTATAGAATCTCATGAACATGAGGTGCTCGTTTGATTTTTCTATATATTTAGACAAAAGATTTACACAAATCAAAAATAGAGTTAATACATAAACCCACAAATATTTCCTTGAACAAAAGATATATAAATCTGAAAAATATTTCTGTAAGAGATTTAGATTTATGTCTTAAAATTGTAGTGAATCTAATAAATGCTGAGTTACATGACCAATAATAGGCAATATACTAATCAAATTGTAAAGAGTTAAACTTAACAGTAACAGTAACTGACTAACAGTTAAACTTAACAGTAACACTAACAGTGAAATTAACTTTGGCCAAAAGGATAAAACAGGTATTTTCTCTAAAAGAAACTTCTAAGAATTTATAAACGACATAATAATATTCAAAAACTAAAAAGACATAACTCTAAAACGACAAAACACATGAAGAATATTTGTCTTTAAAAAAATAAATATTATAGAAATACCCTCAACTTTCGTTTATCTTCTACCGTTCAACGCCGGTGAGAAAAGACGAAGACTCGCCGGTAAACCACTTTCAAACAGTAACCGTTACATTAATCAATTTTTCCCTATCTTCCCATGGATTCTCCTCGTCACAGATTCTCAGGTTCTTTATATAAATCCTTTAAAATCTCTAGGGTTTCTTCAATTCAATTCTCACCCTTTTCATTGACTCCTTACAATTTTTTTCTCTTAACTCTAGAATCATCGAAATGGATTCAGCTCCTTCTCCATCATCTCTGGACTTTGAATTATCTCCTCCGGTATTGGTTACAATGACTTCAACCTCATCTTCGGCTTCTGATAACGTCGAAGGAGCTGATGATGATGCTAATACTCATGGGATTTTCAATTGGAGAGATTTTTCCTCTTGTTGGAGAGTTTCAGAGTCGAACTTGTACTGCTTCAGTTTAGCTCTTCTTATCTGGTTCTTTGGTTTGTTTCTCAACTTAAAAATTCGATTTTGATTTGTTCTGCTTTTGAAAGTTTTTGTCTTTGACTATATTGAATCTGACTAATTCTCGATTGACTCAGCTTCGTTTATTCTGATTGAGAATCTTTACGGACCAAAAAATGTCTGGCTTGGACCCAGTTCGTCAATTCTTGTTGAACCAAGCTCTATTTTTGTCAAAAGCATTAAGGTTGTCTGCTTTTTACTTTTTCTCACTCTCTACTTGTGTTTATGTTTATAAGGCTGTGGTAATTTATTGAAAATATATTTGTTTCTTGTTAGGTTAAAGTGCTTGATTACTCAGAACCAGGGCTTCAGCTTTATGGGTTCTATAGAACTCCTGCTCTGGATTGTTTTGTCAACTGGTCTGAATCCCGAGTGTTATCTATCTCACATGAATCTTACAAGGTAGCTTTAAGATTCTCAGTACTGTTTTCTTTAAAATGTATATATGGCTGGTTTTTGAACTTCATGAGAACCTTTATTGTATTGATTAGAAGTGTTGTCTTTGTATACTTCACATTGATATTTTGAAATCAAAGATTCAATCTTTAATTAGTACCTATGTTTAGTCAAGAATTTATTGTAGCTTTGATTGTCATTGAATTCTCTTTTAGACAATTTATTGAACTGATTCATTTCTCTCAGGGATGGCCATATTATCTCAACAGTGGGTCATTGTTGAATATTACATATACCGTTAAACCACAAGGTTCTGCGGTTCAGCTTGTGGTCGATGAAGGTTAGTAAGTATTGTAGTGTTTTCATTTTCTATGTCTGCCTGTTGGTTTGATGTTGTGTCACTGAGGCTGTGATAGCGTTAAAATGATGAGCACAACGAAAAACCTAAAAGATTGACAATAACGTATCTAAACCCATTTCCCGCGTTGTTTTCTCGCAATCGAGACTTCATTCGTATAAAGTATCTACTGAAACGTAGAGCAAACCCTAACTAGAAATGGGAAATAACTTTGAATAAAAGAGGAAATATAGGAGATGGAACTCTTCTTGTGAGCGATTTTTTTTTGTTTGAAAGTGTTACCTTTTAGGGATTTAAACTGATTATGTCAAGGCTTTCTCAATTCATAGGACATCAAGGCGTTCCTCAGTCGGTTTTGAACGACCCTGCATATCGTTACAATGTTTGGTCGTGGAATCTAATTGAAGGTTAGTCAAATGGAAGCTCCTAGTTAAAATGCATTGTGTTGCAATGATTACCATGAGTTAAATAAAAGTCCTTTACAGGGAGTGGTATGATTCAATTGGAGATAAGAAAGTCTTCAAGTTATTATCTTGCTGTAGCTAACTTGAAGAGCAAGGACGTAGAGGTAACCACTACTGATCAAGTATTTGGATTAAGTTTTGGTTTTTCCACTCTTCATTGTGTTACTTGACATGATGTTTGTTCAGGTGGAACTGAATATTGATGTGAAGGCTGTCTTGTATGATACTAAACAATCATTCTACAACTGTAACTTCAGCAATGGCGAGTGCACATTCAATGCAATGTCCCTTGTTGGAAATTCTGTTGTCGTAACTTCACCAGCAGCGAGTCAGGTATGTATTCGTAAAACGAAACACCAACAGCGTTATTATTATGACTCTTAGCTGAATGAATGTTTGTCTTACTGCCTCGGGGCTTAGGGAGTATCCATTGAAGATGAATGGTATATCAGGTTCTCATATCAACCTAGAGAAATTGCATATGTAATCGGCACAGGTAAATATTTCAATCTTTTCAAAGTCAAATTCATAGCATTGGTTAGTTTCTCTATAACATGTAGTATTATTGCATATGCAGGTGTGGTGATTTGCTTCATGTTGGTAGCTATACAGTTCTGCAACAGGTTTCAGTGCAGTGGTGGAGAGGGACATCTAACCGAGGATGATTCAGCGAGAACACGTCTACTTGCAGACAAAGATGACGATGGTTCAAGCATGGGTTCGTGTGACGATTCTTATGCAAACGATGATGCTGACTTAGAAGAGTTTATGGGAAATGATGGTGAAGCAAGTAACCGAAGTAGACGTCTCTGTGCCATTTGTTTTGATGTTCCAAGAGATTGCTTTTTCCTCCCTTGTGGTCATTCCGTCTCCTGTTATGAATGCGGAACAACGTAAGTTATTTTGTCCACGAAGGTCTTTAAGAATTGATAATATACAACTAGACATATCAAAATCACTTGATTGATCTAAACTTTGAAACGTTATGAATCTGCAATATGTGAAGGATGCAAGAAGCTGATGGGAGTTGTCCAATATGTCGAAGGAAAATGAAGAAAGTGAAGCGAATCTATACAGTGTAAGATGAATCAAATATAAATCTCTGACATAATGTTGAATCTATAGAGCATTAATAAAAGTTATATTGGTATTGCCAAGGCTCATTTCTTTCTTTGCATAACTATTTCATTTCGTCCCTGACCATCTTTGTGATAACACTCATTGTTTGTCGACTCACATTCCGAAATGGGATCGAAACCCTGAACCGGTAAGTCCAGTGTTGGTGCGTGGACTAAATGAGTTGGTACTTCTTGATGACTTTGGAATATGCGTAAAGGTGGGATTGCAAAGTCCAAATCTATCTCCACCTCCAACACACAACCATCTCCAATGCACAAATTTCTGTATCTTTGTTGGTGATCCAACTTATTATTTTTGTTCTTTATTGATTTCTCCCACGGTTCTTATCTTCTTCTTCCTTTTTTATTGTGGTTATTGTTCAAGCTCAAAGAAATTCAAGCATGTATCATAACATTTTTGTTAGTTGACATGGTCATACTTAATTAGGAGAAACCATTACATAATGTTTTTAAGCACTGTAATTTTTTTTTTGTTAAAATAAACATTATGTAATTAATTGTGCAATAATACATTCAATCATTGTTAAGATAACACATATGAATAAACAATTTCACATAAGTATATTGAAATTGCTAAGTTCAATCAATATAGTTTATTTTAGAATACTAATTAAACACTAAAACTTAACAGTTGATTAATTTTAACTTACTATACTGTTAAACTTAACAGTTTAATTAATGTTAACCGAAGGACAAAATTGGAATTTCAAGAAAGAATCTCTTCAAATAATATAATAAAAAAACAAAATCCTCACTGACAAAAACAAAAGTCTGAAAAATAATGTTATTATTTTATATAATAAAGTTATAAAAATACCCTCAAGACTCTGGTCGTCGTTACCGTTCAAACGACAGAGAGAATAGAAGAAGACTAGCCGGAGAACCAAAATCGAACGATAACCGTTACACTAATAAACTTGCCCTATCATCTTATCTTTCATGGATTCACTTCCTCACAAATTCTCAGGTGTTTTATTTTATCTTTACTTATCCTATAAATCTCTAGGGTTTCTTCTATCCA
>Ga0041059_1001304_pt1 | contig 19953 bp, 9 predicted proteins | sample AraColnosormetaG_FD_56232 | JGI IMG/M metagenome (GOLD analysis project Ga0041059, IMG submission 56232) | Arabidopsis roots microbial communities from North Carolina, USA - Col MF nosort | ecosystem: Host-associated > Plants > Roots > Unclassified | place: USA: North Carolina | collected 2013-09-02 | reverse complement strand
AAACCCTTCATACAAAAAAACTCTGNAAAAAAAAAAAACACAAAAAAATCAAATAAACAAAAACAAAGATTCAAAATTTCAGATAACAAACACAAAAGCAAACAAACCTAGGAGTCCAAGAGAGTTGAGTGACACGAGTTGGATCAAACCCAAAAGAAGAAGCACTTGTTTTCATCTTTATCACTGACCCATCTCTGCAAAAGATTAAATTTCTCAGTCAAAACCAAAAAAAATCGAAGAACAGAATTCGAATCCATCTCAAATCATCACAATCTAACCTAGTGTTACTCGATCTAGTGAGGAAGCGGTTAGGTGCAGATGAAATTAGAGGGAGAGTGAAGAGAAAACAGAGGGAAAATGCGAGAAAAATCCGAGAATCCATTTTCGTGAGAAAGACTTGTTGTTGGTGCGAAGAAGACCAAGACGATGAATTGTATTAATGCTCTACTCAGAATTGACCCAAGAATGTTTCTTCTTATCAATTTGTTTCCCATAGTTTTGAGATTTTACTGTTTCGTCCCCTTTTGGAGTATTTATGACGCCCACTGTATTTTTCTCTGACTTTGGCTTTTAATTACCGTTGACTTAGTTTACTTTTGTAGGTCGTAGTCAATCGGGCCTGCCCGCATCCAAACGGACCACTTGCATTGTGCCCGATTTTTTTCTGATCCGCGATGGACCTGTCCGCCGACGACCGCGGTCTTGAAACACGACTCGTAGGGGTGGACATTCGGATAAGCGGGTCGGATTCGGATAAAACCCTATCGAGTACAGGTTCTTCAGGTAGAAAAGTTTAGGATCCAATAGGGTAAATCTAAAATATCGGTTCGGTGTCGGTTCGGGTCTAATCGGGTTCCGGTCGGTTCGAATATAGAGTTTTGGGCTCTTTTTTGGAACCGATACCAAATTTTCGGATGTATATCCAGATTTTTCGGGTAAATACCCAAATTTTCTGGTAAAATTTCGGGTTTTAGGTAAAATTTAGATTTTCGAATAAAATATCCGGGTATTTTCGGGTTCGGTTTCGGTTTTTTGGGTAGAGGAATTTTGGACCCAATAGGGTAAATCTTCGAGTTCGAGTTCGGTTTCTGGTCCAATTTTTCGGGTCGCTTCCGGTTCGGGTAATCGGTTCCGGTTTTCTTGCCCACCCCTAGTAGGTTGTATGATTGTTACACTTCATTAGAAATATAGATATCATCATGCTTCATTACAAAACACCGGGTTTTTCGTTATGTGAAAGAATCTAGTCACTTGTTGTTGTTCTTAAGATCAACAAGCTTTGCAGCTCTTTCTACAAAATCCAAGGGAAGTTTCCGAACCCACCATGTACATTGGATTCTTCTCGCATTCCCCTGCATCTGCCCATTCTTGGCAGCTCTCATGATCGTCCACACACACAAGTTTCTTCTTACCGAATGACCTAACATGAATCCATCTAGTTGCTGACCATTTCTCTCCCTCAATCACCGGACAACTTCCATGTAAGCTATTTGGGTCCGTTGTTCCATTTAGATGAAGATTGAAGAACAATAATGCGTCACCTTTCCTCGGTTTCACTACAATTAAAGATTACTTATTCAAATAATGTAATATACCATTTGAAGAAATAGTTGTATCTTTCATAAAACATAGAACCATGCTACAACTACAAGTGTGTACATCAAACTTGTATATATTTTACCTGCATAGCCTTGTTTTGCACATTTCGACCAGCTATCGTCTTTCAGCTGAGGTGTTTTACCCTATAAGAATGAATGATCACATTAAGTGATGATTTAAATTCAAAAACTCAAGTGATGATTTATGGAACAAGAAGTGATATATGTTTTACCTTCCAGTTGGGAAACACTGTTTCTCCACCCTTTGTGACATTGGACAAGTACATTAGTACGGTGGCGATCCGATGACCACCTAGCTCTAGAGCTTTCTTGTCGTAAAAATAGTCGAAATGCGGATCATATTTTTGACCATTCTCATAGTGCAGTATTTGTAAGGCTTCCCCATTTTCTGATCCACAACACATAAAGATAAGATGAGAGTAAGAAACAGAATTAGAAAAAAAAAGAAAAATGTATATGCCTCGCGGAAGTACCCTCAGGAAGAAAGGTCCATGCAGCAAGTTTAGCCTCGACATTAGCTACTATATCATCCTAAAGGTTGAAGTAAACAAAACCAATAGTAACTTGGTCAAGACTCAAGCGTTTACTTCTTTACAAAAAAAAACACAGAGAACTAGTCTGTCTATTTAGTGAATTAAGCTAGTCGAATACAATAAAAATACATAGTAAAATTCCACTGCTCTCACCTGTCTTTTGGTCAGAAACATTCCAGAACTTGTGCGTACTTCACTGTCTTCACTCTCACCTGAATCAACATCAGCCACCACCATTGACTTCTCAAGCTTTCCTTTTGCCTAAAACCAATGTTTACATCCACAACACAGTCCTATATGATCACAAAATCTATATAATTTTATGAAAACAAGAAAACTTAATAACATGTTTGATTCTATACCAACTTAATCAAATGATCACATTCCTCATCTGAGAGAAATCCTTTGTATAAAAATGCCCTGAAGAAACCACGAAATTCACTTTCTTTAACACAACAGAACAAAGATCATGATTACGTAATTCAGATACACAAAACACATACCTAGGAGTCCAAGAGAGTTGAGTGATTCTAGTTGGATCAACACTAAAGGAGAAAGATGAAATTTGAGAGAAAATCAAGAGAAGAGAAAGGGAAAATGCAAGAAAATATTGAGAATCCATCAAGAAATTTTTTCTTGAAAAAGAGTTTTGTTAAACAATTTTGTTCCTTATTTACTAATGATACCCAATGAATTTTTGTCCATATGTTTTTATTTCTCGTTGACTAGTATTTTTTACTTTTAATAGGTTCTTTCACTATTTTTTTCACCGGAAACAAACTTCTGTTTTTTTTTTGGTTGACTAATAATAAAATTTTTGAGTTTTCAGATAATAGTAATATTGCAATACCAATAACTCAACCATGTTCCAATATAAAACATCAGTTACCAAGAGAGACTACCCTCCTTCTTCTGATTTCTGAACCTTTTTTTTTGGGCAACACCTTCTTAACCTTATTGTCATAATCAATTGTTATATCAATATCCGGATTCCGAAATACGATTCGATTCGATTCAAAAAATAAAAACATTCAAAGTTTTGATTATGAAATCATGTCTATTGACTTTATATTAATATTTTCTATTTCAATTTAGATCTTCTTCCATATATATTTATTTATTTGCATAAATAAATTTAATTTTTCTTATATTTCTGACTAATATCTTCAGAAAAATATTGTGTGGCATCTCTTAGAAATATTTTAATTAATGAGTTTGAAATTTTTTATAATAACCAAATTTTTCTATAAGTTGGATTCTAACTCACTTATCCAGATCTTGTTATCTTGAAATTTTAACTAGTCATTAAAACTCAATATATCCTCATTAACTACAAGATTTTGGAAATATGTAAAAACAACTAGATTTTAACCCGCGGTATACCGCGGGACAATTTATTTTTTAAATTAGTATATATAAAAGTTTGTAAATTAAATCTATTTATTTTTATTTTATAGTTTACAATTGTTATTAAGTAACGTCCTGCCAAACCCGTCTCGCCAAATCCGTCCCGTAAAAAAAACCGCGGTACACCGCTAATTTAAATATATAATTAAAATAAATATTTTACGGGATTGCAATTGTATTTTGGTTTGTCAAACAAATATTGTTTTAAATAGTTGCCAAAATCTAGTTCAAATTTTGGAGAAAAAAGATTTATTGGATAGATAAATAATGTATTTAGGTGTGTTTTGCTCATTTTAAGAGATTGCAATTATATTTTTGTTTGTCAAACATTTTTTGTTTCAAATAGTTGCTGAATATTGTGTGCGTGACATATGAGATTGGAATATTTTTAGTTTGTTAATCAATTTATTGCTGGAAAAAAGTTAATAACTAAAAGCCAATGACAGCCATTGTAAATAAGTCCCAACTCCAGGATTTATTTCATAAAATGACTGCAAAAATGTATATATAGATTCAAATTAGAAAATGGGTTTAAAATCTCTCTTTACATATAAGGCCCATTAAAGACCCATAACTTAAAAGGCCCATTAAAATTTCCGGCTCTGTGTCGTGTACCGTACGTACGGAACAAAACCCTAAAATCTCCTCTCACATTATGGGACAGAGACAACATTTGACCCTTAAAATTCACAAACTATAGATCTCTCCAGTCCCTTTCGCAAACCCTAGCAGTCGAAAGATCGAAATCGAAAACCCCTAAAACGATGAAGGTGATTGCTGCATTTCTCCTCGCGAAACTCGGTGGAAACGAGAATCCAACCTCAAATGATCTGAAGAAGATCTTGGAATCTGTTGGTGCTGAAATCGATGAAACGAAGATAGATCTGTTGTTTTCTCTCATCAAGGATCATGATGTGACGGAGCTTATTGCTGCTGGGAGAGAAAAGATGTCTGCTTTGTCTTCTGGTGGTCCAGCTGTTGCTATGGTGGCTGGAGGTGGTGGTGGTGGTGCTGCTTCGGCGGCTGAGCCGGTTGCTGAATCTAAGAAGAAGGTTGAAGAAGTGAAGGATGAATCTTCTGACGATGCAGGCATGATGGGTCTCTTTGATTGATCATTTGGTTAGAAGTTTCGTTTAAAGGTCAAGACTTTATGTTTCTGATGTTGGTTTTATTGATGGATCTTTGTTTAATGTTGAGACTTGTGTTTCTGATGTTGGTTTAATGATCTTTGGTGGTGATGACTCTATGTTGGGTTTTACTTGTGATTTGAGAATTGTGGATGATGATGATGATTTTAGGATTTGAGATTGATAGATCATAGCGAGTTTGTTTATGTGATTTGATGCTTTTGGATCGCTGAGTAGTATTATCATGATTAGTAGTTAAAGATGGATATATTAAGAGTAGCCAGTGAGTCAAAATGTGAAAAGGGTTTGTTTTGTTAGTGGCTAAGAACACATTGGAGCAAATCTTTCATTTGAGTTTATGTGTATAGTGAGTTTGTTTATGTAATTTTGTATGGTTTTTCAATATGGGTTTGGTTTTGGTTTGCAAAGATGTGAAATGGGTTTGTTTTGTTAGTGGCTAAGAACACCTTAGAGCATATCTTATTTATGAGTTGATTTGTATGAATTATATAAGTTAAGATTGTGGTTCCATTAAGGTACACACCAAAGAGCTTATCTTTATAGATACTTGAAGTATAGTTTGGTGATCTAAATATGTTGCTTAGAAGTTTACATTATAACTATCCATGTAACAACAAACAGATGAATTTTATCAAATATGTTTCATTTAGGAGATGAATTCTTGGTTTTGACATTGGCTGCATGTAGCTTCTCTTAGTACCCTTGTACTTTTGGTTTCACCTGCATAGAGAAAACCCACAAGAATATGACAGTCTGATTTGTCAGTCTCATTCTCAAGCAACATTTCTCTATCCGTTACTTTCATGGTGAATAACACAATCCATCATCAATACTTTGTGTTACTCAGAAACTGAAAGTTATTCCGAGTCTTGCATATCTTTGGACCTACTCGTTTTTCTACCATTATTGCTGATTGTTAAGCTCTCGCTACTTGAATCGGCATTGTTGGAGTGGGAAGGTTCAAAAAATTGGAGTTATGACTAGTTGTCTCTTTCTATGTACGATGGAGAAAATGAATAAACAACTGAGAAAATGGCTCTTGTTTAGTTGATGATGCTCTTAAGCTTTCCACTGGTTGCCATATATGATTTGGGCATTTCACTTTGATCTTAATGGGCCTTGTAAAGCCCAAGACTCATGATTATCTTTAGTTGATGCTCTTAATTAGGTGTGGGCAAATAATTCAAACTGTATGTACCCGACCAAAACCAAAGCAAAAATAATCGAACCAAACCGAAAATTTAAAAATAACCGAATGAAAACTAAATCCTATAACTGAAAGAACTGAAACCGAATCAAAATATTTAATGTAACCAAAAATATCCGAAATATAATTATATTGTCAAAAATATTAATAATTTCTAGATTAAATAATTAAAAATACTTAAAAATTTATATAAAATAGTAAAAATACTCGAAAATAACCACAAATATTCAAAAACAACCGAAATATCCCAAAATATTCAAAGCAAAATAACCGAATGGATACCAAATTTTAAAACCGAAAAAACTGGAACAAAACCAAAATCGAACCAAAATTTCAAAAATCGAATAAATACTAAACTTTAGAACAAAAAAAAACGATAACCGAATGTATACGAACCAAAGCCGAATTAGATAACCGAACGTCCAGGACTACTCTTAATCTTTCCGCCACTTATGATTTGGGCTATTACTTTGTTTATAATGAGCCTTTTCAAGCTCAAGTTCATGATTGTCCGTGAGATGAGAAACTGACTTGTTGGATTCGAAACCCTAGCTAGTATTGGTTAATACTTAATACATAAATGACCTGCATTGACATCATCATCCAAGAAAATAAAAATTGTATGCTTGAGATATTTAGTTTTCCTAGGTTTTCTTTATTTTAGTACCGAATCTTTAGGTGTGCCACGTTAATTTAGACCCATTTTTTCATACTTACCAACTGAGTCTAGTTTAATCATGACTATAATCGTATAAAATGATTCAGTCGACGTCATTGCGAACGTATATAAAATCATCCAAATTGACGTCATTCCAAAGAGGTAAGCATGCTTATCTAAGAGTCCGAGCATACTAAACAAGACGACATTTTATTTGCACTCCAAATCAAATTTTGTATTGCCTAAAGAAAAACAATCAAACTCAAGTTTCTTAAAATTAATTTCATTCAAACTAATCACTTTCAATATCTCACATATTATTCATGCCATTTCTATTTGTCTAAACATGATTTAAAAAAAAAAGTAAAATACAAAGATTACTATGCAAAAACTCTATAAAAAAAAATTCAAATTTCTTATTTATTTGTGACATCAAATTTTCAAAATAATTTTTTTAATTATCGGTTGATCCGGTCAGTCGATAAAAACATAAACTTTCAGCGACCGTTAAAACTTTCCTACTACCGATTTAGAGAAAATCTTAGCTTGAAACGTAATTGTAACCTGCCTTCATGCAAGTCGCAAGATATGTCATCCTAAGTTGTATATGTTTTCTCAAAAGATGTATTTACTTGAGAAAATACGTTTCAACGTTGATGGACAACCAATTAAGAATCAAGCACCTTTCGTAATCAATTTAGGCTTATCGTCTAAGGTATACTGATTTACGACAGTTGACTAGACTTATAAGGAACAAAATAATAGAATAATTTCGTCAAGAAAAATTGATTTTGGACTCATACTTTACATAATATTTTACTCTTAAATTTATTTAAGTGGCTCCTCGCATGATCCCAAAGAGCAAGCCTAGACTATATGGAAAAGTTTCTAAACACTTCACCTAATCATAGAGACTAAGATGGTAATTCGTAAACGACAAAGCCTAGTGACACTGTCCATTGTAAAATTCCACATCATATTAGTATTAAACATATACATGTAGTTTCCTGAACACATGTAGTATCAAACACACTTCGTGGCTTCTTCCTCGAAACCTCGAGCCTAGGATATAAATAGAGAGTGAATAACAGAGTTGTGAAACCAAATCACAGATCACACTTACCAGATCACAAGACAAACACAAACTAATAGTTTCGTGTGACACAAGTAAAGAGTTTCGTGAGATAGAAGCAACACCAAAAGATGCTTGAAACTGGAGCCATATGGGGAATAACCGGCACGACGGTGACGAGCTTTATGTTCTTCTGGGCGATTTACAAACAATACGTCCCTGCCCATTTCCGAGCCTATGTGGAGAGATACTTCCACAAGATGATTGGATGGATCTCTTACTACGTTGACATCAAATTCACCGAGTACACAGATGAAGGTCTGAAGAGAAGCCAAGCCTACGACTCCATACGCAACTACTTAGCGTCGAAATCAACGGCTCTTGCTAAAAGACTAAAGGCCAACGAAACGAAAAACAGCAAATCTTTGGTGTTTAGTATGGATGATCATGAGGAAATTGAAGATGAGTTCGAAGGTGTGAAGGTGAAGTGGTATTCGAATGTGAAAGTGATTCAGCCTCAGTCTAATTATGGTCAACGCAGCTCAGAGGAGAGAAGGCACTTTACTCTTAGTTTCCATAGGCGACACCGAGGTATGATCATTGAGACTTATCTTGATCATGTTTTGAGAGAAGGGAAAGCTATTGGATTGATGAACAGAGAGAGGAAGCTTTACACTAATAACTCAAGTCAAGAATGGTATCCTTGGAGGTCAGGAAAGTGGAGCAACGTTCCTTTTCACCATCCGGCGACGTTTGAGACTTTGGCTATGGATCCAGAGAAGAAAGAAGGGATTAAGAAGGATTTGATAAAGTTTAGCAAAGGGAAAGATTATTACAAGAAGGTTGGGAAGCCATGGAAGCGCGGTTATCTCTTGTTTGGCCCGCCCGGGACAGGGAAATCGACGATGATAGCTGCAATAGCGAATTTCTTGGACTATGATGTGTATGATCTTGAGCTAACGACGGTGAAGGATAACTCAGAGCTGAAGAAGTTGTTGTTGGATACAACTAGTAAGTCTATCATTGTGATTGAAGATATTGATTGCTCGCTTGATCTTACGGGGCAGCGAAAGAAGAAAAAAGAGGAAGATGAAGAGGAGGATGGAGAGGAGAAGAAGGAAGGTGAGAAGAAGCCCAAGGTAGATGATAAGCAGAGCAAGGTTACTTTGTCAGGTTTATTAAACTCCATTGATGGGTTATGGTCAGCTTGTAGTGGTGAGAAGATCATAGTGTTCACAACTAATTTTGTGGATAAGCTTGATCCAGCATTGATACGTAGAGGAAGAATGGACAACCACATTGAGATGTCTTATTGCAAGTTTGAAGCATTCAAGGTTTTGGCTAAGAACTACTTGGAGATTGAAACACACGACTTGTATGGAGAAATCGAAAGAAAGCTCGAAGAAACCGATATGTCCCCCGCGGATGTTGCGGAGACTTTGATGCCGAAATCTGACGAAGAAGATGCAGATATTTGCATCAAGCGTTTGGTCAAGACTTTGGAGGAAGAGAAGGAGAAAGCAAGGAAGTTGGCTGAGGAAGAAGAGAAGAAGAAAGCAGAGAAGGAAGCAAAGAAGATGAAGAAAGCAGAGGAAGCAGAGGAGAAGAAGAAGAAGACAGAGGAAGATGAGAAGAAGGAGAAAGTGAAGGCCAAGGAGGAAAACGGCAACGTTTCTCAACAAAATGGCAACTCAATTGATTTGAACAAGAAAAGTGACTCATGATGAATTTTAGTTTATTGTATAAGGATGTAATTTGGCAATTATTCTTCTCTCCTCTTATCATATGCTTTTAAAGAATTTGTATTTACTATCTATAGATTTCATCATTGTGTTCCATCGTTTCATATGCTTTTACATTCACGTCAAGTGCCTTTAAAATGAAATATGTAATACACAATTTGTCAACAAATATATAATTTAAAAACATTCATTATTTCATTATGAAATTAAAATATTTATTATTTCCATTTAATGAAACGACATCAAAGATTTTGTATGTAAATCTTATGCTTCTTTTGTTATTTCGCCTATACTTTTGATTATATGTTTTTGGTTCTACGTTTACTAGTTAGATCCATGTATTATTCTTTCTCTTTATTGCATTTATTTTTATCATTAAAACTACAACATTATTGTTTCATTTCAATATTCTAATTTTCAATTAAACAAATAGTATCAATTCCCGTATACATATTAATTTACTTCATCTTCATCTTCAAATTTATGAATTTCTTTTTCTAGTTAACTAAATTTACTTTCCCTTTCTAATAAATATTATTATTGTTATTGCTATTATTAACAATTAGACAAATGTCACCGATCAAAATGAACTTCTGAATCTTAATTTCCCTATAGTTATTTATTTACTTCTTCATTTTCATGTTCAAAAATTTGAATTTCTTTTTCTAATTAACTAAATTTAGTTTCTCTAAATTTCATACTAATATTTTTACTTTTATTTTTAACAATTAGACAAATGTCACTGTTCAAAATGAGCTTCTGATTTTATCTGAAACATATGAAAAAGCTTACAAATTTAAATTAATATATGCTTCAATGTTATCTTGAAGCTCCTTCATCAATTTAATAAGATTTTCTCTACCATTTTTTTGTTTAATTGATATTTGCTATGTTAAACTTTTTTCTAGCCTTACCACTAAAGACTTAAAAAGCCCTAAAGACTAAAATATCATGCTATATATAATTAGTTAAAGCACATCTCAAAGTCTCAAAGAGAACTTAACAAACACAAAGATGCTTGAGGTAGGAACAATATGGGGTTTCACCAGTACGACTATGGCGAGTATTATGTTCTTATGGCCAATGTATAAACAGTTTGTGCCATACCAACTACGAGAATACTTGGAAAACACCATTCAGAAGTATTTGGACAAGTTGTTCCGCAGGGACTCAAATTTTGTTTACATCAGATTCCCTGAATACACAGGAGAAGGTCTAAGTAAAAGCCGAGCCTACGATGAGATAGGCAACTATTTATCCTCGATATCAACTGCTAGAGCCAAGAGATTAAAGGCCAAAGAATCGGAAAACAGCAAATCGTTGGTTCTTTGTTTGGACGACGACGAGGCAGTTGTAGTTGTATTCCAAGGTGTAAACGTGGTATGGTCTTCCACCGTGGTAGATAAAGAGGATAAACATAATTCGAAGGAGGGAAGGTACTTGACTCTGACTTTCGAAAATCATCACAGAGATATAATCACAAACACTTATATTGATCATGTTTTGAGAGAAGGAAAAGAGATTGCGTTAAAGAACAGAGAGAGGAAGCTCTACACTAACAATGACAGTAGTAGTTATTCGTCTTGGTGGGAAGGACTATGGAGCAACGTTCCTTTTAATCACCATGCGTCGTTCGAGACTTTGGGCATGGATCTTGATAAAAAAGAAGAGATTAAAAAGGATTTGATTAAGTTTACTAAAGGAAAAGATTATTATAGGAAGGTTGCTAAGCCGTGGAAGCGCGGTTATCTCTTGTTTGGACCTCCCGGGACAGGGAAATCGACGATGATATCCGCAATAGCGAATTTCTTGGAGTATGATGTGTATGATCTTGAGTTGACCACAGTGAAAGATAACGCGGAGTTGAAGAAGTTAATGTTGGACACAAAAGGGAAGTCTATTGTTGTAATTGAAGATATTGATTGTTCCCTTGAGCTTACGGAACATAGAAAGAAAAAGAAGGAAGAAGATGAGGATAAAGAGGAGAAGAAGGAAGCTGAGAACTTGAAAAGAGTAAGTGGGAATAATGAGAGCAATGTTACTTTGTCGGGGTTATTGAACGCCATTGATGGGTTATGGTCAGCTTGTAGTGATGAGAAGATTATTATTTTTACAACAAATTTTGTGGATAATCTTGATCCAGCATTGATACGTAGAGGAAGAATGGACTACCACATTGAGATGTCTTATTGTAGGTTTGAAGCATTTAAGGTTTTAGCTAAGAACTACTTGGAGAACGAGTCACATGACTTGTATGGAGAGATTGGGAGATTGCTAGAGGAAGTCGACGTGTCTCCGGCTGATGTTGCTGAGAATTTAATGCCGAAATCTGATGAAGACGATGCAGATATTTGCTTTAGACGTTTGGTTAAGTCTTTGGAGGAAGAGAAGAAGAAGAAAATAGAGAAGGAAGCGAGGAAGAACAAGAAGAAAGCAGAGGATAATGTAAAGCAGGAGAAACAAAACAAAGTGAAGGGCATGGTTACAAAGTAAACTTTAAAACGTTTATTACTATTGTGGTTTTATTTTGCTTTGGCATGGTTACAAAATATAAACTTTAGATGCAAAAGTAAGCTATAACATTATTTTTATTAAATCTACCTGAACTCGTTTTATGAGAAATCCGACTCCATACATGATTTTATAATTAGTTAAGAAGACTAAGAGATAAACTAAATGCAAAAAAGAAAAAAATACCCAATAACTTCCATTCATACAACTTATCTACGTTATATGATTTCTCCAGTAACTTCCATTCATACAACTGTAAAGAGCTTACAAGAAACGATGACTCCTTTAAGGCTGATACTATCAAAGCATGATCTCGAGTAAGCTTCTTCATTTTGTAGAAGCAATGGTAGAAATAGGAACTAGACAATGAAAAGAAAGCCACTTTGATATATCAACTGCAATTTTTGAAGATGCAGATTCTGATGACATCAAGGAGCTGATGGACATCAGGGAGCTGATGAACATCAAGGAGCTGTTAGTTCATATATTCATTATACAATTTTAGATGAAAATATATATTATAATATTAAATTTTATAATAACTAAATGAAATATATATTGTTTTTTCACTTTTTCTTTATGTTATTTATATTAATTAAAATATTGTAATTAGATAATTAAATGTTATTATATAAAAAAAACGACAGCTCTTAAAGCACAAAAAAATGTGTTGTAAAAAATTTAAAAGTTACATGTAAAAAAACGAAAAAAAATTGTTTTGAGCTGTGAGATTTGTTAAGAAAGTTAAAGATTGATTGGTTCAAAATTAGGACTGTAAGTTCAAAAAAGTTGTATTTAGGCAAAAAAATTGTTTTGTTTAGTTTGGTATGAATGCACGGCTAAAAATGGGATAGAGGAGATGTGTAGGGATCTATGGAATTGGGCAAGCAATAACCCTTACGGCTACAATTCCTCCTCCAACGGCTCCTCTTCATAATTCTCTTTTTTTTTAGTTTTTATTATACTGTTTTCCTTATTCTGTTATTCATATCAACAAACACATGAAAAAAGAGAAGGCTGACAAGTACACAAACTTTAGAAGAAATTGGGGAAAATTCTTGTACTATTAATTTATCATAGAAACTATATTTTATTAAATTGTCAGTTCATACATTTTCAAATCGTTGAAATTTTTTTTCTTGTATTTGTGTATTTGTTCTATTTTTCTTGTAGTTATGTATGTAAATGTGCTCATTTGTCGAGAAAAACAATTATATGGATCATTATTTGGACAAAAAAGTGGGTAAGGAAATCAAGGGAAATGATTAACTAGATTATTGAAATTTGACAAATTACTATTTTCTGATATAAGTCCAATTTACCCAAAATATGAATGTCTTTAAGAAGACTTACAAACATTGTTGGATCTACCAGTAATAGAGAGACAATGGTCCAAACAGTTGCGTTTGCAAACATTGCAAACGACTACCAAGAAGGACATATATTCGACGCTTTTAGTTCTTACAACTTTCATCTGCATTTTATCATTGTTTCTTTATTAAAAACTTTATTTTTTCCGTAGTAGTAATGCAGGGATATTTATTAATCTTTGATATTGAAAACATAAACTTACTAATACAGATACTAGAGAAATATATATGAGTATATTGCAGACGCAACAAGCATCCCCAATAACAAATTGTCGTAGTTCCATAGAATCGATTAAACTCAAACTCGACATGGCAAATGTAGCTACGAATACGACCTTGACTGACCTCGTAGATGATATCCATTGTCCTAAAAAAAGAGAAAACGAGTTGAAGAAGAGAGTGAAGAACGGAGGAGAGAAGAGAATAGAGAGAAAAGAGGAATTGTCGCTAATGATATATTTCTCATAAGAGAAGGAAACAGGTTTAAATACAACCACATAATTTGTATGTGCTTTGATACTAAAAATGCACACATATATTTGTATAAGTACAAAAATGCTCTTATTGTAATAATCCATGTAATGATGAATATCTGAGTGACAAACTAGTCAAATTTACATGTATACTTAAATACTTAAAAGATAAAGTAGAATATTAAAACTCAATTACTTCAACAAAGGAAGCAAAGAAAAGAGTGAAATCCTTATAAAAATATGAAAAAATTAGCATGGTTTAAAACCTATCTTTTAGATGATAATGAATTATCGATATATAGATGCATGTATACTAGTATTATGCAAAACATAAGCAAAATATAAACAAAACATAAGCATATTTTGTTTATGTGTACATCACCTCACCTAGAACTTGTTTCGCGATGTAAACACTGTAAAAAATTTTCATTATGTAGAGTAAATAATAAGAAGATGAAGAAGGTGGTAATAAATATAGATAAAAAAAGCTGAATTATATGCCTAAATTATGGGTTATGGCTAGGTTTGTCAAAATGGATAACCAAAGGCAACTCATTATCCAATGAATTTATGGTTAGAGTTAAATGAGTTCATGAGTTGACCCAATTCATTTAATAAAATGAATTGGGTCAACTCATGAACTCATTTAATTTGATGGGTTGAATTGTTAAATGGATTAATCCTTTTAAATAATAATTTAAACAATAATTTAATTAAGAATTATTAGAAAATAATAATCAAAAAATTTCATCATTATTATCATCAAAATTGGGAAATTTACGGATTCACAATTTTTTACGCGAAAATTATGGATTTACGTTTTGGACGAAATACATGTTTTTTTGCGGAAAAATACGAATTTACGTTTTTAGCAGGAAAATTACGGGTTTATGTTTTTGGCGGAAAAAATTGAGATTTATGTTTTGAATCGCAATTATACAACAAAATATTATTTGAATCATAAGTTTCATCGGATTTTTACCGACTTTCAACGATTTGTCACTGAATCTCACCAAATTTTATTGAATTGTCACCGGATCTTCACAAGATTTCGTCGCATTGTCACCGGATCTGCATCAGTATTTTTTTAAATTAACCAATGGAACTTAGGAAGTTTCATCATAATATTAACACTAAATTGTGTTGAATTTTTAGTATTGATTGACTCTATTCCAAACATGTTTTCACTGATTACAAATAACCGCTTGTCATAGATTTTTCATATTCTTACAAAATAAATATATATTTTATTGAATATTCAATCTAATTGACGAAAAAGACAATATGAAAAATATATTCATATATCTACAAAGGTTTTCGGAGATCTACAACAAACATCAATTTATTTGTCTCACGTGGACCGATTATAAATCCAAATATCTTAGTTGCATTGGATTAAATTGAGAAAAATATGGACAATATTTGCATTGTTATGGACCTTTTGTTGGTTTACTGGAAAACTAATTTACTCCAAATCCATCTGCCCCCAATTATCTCGCCAACAAAAACGACACGTAAATAGCACTTATCTGGAGTAGGCATATAAGTTTTGTTCCCAAGTTAACATCTTACTTAAGCCCACATTCACTGAGTAATTTTTAAAAAGCGAAGTCCTCGAAGAACAAATTTAACTATCCAATTAATACAAATTTCGACTTGAACAGTTTGGCACTATAAAGAAGGAACAGCAAAAGCTTTAACATTCTATACAAAATAAGACGTTTTTGAGATGCAAGACCACCAAAAATATTTTTAAAAAATTCAAAATATAAAGACCACCAATAATTTGTGTAGACTTTACTAAGATATATCCAAAAAATGAGTTTAAGTGGTGTTTGAAAGAGATGTATTATTCGTTGAAACATAAAAACGCCACAAAGTCTCTGCAAATTTGTATTATTAGTTTACTTCTGCCCGTCATCCATCGGTTATTTCGGTCTTCGGGGAAACAAGATAATAAGTTATAACATATCTTTTTCTTATGATAAAAATAGTGATTTTGCACTTTAATGTTGAAATGACTATTAAGTTGTAAAAAGATACTACGAACATAAAAGATGGATCTACAACTACTAAATACAAAAGTAAATTTAAAGAAAAAACTAAAACTTTAACATCACCACTTTATTTTTATGATCCCACTCTTTATGGTTTGATCCATAATTTCTCAAAACTCGGAATCGGTTTCACACCTAGCTTCTTCAAACTCATATATAGTATCTTCATGATTAAGCAAATACAACAAAATCTTTCAATACTTTTCGTCAAATTTGTACCCAAGAACATGAAAACCATGTGGAATGACTATTTATACGAACCAAAATTTCATGATAATAAATATTTCTTTTATCAAAGTGGCAATACAATTTCGTTGTAACTAGAGTAGGATAAATACCCATAGAGTTCTGCCCCTAAAAAAAGGAAGAAAAAAAAAGAAGAGAAAGTAGCATAAATGCAAACTTTATCATCGCTATATGCTCAAAGTTGTTTTTTTATTTTTTGATAATATGCAAAGTTATTTTGAAACGGATTCAACTTTATATAACAAGATTCTCTCAACGACTTATATGTGAATTGATATTTGCTTTCCCTGATTTTTTTCTAACAAGAATTTAAGTGGTTTTCTTAACAACAACCAAAACGAAAATGAAAATGAATTTAAGTGGCTCTCACAAGTCACACGTTGGCATGAGCAAACCAACGTAAGATCTACTCTTTTAACGACTAAAGACTAATAAATCCCGAAATAATCAAAGAACATGGATATATATAATTAGTGAGAGCACATCTCAAAGTCACAAAGAGAAGTAAACAAACACAAAGATGTTTGAAGCCGGAGGATTATTTGGTTTCACCGGCACGACCATGGCAAGTCTTATGTTCTTCTGGTCAGTGTACAGACAGTTTGTGCCATACCAAATCAGAGACTACTTGGAGAAGTGTTTTTACAAGATGTTCGGTTTGGTCTCAAATTCTGTTCACATCAAATTCACTGAATACACAGAAGATAAAGGTCTCAAGAAAAGCCAAGCCTATGATTTGATACGCAACTACTTATCCTCGAAATCAACGGCTCGTGCTCAGAGGTTAAAGGCCAACGAATCAAAAAACAGCAAATCGTTGGTGCTTAGTTTGGACAATCACGAAGCAGTTGAAGATGTGTTCCAAGGTGTGAAGGTGGTGTGGTCTTTGAGCGTGTGGAAGAGTAATGATCAGGCTGATTCTAGCGAGAAAAGGTACTTGACTTTGAGTTTCCATAATCGGTATAGGGAGATGATCACAACGACTTATCTTGATCATGTTTTGAGAGAAGGGAAAGAGATTGGTTTGAAGAACAGAGAGAGGAAGCTTTACACTAATAACTCGAGTCAAGATTATTCGGCTTGGAGAGAAGGAAGGTGGAGCAACGTTCCTTTTGATCATCCCGCAACGTTTGAGACTTTGGCTATGGATCTTGAGAAGAAAGAAGGGATGAAAAAGGATTTGATTAAGTTTACTAAAGGGAAAGATTATTATAGGAAGGTTGGGAAGCCGTGGAAGAGAGGTTATCTGTTGTTTGGACCGCCGGGGACAGGGAAATCGACGATGATATCGGCTATGGCGAACTTCTTGGAGTATGATGTGTATGATCTTGAGTTGACTACTGTGAAGGATAACTCGGAGTTGAAGAAGCTAATGTTGGATACAAAAGGGAAGTCTATTGTTGTGATTGAAGATATCGATTGTTCGCTTGATCTTACGGGACAGAGAAAGAAGAAGAAGGAGGAAGATGAGGATGAAGAGGAAGAAGAAAAGAAGAAAGAAGCTGAGAAGTTGTTGAAGAGAGAAAGAGGTGAAAGAGAGAGTAAGGTTACTTTGTCGGGGCTATTAAACGCCATTGATGGGTTGTGGTCAGCTTGTAGTGGAGAGAAGATTATTGTGTTTACTACGAATTATTTGGATAAGCTTGATCCAGCTTTGATACGTAGAGGAAGAATGGACAACCATATTGAGATGTCTTATTGTAGGTTTGAAGCGTTTAAGGTTTTGGCTAAGAACTACTTGGAGATTGAGTCACATGACTTGTTTGGAGAAATCAAGCGATTGGTGGAGGAAACTGACATGTCTCCAGCTGATGTTGCTGAGAACTTGATGCCGAAATCTGATGAAGACGATGCCGATATTTGCCTTACGCGGTTGGTTAAGTCTTTGGAGGAAGAGAAGGAGAAAGCAAAGAAGTTGGCTGAGGAAGAAAAGATGAAGAAAGCAGCGAGGGATGCAAGGAGGATCAAGAAGAAAGCAGAGGAAGAACACAAAAAGAAGAATAAAGTAGAGGAAAACGGCGACGTATCTCACGATAATGGTAACCATATTTGAGGGAAGATATCACAAAAAGAGGAAGGAAAATAGATTGGAGCGTTGATGTGATGAATTAGTATTTGAGTCTACTCTTTCTTTAGGTTGTGTTTTGGTATGGTGTTGTCAAGTAAGAATTGAAATGAAATAAATAAGTTTATTGGTTCCAATGTGTAATCGTTCTTATCATAACTCATCTCGCTAAATGGTTACCTATAAGGTGTTATATATGTTATACCGTGCCAATCACTCCCATGTTTGTTACTTTTTCTTGGATATTGAGGCATTCACAAGAACATTTAAGATCTAAACATCAAATTTGTCACATAAAATAAATCATACGTGCGTGCGAAATTTCATATTTTCAGAAATGTGTTATAATAATTTTTTATTAAATATCTGATTGTTTTGTTGTTTTAGTGATATATATTGTATTGAATAAATTATAATATACACATAAAAGTATAAATGTTATTTATGTTTGCTTATGACACAATAGCAACCATAAGTCAATTTTTGGAGTTTGAAACTGAAGAGTAAATTAGAAAAAATCTTAGATTGTTATATAATATAAGTTAGATTGATGTTAAAAAAATTATTTATATAGTTATAGTATCTATAACCTAAACTCATATTAGTTGGTTGAAATATTTGAAATAATAATGATTTTAGTAATATTTAAAATTCGTAACAATCAAACAATCGGACCGAGATCAAACTGAATCGAGTTAATGGTCAGGTAGATTTTTATTAAACTTGTGAACATTAAACTTGTAAACTATCAAACCATATATAAAACCGATAAAGTGAGTAAATACGTTTGCGAAAAATATAATTATTTAGAGTAATTCCCATTCAATTTTATCATGTTCCATTATATCTTACCCGTTCTCCAATTTATATCTCATAAGAGAATGCATCTCTAATATAAGATAAATTTTGTATTCCCGATTAGAAACAGGAGGTGACGGAAACAAAAATTCTGGATATCCTGTTTGGGACAAACACAAATATATTTAGTATATTTTTATATGATATGAAATAATAAAAATATTACAAAAGTAATTGACTTCTTTATTCTTAGTGTTTTATATTTTGTTCATAAATATTAAATTACATTTGTTTGTTTTTTAAATTTTAACTATTATAGAACATACTATAATAACATTTCTTATTTTGAACATTTTTATGCTATATAAATTGAAAACACATGTTATATATTTGATGGCAAACGTTAATTTGTTTGAATTGTAACTTGTTCTAATCTAAAATCTATGTTTTTATCCCGTTCTATCTTCTTCCTTGTCGTTCCTGTTTTGTAATTCCTATTCTCGTTATATCATGTCCAAAGTTCATTTTTGCTTATATTTAAACACCATACAACAGACGGTTGTAATTTTTGAGGATTAACATATGTTCTGTTCAAATTTGTAAATATACTGTAAATTAAAATATGAAAACAAATTGAAAAAATAAATGATCTATCAACTATAATATGTCATACTCATACATTTGTTCTTGTGTATACATGTATATGAAAACAAAATTATATTTACTATTTAATATAAATGCAAAAATAAACACCGACTTGATATATTATCTTAAATCCAGAAATCCTGTTGTTGATATAATATATAATTAATCAAATAAAGATATTTGAATTTATTTGATAAACTTGCTTCATAACTCCAAGAAACGAATCTTACCAAAATCATAAAACTAAGAGATAGTTTAATGTGAATAAATTTAGAAAATCATTTTAAATTAATTTTTAAAAATATGTTAACTAAAAAATATCTTGTAATTAGTTAATTAGTCATCTTGATTTAAATTAAATAGTTCCCTAAATTTAATATTTTTCACTTCGAAATATTTACA
>Ga0041059_1001303_pt1 | contig 19966 bp, 15 predicted proteins | sample AraColnosormetaG_FD_56232 | JGI IMG/M metagenome (GOLD analysis project Ga0041059, IMG submission 56232) | Arabidopsis roots microbial communities from North Carolina, USA - Col MF nosort | ecosystem: Host-associated > Plants > Roots > Unclassified | place: USA: North Carolina | collected... | reverse complement strand
GCGTGCTAGAGAGGTTGCCATGGAGAAGTCATTAGGATCTATGGCAGGCAGCTATGCACTAATCCCCGCATACGCTGGCCTACTTGAGCAAGCGAACCCAGACAGTCTGTGCTTTACAGAGTATGATGATGATCCAACTGGACCACGACGTTTCAAGTACCAATTCATTGCCTTCGCAGCATCCATTAAAGGTTATGCATTTATGCAGAAGGTCATTGTTGTTGATGGAACCTCTATGAAGGGCCGATATGGTGGCTGACTAATATCAGCATGTTCCCAAGATGGGAATTTCCAGATCTTCCCACTTGCTTTTGGCATTGTTAACAGCGAGAATGATAGTGCATATGAATGGTTTTTTCACAAGCTCAGCATTATAGCTCCAGACAATCCGGATTTAATGTTCATATCAGACCGCCATGCTAGCATCTACACTGGATTGAGCAAGGTGAGAAAGACAACAGTTTCCATTCAGCCTTTTATATATTATACAAGTAATGTCTGATTTGTTGACTATTTCAATCAGGTATACACGCAAGCCAATCATGCTGCTTGCACTGTTCACCTTTGGCGTAATGTCAAACATTTGTATAAGCCTAAAAGCCTTTGCCGTCTAATGTCTGAAGCTGCCCAAGCGTTTGATGTCACTGAGTTCAATAGGATATTTCTCAAGATACAAAAGTTAAACCCGGATGTGCTGCATATTTAGTTGATTTGGGTAATTTTGTTTCCTTCTTCATAATATTGTTCAGCTTCAACATATTGATATTGAATGGTTATGGATTCAGTTGTTTACATAACCCTTTACTTTTTGGTCGATGTAGGGTTTTCAGAATGGACAAGAGTACATTCAAAAGGTCGGCGTTTCAATATCATGGATAGTAACATATGTGAGTCGTGGAACAACGTTATAAGAGAGGCACGCGAGTATCCTCTTATTTGCATGCTTGAGTACATAAGAACAACCTTGATGGATTGGTTTGCTTCTAAAAGGGCTCAAGCTGAAGACTGCCCTACAACTTTAGCTCCGAGAGTTCAAAAGCGAGTTGAGGAAAACTATCAAGCCGCGATGTCAATGTCTGTGAAGCCGATTTGCAACTTTGAGTTCCAGGTTCAAGTTAGGACTGGTGAATGTTTTATTGTCAAATTGGACGAGTCTACGTGTTCTTGTTTAGAATTTCAGGGATTAGGGATACCTTGTGCTCACGCAATAGCAGCTGCTGCTTGGCTTGGAGTTCCAACAGATTCTTTAGCAGCAAACGAATATTTCAATGAGCTAGTTAAACTAAGTTACGAGGGAAAAATCTATCCAATTCACTCTGTTGGTGGCGAGGTCGCACCCGGAATTGCTTCAGGCACTATAGGAGAGGTGCATCCACCATTAGTGCGGCGGCCACCAGGGAGACCAAGGAAACTCAGAATTCTGTCTCGTGGTGAATTCAAGGCAAGTTTAAAACTGTTAATATATCATAGTCCATTCTACTTTGTGTACTTTTAAAAATACCACAGCTGATATACTGCTACTTTTCAGTGCAAGAAGACCGGTTCACAGAGGAGGTGTTCACGTTGTTGTGGCACAGGCCACAACAAAGCCTCCTGCCGTAATGCTATCTAAGAACTCAACGACTGCTACTGAGGGGTATTAGGTGTTATGATATAACTTTCTGGTATGGGCTAAATAACGGTTGTTCCCACAATGTTTGCGGAAGCGCGAGTGTCTACTTTGGTGTATACCTTCTTCTTTTGATACTTATGTGATCCCTGCAATTCGTGTATATTTGTGTTGCTTTTAATCGTCCCAATGTAATTAGGAAATGCCCTGTAACACCGTTTTTGCAATGTATATATTAAAAACCCCGCCTATTTGGTCTGTCTTATAATTCGTTGCAAGTTTACTGATCCCAAATTGTTTACAAACTAATGTATTCTCGCATTTACTGATCTCAAATTGTGAACAAAAATCATAAACTAAACCCTAATACTGACTAAGGAACCCAAGCAAATAGGATTACGAACTTGATTATGTAACTATTGCATTTAACATCACTACTGGGGAAAATCATAAGCAAACCAAAACATTATATTGCCTTGTTGAAAGAAGCACTCATTTCTAAATGAACCTCAAATACACATACAATAGTCTCTATTTAATGATAACAAATTATTTCCGCAATTCAAAAAATAAACCCTAATACTGCATAAGGAACCCAAGCAATTCGGTATATGAACAGGATTATGAAACTAGTGCATTTAAAAGCACTACTGTGCTAAATCATACGAAACACAATCCATATGGTTTGTTAATGAAACGATTCACTCAGTTTTGGTAAAGTATGAACAAATAGTCCGTTTGAAATGATATGGTTTATGAAGTTTTTTGTCTAAACCATTTCTCTAAGTAGATGGAATTTCATTGGTTCATGAACTTCTGTAAGTTTAGTTTGGTTTATTACATTTCTGATTCTATATGCTGACTTGGAAAGTTGATAGACAGATGCAGAGAAATAGTCTACATATGTCCATACTATTCTATTTAGCCATATGCTTGCTATTTAATTTTGACCACTCATTACACAACGCGACTAACCGTCGTCGTTTTGATTTGGGGGTAATCTGTATTTAGGGTTCATACCTTCACTTCTCGATAGCCAAATTGAGACTGTCCAGTTAAAAGAAAATGGAAGATAGAGGGAGAGGGATTCCAATTCGATGTTGTTGTGGAGAAGATGTGGTTTTGAGAACCTCAAAGACTGTCAAAAACCCAGGGAGACTCTTCTTTGCCTGTCGATGTGGAGTGGAGGTAATTATAGTGATCTATTAATATTGTTCATTAACGGAACATCTCTCACTTCTTCACTTGGTATGCATCAGAATGTTCGTGGTCACTTGTTTAGGTGGACAGATGAAACAATGGTGGAAGAGATGGAAGACATACTTCCGAAGATTGAAAAAATTGAAGGATCTTCATTGACATTACAAAAAGAGGTACAATCTTTAGAATGTGAGATGGAAACTCTGGCCATTCATACACGAACATGTGAATCTGTTGTTTCCGGGTTTGAGAAGGAGTTGATTAGGTTAGAGAATGAGCTGCAAGGTTGCAAGATGGAATTGCGTGAAATGAAGAACCTTCTTGTGTGTGTATTGTTCTAGTTTATATGTTAGTGTTGTAGTCAATGTGCATGTGGTTCGTTTCTATTTATAGTACTGTTGTTGTAAGTTGGTTCCTCGTTGTTGTATGTATTAAATGTTAAATGGACGTTGCAAGACACATAAGTGATGCAGAATTTAGGTTGGCTTCTGTTATAAAAAAATACACAAATGATTACAAAATCCAACAAAGTACAACAATGTATATATCACATTAATCCAGGAGTGGTGAAATTTAAATACAAAGAATAACTGACTTAAGAAGAGAGTCTTGGGTTGGTTGACGTGCATAATACTGGTACTACTCAAGCAGAACGTTCTTCTGGAGACAATGTATTGAAAGTTTTGATTGCATATTGTTTAGCGGCAGCTCGCATCATGTCCTCATCTAGTTTCCCACAAAACTCCAGTGCGTTAACTGAATGTAGCTCTAGTAAGATAACACATGAAATTCCAACAAGACCTGAAAGAAACACGTTTAAACCAATCACTTGGCGCCACAATTATTGAAACTGAAAAATGGAACACAAACATACCTAATGAAGAACATGTGCACTGTATGATGGGTCTAGTCATTGTCATTCGATCCAGTCTCTGTGTGAGCATTCTCCCATTTACTGCATGCTTTCTAATAAGGTACGGGAGCATGATTGTTATGTGTTCTATGTACTTCTCCACCTGCTCGTCTGTCAACACTTCTCTTTTGCACGAATTTCGAGACCTTTTTACCAACTCTACGGGATGACTTTTTCCACCGCATCTGCCCATCGTTTCGCCGTGTATTAGTTCTCTCTCCGCATCTGCTTTTTCCGACGAAGTAATTGTTAAAAAAATTATTTATTTTTTCTTTATTTCTTGGATCTACCGATTATTTCGGGAGGGCTTGGTGGTCGCCTATGGCAAAGTAATTGGATTTGAGCTATCAAGTAGCGTTCGGACTGCATCATGTCGTGGCTAATTTCAAAACTCACAGACAATATTTTCCGGCTTTTGCCGTGTTTCCTTATTTTATCTTCTTTTGGGGAAGCTTTTCGACAAATCAGATCTTAGAACGGAAGTTCTTTCCTTAGATCTCATTTTTTAGATGTCTTCTTCTCCCTTGAACCTTTGTATAAGCCAGATCTGAAATCTGAATTTCCTCTTTCTCTCTCTCTCTGGTATTATTCCAATGTATCCAATCTCGTCGAAGTACCGGAGAAGCTCTCATGAAATCTTCTCCATAGCAACAGTCAGAGCTCAAACATCTCGAAAAGGACGGATAACCGTGTCCATTTCTCACCAGATTTTTCCCTCAAAACGAAACCCTCTTCGATTAAAGAAGAAGCCTTTGACTCTTCTCCTTTTTCGCTAGCCTTTTGTTTTCTGGCGAGAGTTTATAATCCCTCTCACGTGTGTGATGAAATCATGGCGTCTAACTTCTCTAATGAAGCCAACTTCCCACCTTGTGGACTCCGCTTTGTTAGAGTTGCTAGATCTAAACATCTTGCTCATTTTAGAGACAATGTATGTCGTGTCGAATCTTTTGATTTTGATGGACTTTCGCGATGCTTTGGATTCCTCTCGCTCTTTGATTTGTATCTCTCACCTAACCGTGACATGTCTCTGGTCAACAGTATTTACTGTTCCGTCACCGAATGCATTTCAGCTCCGACGAAGTCAAGCATGTGAAGCTAGCGGCTCAACATCCATTTCCTTTGTTGTATTGAAGCTTTGGGCCTGGCATAGTAAAATTAATTTTAAGGTTATTTCTGACCCAACTAAAAATTTAAGTTCTAAATTTCTGGATGTAGGTCCATGTATTTTGATTTCCTCCGTCAAGGAGAGACCATTCTCACATTCTTTGTATCTGAAAAAATCATGTTTACAATGTTATTTTACTTTGGAATGTTCGTTGAGAGCAAAGACAAGAGTTTTTAACAAATCTTCAATTATCCCTTGTATTGAGGTGATTATTTTTGCAAAAATTATAATTACCTTTTCAATTGTTAGTACGGTGGGGTTTGACTCTCCCTCCGGAACTAACACATGAGAATCTTAGCATGGAATTGTCAAGGGGTGGGAGCAGATCTTACCTCTCGTCGACTGGAGGAGATGTGTCGAATGTACTCCCCATGTTTGTTTGTTTTATCAGAAACCAAGAGCAATCACATGCATCTACAAAATATGCAAGTGTCTTTAGGTTTTGATTTCCTTCAAATAGTTGAACCGATTGGCACCAGTAGTGGTCTTGCCCTTATGTATTCGAAAGATTATCCGGTTAAGTTTGTTTTTGTTAGTGATCGGCATCTTGATATTGAAACTATTATTGATGGAAACCGAGTTTATATTAATTTTGTATATGGAGATTCGGTAGTTCAGTACCGAGAATTAGTTTGGGAGCGTTTGACTTGTATTGGCATTTGACGCTCGGATCCATGGTTTATGATCGGTGACTTTAATGAAATTATAGGAAATCATGAGAAGAAGGGTGGTAAAAGTAGGTCGGAATCCTCTTTCCTCCCATTTCGTTGTATGATTGAAAATTGTGGAATGATTGAGGTGCCATCTCATGATAATTTTTTTTCATGGGTGGGGCGACGTAGTTGTGGAGTTACAGGACGGAGAGTCCGTAAAGTCATTAACTCAAGATTAGATAGAGCAATGGCGAATGAGGAATGGCATACTATCTTTTCCCACACTAATGTGGAATATTTAAAATTATGGAGTTGTGATCACAAACCCCTCCTAGCATCAATCCACAATAGTCCACAACGATTATTTAAACCTTTTATTTTTGATAAAAGATGGCTTGATAAACGGGGGTTTAAAGAATCAGTTATTGGAGGTTGGGATGTCTCTTCACAAGAAGGAGTTCTTTTTTCACAAAAAGTTAGAAATTGTAGAAAATCAATTTCTATTTGGAAGAAATCTAATTCCTCAAATTCTGAGAAGAAGATTTTGGATCTTCAAAATAAGATCGACCTTGCTCAGGAAGACGAGTCTATTTCTGCCGAAGAACTTTTAGCTCTGAAATGGAAACTTTGTGATGCTTATAGAGAAGAGGAGATATTCTGGCGATTAAAGTGTCGGGAACTTTGGTTTAAAGAGGGTGATAAAAATACAAAATACTTTCATGCAATTACCAAGCAAAAACGAGCAAGGAATAAGATTATTGGTTTACTGAACCAAGATGGACTATGGGTAGACAAAGAGGTGGGAATTAAAAGTCTAGCGGTGGAGTACTTTAAAGACTTGTTTACAACCTCAGACCCACAAGATTTTCATTCCGCCCTTCGGGATGTGCCGGTGATTATCTCGGACGTAATGAATGAGAGACTCATTAAAGAGATTTCCACGGATGAAGTTAAACGTGCTCTCTTTTCGCTTAATCCAGATCAAGTTCCGGGTCCAGATGGTATGACAGCCCTTTTCTATCAAAGGTTTTGGGATTTGACCGGGCCAGACCTGGTTAAAGTAGTTCAAAACTTCCATTCATCCAGCTCTTTTGATGAGCGTTTGAATGAGACAAATATTTGCATGATTCCAAAAACAGATCGACCAAGGAAGATGGCGGAATTCTGGCCAATCAGCCTATGTAATGTTAGTTATAAAGTAATTTCAAAAGTTCTCAGCTCTCGTCTGAAAAAGATTCTTCTGGAGTTAAAACTGAGACTCAGTCTGCCTTTGTGGCTGGGAGACTTATCACAGATAATATTCTTATAGCTCAGGAAAATTTTCATGCCCTCCGAACAAACTGGCTTGTAGGAAAAAGTTCATGGCTATAAAGACTGATATGAGTAAAGCTTACTATCGTGTGGAATGGTCTTTTCTACGAGCTCTCATGTTGAAAATGGGTTTCACTCAGAAATGGGTGGACTTGATAATCTTTTGCATCTCATATGTCTCATATAAAGTACTCTTAAATGGAGCTCCAAGAGGTTTCATCAAACCATCAAGGGGAATTAGACAAGGCGATCATATTTCCCCGTTCCTCTTTATTTTGTGTACGAAAGCTTTGGTAGCGAAACTCAAAGAAGCTGAATGGAATGGCAGGATCCAAGGTCTTCAAATCTCACGCGCAAGTCCTTCCACCTCGCATCTCTTGTTTGCAGATGACATCTTATTTTTTTGTCGAGCTGACCCAGCTCAAGGTCAAGAGATCATCAATATTCTCCGCATTTATGGTGAGGCATCAGGACAACAGTTAAATGCTGCTAAGTCGTCTGTAATGTTTGGTCATGATGTGGACAATACGACCCAGAGTACCATAAAATCAACCTTGGGTATCCACCGGGATGGGGGCATGGGATCTTACTTGGGTTTACTTGAGAAAATTCATGGCTCTAAAACCCAAGTTTTCTCCTTTGTGAGGGATAGACTCCAAAAGAGACTTAATACCTGGTCAGCCAAATTCTTGTCCAAAGGAGGCAAAGAGGTTCTTATAAAGTCAGTAGCACAAGCCCTTCCGACATATGTTATATCGTGTTTTTTACTCTCTAAGGCTATTCGCTCAAAGTTGAGTAGTGCTATTGCAAATTTCTGGTGAAAAACTAATGAGAATAGTAATGGTATCCACTGGATTGCATGGGATAAGCTTTGCAACCCACACTCTGAAGGTGGACTAGGTTTTAGATCACTGGAAGAGTTTAATCTAGCTCTTTTGGCAAAACAACTATGGCGTCTTATCCGATTCCCAAACTCTCTTTTGAGTAGGGTCTTGAGGGGGAGATATTTTCGATATAGTGATCCATTACATATCAGCGCATCAAATCGTCCGTCTTTTGGATGGAGAAGTATCATGGCACCAAACCCCTTCTTGTCTCGGGACTTCGGAGGACCATAGGTTCTGGAATGCTGACTCGCGTATGGAAAGATCCATGGATTCCCACTATCCCTGCGCGGCCGACAAAAAGCATTCTTGACATAAGAGATCCCCTACTCTATGTCAATGATTTAATCGACCAAAATACAAAGATGTGGAAATTAGACCGTCTTCAAGCATTGGTTGATCTCGTTGATATTCCACTCATTTTAGGGATTCGCCCAAGCCGTACCTACTTGAGTGATGGCTTTAGCTGGTCTCACACTAAATTTGGTAATCATACCGTTAAGTCAGGATATTGGGCCGCGAGAGATCTATCTCGTCCTACTTGTGACCCCCCTTTTCAGGGAGCAGGTGTTTCGGCACTTCAGGCACAAGTATGGAAGCTTAAATCTACGCTGAAGCTTATGCATTTCGCGTAGCAATGTATCTCGGACTGTCTAGCCACTTGCCAAAGATTGACATATCGCCATATGGGTACGGATAAAGGATGCCCCCGTTGCGGAGAAGCTGAAGAGACAATTAACCATCTTCTCTTTCATTGTCCACCTTCGCGACAGATTTGGGCATCATCGCCTATTCCTTCTTCAGGGAATATTTTCCCTAGAAATTCCCTCTTCTATAATTTCGACTTCTTTTTCTGGCGTGGCCATGAATTTGGAATCGGAAAGGAGGTGTTGAAAGTATTTCCATGGATAATTTGGTATATCTAAAAAAGTAGAAATCGTTTTGTGTTTGAGAACTTTAGAGAACCTCCCCTTGAAACTTTGGCTTTGGCACTCAAGGAGGCAGCTGTTTGGAAACAAGCAACCCTAAAAGAAGATGTACCCATATGCTTAACTCCTTTCCTAGATATATTTCTCAGATTTCGCTCTCCTTGTTTCCTGAATGTTAAATTGATGCCTCTTGGCATGCAGAAGACCCGTTAAGCGGACATGGATCGGCCCTTGTTCGAGAAGACTTAGTTCTTCATCTTGGCCTCAAAAGTGCTCGGCGAAGCTTATCACCGCTTCATGCAGAATTTGATTCCTTGCTATGGACAATAGAATGCATGATCTCTATTGGCGATACTTCTTGCGCTTTTGCTTCCGACTATTCAGACCTGATTTCTATCAATGACAATCAAGACGATTAGCCGACTTTTGCAGCGGAATTGGCATCCTATCGATCTTTAGTTTGTTTTTTCCCTTCTTTCTGTATTAGATTTCTTCCTCGTAGTTCTAATACTCGAGCTGATTGTTTAGCTAAAAAAGCTCGGGCTCGAAATAGCCTTTTTCCCATGTAAGCACATCGGTTCCTGAATATGGCTCTCTCTAGCGGAGAGTTTGTGAAAAAAATCATAAAACCAAAATACTCCTAATAGAGATAAAACTCCTAATAGAGGAGACAACTAGAAAAAGAATCATAACAACAAATCTATTGCATACTGGATCTAATCAAGAAGAAGATAACTAAAACAATCGATCACAGAAATTAGAAGAAAAAAAAGCTGGGAACAAAAAGAATCAGTGAACAAACTCATCAAGCAAAAAATGCAACTTCAATCACAATCTACCCTAATTCTGACTCGAAAGTAACTCCTGTAGTGATAAATCTTAACTTTACCCAAAGAAAAAATACCTCTTGAAAGCTACATACAAGACTTAAAATGGGTTTACGAAATAACTCACGAGGGTCACACTGATGGTAAAACTTTTGTACATCTGCAAAACATAAAACATGAATAAACCCATAATCGTTAAATCTCAGCTAATGAATAAACCAAGGCTAGGAAGAAGAAATCCAAAATCTTTGGGTTTTTTTTTCACAGCAAATTAAGAAAACCCAATTGAATAAACGAGCAATAAAGATACAACAAACTTGCAAATCTACAAAAATTATTTTAGATTCGAGCAAAAGAAACAGAGTATAAAGAGAGATCGAGATGACTAGTAGAGAAAGCCTTGAGTTGAATAGAAGCTTGACCCAGAAAGAAAAATTGTCTAAGTAGAGGTTGGAGTTTTCGATTTTTGATTTTACTCTTCACTTTTCTGAAATCGAGAACAAGAGATCCAAGAGAAAATGGGAAGTGAAGAACTCTAAAAATCTATTTCTCTTCTTTGTCAAGAGATGTCGAGAATCGTCAGATGATAAGGAATGGTTTTGGGTAATTCTTCAAATTTTAAAGGGGTATTTTAGTCATTTCCTGTTTTTGACTGCAGCTGATGCATCTGGATGCACCGATCAAAGTCAGCTGAATATTTTGATTTTTTTTGGATGAATTTTATAAACTCAGCCAACTGATGCGTCCAACTATTCCATTATATTGTGTCCAAACGAACATCAGTTGTCATCTGCAACTAGATGGATCAGTCAACTGATCAAACGAACAACACCCTAATTGATATATATATATATATAATATTTGAGTATTCAGTTGTGAAACACAACGTTAATAATTTTACTAATATCATTTATGTATATTATTTTCAAATTACTAGTATTATAGGTAAATATATAGATTTGGAAATTAATTATTATTTAGTAAATATTTTAGCTAAAATAAATGATTGATCCGCATTATTTGATCCGCTTTTACCATTCATATATATTTTGGACCACCAATTCTGCTTGATACACTTTTGTTCCGCTAGAACCGCTTAATCATCATTTATTCTACTTGATTCACCAGGACCGCTTGATCTGCTCCACTCGATTCACCAGGACCGCTTGATCTGCTCTACTCGATACCCTCTCTCCATTTGAAGCCTAAAAGACAAAAAATAAATCTGCATGTAGTCAGTGGCGGATCTAGAGAAATATTTAGTGTAGGGCACTATTCATTTACTTATACATATATATTTATCCAAATTATTATATATATTAGTCATTATTAAAATATAAATTTGTGATAAAATATGTAGTATTTTAACACAAAAAATGTTTATCTTAATACTTATTATTTATATCTCACATATAGATGCCCAAAAATATGTATGAAGGTATATATATATTATTTTGTTATTCATTTTCATATATATCAAACTTATTAAAAATATATAAGCAGACATATTTTAAGTAATTATTAAAGTAATTTAAACGAAATTTTAAAGTGACTGTTCAAAAGTTAAATGAAAAAAAAAATTACAATAATGTTTCTGGTGGAAGAAAATGAAGGTAATTAGAAGGAGAATATGCCTTTGACAAGTCTCAAACCTGGGTAAGGAAGAAGTAATAGTAGAAGCACTAAACCATTTGTGCTAAATCATTCTTATAAGATGTCTTCACGAACGAAAATCTATAAAGTAGTGTAGGGCACATGCCCCACCTCCCTCCAACCTAGATCCGCCCTTGCATGTAGTTAGTCCACTTTTTATTTTATTTTGTCGATTGGTAAGTCAAAGACAGTTCATTTGTCCCACACTTTGAACTGTCAAATATCTGACGCAACATTCAAAGCCTAGGAAATGTGATGTTACATTTGTGCAATGAATATTTGTAAAGTGTTGCATATTAAAAAAAAAGTTTTTTCTTGGGATTTTAATTCATCTATTTCACGTAAATTTTTAATCCAAAGAAATCAATTCTTCTATATTCATGCATATTAATGTGTTACAGGCTTAAAACAACAGTTTCAACCACTTTCTTCTATTTTCTATACGAGAAAAAAAATAAATTTATATAGTTCTACTTAAAATGTTATTGTTAGTTTTAGAAAAAGAAGCTTTAGAAAAAGAAGCTTTAAATTAGTGTTTTTCCTCGTTTAAGTAATTTTAAATTAACAACATTATTTCTAGTTAATAATGTTTGCTTTAGAAAATAATATTTTTAACTTTGACTACTATACTTTGATTATATATTTTCTCCAAACTTAGCTTTTACAAACTTTTAATTTGGGTTCCTTCCAAATTAGTTTATGTTTATGGTTTACATAAAAAGTTGTCCCTAAATTCACCGGCTAAACTTATTAGAAAAACGAATATTTTTATTAGAGTGCTATCCTTTACCTTTAGACTAGGTCTGTACCCAAGATTCGCACTGGATTCATGCTTTAATTAATTTATAAATTTTGCTGTTGTATATATTACAAATATAGTTAATCTTTCTTTGTGTGTAAATGTTTACTTGTATAGTTAGTCCACACTTTGGCAGTACAAAGTGTGGGACAGATGAACTGTCTTTGACTAACCAATCAACAAAATAAAATTAAAAGTGGACTAATTACATGTATATTTATTTTTTGTCTTTTAGGCTTCAAATGGAGAGAGCGTATCGAGCAGAGCGGATCTAGCGGTTGTAGCGGAACAAAAGCGTATCAAGCAGAATTGGTGGTCCAAAATATGTATGAATGGTAAAATTGGAGCAAATAATACGGTTTAATCATTTATTTTAGATAAAATATTTATTGAATAAGAATTAATTTATAGATATATATAATTTACCTATAGTACAGATAATTTGAAAATAATATACATACATGATATTAGTAAAATATAAAACACTAGATATTGACACTGCGGGTTGATTATTTGCGTTAGATATTAAATTTTATTTTTAATTTAATATTATCTATATTTAATATCAAGTAATATTTTGAATTTATCATTTTACATTTTATATCTATTTACTTTTGATGTTATATTAGTATTTGTTTGGTTTGATGTTGTTTGGTTAAGAAAAATCTGTTTATTATACACATCATTTATATGGAGTGTGTATTTTATGGTACATAATTATGTGTTTGTTATATAATACTTTTTTGGTTAAAAGTAAAAGTATTATAACTACCTAAAATGTATATGTAGATATGGATATGATCCGTTGTACACCGCGAGTTAATTTTTGTATGACAAAATTTAAGTTGTAATTGTTTTATTAATATTGTTTGTTTGTTTTTGTAAATTGTATTTTGATTGTTAATTCTAGAATTTCACCCACTGTATACAGTCTCATATTAATATAGACCAAAACCTGTCCTACCGTATAACCATTTCCCGTATAGTTGTATAAACTTTTTTTTTTTTTAGTTATATTCCCGTATAATTATATTTTGATTGTTTATTCTACGATTTCATCCATGTTATACATCTTGTATTAATATCGACCAACCCCTGCTACCATATAATATGTCCCGTCAAATTGAACACCATATTAATTTGTTTTTTTTTTTTGAAGATTCGCTGAAGATATAACATAGTAATTTGTCTTATTTAAATGTAGATATATATCTATGTATTATTTAGTGTATGATTAGTATTATTTAGGTTTCAATATTTAAAATTTAGATACGAAAATATACAGTTCAATAAGTAACGATGTAGCAGATTTTAAAAATTGTTTTTTTTTTTATTTTAGGATTTTAGTATGAAAATTTTAAAAGTATAGGAAATGGTATGTATGTGAAATAAAGAATTATTTGTTTTTTTTGTTCCATATATACTAAATATTATTAAAAATCTGTATAATATCTTGTATTTAAAATTTAAAATCTAAATAATTAGTGCAATATTCTAGCTGAGATTGATCTGCAATATACGACAGTCGGTTTTTAAAAATATTTTGTTATTTATAAACGTATGATTTTGTTGTATATAAAATTAACCAATTTATTGTGTATGATTTTTAATTCGAAGTAGCTCTTATATTTAAAGTATAGTATTATTTAGCTTTATTATGGCTAAATATTTATATGAATATGTTTTTGACCTGATCCATCAAAATCAACAGGTTTTAACCCGCATGGCAAATATTTAGTTTTTGTACTTTAGATTTTTAAAATAAAATTTAATATATAATAATTATTTTTAGATCAAAGTAAACATAGTAATTTTAGGTTCTGTTTTATAGTTAAAGTTCTAAACCATACACGTTTGTTTAACTATTATTTTATTTTTTTCAACGAAAGAACTTTATTGAGTAAAGATTATTAGGTTCGATCATGATACAACAGATCATAAATCTAAACCGGAGGACTCAAACAATCCGAAAAAAACATAGAATCTATCCAACTCTTTTTTTGCCAACAAATGAGCTAACTGATTACACGATATTTTAGTAAAAGAGAAAAAGATATTTGTAAACCTGGTTGCCCAAAAGTGAATATCTTTGCGTAAGGCTTCGGTAATGAAGTCCACCGTAAGACACTTCAAAGTCTCTATTTTTTGGTAAATTGATCTATAGCCGTCGGACCACACTTGATGCATTGACTTTAGTTGAGCTTTAGCTTCAGCTTCCGGTGGTGTACGTACGTCTCCCCATCTTTTCGCTTCACCTTGACACGTATATTTAATTTTTTACTTACATAAACTCCTTTACAAAATTAAAAAGCAGAACCAAAGATACAACAAAATTAAACACACGTATATGTACAGACAAACGTTCATATATGATTATCTAAATAGTTTGGAACAATAATACACAGCTCGTTACCAAAAAGAAAAAAGAAATACACAATTCTCAAGTATTGTGTTCTTTAATACAGAAATCAACATCAATACATTGACATCATATTCATAAAGAAGGTCAATATGAACGCCCATGATGTGTGTGCTTGATAATGTGATGAGAGATAAACATATATAGTATATATAGGCTTGGAATGATTAGGTCAATATTTTGGTGAGCAAGCAAAATTAATTCGCGATCTTAACTAAAATGGAATCAAATATACGTAATTAGAATATTTTAGGTATATGCTGTAAATGCGATTTGTCATAATAATTAAAAGTTTCTATAAAATCTTATGTATGAATATTTTGTAGTGTAGAGCAATTAGTTATGTCGAGATATTTTAGAAAGATTGTTCCGAGAATATTGGCAAAGATTTGGGAAACAATTTGATGTGGTAAGATTATGATATTGTGAGGCACTAATATTCCTTAAAGTCAAGTATATGCTTATTTTACATAAATAGAAATGTAGATATGGTTAGTTGATAAAATCAAATTGTTGAAATTCTCATATATTTCGGAATGAATGTATATTATCGATAATAATGGAAAGTTTTAATGGCAATTGTTTAGCGTTAATCGTTTTGTAAATATACATTTTTGGATTTACTAATCAAACCGAATTTATTGTTGTAATTGATAACAGAAGAATAAATTTTGGTATTATTTCATTAGCATTTAAAACTATAATGATTTTCGAATCTAAGTGATTATAGATATGGTTAGTTAGGATTTAGTATCAAATTTAGTAATTAGGAATTAATGGTTTGCGAATTTCGTAGAGTTTTAGGGATTGATTTGTGCAATTTATTAGGGTAGTAGTTAACAATATCTATGTTTAGGCAAGTAGTTAGTGCAATATCTTAATTGTTAATCAAAAATTTGGTCATTGTCCTAAAGAAAATATCTTGTCTGATTGATTTTGTAGGAACTAAACATACAATATCGAAATTGAAAAAGGATTTTTCGACACAAATCGTCCCCAAAAATGTATATGTAGATTATCAACAATATTATACTCTGAAGCAATAAACTAATAAGTAAAGCCGAAGCATACACATGAGCCAGAAAATATGTGTGCCTCATCTGTCATAGCAATGTCATATCTAGTAGAAGATATACATTTCCCCGCGTACGAGTAAAAGAAACACCCTTTGCAGCCTTGACTGTACGTGCAACGGCCAACATATGCTTGTGTGTGCACAAACCTCCATGAACGTTGCCAGAGACGAGGTCTTTCGGTGTGAAGCTGGCTTATGTGGTACATCACAAGCTCTCCCACTGCATGAGCTGCCTCGACTGTGGGGGTCATCTCTCAGAACATATCGCCGATTGGAAGGAAGTGCACATGTTTACCAGTACATGTTAGGAACAACCTATTCGCGAAGCAGGCATATGATCGGATGGTGAGACATAATTGACGAGAGTAAGAGCCTAAGCGACGGTGATGAAGTTGTTGGCTTGCCAAACACCTTCTAGGTATATCGTCAGAATCGATCCCCTATCTAGCAGGAGCCCGAAGTATGGACGGAAGGGATAATCTGGTTGAAGCAAGTGCGGCCAAGTCATGAACTCGTCCATCGCTATGGCGTTGATGTCACCAGCATTGACCATGTTCCAAAGTGTCTCGATGGGGGTCTGGCTCACGAGAAGGTAGTTTACGAGGATGCAAATAGTGTTACGCCCTGACCGCCTCTACCAGTGGGCCCCACGTCCTCTCTCGGGCCCATTGGCCCACCCCTGTCCGACGGTCGGTGCGCCACGTGTGAGAGTCTTTAAAGACTTGTTACCGATCCTACAATTCACCACATGATCTTTCCCCATGCTTTGTTCCCACTCGCATGGTTCCGACAATCACTTCCCGGAAGGTCACCCATCCTGAAACTACTCCAGTCCAAGCACGCTTAACTGTAGAGTTCTCTTAGGTAGCCAAATCAATTCTTTTAAACCTCTCTGCATGAACCACCATATTTCTGAAATCGGGGTGTTACAAATAGGGTTTGCAATTATATTGCTAGGTACATTTCGGTTGGAGGGGTTGCTGGAGCTGGAAAAGGCATGGTGCGTACCAAGGAGGTTTACAAGTTTTGCTGGAGTTAATGGAGGAGGTTTAAGAAGAAGTGGTATGAATAAAAAAGTGTGTGGGATACCGTTTTATAGGAGAGAACGACTTGAATGTAAGTGGTTGGGCATTTTGGGTTGATATTAAGTGCATAATATTAGTAGTTTTAATTAAAACAAGTACATGTGTACATATCATAAACAACCCGTGTACGTATATGAAATACTCATTACGTGTTCTGACAAAACTTTGAGTTGATGGCTGTCGGTAAATTAGGGGATAAATATTGAGTTATTGTATATGGCTAAATTAGGGGGGAATGCATTTAATATACAAATCTCATTCTTTTAGATTTTCTCTTATCTGACAAATGACATGCGTACATTAATTCAAAACCGTGTACGTCTATTAGGGAGATTTATGTGAAAAGATTATGGCTAAATTAAGCTTGACAGTATGTAATTAATAACCAAGCGAAATCTTGTAGATATGGGTCATTCCATGTCAAATCAATCAAATTTACATCATTATTTACTAACATCTCGAAACTCGTTTCTCATATTTGCAGTTTGAAACCAACTAAATATTGTGTACAATAAATCATACCCATGTACGTATAGGTTAGGAGAATGCATTTGTTTAATATATTATTGATTTGATGTTTCTTCTTATAGTAGGAGGTATTAAATAAGTGTGAGAATCGTTTAATTATGAGATAATACATGGAATTACTAGGAAAGAAGCAAATATATAGATAAAAGACATGCATTACTGATAATCAAAGTATAAATCTCAAATCCCACATATTATAACATAAAAACTTATAAATTTGAAAAGAATGTTACGAAAGAAATAACTAGATAATTTGGCTAATTATTCTTGCACACAACCAGAGGTAACATTTGTTGCAAAGATTCTTGAAGGGTCCAAATCTTATGTAACACATCATCGCGCAAGGAGGCGTTCGAATACCACGACACTCAGGATACGAAAAGGTTTTGCCGTAAGTGTTTTTTACAGTAATTCCATATTTCTTTATTTCTCCTAGCAACTCCTCACACATGTCATGTGTTTCTTCTAATTCAAAAGCATTATGTTTGCTTGCTAAAATCCGAAGGTACACACCACCCATGTGAGCATTACCGTAACAATGCAAAGAATTGCGCAGTTCAAGGTTGCATCGGCGTGCCTTGGTATATTTTGCTGTAAAAGTACGATAGCGTCCTTAATGTCAGACTCATGGGTAACTAGACAAAGTCCTTCATGGTAAATAGCAATCGGTTAACCAGCCTCTAGACACCTTTTGAAAAAGGGTCTATATCAACCTTTGGATCATGGTCTGCCGCATGGAAGTCATCGGGATCACCGCACATGCTGTAAATATTAGCATCTTTCATGACATCTGGCCAGTAGACTATGTTTCTTCCACAATGTCCTGATCTTAACAGAGGTCCGAGGTACCACCAACATTTGTCAGCCATTGTTTTGGCTATCTTGGCTAGAAAATCGTCAGGTATATTTGGTGTAGACATATCTTGGAATTAGGTGTTTCAAAAACAATGAAATTCCTACTCTTAAATAAACAACAATGAAAATATAGTTGAGTAAGTTATGGTTGTAGTTAATGCAATCTTAATAATTTTTACTAATATCAGTTATGAAATAAACTAATATTGTTATTAATATACATAATATAATAATTTTACTAATTATACTAATATCAACAATAGATACTATTGAATTTATTAAAGAATTGATGTGTCCCTTTGTGTACATAATTGTATATTTAGTATATACTAGATTTTGACTCGCGGTACACCGCGGGGCTAGTTTTTTAATAAAATTTATATGTTGAGTGAAATTCGTATAATTGAATAATAGATTATGTATGTGGGATTACGATTATAATATGTGTTTTCTTAGTATGTTAGTTGGGATTACGGTTAACATGTATAGTGTATCTAATAAAAGCACGATAAACTATATTATGTAAAATTTGATTATTTTTTTACTTGGATTTTAGACTAAATAGTTTGTGAAAAATATAGGTCTTTTGGAATGTCGTAAGAGTAGTATATGTATTTAGCCGTTATGAAATAAATACATATGGTTTTAACCCGTTCGGTGATTTTTTAAAAAACTCAAAATTTAATTTGTTTAGTAGATTAAAAATATAAATGATTTATTGCTTTGGATTTTCTAAATGTACAACTCTTATATCAATTTTGTTTTAGTATACATTTACTATGTTTGATTTTTTCTCTTTAAAAAATATAGAAACAATAACATACAGTTCATTAAATTAAAATTCAGATTATAACTATAGAATTTAAATTATTTTTTTATTAATATTGTTTATTTTTTAGTATTTAAGATAATGTAATTGTATTTTAACTGTTATATCTAGGATTTCACCCGTAGTATATCGTCTGGTATTACTATAGATCCAAACCCGTCATACCATCTAATCCTATTCAGGGAAATTAGACATATCTAATGGATTTTATCTGTGGTATACCGTCTTGTATTACTATCGACCAAACTCGTCCTACCATCTAATCTTGTTCAGTAAAATTAGACATTATTTTGTTATTTTTTGTTTTAATAATACTTTAATTTTAAAAATATTTAATTCAAATCAATTTATAAGTTTTCTTTCAAATGGTTATTTAATTATTGTAAATTTTATATATTATAATATTATAAACCTGACCTACCATACAGTCTTGTTCATTGAAATTAAATATTTTTATTTTTTTATTTTTTGTTTTAATAATACTTTTATTTAAGGATTTATAAGTGAAATGAATTTAAAGTTTTCTTTCAAATGATTATTTAATTTTTAAAGATTTCACATATTATAAATATTCTAAAAGATTTAATAAAGTTTAAATAACTATAATATTTATCTTTTAATAAAGTATAATATTAATAATGTCCTAAAATTTCTCATATTTTTAAGTAATTAGAATTGATGGAAATATATTAGATAATTTTATTTTTAAAATTTTTATTTTCTTAAAACATAAAGGACTTTTGTTATAATTTAAAAGATTTTCATAAAAAAGTTGCTACATATGGTAATGCTAATGTTAAGGAATTTAAGATTTTGTGAATCTTATAGGTGAGAGGGATTCAAGAGGCGTTTCTTATGGAGTAGGAAGCCTCAAAGAGTCTCTTGTCAATGGCAAGCGAAAGCAAGCAGGTGACTCAACTTCTTTTGTGGCTTTGCAAGAACAATTACTTGAAGCTCAACGCAAGATAGAAGAGCAGGTTTCTTACAATCAGAAGCGTGAATCTGAGATTGCTTTGCGTGATGTTGAGAATTCCCGAGCTGCAGATGAGCAGAAGAAGAAGCTTGAGCACTTGTCCTTAGTGGAGAAGTTTTTCGCGAAAATAATCCTCGGTTCCTCAATTTCCTCGAATGTCATTCAGCTAAGGAGACAACCACAGATCCTATCTCACCCTCTCCAGCTGCCTCTCCCTCTTCATCTGCTTCATAGGTCTGAATCTTAACTCCTTCCTCAA